>Ga0208939_1003258_pt1 | contig 10856 bp, 10 predicted proteins | sample AD_STIC12_MetaG_FD_184437 | JGI IMG/M metagenome (GOLD analysis project Ga0208939, IMG submission 184437) | Active sludge microbial communities of municipal wastewater-treating anaerobic digesters from USA - AD_STIC12_MetaG (SPAdes) (version 2) | ecosystem: Engineered > Bioreactor > Anaerobic >...
ACGGCGGTCACGGTAAAAACGAAATATGCAACGATGACAATCGAAAAGAAGAACATCAGGGAAATCAAATACAAGTAGCCATGAAAACAACGAAAGCGTTATTCCTAACCCTTATCACGCTACTATCGCTGGCTGGTTGTACCACTCCGCTACAGAAAGCAACGGTGGATGGCGACATCAAGCAGGTGGAAGCCCTAATAAACAAGGGTGCTGATGTAAATGAAATCGGGGGAAGAGTAACACCCTTGTGGCTTGCGATTGCTTATAATGTCTCCATCGACATCATTCGCCTCTTACTTGATAAAGGCGCCGATCCCAATGGAACCGGAGGGGATCTTTCCCGGCGGCCAATTCATCTGGCGGTTGACAAAGGCAATGCAAATGTTGTAAAACTCCTACTTGACCGGGGGGCCGATGTTAGTTTTTTAAATTCTCAGGGCCTGACGCCCTTGAAAATGGCGGAGGAAAGAGGCCAGACGGTTATCGCCCGCCTGCTCAGAGATGCGGAGGAAAGCCAGTATAAAAAACTCTCTGCAGATAAATCCGGCAAAAAGGAGAACGTAATTATTCTGAAAGACGGGAGCGAGATCCGCGGAGAGATCGTTAGCCAGACACGCACGGCGGTCACGGTAAAAACGAAATATGCAACGATGACAATCGAAAAGAAGAACATCAGGGAAATCAAATACAAGTAACTGGCATGAAAATGCCGTCGCAGTAATCACAGAGAAAGGAAAGGGGAAATCATGCAAACAGCAGGAGCATCTAAAAAGTCGAACTTTGCGAAGGCAAGAATGCTTATGCTTGTTATGTTGATGTTTTCGATCGCATTGATGCCATCGTGCGCAAAGAAAGAAAAATACCCAATCACGGTTTTCACGGTCAACGGCACGGCGCACAAGATATCCAATGGGGTTAAAACAGCTCTAGCGGCTGGTGACATCGTCGGCGAAGGCGATAGTATTGAAACGGGCGATAAAGCGTCCGTTGAGCTGCTGATAAACGTAGGCTCGATGGTCAAGATACATTCAAAAACTCATTTCAAGGTATCAAAACGGAAAATAAACGACAAAGGCGATCTTGCCTCCGCCGAGTTCGACCTCACCAGCGGGCGCGCGCTGTTTGTGATGAATAAATTGTTCAAGGGGGCATTGGTCCTGGTGAAAACTCCCACGGTGGTCTGTTCGGTTCGGGGGACCAGTTTTACGGTGCAATCGGCCACGACAGGCAACAACAACATCAGCAGTGTCGAGGTCATCGGCGGCGTGGTCAACGTAGCCTATCAGGATAATGACAAGCCGCACAGCGCCGACATAAAGGGGAGCGAGTGTATGACCGTCACGTCGGGCATCGCAACGGGCGAGGGAGCCTCGCGGGAGAACGTTACCGCGATAAAGCGTCCTCTTGAAGGGCAAACGCTTGAGGCGCTGATCAAGGAAGTGAAGCAACTGCACCAGCGCGCGATCATTGTCATCGAACCGATGTACAAGGACGTTCCCGAATCGATTGAAGAGGTCAAGAAGGACATCGTCAAAGAAATCACCATAACCGAGAAGATCGACACGGACGGGCAAAAAACCGTTGTCCTGGTCCTCAAAACCGAAAAGCAGATTCGAGACCACTACAACAAGCTCGAGCAGGTATATCTCGAGGACGGCAGCGTTATTGTTGGCGCCATCATCAGCCAGTCGAAAACGAACGCCCGGATCCATACCACGAACGGCATCATAAGCGTGCCGACCGATTCAATAAACCGCGTCATCATGCGATGATTCTGTCCCCGCGCGCAAAGGAACGCGGTTTCAGTTGTAGTTACATTCATGGAGCGCTTGCAGGATTCGGGGCCAACAGGAAATTGGGGTCAAAGCCAATGAGCGGGTAATCCCACCCCGAAGTGTACGAGCGGCTTATGGTTCGCTAAACACCCTCACACCGCCTTCAATTTTCTCGCCAATTCCTCCCCGTACTTTTCTGTTAGAAAACTAGACCCTCCCGGCAAGTGACGCATGTTCGCGATAAAACCGGCGCGCGCGATCGAGCGTACTTCAGCGAGGGCAGCTCCGCAGCTGGCGATCCTGCTTCACCGGTTAGTCGTCATCGACAACGTTGTCCAACGAGGCGACCTCTGGCGGAAAATCTCTGGTGAGATCGCCGTTGCCATATTCATTGAACGAGGTCACCTCGTCGGGGAGATTAGAGCGAATGTCGCAATCGATGATGTTCAAGGTGCACACATCTCAGCAATACCGCCAACCCGGTGCTACTTCTTGATCCAATTGATGATGAACAATAGTAGCAGCGCCCCCACGACCGCCGTGAAGACTGATCCGAGAAATCCGTACGCGCCCACCCCGATAAGCTTAAAAACAAACCCGCCGATAAAGGAACCAGCGACGCCAATGACCATGTCCCAGATGAGACCAAAGCCCCGCCCTTTAAAGATGAGGCCGGCAAGCCAGCCGGCGATGATTCCGATGACGAGAAATACGATGAATGACCACATGGACGCGCCTCCTGTAAGAAACACTCGGGGGAATACTTCATAACGCCCCCGGCGGCCAAGATGATGCCTCAAACGGAGGAATTGTCAAACACTATATGCACGATAAAATCATCTTGACATCACGTCTAATCACGTGTTTCGTACTTGCAGCATCGCTAAAGCACCATGCGCTCAACACGCGACCATCACATACCGAACGCTGAATACGAAACACCTCATGGATAAAAGAACAAAGCTGGTAATGAAAACGATCTGCCCATCGTGTGGGGCGGCCAAGGCGACCGCCGCCCAATACGCGTATGTCTACTGCGACTACTGCGGCGGCTACATGGATTTCGACATGCAAAGCGCCCTGACGTTCACGGGACAGATGTACGACGAGAAGTATTCCGCCGACTGCGAAAAATTCCACAAGGCCCGTGAGCGCGCGAAGGCCGCCGGCGACAAGAAGGCATTCATCAAGATCGGCCGGGGCCTATACGGGCTGCAGATGGAGAAAAGCCCCCATGCCTGGTCGGTGCGCATCGGTGACCCGTCATACCGGGCCACCCTCATCGAAAACCAATCGCAGGTCGATGCGCTCATGGCGTTCGATGCCGACTTGGCCCATATCTACGACGTGAAGCTCGTCGAGGCCTATAACGGGCTCAAGAGCGCAATGACGCCGTCGGGCCTGAAATACAGCTCGGCCAGCGTCTGGAACTACTTCCGGGTCAATTACGAGGGACTGGTTGAAACGATGAAGAAGCGATCGACCTGGGACGTCCCCATCGTACACCCCGACGAAACCGATCCGCGGATCATGATCAAGGGCTGGGCGTCGGCCTTCCTGCAGGGATGGATGCCGTATCTCTTCGACGCGGCCAAGCAGCAGATCATCGAGTACGCGGGGCTTGAATCGGAGTACCTGAAGGCGAAGCTCCCCGATGCCTCGCAGCGGACCTGCGGGAAATGCGGCGGGCCCATCACCGCACCTCCCGGCTCGCGCCAGCTGGTATGCGAGGGGTGCGGCTACACGATCGACGTGGAGAGCGCGGAGCTGCCCTGCCCGGGCTGCAGCGCCGTCCTGTCGATCCCGGTGACCGCCGACGCGCTCTCCTGTCCGCATTGCGGGACGCGTTACCGGGACTCTGGCTCGGGCGGCCACACGGTGACGTACAACGGCAAGACCATGGACATCCTCGACGCGATGATCGAGGACATTCAGCGCGCGAAGCCGCCGAAATAAAAATCGGCCCGGATTGACGCCCGGGCCGATGTGCAGCAGACGAAGGGGTCGGGAGATCGGCCGACCCTATTTCGCACCGGCCTTCTTCAATACCTTCACGATCTCCTCCATCTCGCTCTCCTCGGCAATCTCAAGGGGCATGTAGCCGTCGCCATTCTTCTTGTTCACGTCGGCGCCGGCGGCCACGAGCGCCTTCACCTGGTCGGCATTCTCGTTGCTGATCGCGTAATGCAGAATCGTCACGCCATCGGGATCGGCGGCGTTCAGATCGGGTTTCGCGGCGATGACTGCCCGGATGGTGTCCGCGTCCTCTCGATACAGCGCCATCATGAGAGCCGGCCAGCCGTCCTCGTTCTTCGCGTTCGGATTCGCGCCGGCATCGAGCAGCCGCTTCACCATTTTCGGATTTTCCTGATCGATCGCATAACACAGGAGCGGCACATCGTACTCATTCTTCCCGTTGGGATCTGCGCCCGCGTCGAGTAGCAGCTTCGCGATCTCGTCATTGCCGTAGTAGATGGCAAGACTCAGCGGCGTAGTTCCATCCTCGCTCTTCTTCTTTAGGTCCGGCGCTGACGCGAGGCACGTCTTCACAGCCGACGCATCCCCGCCGGATATTGCATCGTTCAACGTGTCGCGGTCGGTCGCGATCGCCGCCGCTCCCGCCTGGATTGCCTCGCCATGCTCGGTAAAATACTTGCTCTCGTCCTCGTAGCCCGGAACAACCGCCTCACTGCCGGGGAACCGCAGCTGGTTCCAGATGCTTTCGTCATTCCCCGCGTCCAGCAGGGTCTCGGCCGCCTCGTGCATCTCGTCGTCGTAATCATCCTCCATTTCCTGCTTCTGAAGCCAGTAGGAGCGGCCGGAAATGAAGCTCTCGGCGACCTCATTCCAGGATTTAAAGGCTGACTGCATCAGCTGAGAACTCTTCATAACCCAGTCCCACCCCTCTTTCTCGTCGATGTACTCCACCCGGGTGCCCATGCGCACAAGGTTGATGAGACGGCACAGATCCCAGGCGAGGATCGTATTCGGCTCATGACCCTCCGCCGCGTGATCCGCACGATGGCCCTCCTCGTAGAGCCATTTCAGCGCACCGACGAGTTCATCGTGTCCCTTGATACCCCAGCTGTCGGCCAGCATGCCCTTCGCCGCGCGTTTGTTCAGGAAGCCCGGCTCGCACCCGGCGAGCGAATCATACTCGAGGCCGTTTACCTCGTTGTACATCGCCGCCATGGCGAGCCCCAACTTCTGTTCATGGCTTATTTCCCCCATCAGTAATTCCTCCGCTCATTGTTGATATATTTCGAATCCGTTACAAGTTCGGATAGGATTTTCTCGATGCGCACAGGATAGCAAGCTCTTTTCATTCTGAATAGTACAGTATGCGGGTAGGCGTCGATTTTACGAAGAGCGCATCCTCAGCGGAACCTGCGCATCGTTGCTTGATCCGCCATCAGCCGTTCGTCCGTTTCGCGCGTTGATTCAGTACTTTTTCCGGCTCCTCGTGAATGTGTACAACACTCCGGTCGATCTTTGCGCGAATTTGGTCCTCGACCCGGTGCGCGATATACCGTCAATCGAATATTGGCCGCGGGCGGGGCGGCGCCGAACGGTTTTTTATCTTGCATAATACGCAAACCGCACCTACCCTGCTTCGAATACGACATCGCCATGCACCAGGAGGAACCCATGGAACACGCGCATCGATTTGCTCTCGCCTGCGCCATCATCGCGCTCTCGTGCTCGGCCGCCACCGCGGAGCCGGTGTTTTCGAATTCACCGGCGATCACCAAGCGCTACAACGACGCGACCATCGTCGATATCGCCTTCAGCCCGGACCGGGCCTATTTCGCCAGCGTGAACAAGGACAACAGCGTGAAGATGTGGAATCCGGTGACCGGCGCGCTCATGAAAACCATGACCGGGCACGCGGCGACCCTGCGCTATGTTTCCGTGAGCCCCGACGGAAAATATATCGCCAGCGCCTCCATCGCCAACGAGCCGGTGAAGATATGGGACGCCGCCACCGGCACGCTGGTGCGCGACATCATGGCGCAGGACGGCTGCATGGGGATCGCCTTCTCGCCGGCCGGCGGGCTGCTCGCCACCTGCGGGGGGCTCATCAACGATAAGAACATGGCCGGGGCCATCCTCTGGGACACGGCAACGGGCGCGCGGAAGGCCGTCCTCATGGGGGAGAAATCGGACCTGTCGCATCCAACCTCGTTGTCCTTCAGCCGCGACGGGAAATTTCTGGCGGTGGGCCTCGCGAACAAGAAACCGGGCATCCGCGTCTTCGACACCGCGACCGGGAAGCTCGTTCGCGCCATCGCGCACAGTCTCGACATCAACGCGGTGGACTTCTCTCCTGACGGTTCGATGATCGCCGGGGGCGGCGGGGGGAGCGGGAAGTCGTTCCGCGTCTATCTCTGGAACGCCGCCACCGGCAAACTCATCCGCACGCACGAGGGCCACACCGCGTTTATCACCTCGGTCCGGTTCAGTCCGGATGGCACGCTGCTCGCAAGTTCGAGTTTCGCGACCGATACGCGCTTCCGCCTGTGGAACCCGGCGACCGGGGCGCTCGTGCAATCCATGGACAAGACGCGTATCCGCACGAACGCGGTGCATTTCTCGCCGGACGGAAGCCGCCTCGCGGCGGTGCTCGTCACTTACGGCGACCTGGGGAACCCCCCGGTGCTCGAGGTGTATGAAGCGGGCGGAAAGTGAGGGGCGGGACTACTCGAACGAGTAGAAGTTCACCGTGGGAATGAACCCGTGATGGTTCACCTGCGTGGGATAGCTAACGACGAGCACCCAGAGCAAGTCGCCCCGCGGACCATAGCGCAGCTTGACGTCGGTCGAATGGTACGTATGTGATTCGTATACCGACGAAACGGGTTTCCCGTCGCGATAGCAGATCCGCTTGTTGAAATCCTCGGCCTCGGGATCGCGGAATTCGACGATGGCGGTCCGTCCGCCCTTCGTATAGACGGCGAATCGCGCGCCGTTCGCTCCGGCCTTCATCGGCCCCTGCGGCCGCGGAGAGAGATACACGTGCGTGGTCATCCGGGCCTTCTTCCTGAACGCGGCGAAACCGCCATCATCCTCGCCCATCGACGCATACAGCGTCTTCACGGTCCCCCTGTCGTCGCACGACGCCGCGCGCCCGCTGATGAAACCGTAGAGCGGCGATTTCACGAGCTTCTTCTGCGCGTCGTCAAGGAAGGGCCGCTTGGCCGCGTCCCCCTGTCCCAGCTCGTCGAAGAGCCGGTTCGCGGCCCAGAGATAAAACGCGGCGCTCGCGATCTTCCCCCAGCGAAGGTGGCATCGGCTCGTCGCGGCATACACGCGCGGCAGCTGCGCGTGCAGCTGCTCGAAATCGGACCGGTTCTTCGAGAGGATGCCCTCGGCGTTGGCGAGGCACGCGATCGCCTTTTGATATTCCTTCAGCTCGAGATAGGTCTCGCCAAGGCGGGTGTAGATGAACGCGCGCTTGTAGGGATCAACCTCGGCGGCGATGGCGGACGCGAAATCCTCGCATGCCATCTTGTACTCCTTTATGGACACAGCATACTCGGCCCCGTTAAGCGCCTGGCCCGCGGACTCGGCCTTTTTCGCCTTCAGGAAGGGCAGCGGCGTCTCCTCCATGCGTTCGATGTACTGCAGGTGGACGTACTTCTCATAGGCGGCCGCAAGGGGCGATGCGACGGCGAGGAATAAAAGGATCGAAATAATTTTCATGATTTTACCTCAACGCGACCCCCTCCGCCCTTCGGGCACCTTGGGCTTGCCCCGATTTTGCGGACACGCAGTTAAGCAACATTCTTAATCCAGCCGCCTTGTGATTCAAATTCTTCCGGAGACAAATAGTCAAGGAAAGAATGCTTTCTATAACGGTTGTAAAACACTGCGATATACTCAAATATACGCTTCTGTGCTTCATCACGGGTCACATATGATTGCTGGAATACCTCTTCAGTCTTCAAGGTAGCGAAGAAGCTTTCTGCACAAGCATTGTCCCAGCAGTTGCCCTTCCGGCTCATGCTTTGAATCATCTTATTGTCTTCAAGTTTATCACGAAACGCTTCAGATGCATACTGAACACCACGATCCGAATGAAATATTAGCCCTTGAGGCGGATTCCGATGCAGAACACCCATCAGTAGAGCGCTCTTAACCAAATCCGCCCCCATATGGGTATCCATGGACCAGCCGACAACCATTCGCGAGCAAAGATCCAGAACGATACACAAGTAGAGCCATCCTTCCATCGTCCATACATAGGTAATATCGCTCACCCATACTCTGTTTGGAGCCTCCACGAAAAATCCCCTGTTAACCAGGTTCGGTGCCACCGGCAATGAATGCTTCGAATCTGTCGTGACCTTGAATTTCCTCTTCTGCCGTGCTCGGATGCCATTCTCGCGCATGATTCGGGCCGTCCGCTTACGTGAACACGGTTCCTCCCGCTTGATCAACGCATCGAACACTCTTGGACTGCCATACGTCTCACGGCTATCCCGGTGTATCGCTTTTATCATCTCCAACAACTCGTGATCGCGTTGCCTCCTGGGGCTCTCCGGCATCTTGAGCCAGGCATAATAGCGGCTCCGGGATACGCCCAGAGACTCGGCCATTTTCTTTACCGGATACATGCCGCTATGCTCTTTCATGAACTGGTATTTCCGTTCTCGTTTTTCGAGAAAATGGCCAAGGCTTTTTTTAGAATGTCCCGCTCCATCTTCATGTCTGCATACTCTTTACGGAGCCGGTCTAACTCCCCATCGCGCAATCTGCCATTGCCGGGAAAGGCTGTCTCTGAATAGGCTTCCAGCTCGTCTTTCCATCGGTAAAGCCTATTGGGGGCTATTCCCAGCTCCCGGGCTACATCTGCCATCGATTTTCCGCTGCTCTTCCATAGCCCCAAGGCATCCATCTTGAATTGTCGGTCGTATCGTCGTCTTGTTCCCATTAAGACCTCCGTTAAGCTTAATATCGTACTTTGTGCTTAACTTCGTGTCCGCTTTTCCGGGGCAAGCCCAGGGTGTTAATAGTGATCTTCCGTACACGAAGATCACTCGTAACACCCCTCCCCCGAGCGAAGGGGGAGGTCGGGAAGGGGTCATATCCAGGAGGCATACGATGAAAATATCATTCGCGAAGATGGGCGCGGCGCGCCTGATGGGGATTGGAATTTCGCTTCTGGCGATTGCCGGCGTTTTGTCCTGCACGGGCGCGCCCGTCGATCACGCCATTGTCGTTTTTTCCGTCGGCTCGGTGACGGTGGAGCGTCCCGGGGCGGCCCCGCGCTCCGTTGAGATCAAGGACCGGATTGCACGGGGCGACACCGTCCGCACCGGCGACGTTTCGCAGCTCACGCTCCAGATCGGCGACGCGACCGTAATCAAGATCGAGCCAAACTCGACGGTGCTGGTGCGCGATCTCCTGGACCCCGGGAAAACGACGCTGGAGCTCACCGCGGGAACGGCCCTCTCGCGCGTGCAGAAGCTGCGCCGGGGCGCCGAGTATGAGGTCAAAACGCCCAACATGGTGGCCGCCTGCCGGGGAACGGAATTCAGCGTATCGTATGATCCGGGAAAGAGCGTCACGGCGGTCAAGGACGGGACGGTGGTCGTCCGGCGGATCGCCGCGGGCGGCCCCCCGGAGGAGCGCGCGGTGACGGCCGGGAAGGCGGCCGATGTGGCGGACGGCATCATCATACGGGAGATGACCGAGATCGAATCGCTCCGTATAGATAAAATCTCCAGCGCGCCGCGCATTGAAAACGCGGCCGGCAAGAGCATACCGGAGCTCGTGGACGCGGGAACAAAGCACCGCGAGCGTGAGGCGAGGATCGACGAAAAGATCCGGGAGCTCGCGTATTCGGGAACGGACAAGCCCATGAGCCTCGACCAGATGCGGGCGAAGTACCAGCGCATCGACGAGGTGACGCTGTACGATGGGAAGACCTATCGCGGGGTGATCCTGTCGCGCGGCGAGACGTACCGGATGCTCACCACCGCCGGGACCGTTACCATTCCCGCCAGTAAGATTCGATCGACCAAAACGGTGCGGTAGCGCCACCGTGCGAGCGCGAATGGTGAGCCGTTGAAACATAGCACTATCATCGCCGTCGCGGCCGGCATCGTCTGCTCGCTGATGATCGCCGCGCCCAGCCGGACGGAGTACGTCTTCCTCAAGGACGGCGCGATCGTGGATTGCGTGATCCAGCGGGACATGGCCGAGAGCATCGTGGTGAAGCAGAAGGACGGCGCGGTGCGCACGATTTCGCGCGACGCCATCCTGCGCATCCAGTACACGGAGCTGTACATGGGCAGGGTGATGATCGAGCAGACCGACGGCTTGTCGTTCGAGGGGCATATCGTGAACGACGACGGCGACGCCTACCTGGTCCGCACGGACATCGCCCGCCCCGAGGAGCGGAGCATCCGCAAACGGGACGTTGCCCGAATCTCGCGCGAAAACCCGGACGGGCTTCGTGGCAGCTACGGCGATGGCAAGATCCGGCTGGAGTGGAACCGGCCGTTCACCAGGCCCGCGCGCTATCACGTGTACGTGCGCGGCCCCGGCGAGGACGGGTTTCGCCGCATCGACACGACGGGCCGGACCCGGTTCACCGTCGATGATGTCCGCGCGGACGCCTCGTACGCGTTTCGCGTCACGGCGGAGAAGAACGACGTGGAATCCATTCCCTCCAACGAGATATCGGTGTTCACCGGGAAGTTGAGCGTGGACGAGGCCTCGAGCGCCGCGCCGCTGCGCCTCTCGATGGACGAGCTCACGCGGCGGGGCGCCGCCGAAGCGCATATTTTTTTGCGGGACGGGCAGATCGAAAACGGTACGCTGACCGCCGAGACGCCCGCCGTGTACCGCATGACGCGCTTCGACGGGAAGCCCGTGACCGTCCCGAAGCGGAGCGTGCTGCGCGTCATCTATCGCAAGATGTACCTGGGCATGGCGTACATACGCCTCACCACGGGGAAGGTCCTTGGCGGATTTATCGTGGACGAGGACCGCAATACCGTCACCTATCGCCGGGACCTCTTCAGGCCGGAGGAGAAAAAGATACCGCGGAAGGACATCGTCTTCATATCGCAG
>Ga0208939_1003274_pt1 | contig 10817 bp, 11 predicted proteins | sample AD_STIC12_MetaG_FD_184437 | JGI IMG/M metagenome (GOLD analysis project Ga0208939, IMG submission 184437) | Active sludge microbial communities of municipal wastewater-treating anaerobic digesters from USA - AD_STIC12_MetaG (SPAdes) (version 2) | ecosystem: Engineered > Bioreactor > Anaerobic >...
TGATCCGGAGATTGCGAGGTTTGTGACGCCGGATACGGTGGTGGATGGTCAACTGGACACCCAGGGTTGGAACCGTTATATGTATTGCCGGGGGAATCCAATCAGGTACAATGATCCGACAGGACATGATTGGAGGGATAATGTATTAAGTAAAGCTCAAAGTGTTGGTGAGGGTATAAGAAATGTGGGTGAAAAGATCACTCAACCATTACGAGATGCCGGAAATGCTTTAAGAGATAAATTAAATGGTAATTTGCAAAATAAAGCAAGTGGAACGGGGAATCATATAACAGGGGCAAAGGGAGCTGATATTCGAAAAGAGATGGAGAAAAATTTTAGCACTATAACTTGGAAAGAAAATGGAGTTACTAAATCGGCAAATTTAACAACGATAGGTGGTGTCAGGGTTGAGTTAAACCAAATATCCAAGAGTGATATTGGTGAAACCAACGATAAAACCTTAGAAGTTGTTCATGATATGATAAAAGGTAACAAGTTGACAAGTCTTACTCTATCGAGTCTATATCGGCCAGATGAAAAGGTTAAAGGAGATCAAATCCCTCACAGTGCAGGGAGAGGAATTGATATAACCGCAGCAAGTAGAGGAACAGGGAAAGATATAGAATCGGTAAGATTCAAAGATATGCCTGATCATGTTCAAAAAAGTGAACCTAAATTAGCAGGAGATTTAACGAATTGGTTGAGAGGAGATCCTCGAACAAATCAAGTGTTAACACCTTGGAGCATGGATGGAGAGCCCAATAGAAATATTAGACCTTTAGAACAACAACATAAACATCATATACATGTTGGGATAAGACCTGATTAAAACCCGGAGAATTTTTAAATATGAAAAAAAAGATAATGTTCATCATAATTCTTTGTTTCGTTTCATTTTATTGTATTAAAGCACAAGATTTAAATAGCAGAGATGCTAACTTAATTGTACTTGGAGATAAGATAAATGTACGTAATGAACCGAGTATTAAATCAAAATCTATATACCAGCTTAAAATAGCTACGATGGTTAAGTTAATAAAAAAATCAAAAATAAAATTCCAAAGTGATACTATTAATGGAGAATGGGTATATATTGATACGGAATACAAGAAAGTTGGAGAAAAGGACTCGATAAAAGGTTGGGTTGTAGATTATTTTTTAGCAGATTATTCTAAATTCATGAAAATAAATTATAATCTTGGCTGTCCCATTAAAGGCACTATCGGCGATTGGCAAATGAATTATGAATTTATTAACAATGGAAAATATAGAAGAGTAGATAAAGACTATAATACTGGCAAAGAGAGTTATAAAATTGGAAGTATTTATCAGTATAAAAATGTTTTAATTTTTAAAGATGATAGTGGCGGCACCTATGACTTTTTTTATTTTACTGAGGATAATCAGCTATGCCATTATTATAGAGATAGGGATGGCAATTCATTTTGCATAAAATGTAAGGTTAAAAAATAATGTATAGATCCCTGTCGCCTAATTTATAAGGCAGCCGAAGTTTGCCGGAGGCAAATTTGGGCGAAGCCGGCTGCCGAAAATTAGGCGACGGGGGATTACTGCCCCTGGTTCTGCTTCAAGAACGATTCCGCCATTGAGTAGATGATATGCCGCTGATGTTTCGGGAGAGAAAGAATCATTTTTAGTTTTTTGAGCGTGCGCGCGTCTATCTGGACGAATTCTTTTTGAATCTCCGTGTCCTCGTTTATCCCCAGTAAATCGTTGATTTCCACATTTAAGGTTTTCGCAAGGATGCCAATTTTATCGATGGGCGGTTTGACCGCCTCGTTTTCATAATAGACGATCATGCGCTGGGAGAGGCCAGTGAGGTCGGCCAGGTCCTGCTGCGACCATCCCTTTTCTTTCCTGAACTTAACCAGGTTTTGGCTGAAGATGGGCCGATGCTTTTTTTCTAATTTCATGAAATACATATATCACACCTTTAAAAAGTCTTGACAAAAATGATACGATTAATGTATGGTTGGTTATATTAAAAGCGTATCATAATTGTCTTGACGCGTTTTTGAAAAATCTCGGGGCGCAATAAAAAACCCCCAATCCTGGCCAGAACTGAGGGTTTTAAAGGCAGTCCCGAAGGAGAGCCATTCTTAACTTGGTAACTTGAGAATATCGCCTCCTTCGGGATTGTCAACCCTTTTTATATGACTAACGAAGGAGAAGCGCATGTCTCAGAAGGCAATCGAACAGCTGTGCGTAAACTGGCAGGCGGCGCTCATGGAGAGCAAAGAGTCAGTGCGACTCCTTGAGGAGCTTCGCCAGATCAACCGGCGGGACAAATTCAAGGACCTTGAGCTCGGCCTGGTGAGTGTTCCATTAAAAGACGATCTTCACGAGCAAGTATATCATTCCCTTAAATCCTTCGGCATCATGAGCGAGAAGCTCGCCGGCATGGTGAGCGTGCCGCTCCGGAAGAAAGACAACCGCATAGCGAACTTTTATTTTGTCAGTCTCAATGACAAGGATGATACTATCATCCGCCAGGGCGGGATCGTGAACCTTAAAGCCTTTGCGGTGTATAAAAAGCTCGTGATCGTGGACTCCATGAACGACTACTTTGCCTACTACCAACAAGTGAAAGAAAACGTGGTTCCTTTGATTCAATCTGCAACGATGCCGGACGACCTGGCCGGGATGATCGCTCAATCGGGCACGGAAGAAATTGTGCTCGTGAATGAGTCGCCCTACTGGCCGTTACTTAAAAACAAGCTCAAAGAAAGCGACGTGAAATTATTCGAGATCACGCTTCCCGAAAACAAAACCGTGAAGCAGTTTCTTGAGAGCAATTCGCCGAATAAGCTGACCGCATACATCGAGGCAGAGAAAGCGAAAATAGTGAAACAAGCGAAGAACAGCGACCCGGAGCCGGTCAAGGAGTACATGAAGGTCATCGAGGAAACCGGCCAGATTAGATTTACAACCGATGATCGCCTGTACCTGGTCAGGGGCTTCCACAAGGACGGATTTGAAAAGATCGTGCAGATGTCACTAGAGATCGATGGATTCGCTTTTCCGGACAAGGTAGATTTATCCAGAAGCCAATCACGCCAGCGATTCGCCAACATCGCGGCCGCCGAATTTGAAATGAGCTCCGACATTATCCGCAACGACCTCACGTTTATATACAAGACCCTGGACAAGATGCAGGACGAGCGGTTCAAGGAGAAGATCGGGCTGCAGGAGAAGAATGTCCATATCCTCACCAGGGACGACGAGTCAAAGGCGATAGATCGTCTCACAAGCCGCGACATCCTGGATGAAATCCTGATCAAGGACACGGAGCGCCTCGGCTTTGTAGAGGAAGAGGTAAACAAGAAGCTCTTCTATATCGCGGCATCGTCACGGCGTACAGGAAAGCCGTTGTCCGTGCTTGACATCTCTCCTCCTGGAACAGGCAAAAGCTTCGGCTTGTCCATGATCATGGATTTTATGCCACTGGATGAAGTGCTTAAATATTCACGGCTTTCTCCGCAAGCCTTGTACTACAAAAACGAGGAGGAGCTTGCGGGCCGGGTGCTCTACATCGAGGAGCTGGTGGGCATGGAGGAATCGTTAGAGCCGATTCGTATGCTACTCTCCTCCGGTGAGCTTGCAGTCTCAGTGGTAGAAAAAGACCCTCGCACCGGCCAGCTCCGCACGGTTGAGAGACGAATTAAAGTGGATATTCCGATACTGTCAAGCGGCGTGCGTGATCTCTTTGACGAAGAAACACTGTCGAGGTTTATCCTGACCTACAACGACCTGACCATGAAGCACATGGAGCGTATCCTTAAAAGCCAGAGCTTTAAATATTCCCTGGACGGGGAAAAGACCTTGAAACAGCGGGACCGATACTTGAAGAAGCATCGGGACATGCAGAAGGTATTAGACCCATCCATAATGGTGGTGAATCCCTTTGCGGAAAAGATCATGGTGAATCCCCATTTGCATATTGTGACCAGGAAACAGGAGCAATATTTGAGGCTTATCTACAACATCGCCTTTTTGCGGCAGCACTCACGCGAGAAGAAGCAGGCCGAGGACCGGTTCGGGAATATCTTTACGTACATAGAAGCGAACCGGAACGATGTGACAACAGCGAATGAGATAGCGGACTACGTGTTCCAGTTTGCCAGAGGCGATCTTACCAAGAGATTATTTGACGCATATCAATCAATCGAGGGTCACTGCCGGCGCCAGGTAAAGGAGAAGCGGATCAGCCTGAACGAGTACAAGTTTTCCCGCCGGGAGATAAGGGAAAACACCCGCTGGGATCCCACGACAGCCAGAAGATTGTTTGACGAATTGGAGAACCTTGAATATATTCGCAGGGTCCGGGGAGACAAGCAGGGAACACAGTTTCTTTATCGCCTGGCCGCGTTTAACGAGCGGAGCGCACGGAAAGACGATCTGCGCCTATTGGACCCGGAACGTCTGTAATCATACGATAGAACCCGCCTTTATTTCCAGGTATTTAAGATAAAGCTTAAGAACTTGGTCACCGGTGACCAAGTTATGACCAAGTTGTGACCAAGTGTAACTCCTGGTCGTTCCAGACATTAGCCTCAAAAACAGGTAACTTGGTCACTTGTTCACGGGAAAGGTATATAGACAACTTTTTGGGAGGAACATATGAAAGAGCTAATCGAATCTCACATTGACGCCTTTATCTCTCATGAAAAGCTCAAGGGACATACCAGAAAGGTGGTGCAGAGAAAAGAGCGTGAGCTTTATTCCTTCGCCCTGTTTGCGGGAAAGCCCTTTGGATCGGTGACGTGTGAGGATATTATCCGGTACTTGAGCGAATCGCCGTATCCTGCTTCATTCAACAGAAAGCTCGGGTATATCTCACAGTTGTTTGAATTCCTGATTGAACAGGGTGAAGTCCTCTCCAATCCGGCAGTGGGAATCGATCTGAAGTGTGATTATGAAAAGCATCATCGGGGCGTGTTCTCCGAGGAAGAGGTGAAGCTGATGATCGAGGGAACGTCACTGTCTCCGGTTGGGAAGCGTGACCGGGCTATCGTGGAGCTCTTTTACTCGACCGGGATGCGTCTCTTTGAGCTGGCGAATCTCAACGTTGATGATGTCGATGTCCGGAACGCCGAGGTCTTCATCGAGCGGGGCAAATTTGGAAAAGGGAGGATGGTCCCTGCCGGAAGCGAAGCGCTCAAGGCCGTGAGGAAGTATCTGGCCGTGCGTGATTACTTTCTTCGGGGAAGCGAGTATGACGCCTTGTTCTTAAGCCTTCGGGGGAATCGGATGAGCGTGTCGACGATACGGGAGGTGGTGAAGCGCCGGAAGAGGGACGCAGGGATAACGGCTATCGGTGCGGCCCACGCGTTACGCCATTCCTGCGCAAGCCATCTGCTGAAGCATGGGGCGCCGCTTCCCATGATCCAGCGGCTGCTCGGCCATGAGCGGTTGCATGCCACAGAGATATACACGCACCTTTCTGAGGATGATGTGATTGCAACCATGAGAAAAGGGGGAAACGGCAATGATTCGGTTGATGTATGATTTTTTAGAGCATGGCAAGAGGCGTCACCTGGCTGACAAAACCCTCAAAGATTACGAAGTGTTTTTACGGGCCTTCTTTGGATTCTTAAAAGAGACCTATCCTGATATTATGGAGATCACGGAGGTATCCAGAGCGGTAATTACCGCATACGAGAAGCACCTTCTCACGCGAAAGGACGGCAGGGGCAAGGTGATGGGCAGGATGCGCCGGAAGCGGTATCTGTGCGGACTCAGGATATTTTTCCTGTATCTGCAGCGGGATGAGAAGATATTCCGCAATCCCACGGCGAACCTGGCCCTTCCGAGAGAAAGAAGAACCATCATCAAGGACGTGCTCACGCCGGAAGAGATGGAAAAGCTCCTTAAATCGTGCACTGGCGATACCCTGAAAAGCTTGCGCGACCGTGCCATGTTGGAGCTCCTATATTCCACCGGCATGAGGGCGGACGAGCTCTGCCACCTTGAGGCAAAAGATCTTGATTATGACGAGCTCGTGGTCCTGATCCGGAAGGGAAAATGCGGCACTGAGCGGGTGGTCCCTTTTGGGAAGACGGCCCGGTACTGGATCGAGCGCTATCTGAAACAGGGCCGTCCGCTCATAAATACTGGTGAAAGCGACCTGGTATTTACAACCATGGGCGGCCGGAAACTTACGCCGGTGACCCTGGGCCGGATCGTGAAGGAGTACGCGAAAAAGGCGAACATCGAGAAGAATGTGACTACGCATACCTTCCGCCATTCCTGCGCGACGCATTTGCTCAAGGGAAAGGCCGATATCCGGTACGTGCAGAAGCAGCTCGGTCATCGGAGCATTGCAACCACGGAAAAGTATTTGAAGATAGAGATTACCGATCTCAAGGAAGTGCACGAGCGATGCCATCCACGAGAACAGGAGGAGTGGTGAGAGAAAATTATTATATTAAAATTAATTGTCATAGTTGCAGCAGGCTCTGTGGGCATGTGGGTAACTCGGAGCGAAGCGGCGAGTTATCCATCATGTCCACAGAGCACAAGGCTTTAGACACGGAACGGTCCCGCAACTTACGATAAAATTGATTATGTGCGCCGAAGCCCGGAGGGCCGAGGGAACGTGGCGAAGCCACGCGGCATAATCGATTTTATCGCTGAAGTTGCGAACACCGGACAGCCTCATCGCACGGCGCACAATTGACGGCAAGCGAAATGCTCGCGAGAGCTCGCACTTCGCCTGCCTCAGCAATTGTGCGCCATGCTTAGCCGTTTATATCCTACCCATTGAATTTATCCTGAATACTAAGGCTGTGGATTTGTGGACGGCTCCCTGGCGTTGGAGTCGATCCTGACGCGATCGGGAGACCCGACCACAAACCCACAGCCTCTACTACTGCTTGACAATACGTTATTTTATTATACTATGGGATTAAATATGAGCGCTTCGACGTTGGTTGCTCTTTAAAATCGATGTTGCCAAGCCCCCTTATACGGCGGGTTGCATGTGCGCGGATGACGTTTAGGTATACGACGTGACGCCGGATACGGTGATTGATGGGGAGAATTCGACGCAGGGATGGAATCGATATACTTATTGTCATAATAATCCCATAATGTATCGTGATCCCACGGGTCATGCTAAAGATGAAATAAAAACTGCTGTTAATAATGCTACAAGTTTGAATCCTGTTAAGGCTACAATGACTAATTCAGGAATAGCTTCATTTGATAAAGCACCTAAAATGTTTAATGCAAACACTGATAAGGCAATACAAGCACATTCAAATAAAATGTCACAAATGGCAAAAGGAAACTATAATGCTGTCTCACCTTCGACAAATAAAGGTGGTGTAGCGATAATTACTGATTGCTATCCAAATTATGCAAAGGGAGGGTATCATGGCGGCATTGACATTAGAGCTGGAACTGGAGATAAGACAGTAGCACCTGAGGATGTACTAATAACAAACACAAATAAGACTAATGGCATAATTGAGATGAAAGGATTAAAGTCTGGAAATAATATTAAATATGTTCATCAAGATCCCGAAAAAGGAATCGAGAGTGGAAAGAAAATTTTAAAGGGACATGCTGTTGGAGAACCAGCAAAAAAATTAACTGATACTTTACATTTACATATGGAAGTTAGAGATAAAAGCAATAATCCAATTGCGCCAGATGAATATTTAATTAAGCAAAATCCAGATCTTAAATTTGAATTTAAAAATAAGGAAATTGAAAAGTATTATAGGGATAATAGATCTGACTTGTTAAATAAATATCCTGATAATTTTAAAAAGTAAACAAGGATGAATATGAACCGTAAGAAAGTAAAATTTTTTCTAATAATATTTATTGTTTTTAATTTGATAAATTGTAAAAATAATACTGATTCAATTCAAATAGTAAATTCAAATAGTATTCCCCAAAAAATTGATTTGGAAAATAGAACAAAGAGTTTAATTTCTTATATTATAAATAAGGACATAGATGGCATCACCAGGTTGCTTCCAGATAATTATAATGTGAAAGTGAATGAAGGGGATGTATATAGAAAAAAAATTGAAATAAAAAATTCCTTTTTATTAAAAGGGCATGAGTATATATATTTATTCGATTCAAAAAACCTAAAGAACGAGTATAAAAATTATACGGGTGATCTTAAAGAAATATTATGTATGCAGGATCAGTTGAAAATTTTAAAATTAAAAAATTTATCAATAAGTCAGTTTTTTGTGATACATGAAAAACCATTTACTGTAAATGTGAATTTTATTTGGGATGGTATTCCGGAGCCTAAAAATAAAATCAATTTTTGTTGTTTCGTGTTTCAATATATAGATAATGAATGGAAATTAGTTAGTTTAGTTTTTAATAAATGATAACGCATAGGCCCCTGTCGTCTAATTTAGCAGTGTGCGAATTTCGTCTATTGTTAGATATCATTATTATTGCCAATTGTTAATTGCTGAGGATTTTTTATATAAATAAATAAATAAATAAATAAAAAGATTTGCTTCATACCTGCTTATTTGTTATCAATGGTATCTGGGAGAAAAAAATGAACAAATACACCGTAGTGGTACCGGCAGATAAACTTCAAGGAGTTATCCCTATTCCCTCCGAATTTCAACACAAAGATGTAGAGGTGAGCATATCACTGTCCCAAAGAGAGAAATTCGACCCGCGCAAGTATCGGGGTGCAGGCAAGGCAACGAGAGAAGAGATTGACCGGGAACTGGAGCGCATGAGAGGGGAATGGGGCCGGCATGGCAAATAACTACCTCCTGGACACCAATATAGTAATATATTATTTTGACGGTGTTTTCTCAAACGAAAATAAGGAAATCGATATTATCTTTGAAAATAATTTCACGGTTTCGATCATCACCAAGATAGAGTTTCTGGGATGGGTTGGCTTCAGTGACCAATGACTCGGGGATGGTGGTCACGAGCCACGAGTACCTGCCCTTTGGCGAGGACTGGATCACTGAGGGCAATACCAAGAACGCTCCGAAGTACAACTCCCAGGAACTGGATAAAGAGAGCGGGTATTATTTCTATAATGCGCGGCACTATGATCCGGAGATTGCAAGGTTTGTGACCCCGGATACGGTGATTGATGGGGAGCTAAGCACGCAGGGGTGGAACAGATATGCTTATTGTCATAATAACCCGATTGTTTATAAGGATCCGACGGGGCATGAAGCTCAACCAAGTGGGGTTGATTTAAGTAAGGGGATAAATCAATTAGTAAATAGTGTAAAGAGTTTTTTCACAGGTGGAAATTCATCAAAGAATAATGTCGCACAACAGATGCAGAAGGCAAACGATAAGACTGTAAAAAGTTCTACATATAATAGTTGCACTTCACAGACAAAAATTGAAAATATTGGAGCTAATAATTTAAAAACTGTAAATGGTAATAGAACACCAATAAATCAAACTGATTTTGATAATGATAAAATAAAAATAACATCAAAATTTGGGAAAAGAACAGATCCTAAAGATAATAGTAAAAAAGAATTTCATCCTGGTATTGATATAAAAGCACCCGAAGGTACAAAAATATATTCAACAAAAGATGGTAAAGTTTGGGTTGCAGGTATAGGGCCAACAGGAATCAATCAAGATTATGGCCGAAGGCTTTATATAAACCATGATAATAATGAGCAAACCCTTTATGGTCATACAAGTAAGATTTATGTACAGCCAGGTCAAGAAGTAAAAGCTGGACAACATATTGCTGATGTCGGTAATACTGGAAAATCAACAGGACCACATTTACATTATGAGTTAAGGAAAGATGGAAAACCTATTGATCCAATACCAAAAAAAGAATAGGTAAGAGGTTTAATATATGTATAAAAAATATTTTTTTATGTTAATGGCAATTTTTTTAATATGTAATTGTATTAATGGAAAAGAGCAATATAAAATACGATTTGTCAATTCAGAAAATGGTTTAAGATTAAGATCCGAAGGAGCTAATTCAGGTAAAATAATAACTACAATTCCATATCATTCAAAAGTTGAAATTCTTGAAGAAAAGGATAAAATAGAGATTATTAACAATATCAAAGGCAAGTGGTGTAAAGTTAAATGGAATGATAAAATCGGATGGGTTTTTAATGCGTACTTGTCAGAAGATAGTGGTGATAAAAAAATAAAATTATCAGGTATATTTTTTTCGAATTATAAGTATGATAAACCCAAATTAATATTTTATGACAATGGTAAATTTTCAATGATGATTAATCACTGCCAAGGTATGTTATTGATTAAGGGCGAATATAAAATTATTGATAATAAAGTCATTTTGAATTTTAAACCAAAACAATATACCGGTTTTGATGGTGAAGAAGATACACAATATGAATTAGAAATTATTTCAGATAAATCTCTTAGGTTCTTAAATAGTGTTGGATGTGCACCTGAAAAAAATTCAATATTTACAAAAAGCAATTAGGTGGATAATCTCCTCTTCAAAACACATCCTCCATCTTCAATTGATCGTGCACGTACATGTCCGCAGTGATGGCAGTCGAGCTATGACCCACATAATTACTAACTGCTTTCAATGATTTATTTTTCACCAGTAACATGTTGGTGCAGAAGGAATGTCTCAAGGTATGAGGTGAAATATTTTTCCCTAAAGTTTTAAGTCCCACCTTTTTAATTTCCCTCCATACTGTCCCTAGGCACGAATTAATACAGAGAAAATCGGCATTGAAAAGTACAGAACAACAATGTAAATCTGAGCAATTTTATTGTTCAGAGGGAATCCATGATATCAAGGGAGAAGACTATGGATATTT
>Ga0208939_1003275_pt1 | contig 10817 bp, 9 predicted proteins | sample AD_STIC12_MetaG_FD_184437 | JGI IMG/M metagenome (GOLD analysis project Ga0208939, IMG submission 184437) | Active sludge microbial communities of municipal wastewater-treating anaerobic digesters from USA - AD_STIC12_MetaG (SPAdes) (version 2) | ecosystem: Engineered > Bioreactor > Anaerobic >...
CTGCACCAGGGTCGGAACCACGCTGCTCATTACAACCGACCTGATCTCTCCCGTCAATACATGACCATTGAAAATCAAAGATCTGAAAATAACCTCATATTCATCAGCGGTCTTCCTGGTATTCGTCTGGATCCTCCAGTCAGAAACCCATTTCTCACCAGAATGAATTCCGAAAACAATATTCGTGTTCCCTATATCAATGGCTAAAAGCATCTCTCTTTTTTTAATCATTGCTGTCAACCAAAACCTGCATACGTTGTTTTGCGCTGCAAGTTTATTTAAAATCCGTTATTCTGACAAAGTTTCCTTACGATAAACCTTTTTGCTGATAATAAACCATAGTGATTCCCTCTCCCTCTTTTCTGATGATTTTAATATTTTCTGAGCAGAATGATTACTTTCGGGTCGTTAATGAGAAATAACCGACGTGGGCATCATTCAGATTTTCAGAAAATACAATTCCCTGTTTTGGGTTTCCAACATTATTGAGCTGTTTGAAAGGTGGGCGTGGTACGGTTTTTACATGGCCTTCGCCCTTTACCTTGTCAATTCAAAGGATACCGGGGCACTCGGCTTGTCACAGGCAGAGAAGGGCATCATCATGGGAACCGGCTCCATGCTGCTTTACCTGTTACCGCTGTTCACAGGTGCGCTTGCCGATAAGCTGGGGTACCGTCGAATGCTGTTTGTGGCCTTTATCCTCTATCTTTCGGGTTTTTATATGATCAGAAGCTTTGACAGTTTCGGGTGGGTTTTCTTTGCTTTTGTCTGGACCTGCACCGGTGGCGCATTCTTCAAACCCATCATTTCGGCCATGATTGCCCGGACCACCGATAGCGAGACATCCTCGATCGGTTTCGGGATTTTTTACATGATGGTTAATATCGGCGGTTTTATCGGTCCTTTTACCGCGGGGATCCTGTTGAACAAGAGCTGGGATGATGTCTTTTACATGTCGATGACAGCCATCGGGGTCAATTTCCTGATCACTCTTTTCTTTTTCCGGGAACCTCATATTGCCGGCAGCGACCTGCCGGTATGGAAAAATATGGTCAGGGCCCTGCGAAATATCGGAGAAACCCTTGTCAACTGGAGGTATCTGATTTTTCTGATGATCATGATCCTTTTCTGGACCGCTTTTAACCAGCTTTATTATTCTTTCCCTGTTTTTGTGGATCAATGGGTGGATACCAGCATGCTCTACAGGGCGATTTCAGCAGTCTCGCCTTCGCTTGCCGGAACTATTGGAACCGAGGAAGGCACCCTGTCCGCGGTGACCCTCTCGAGCATGGATGCATTTTTCATCATCGTTTTTCAACTGATGGTATCGGCATTTGTGATGCGGTACAGGCCGCTTACGGCCATGATGGGCGGGATTCTCGTCGTTGCCGGCGGACTGTCACTGATGTTTTCCAACCAGAACGGGTGGCTGATCCTTCTGGGGATCTTTGTTTTCGGATTGGGAGAAATGGCGAGTTCGCCAAAATTCACCGAATACATCGGACGGATTGCTCCCGACGACAAAAAAGCCCTTTACATGGGAACCTCCTTTTTACCGGTTGCTGCCGGCCATCAGCTGGCCGGATGGCTTTCGGGAGGCGTTTTTGAACGGATCTCCGACAAACATTACCTCCTGGGATTGGAACTGTCACAACGCGGAATTTCACTCCCTGCCGTTTCGGATATTTTTTCGAAAAATGAGTTCTGGCAGGAAGCTGCCGTCAGGCTCGAAATGAGTTCTTCCGGGCTCCAGACCTTTCTGTGGAACAACTACCATCCCTCGCGGATTTGGTATCTTTACAGCGGAATTGCAGTCACAGCCGTTGTTCTCCTCTGGATTTACGACCGCTGGATTCTGAAGAGACCGTAACCTCGACCCCTTTGCCGATTATTTTAACCTCAACCTCAACTTCTTCAGGCACCGCAGCTTTAGCGGAGGTGGCAGCCTTAACCTTAGTTTGCTGCTTCCCCGGAAATGGGAACGACCGCATTTTTCATGATGCCCACATCGCCCATGATAAAAGTTTCAGGACCCAGTTTCAGGTCAGAATTGAGCATCTCTTCGAGCGTAACTTCTTTTCCGGTATACGCTGACACCCGTCCCATGACGGCCACCAGGCAGCTCATGGCTGTGGCTTCGGCTTCGTTGATGGGTTTGTCTTCCCGGATACAGGTCACCAGGTCGATATGTTCCTGATCGTAAGGATTTACGGCCACCGATCTCATAGGAGTTCCGGCTTCGTCGAGGGGGTATGGATAGCTGTATATTTCATTTCCTGCGAGGTCATAGATTCTGTTCTGGCAGTTGGTATACCCTTTTGTACCCCTGATGTATTCGCTGACATTTCCTGCGCATCCGTTGATCTGGCGGCACATGCTGTGCATATGCATGCCGTTGTCGTAGACGAAGTCGACGGAGAAATTGTCGTATTGGTCGCCGGTAAGCCGGCGCTGGCGCGAGCCAAAGCCTACGGCCCTTGTGGGATAGGTACCTGTGAACCAGTTGATGACGTCGATATTGTGGACGTGCTGCTCCACGATGTGATCGCCCGAGAGCCAGCACCAGTTGACCCAGTCACGGATCATGCATTCCATTTCACTCCATTCCGCCTGTGGGTTTCGGTGCCACAGCTTGTTTTGGTTCCAGTAGGCATTGGCGGAAATGATATCGCCGATGGCGCCGGTAGCCACCTGTTTGTACACTTCGATATAGTCGCGCTGATGACGCCGCTGGGTTCCGCATACCACCTTCAGTCCCTGCGATTCGGCCATCTTTGCGGATGCCAGGACACTCCGGACGCCTGCAGGATCGACAGCCACCGGTTTTTCCATGAAGACATGTTTACGGTTTTTGACCGCGGCTTCAAAATGGATGGGCCGGAATACCGGCGGAGTGCAAAGAAGAACCACATCAACGCCGGAGTCAATCACCTTCTGAAAGTTGTCAAAACCCACGAAACAGTTTTCTTCCGGAACTTCAATGTTGAAATCGGCTTTTATTCTTTTACGGCAGGAATCCACCCGGTCCTGGAAAACATCGCCCAAGGCCGTTACGGTCAGGTTGGGTCCAGCTGCCAGCCAGTTCAGGGCTGCCCCCGTGCCGCGTCCCCCACAACCGATCACGCCCGCTTTCAGGGGCTGACCGTCAGGAGCTTTGTCAAGCAGGGGAGGGATAAAGAGATCGCTGACTTTCTTAAAGGGCTCCCCTGTGACCAGGGAACCTGACTTCTGACTTCCTCCTCCCGAACAGGAGACCAAAGGATTAAAGCCTGCCACTCCGGCAGCACCAACGGCTGCTGCCCCGGCAAGAAATTTTCTTCTTGAAAAATTATTGTTTGCCATAATTAATATTATAAATAGTGATTACTGTTGTTTACCTGTATTTTCGTCAAATTCACATACTACCCTGAAAGTCACATGGTTGCAGTCGGAGAGCCACCATTTGCTTTTGGGCATCTGGGGATCGGTTTTCAGCCAGGCATCGGTTTGGGTTTTGTCGCGTGCTGCATTGCGTACCAGTGCGGCATCGCTTTTAAAGGTTCCTCCCCTGATGACCCGTTCTTCGCCGGAGGCAGGGCCCCGGGGATCCTTCACCTTTTCGGGAAGGCGGCTGTAAGCATCGGCGGCATACCAGTCGGAACAGTATTCTGCAGCATTCCCCAGCATATTTTTCAGCCCGAACGGATTGGCCTCCACCCTGTCGGGTTCCTGCGTCCGGCCCATACTGTTGGCCCTGTAAATCACATATTTTCCGATCAGCTCATTTTCCTTTCCGAACAATTTTCCGAAGAATCCCTTTTCGGTAAATGTTTTGGGGTTTCCTTCGAAGAAGTATGGGGTTTCGGTACCTCCCCGTGCGGCATATTCCCATTCGGCTTCCGTAGGCAACCGGTAGTTCTTGCCGGTGATCAGGGAGAGCCATTTACAGTAAGTTTCGGCGGCATAATAACTCATGGTGATAGCTGGGCGGCTGCCCATTCCCCAGTTCTGGTCAGGCTGGCCATAGGGGGGTGTGGGTCCGGTGATGGCATCCACATCGTCCAGGGTGCGTCGTCCCTCCGTATCGGTGGACCGGCCTTCGGCACCTGTAGCTGAATAAAAAGCCAGGTATTCATCCCAGGTCACCTCGGTCTCGGCCATGAAAAAGGAAGTGATTTCCACGTCTGTGGCAGGACCTTCATCGGACTTCCGCAACGGTTCATCTTCGGGACTCCCCATCCGGAAAATGCCCCCCGGAATAGCCACCATCTTAAAAGAAACCGTTGTGCCGGGAACGGTCTCCGTGAAAGTTTCCAGTGCCGAAACCCTTGCCGGTACGGTGAATACATCTGCATTGGCAACGGTTGTGCTTCCGAATCCCACATTCCTGTCATGTATCCGGTTGGGATCATAATGGCCCACATCGATATGGCAGTTCAGGCACAAAAGTTCATCTTCATTCTGTGTGTAATAAAGATGGGCCTCCTGCCCTTCTTTTGTGAGCGTCAGGGGGAAAAGATTTTCATGGCACTTCAAACACGACCGCTGGGAAGTGAAATGCTGCGCCATCTCAACGGTGCGCCGGGCTTCCCAGTTGAAATCAGCACTGTCCTTCACCAAAAAACCATAAATATCTTTGGCTCCCAGCCTGATTTTTTCCTTCAGATATCCCTCCCCTTCGGGGGGAAGATGGCATTCCACGCATCGCACCAGCATTCCGCTTTTCGTGGCGTAATGAGAGGAAAGTTTCCGGGACTTAAAAACATGGGGGTGCACATGGCACCTTTCACAGAACTTATCGGTACTTGTGGCTTTGATCCCTTTGTGGGCGAAAACCGCACCGATCATGCCCAGTGCAAAACCAAACAAAAGCAGTAACAACGACCTTTTCCTGAAAACTGAACGGACTTTCTTCGGCATAACCAGATCAGGGTTTCGTTTTGGCCCGGATAAAAAGCAAAACGGGTTTCAAATTTAATAAATTATCATTGGGAAGGCTTTCTGCTTCTTTTTTTAACGCTTATTTAGAAAGAGTATAGATTTTTTCCGGGGCTTTGAAATATGGCGGTATTGGGGTAAATTGACAAATCGGGGCAGGCTGGTTCCCCGTCAGCTCCGCCTCGGTGGAAATTAGAAATACAGAAGAGGATGCGGGATTTTTTCAATGATCTCCTGGAGTTGTTTTATCCTTCGCTGTGTGTGACCTGTGGCAGAAAACTGGTCACCCAGGAGAAATACATCTGTCTCCACTGTCTTCATGATCTGCCGCGTACCGGTTTTCATAAGGATCCCGGGAACAAGGTAGCGCAGCTTTTCTGGGGAAGGGTACCTGTGGAAATGGCCACTTCCTGGTTGTATTTCCGTAAGGGAAGCCGGTACCAGCGTCTCATTCATTTTCTGAAGTATAAGGGATTGCATGAGCTTGGCGACGAGATGGGACGTCTCTTCGGGGTTGATCTTAGGTCCTCTCCCTTTGCGGCGGTTGACGTGGTGGTGCCGGTACCCCTCCATTGGCAGAGGCTCAGGGAGCGTGGGTACAATCAGAGTGAGCGGATCGCCGCTGGGATGGCGGCGTCGCTCTCGCTGCCCCTTTCGACCGGCAACCTGGTCAGGGAGAAGTTTACCTCCACGCAAACCCGGAAGAACCGCTTTGAAAGGTGGCAGAATGTGGAGGGGATTTTTCAGGTACTGAAGCCAGAAGAATTTACCGGCAGGCACCTCTTGGTGGTTGACGATGTGGTGACCACGGGATCAACCCTCGAAGCGGCCGTCGTGGCCCTGCAGGAAGCGGGAGCCGCCAGGGTGAGCATTGCCACGTTGGCATGTGCCGAGGTGGGATAACCTTGAAAAAGCACCCCGCAGGGTACGTTGTGCCCGACGGGATGTCTGTTTCCCCGACCGGGCAGGGTTTGGGCCCGAAAATGTCTGCCGCAACAGGGCTGACGGCTAAACCGTCCTTTCCTGACGAGGCCTGCCCGGAATGATGCGGATGGTGTGGCCTTCCACTTCCAGGATTTCTCCAGCACGGATCTTCGCGCGACGACGGTATTCGGTTTCGCCGTTCCGCGTTACCAGTCCCGCGTCAACCATCATCTTGGCATGACCCCCGGTCTCACTCAGCCTGAGGTATTTCAAGAGACTGATAAGCTCGATATACTCCTGTTCCAAAATGTATTGGAACTCCCCGCTGCTCATTTTTTTCAGTTCTTCCCTTAGTTTGCGCGTCAGTCCGGCAATCACGATCTCATACGACTCGTCAATCCACAATTTTAATTGTCCGGGTGAAACGGTGTAATCTGCCTGAATCCGGTTCCAGTGTATTTTACTCAGATGGGATGCCGGGGAGATGCAGGCATGGGATTCTCGCATGTCAATCACTTTTTCGGGGGTGTTTTTCAGGGCAATCCCGGCTTCTCCTTCCAGGTCGGCAATGCAGAAAATTTTTCCCATCACCTTAAAAACCAGCGTGGTGTCATCAAAGGGAAATCCCTCGGTCACTCCGGGTTTTGACAGGCAGTATTCACGAATGTCTTCTATGTTCATTGTCATGTCGCTGTTGGGTTAAAGGCGTTGTCATAGTGTTCCAGGTCAAACCGGCCGGGCCCCAGCAGGGTGACCAGGATGAGGTCGAAGCGGGTATCTTTCTTCCAGTCATGAAAAAGGACCCAAGCTTCCGCCGCGGTGATGATCTTTTTTATCTTTCCCTCTGAAAGGGCATCGGTAGGATGGGCGAAAGAAGATCCTTTCCGCGACTTTACTTCGACGATGACCAGTTCTTCGCCGTCCAGTGCCACTATGTCCAGTTCGAGATGTCCGATCCGCCAGTTGGTATCCAGAATTTTATACCCTTTCCCTTCGAGATAGCTTCGGGTGATATGCTCCGCGGTATCGCCAGTTTCCTTGGTTGTTCTTTTCATTTTACTACCTGTTCCCGAGAAGTTTCAACGAACACTCCCCGCCTTTGGCCCGGAGTTGGTAATTTCCGCCCAGTAAGAGGGCCAGGTTCCGCATTTCATGTCCGGCAGGAAAACCAAAAACAACGGGAAAATTGTATCCTTTGACGGCATCGAGAATGATTTCCCGGTAATCCTTTCCAAAGGGATTGTCATTGTCCTTCAACTCGGAAAAGTCACCCACCAGAAGAGCTGCGAGGTGGTCAAATTTTCCCGCCAGTCGGAGACTAATCATCATCCGGTCGAGTTGGTAGAGGTATTCACCGATATCTTCGATGAACAATATTTTCCCCCGGGTATCAATATCGTAAGGTGTTCCGGTCAGGCTGTACAAGATAGCCAAATTTCCCCCCGTCAGCGGGGCCGCGGTATTTCCGGCACGGTTCTGCGGAAGGGAAGGCCAGCGATATCCGGGTTTTTCCCCTCGCAGCACCTGAAGGAGCGATTCCAGGCTTTCCGAAGGGAAAACATTCTCTTTGAATCCGATCCGGCACATCATTCCGTGGACCGACTGGTAACCGGTAACCTGGAGCAGGTTGTGGAGCACCGTAATGTCGCTGTATCCAACGACCCATTTGGGATATCTCCTGAAACTGCTGAGATCGAGTTGTTCCACGATACGGATAGTTCCGTACCCTCCCCGGGAACTCAGAATAACGGCTGTTTTCCGGTCATCCAGGGCCTCCTGAAGGTCGACCAGCCGCTCTTCATCGGTTCCTGAATATTGAAAATGACACCCCAGGGAATGACTTCCGGTTTCGACTTCATACCCTTCTTCCCGGAGACGCGAAACCATGGATTCCAAAACCTCCGGGGACGAAATAGCCCCTGCCGGGGAGACAATCCGGATGAGAGATCCGGGCCTGATAAAAGGAGGTGACTGCATCATGCCAAATAAAACATAAAATTACAAAATCGGCTGAAGAATAAGGAAAAAGTCTCTGTTTTGGGATGTTTTTTTAATCAGGAAAGGATTGAAACTCCCCTCGGCAGAGCCGACAGGGAAACGAATCCCGGAAAACCGGGATGAGTTCGACGGGTTTCTTCAGCGGATCAGCCATACGTTGAGAACAGACATTAATGCTTACCTGTCATAGAGAACAGATGTACTCAATGCGCTCGCCGGAATGCATGTAAAACTCCTGTCGGCACAGGGAGAATGGAATGATTTTTGATAAATTCTTCATGAGATAAACCTTGGAAAAATGAAGACAATGGTTTACAGGATCGTGGTCCTGGTGGTTGTTGCTGCAGCTGTTCTCCCCGGAAAGGCTGAAGCTGGATTGTTTCGTTCGGAGTATGATTCCATCCGCTTGTATTATGACGAGACGCAGTTGCGGTTACCGGGCGAATCCTTCAGGATCGGTGTGGAATCGTGGCTGAAAAATGGCAAAGTCAAGAAGACCGTCGGGTTGGCCGGAGGGTCTCATTTTTGGTGGAAATACCGGGTAGAGGTGACCGGGGGAAGCTTTTCGTCGGGAAAGGTAACGGTGAACGAACGGCTCATGCCCAGCCGGGGGAAATACATTAGTGTGCGGGTATACCCGAGAAAAGAGTCCCGGCTGGCCAGGGAACTGCTGATCCCCCTTAATTATGAGACCGCCATTGAATACCGTCCGGTTTCCAGGTTTGACAAATCCCCCGGAAGTCAGATCAAAGGGGAGTTGGTGGCTTATTTCGACAACGGCATGATCAGGGTTTATGATGATTTGCGCAACAGCCGCGCTTCGGCATATTTCCGGTTTTGGGCAACCGGCGGATACTGGGACAATGGCAAATTCATCATAGAGCCTGATTTCATGAAAATCAGGGATCACCGGAGTGACCTTTATGTGGAATCGTTGCGGAACACCTGGGTTACCGACACTTTTTCGGTATTTTTAGATTATCGCCACCACTATAATCTTTCCTTCCGGGGTAGCAGCGGTGATTCCGGATTTTCCGGATCCGGCGGAGCTTCGGGCGGTCCGGGGCAGCATGGTCAGCACGGGTATCCCGGCCAGGACGGGGAGTGGGGCTATGACGGGCCCGACATCAGCGTTTGGGCGGACCTGTACTATGATTCCCTGCTGAACTGTGACCTGTTGTACGTATTTGCCGAGAACGACCTGACGGGCGAGGAATTTCGCTACCTTATCAATCCTGACGGAGGCACTCTTTCCGTAGTTTCCAGGGGTGGGGACGGCGGCCGCGGCGGAGACGGCGGATATGGAGGGGCGGGAGGTGATGGCCGCCAGGGAGAAAAGTGGATTGAGAAACGAATCGAAAAAAGAGTGGTGAAACAGCCTGTGGTGCAAAAAGTGATCCGGAAAGAAAAGCGGAAGGTCATCGGTCCTGACGGGACAGAAGAAGAGGTGGAAGTCGATGTGGAGGTGGAGGAAACGGTATACAAAGAGGTTGAGGTTTTGGTAGAAGTAGAAATTCCGATGCAGGGGCCCGGAGAAGAGGGTGGTTCGGGAGGCTGGGGCGGCCCGGGCGGTATTGGAGGCCTTGGCGGTTATGGCGGAAATATCAGCCTTTTTTTTACCGATGATGCCTGGCCTTTTAAAGACAGGATCAAAGCCCTGAGTTCCGGGGGTAGCGGGGGAATGCACGGAAACGGTGGCAGAGGGGGGGCTCCGGGTCACGGGGGACAAGGAAATCCTCCGGGACGGAACGGCCTCCCGGGGCATGACGGCCCCTCCGCCATGGGAAGCGCCGAAGACGGCGGAAGCGGAAACATCATCTACGGCACTACCGACGAGTTTTTTTTCTATGACAATATCGCTCACCTTTCCGCCGAAGAAAAAAATCCCTGAAATTCCGGCTTTATCTCCTGCAATTTCAGGTCTCCGGGGTTAAATAATTCTTTACAATGTCATATCTCCCTTTCTTCCAAAGCCGGGGGCAAAAAATCGACTATCTTTACAGCCCGCAATAAAACAGACCATTCATGACTGATTTTAAACGTACCCTGATCACCTCGGCTTTGCCGTATGCCAATGGCCCGGTCCATATCGGTCATCTGGCCGGCGTTTATGTGCCTGCTGACATTTATGCCCGTTATCTGCGGCTGAAGGGAGAAGAGGTGCTATTCATCGGCGGATCAGATGAACATGGCGTTCCCATCACGCTGAAAGCCCGCAATGAAATGATCACCCCTCAGGATGTGGTCGACAAATACCACGCTCTGATCAAAGATTCCTTCGCCCGCCTGGGCATCTCCTTCGATGTTTATTCCCGGACCAGTGCCCCCATTCATTACGAAACGGCTTCGGCCTTTTTTATGAAACTTTACAGGGAAGGAAAATTTGTGGAAAAGACGTCGGAACAATATTATGATGAGGAGACCCGTCATTTTCTGGCCGACCGTTACATCGTGGGTACCTGTCCGAAATGCGGCTTTGAGAAGGCTTACGGCGACCAGTGCGAGAGCTGCGGCACGTCACTGAGCCCCACCGAACTGGTGAATCCCCGTTCGGTACTCAGCGGCAACACGCCCGTGCTTAAGGAGACCAAACACTGGTATCTTCCGCTCGATCACTATGAGCCGTGGTTGCGGGAGTGGATCCTGGAAGGTCACACGGAGTGGAAAGCCAATGTTTACGGCCAATGTAAGTCGTGGATTGACAGCGGATTGCAACCACGTGCCGTGACCCGTGACCTCGACTGGGGTGTTCCCGTACCCCTTGAAGATGCCCCCGGGAAAGTGCTTTATGTATGGTTCGACGCCCCCATCGGTTATATATCTGCCACCCGGGAACTCACCCCGGAATGGGAGAAGTGGTGGAAAGACCGGGATACCCGGATGCTTCACTTCATAGGAAAGGATAACATTGTCTTTCACTGCATCATCTTTCCGGCCATGCTCAAGGCCGAAGGGAGCTACAACCTTCCCGACAATGT
>Ga0208939_1003291_pt1 | contig 10771 bp, 3 predicted proteins | sample AD_STIC12_MetaG_FD_184437 | JGI IMG/M metagenome (GOLD analysis project Ga0208939, IMG submission 184437) | Active sludge microbial communities of municipal wastewater-treating anaerobic digesters from USA - AD_STIC12_MetaG (SPAdes) (version 2) | ecosystem: Engineered > Bioreactor > Anaerobic >...
TTTGAACTAACGGTTTATATGGAAAAGCATCACTACTATCATCCCCGGCACACCATCCCGAAGATGGGGTAACCAAAGCAAATCCGAATGAAAATGTCTTAGTAACCCCAGCACATGTTATTGCAGCTGATCCAGTTGTTCCTGTAATTTCAATAGCATCCGTACGTTGACCAATTGGGGAAGCCGCCACGAAAAGCACTTCAGTTGGAATTAACCCCGTATCAATAGCATTGTATGTAAAACTGTTTCCTTCAGCATCCCCCAACATTAATAAAGCATCATTCGTTGAATTAATATCAAGTGTAATACCTACCGCTGCGTAAACATAATCATATAAATCTATAAAATGTGTAATGGTTTCATCTATACTGCTTCCGTAATAATTCATATTACGAGTGACCCCGGCAATAGTGATAGTAACATATCCACCGGTACCCTCAATTAATAATTCTACTAATTGTCTTGTTCCCGCCTGGTTCGCTTGAATTGTGTAGGCCTGTGCGACGATGTCCCCCGTAATACTACTAATGGAAGCAGCTGCCCCAAAGTCTACACCGGGCACGGCAGCCTTGAAAACAAGCATTCCTATCCCGGCACTGTTTTCCTCATAACTTAACAAGACATCGACCGCCGCATAATAGGAAGCAAAGGCTGATATAAAAGTCTGTATTGCCGCTTCTACTGTTTCAGGAGTCAGTATGGCAAGGGACCCGGCAAACTGTTCAAGGTTGTTTGTTATACCCGTGTCCCCCTTGATAGGTGGAGTTGATTCCTTTACAATGTCACCAAGTATAAAATCGTATTCTCGCACATCACCATGAACGACATCGCAGATTGGATTGTACAAATTTTCTGTAACCACATCAACTTCACTATACTTATCTTTTAAGATGTATTTCTTTGCCAACCAAAAACGAAAACCTTCACTCGTTATTCGTGCCCGTAAACGTTCAAACAATCCACGTTGATAAGTTATTTTTGATATCTCTGTGGCGGAAGCTACAAACCGGACATTTTTAATACAGACATAAATACTATCTGAATATCGGTTTGTAAACCGTATAGAAAGAGGTCGTGTATATGGTAAACCTTTAAATGTAAATGAAGCTGTCTGCCATCCAGTCCAACCATGCCCCACATCATCCATAGGTACAGTATTGGAATAATTGGCAGAACCACTATAATCTAAAGGCACCCAAGTTAATTCAGTAGCCTCCGTTGAATTCTTTAGCAGGTATTTTCCTTGTGCCCAAAGGGGGATGTCAGATACCGTTTGTATGATGACAAACGATGCAACTACATCATCTTTAAATGCTGTCGCTTTATTATAAAAACCATACTCAAATTCAATCTTAAACAACTCTGTGTCGGGTGTCATAGAGGCATATTGTCCAAAGGTCTGTTGTATGTTTGTCAAGTAACGAAGGGCCACCCCCTCATCCTCCCTTGGTAAAATATCAGCAACCGGGATTGGAGCGTATTGTGAGATGCCTAAAGTGACTGCCGACCACTTTTCAAATCTACGGGTAACAGGATCATACGTATCACGATGCAACGTATAATTATCAACCCAACTGTTTCTGTTTCCGTATTCTTGTTTGATATTAACTCGCTTGGCGGGGGCAACAAGCATTTGCATCCCCCCTGGTATTTGATGTAAGGCGGATTCTTGATGTGTTGCTGTGCGATGTATGTATTGAATTGGGGTTGCCGAGATCGGGGTATTACTTGTAGCACTTGTCCAAAGTCTTCCATAAACAACACTTCGATATAATTCAACAGGTCGAAAGATTTGGAAAACCCCAAAACTCTGCCGAATTACAGCCCCCAACTTGCGCAACATCTCTGTCAATACTTCCGCACACGTCATATCATAAAATCGATCCCTTTCCAATAGTGTCTGTGAAAAAGGTGAATAGGCAGAGCCCATTGCCATTTGAACTGCAAACAGGTTTACATACTCTTCATATTGTGTTACCCCTATTTTGGAAAGTATATCCCAAATAATTTGAGATTCAGTTCTGCGGTCCTCATAATAGTCAAATGTACCATCACTGTTTTCTGACTCAGCAAACATAATGTCTTGTAGGTACTTAAGGCCATCAACTACAACAATGGTGAGGTAGTAAGGAGCGACGTCATAAGGTTCCTCATATTGTGAAGGATCTACCCATCCTTGAAAGAACAATGTGGCGTCGTCATCAAGGCCCTGATATATTTCTACCCAGCACGACATTATGTTTGAGTCAAATAAATCAGTGAACTTCCAATTCTCTCCTACCTTGATTTCTATCTTTGCTTGTGTAGGACGGTAGGGGTCGGCGTAATCATCATCACTGTTTTGAAATTCAATAACAATGGGGTGCCCACTACCTTGTAGCTGCTCGACGGCCCCTGCGTATGATGGTACGTAAAATTTAGCACACCAAGCACACCGTGCCAAATCCCAATATCGAAGTTCAAATTGTTGATCCATATCTTAGCTCATTACATTTGCCCGTCTCAGTACAAGCATGAGATCCTTACCACTAACCTTACCATCTACTACAATAGATATCTTCTGCGGCTTCTGTTCAATGTTACGAACATCTGTTCGAACGTTGCTCGGTAATACATATTCACCACTGCTCAGGAAGGCAGGGAAGGAATCATTGGGATACCCTGGAGGCACGGCCCCGCCACCTGCCATACGTGCTACGTTAGGATAATAGTCAGCCCCGGCAAGCATCTTCTCTGTCATTTCTGTTCCGCGAGAAATTCGTGTAAGATACGCGAGCGACTTATCATTTGTTCGCTTCATCTTTGAAATCTTCTCAAACAGTTGAATATTACCCACCTCATTATTAGTACCGCCAGATACACGAGCCTTGACTTTATTTTCTTTCATCACGCGTGTTAGTCGATCAATGCTGTTGAAAGAAGCGTCCTTGACTCGCATATCACGGGAGGCTTTATTTGAACGGGTGAGTTGATTTAATGTTTTATCATTTCCAAGAATTCCTTTTGACAGTTTTGCAAGAGAATTTGTAACACCAATCGTACTTTCTTTTCTCAATTTAAGCATGGCATTCGTTTTGTTTGCCTGTGCTTTTGATATCTGTGTTAGGTTCTTTGAATAGTTATTGTAGTTATAAATTCTTGATGTTACTTTCTTTCTTGTATCAAGTGCCTTCTCCGCAGTGACCCTTGGTTGCTTCATCAATGGGGCAAACAACGATTTAAACTTCTCTTCCGGGAAGTTGATTTCATATGTGGAAAGTAGCAGTTGAAGTTCATCACTTATCGTCCCTGAAGGAATAGAACCTTGCTTGGTTAATTTACTAAGAACATCCTGCATTTGCGGCATGTCTTTATACTCCTTCGGTAAAACCGTCTCTCCGCTTGATAGGAGCGCAGGAAACGAATCGTTGGGATACCCGGGAGGTATTATACCCCCCTTGGCCATCTTGCTGGCCATGCCCGAAAATAGCCCGCCGAAGAGCCCACCCAATAACGGGGCTAAGAACGGCCCGATAATCGGTATGGCGGAAAGCATCGGTGTCAGCCAATCAGTTACGGCAGTTGTCATGGTTGTACCTACACCAGCCACCATTGCTTTACCTACATTGCCACCTTGTATTGCCGTCGATACTATATTTGACGCGGCCCCGGCGGCTGAGGCTGCTACGGTGCTTGCCTTTGAAGCATCTCCGGCGCTTTCTACCGCTTGAGTTGCTTCTGCGGTTGTTTCAGCGGCTTGCGTGGCAGCAGTAAGTTGTTGCGTACTTGCCGCGGTGTTAACTACCTGAGATTCTAATAATTGTAAGGCCTCAATAAACTTGTACACAGCAGCGACCGCAGGTTCGGTTACAGGAAGCGATGTTTCGTATTCTATTGGAGGAGGTGGTTCAGGCTTGTACAATGTCGAAGGGAAGGTCGGTTGCGGATAGTCTTTCATTAAACTTTCTACAAAGGATACCAGTTCCTCATTCTGCATTAAGATATTGTTACGAACATCCTCGACACGCTTTCCGTAAAGAGGATTCTCCCTCATCTTGATACCCTCATCTGGTATTTCAATTCCGTAAGCCTTTTTACCACCAACTGCCCCTTGGGTAAGTGTGCCCATACCATTGTACATTTGTACCATCTTGGCATAGGTATCATATCCTAACTTGTCCGCTAACTTGAGTTTCTGTCGAAGTATGTCAAGTGACGCCCCAATAGGATCGGCAATCAACTTTTCAAGTTGTTGCGGATTCTCATAGTTAACTGCAAACGGATTGGCAGAACCACTCGGTGTGCCTCCCGTTTCTACATGTGGTATAGCAAGAGCGGTGTACGGATCAATTCCGCGGGCAAGTGCTTTCTTAACTACTTCTTCTACAAAGGTGGCGTCAAATGAACCATGTAGTTTGGAATAATCCGAAACAGGTTTGCCAGTAATCGTATCAGTTGTACGTTGATCAATTACTTTAAATACTTCAGGATATTTTTCTTTTGACTTTTCGTATTCTTTAGCTGAAGCCTCATTACTGGAAAGGGCAAGACCCCCGGCCGTGAGCCCGGCAGCGACAGGAAGTTTATTCATTAACTTAAATAACCCATCAAGATCTTTAATGAAAGGTTGCATATTTTCAACAACATCAGAATCAAAGAAAAGATCAGATATTCTATCCCCAACCTCTTGCGTAATTTCTTCTCCAGGTTTTAAACCAGCCGCATGTCTTACCGACATCATTCGTGCATAAACCTCTGTTGGCTTACTATAATATTTTAGATCTTTAGTTACTTCCGATAAGAGCCCCTTAATTTCATCTGGATTATCCGCTACCTCACCAAGCATTTCACTAAACAAAGGACTGTCGTTTAGAAAACCTATTGGATCTGAGGCGTCATACATAACAGACTTTAAATCACGTTTCATCATTGGCGGGATGAGTTCCTCACCCTTGGTTAACCGATGTGTGGCCTCATGTACCGCAGTAGAAGTTGTCTTTGCTAAAGGTAAGTCAGGCCGAACGAAGGCCATATACTCGTTCAATGCCGGTTTAAATGTACCCTTACCAGCCAAACCTGCAGCGCGTTGGAAAGCATTGGCCGCAGATTCAGTTAAGTCATCCCAATCAACTAAATCACTTTCAAACATTGTACGATCCTTCCCTCTATATTGCATAATATCAAAAGTAGGATCTTCCTTAATTAAGGCGTCATATCGTTTTTGTGTTGCTGGATCATTTAACCAATTAAACAGCCATTGATTACCCTCCTCAACTGCATTCAATCGTTGATAATATTTAACTTCAAAGGCGTCAAATAGAGAACCTAATGATGCTTGTTCCATAGGAACCTTAGCTGTAATCACACTGCCTTTCACAGCCTTAACAGCATCCGGAATAAGAGACGTTAATTTACCTGTCATCTCATCAAGCATCCCGTATGTCGCGGCTTCGGTAATAAGTGGTAGACGTTCTCCCCAACTGCCACGACCGGCCTCAATTTCTTCTGGCCTTGGTCTACGGAATTGCATCCCCCAAGTAAGAACACCTGTTGCCATATCGGCAAAGAAGTTGTGTATTCTATCACTGAGTGTATCGGCCGCACGAATTGCTCCGGCGGTATCTCGCTGCATCCTTTCAAAACCAAAGGCAAATCCAGTAAAATCAAGTTTCTTTGGCAAGACCGTTTCACCTGAACTTAAGAATGCTGGATACGTATCATTAGGATACCCGGGTGGGATCTCTCCACCATGCTGTAACTTCGGTATCAGTATGGAAGATATCTCTGTCTCAGGTGAGAATTCAACAAGCCGCTTTTTCTGTTGTTTCTCCTTAATTAATTTTTCAGCGTATTCACCGGCCTTGCCTTTCGGAATTACAGTTTCACCAGAAGATAGAAGTGCCGGGAATGTATCATTCGGATAACCCTCCGGAACAACGCCACCCGTTGCCATTTTTGTAACCATTGGAATAGGCACAGACAACGCCGCGGTTACTGCAGCCGAGTTCAGTGCTATTGCAACTAAACTGTACGGGAACGGCATCTTGGCGGCTTCTGCCACTGCCGATGCCAAAGCCTCTGCCGCCTTGGCATTTGCAGCTACGATTGCTGTTGCCGCATTAACCGAGTTGGCAACTGCCGCCTGGGCAGATGCTCCAGCATCGGCTACCTTGGCCCCAGTCTCCGTGGTAGTGGCCGGTATCAATTTAGCAATGGCATCAAGTTCTGTATTCTTAGACAGCACCATTGCCTCAGATAACAAGTTTGCCTGGGCCCGTAACGGCAGGGACGCCGCAATGGCAATGTTCTCATTCTGTTTGGCAAGGGCAACCTTTTCAATTGATGCGGCTTCAAGGTTACGATTCTGAACAGACTTCTCAAGGATGGCTTGAGCTTTTGAATTGCCAAATGTTATACCAAACAATTCTCCGTACTTCTGCATAAAGGCCAACACCTGCGGAATGGCACGAAGTATGTTACCTACCCACTTGGCCCACTTCTCATCAGCCTCTCCGATTGAGTCCGTAAGTTTATCCCACAGATTAGCAATCCAACCAAGTGACTCCATTGCAAGTTGGGTCTTCAACACCTCTTCCCGAAGATCCTTGAGATTCCCCATCTGCTCTTCCATCTCAGCCGTCCAAGCCTCTCCACGGTTGGATTCAATAACTTCGTACAGGGAACGTATCTTAGCCTCCGTTATGTTTGTTGCCACATTTACCATATCCATGGCAGAGGCGTAGGAACCAAAGGCCTTAGCAACACCTAATACAACTTCGGCATCAAGTGAAGCCTCAAGGTCAATATAAGCATCCTTCAGATCAAGGAATGCTTTCGCGGCATCTTTAAAGGCCTGTGAGTTGATACCCTCTTTAGAAGCATTTGCCAGTTTAACCATTTCGGATCTGGTAACTTGCATTCGCTTCTTTAGAAGCTCAAGATATATATCAAGATCACCAAACGCTTTAGCTTGCTTTTCAAGTAAGTCAATTGATTTTTGTAATTCTTCCGAAGCACCTACATCAATGTACTTCTGAATAAGTTCAACAATCCTTGATAATGTTTCTTCATATGTCGTCGGAACATTCCCCTCAAATATATCAGCCCCATTATGTTTGACAAAGGCTTCCGTTACCTTATTTAAATCAGCTCCTGTCTTAGCAGCCTCAGTTGTCGTCTCAATAAATGTATCAAGCATTTCATTGTACATGGACAACTTCCCAGCGGTGGCGTCAAATCCATCACCAAGAGCTTTTTCTTTTGCCTCGATAAAGGACCAAGCCTCTCCAAATTGGTAGAGTTTATTCTTTGATGTTTCAACAATAAGTGACAAGTTTTTAATTGCTTCCGCCATTGCTTTCGCGGCAGCATCCGACCCGTGTCCATTTTCAATAAACTCACGTAAGGCATCATTGTACAACTCCAACCGTTCTTTATTGGCATCGTACCCTTCAACACCTAATTCAGCATAAGCCTTTTCCAATACTCCGATTTGCCTTAACTGCTCATTCATTAAAGCTAAAGCCGCAGTTGCATTAAATGTATCCTCTGTCTGGGTTCCTGTTTTACGTGAATTTTCTAACTGCTCTTGCCACGTCTTATACCAATTTTCAGCGGCAACACTTGTTTCATCATACTGTTTCTTTGCTAAAAGAAGATTTGGAATAAGTATTTTGCTCAAGTAATCATCCTGTGGTCCAGCTTCTTTCATAAGGAATTTTTGCCGAGTCTTCCCTATTGTTTCCCAACCTTGTACAACTTCGTCTGTATATTTCTTGGCAAGCTTTGATTTAAATGCTTCCTGTGTTTCCTGTGAAAAGTTTTTCAATTTATCTGTAACCCCGCCAATGGTTACTTCCATATTTTTAAGACTATTGTTATCCTCAAATCCCCGCATAAAGGCTTCCTGAATACCTTCAGTCAATTTCAAAACCTCATTACGGGCTTGAACGTTCATCTTACCAATAGCCTCTGGTCCTAAGATGGAATAGTCAACTGCGGTTAATTCTTTCAGTTTCTTAATTTCCCCGTTAACATCAACCAATGTCTTTTCAAATACATTGTTATCACGGGCGGCATCCGTTAACCGTTTTTGGTAACGTGCTAAAGCAACAACACCAACACCAAGTAATGTAATTGCGGCGCCTATTGGACCAGATGCCCCAATCGTTGCCACACGGAGTACACCCATAGCACGGGCCAATCCATTTACCCAAACGGCTACCTGGTGTATTGCTAAACCAAATGTAGATGCAATAAGCGAGGCAGGACCAATCAAAGCAAGGAACGCAGTAAAACCAAGTACTGTCCTTTTAGTACTGTCATCAAGTGCTATAAACCATTCAACAATATTAGCAAGTGTCTTGGCAAGATTCTCCAATATTGGAATAATTGTTTCCTTCAATGATTCTCCTAAGTCAATAAGGCTGGATTTCAATTCAGCGTTTGCTCGGTTTAAACGGTTCTTTGTTACATCGTAAACGGCTTGATAGGCCTTCGCCAAATCCATATTTGAGTTGGTAACCGATTCCATCACCTGTTGATTGTACTCAAGGTTCTTTCCGGTTAACATCAACTCTGCCAACATAGCACGAATGTTAGGTATCACTTTACCTAACATATCTTCTCCATATGTATTGGTGAGTTCTCGTATTTTTATCAGGGTCGGCATTAATCCTTGTTCACCCAACATATTTCGAAGCTCAGCCGTTGAGGATCCCATCGCTCGCAAAGCATCCTCACTTTGTTTCGCCGGCTTGAGTAATTTCATAAAGATGTTTCTCAGATACGTTGCCGCGTTGGCTGCGGACGCCCCTGATAATGTCATTGAGGCAACTGCCCCAGAAACCTCATCAAATGTGACACCTAATTGTGCGGCAAAAGGAACAACCGAACCAAGTACTTTTGCATACTGTGAAGCCTCTCCCTTACCTTCTCGAACGGCTGCCGTCAATACGTCAAGTGTCTTCGCTACGGATATGTTTCCTTGCCCGTAGGCGTTCATAACGGAAGTAACAAGGTCAGCTATGTCTTGCGTTTCTCCGAGGCCTGCGGCGGCGGCTTTCGCAGATTGTTCAACAACACCTAACGCAGCGGCCGTTTTATAACCTGAGGATGTTACATAGTACAAAGCATCGGCCAGTTCCAACGGTGAGCGCCCAATACTCTTTGACATCTCCTTGACGGAAACAGACCACTGCTCAATTTCAGAACGAGCAATCCCAACCAACCCCACAATTTTCATCATGGAGTATTCAAACTCAGAATATGATTTTAGAACAGTTTTACCAGCTGCAGCAATGGGTAAGGTGAATACAGTTGTTGCTAACCAACCGAAGCTCCTCAACCCCATTGCGGCCTGGTGCATTTTGGAAGATAATGTATCAAATGAGGCCGTTGCTTTCCCAACACCTGCGGCAGTAGAATCCCCAATCATACGATTGGCTGAGGCCGACGCTTGGCCCATGGCAGTCAACTTACCTGTCAAAGCCCCAACCTGCCCTTCAAGAGCATCCAATCTGTTATTGATTATGTTGACGGCTTGAAGAGTTGTTTTTTGCAGATTTTGCATGGCACGATTTGCCTCTACAAAACCACGGTTTTGCACTGCCAATGTTGCTGTCAATCGCCCGATATCCATCGCTTCTACTTGTTAAGAGGTTTCCGCACAGGCTTCTTGTTAAAAGCCAAAGGCGGTCTCTTCGATCTCATCTCATCCACTTTGTCCTGTTGTTCTTTCTGTTTCGCTGCTTTGGCGATACTCATAAGAACATTTTTCATATCTGCAACACTTTGCTTACGCTCAATCCGTTTTTCTCCTGTCCAGTTTGGCATAAACTCAGTAGGTAGTACCTCTTTTGGAGTATGCCCTTTCTTCGCATAAAGTTTGCTAACAATGTTTACAATCAATGATGCTAGAACGGCCATTCGGTAATCTTCCCTCCAGGTGCCTATTGGATCCATCTTGTCGTACGCTTCCCATTCTGAGAGTTGTGCCGATGTTAAATGGTCCAATAGGTAGTCTGGATGAGGATACCCTAATTCTCGGCAGAGTCGGAAGGCGAACTGGCGACTTGGTCGCCGCTTGAGTTTTTTGTTAAGTTCTCCTTATCCTCTTCCGAAATTTTGTTCATCTCCTGTGCCTTGTTAACGATCTTCTCCAATCGTGCGGCACTCATCATCTGACTGAGACGAGGGGCGTCAGGTGGAGTAAGTTGAAGGTTACCCTTCTCATCACAAATGGTACACACCGCAAGTTTGGCGCGGAAGTCATCCAGGGCCCTTTCAAAACCACCCTCGGCATTCTTGTTCTCTTTGATAAGAGACTGTTCAAATTTGTCACGTTCCCTGCCAGTCATCTGACGAACGTACACGAAGTCACCTTTACCCAGGTCAACTTTTACGATTTCCAGTTCCTCTTTTGTAAGGAGTGCTGTCTTGTCTAAAAATCCCATGATTAGTTTGTTTTTGATTGTTAATAATTTGTTGAAAAAATATTCCTTGATTAGGAATGTCTTTTGATTACACACCCGTGCTACCACCAGAACTGACGTAGACTTTTCCAGTTACCTGAATGGTGACGTCTGCGGTGACCTTGTCATCAGCAGGAATTGTCAGCGGCAATTCAGAAACCAGACCTTCGAAGTCCAGGCCCGTATTTTCTTCATCCGGAAGAACAATCTGGTAGTTCTGGATAGTGTTGTCTTCGAAGTCAGACAGCATCTGTTCGTAAGTCTCACGAGTGAAGTTCATTGCGAGTACAACAGTTCCTGCATTACGGAAACCCGTGATG
>Ga0208939_1003302_pt1 | contig 10730 bp, 9 predicted proteins | sample AD_STIC12_MetaG_FD_184437 | JGI IMG/M metagenome (GOLD analysis project Ga0208939, IMG submission 184437) | Active sludge microbial communities of municipal wastewater-treating anaerobic digesters from USA - AD_STIC12_MetaG (SPAdes) (version 2) | ecosystem: Engineered > Bioreactor > Anaerobic >...
ACAAGCGGAGCTAATCTATGTAGAGGTAAATTAAAAGAGATGATTTGAGCGTAAGCGAAAGACTCTTAAGAATATAGGTAAAGTTGAAACATGGGTGATTAGCTCAATTGGCAGAGCAAGCGTCTTATACACGCTCGGTTCCAGGTTCGAGTCCTGGATCACCCACCAGAAAGGTGGGTATCATCCGCAGGATGGTAACTACCTTTCTGTGATACAGGACGAGAATGTCGTAGCGAACAAAGTGAGTGAGACGGGGTCGCGAGCCAAGAAGCTCTAGGAACGAAGTGACGTAGAGATACTTGGACGCGTGACCGAGTCCTGGATCACCCACCATTAATGTCCCTTCAACTTAAAAGGAATATTTACTGTTGCATATATTTTTCTATAATATCGTCAATTAATCTCTTTACCTCTGTTTCACTCACGTTATATTCACTTAAATCATTTTGCCTAAACCTTCTTGCCCACACCTCAGAATCAATGAAATTTTCAGCAAAATATTTTCGAGACGTATCTTTCTTTTGCAATGCTTCAACCAATTCATTTTCTAATGCCGCTCCCAAAAAATCTAAATTATTTTTTCTTTTATCAATTTCATTCTCTTCGAAATCATTAATATTTAATACACCGTCAATTTTTATGCAAACATCATCAACACCACGGGCGTCATATCCATTATTAATTAAATAGTTTTTTGCATTGCGTATTGTGACTAATTTTGTGTATCCGTTTGTACGTCTGAGATCGTTAGCGTCGTTTTTATCAAAATCTTTAATTATATCGTTGGCAGATTCGTATAAAGCATGTACGCAGTTTGCCATGACAAACTCTAATTGGGAGTTAAGCGATCTAATGCAAGAATCTAATTCTGACTTACTGTATTCACTATTGTATTTTTTAGCGTTCAATAATCTTTGTAGTCGTTCAAAATCTTCTTTTCCCGTTTCAGTTTTTGCCGTGAGAGAATAATTATTTAAGGGCATTACTAAATCTAGTACAAATGCATTTCGCTGTCGTAAGATTTGAGAAAGCTCGCTGTTATTATCACTCAAAATACCTGTAGTCGTTAATACTGATAATAGTTTCACATAATTTCCATATTCCAAGTAGGTCTCTAATTTCTCTTTTCCAATAGGTAAATACGTACCTCTTTCTTCGTTGGATAGATTCTCAAAACTCTTATCTGGACCTTTCTCTCTTGTAGAAATTTTTGGGGTGATCACAGATCTGTTGTAATCAATTTCTTCCGGAGAAAAGGTACTTAACTGGAGTCTGTCTTTCATGGCAACGCTATGCGCATGTCTCGAGTAAAAATCTTTATCTTGACCGAAATTTGCAAAACCGCAGTCACCCTTCCTCTCTCTACGAGCTTTACAATTATCCCAGGTTAGATCCACGCCATAATTTTTTCCATCGATGTTAACTATATTAAAATCATGTGTACGAGGTACATTTTGATAAGAGCATTCAATCCCCACCCTGTCCATCATTTCCTTAAATGTAAGGGCAAACCCTGCACAAACCATCTTTCCGTACATTACTCCGTTCAAGCTTCTGTCTGCAGCACAACCGGAATATAGAGGCTCATATTTTATATCAATACTGCCCTCATCGTAGCAGTAACTCATGTCGGTAGCTAAAGCGTTATATGTGTACATACACTTCTGTAAATCAGTCCATTCTGGTTCAATTTCTCCTTCAACCCTTTCAAAATATCTTATAACAGTTTCTAAGCCTTTTGGTGACATTTTCGTACGTTCTTTGTATTCATCTGTATTGTATTTTTGAATGTTTTCGTAATCCAGCCCACCTTTTATACTAAAGAATACCGGAACCGATTCGATTTTGCTTATCAAATCGCTCGATAACCCCGCAGTATTATCTAGAATCAAAATCGAATTTTCTTTTATTGTATTGATTCTTTCTATATCATCTGCTGTTAAAGCACCATTAACCCTATAAACTCCGGGCTCTACCTCGCTAAATTTATCGTCGCAATCTTTTTCCGAGTTAGTGGAATTATTTTCATGAATTTCTACAATTTCTTCCATATTACTACTTATAAAATTAGTTCTTAATTTAAGTATATCGTAAAAGATTAATTTTTCACGAGAGATGGCGTTGGTTTATAGATTTTTGGTGAGGTTGGCAAGTGTGTATGTAAGAAGACTCTGTCTCATTTATTTTTCATTTTCCTGGCTAATTTGGATTGGGTTTAGAGTCTAATATTTTTTAACGAAATCATAAATTAGCATCAAAAAGTGTTATCCCGTTAGGATAGTAACCATCACTAAGCTTTTAAATATTTCATCAAAGCCTTATCCAAAGTTTTTACTTTTAGATTATAAATCTTGGCATAAGTAATTAGAAAACAATCTATGATACTTAAATTATGTTTTCTTTCATAGGTATAAAGAATTTCTTTAAGAGTACTTCTATCGGTGAAAATGTTATCGTAAGAAATTATTGTAAAAAAATAATCAATAATCATTTCTCTATATTGTTTATAAAATTTTTCTAGAACAAATGCTGTTTCAAAAAATATCGGTAACGGAATGTGAACCTCATCTGTATTTGAAATAATTTTTGTAAGTTCCGGGTTTTCATCAATTAGAGCTCTTATCAAAATGTTGGTATCTATAACAACTCCCTTAGACAACCGAACCTTATCATCTAAATTCTCATTAATTGTTTTTCTTTTCATTTATAATATGTCTTTCCGTCCAAGTACTTTCTATCTTTTGTTTACTCAATTTAACATTAGAGTTCTTTAGTAGTCCCCTGAAATCGTCTATGGATTTAAGTTTAGATACTTTGATTGTTTCACCGGATTCATAAAAAACCAATCTATCGCTTGGTTTAAGTTTTAGTTTATCTCTTACTTTCATTGGTACTGTTATTTGATTTTGTTTAGTTAATGTAGCGTACTCCATATTAATGATAAAATAACATACTCATTAATAAATGTAAACAATTAATGCAAGGACTTCAGATAAGTTAGTTATGTTATTATATTAGCAGGGGGTGAAATTAATGTTAAAAAATATAATAAAATTCATAGTAAATGGCTTTGCGGTTTACGCTACTGCATATCTTCTTTCAGGAGTAACCGTTTCTTCATTCAAAGTTGCTTTAATCGTTGCTTTAGTCTTAGCAGCTTTAAATATTTTAGTAAAACCAATTTTGCTGATTTTATCTTTACCTGTAACAATTTTAACCTTGGGTCTATTCACCTTTGTTATTGATGCTTTAATGGTGATTATTGTTTCAAAAGTTGTTCCGGGATTTAGTGTAGACAGCTTTTTAACAGCCGTCGTGTTTTCAATAGTATTGACAATACTGTCTTACATTTTGCACAAGTTGATAGACTGAAGTTAGAATAAAATTTAGCCTTATTAAAAAGTATCTCGGAAAAATCTGTTTTAGAGTGTTGCTAACTCTGTCTTATCCATCTTTTCCGGTTTTTTTATGTATTCTAGGTATTTTTCAGTGGTGGATTCTCTTTTATGTCCTGCAACCTTAGCTAAATAAGAGATATTTACACCGTTTTCAAGATGAAAAGCTACAAACGTATGTCTCAAGTCATTCACTTTTGCTTTCTCTATTCCAGCAATTCTGAAAAATCTATCTATAGTTGATCTGATATTTCTAATTAATAATCCTTTTCCGGTTTTTGTTATGAAAAGATTTACTGAAGCTCCTGATATGTTAGATCTATCGTTTTCGATATATTTTTTCACTGCTTCTGCCGCGGATTTATTGATCGGTATATTTCTTGATTCTTTATTGTTTCTTTTAGGAATAAACAAAGAAGCTGTTTCATCTTTTATTTCAAAATCATTAATCTCAATACCAGCTAGTTCTGAAATAGTAATTCCTGTTTGAAGCAGAAGTTCTATCATAGCGTAGCTTCTAACATCATTTTTTGCAGAGTCTCTCAAAGCTCTGTACTCCATTTTTGAAAGTATTCTTGGAGCACCTGTTTCAAATTTTGGGTGTTTTAATTGGGAGGATATATCTTCTTTAAGATAACCTTCTTTTGCCAAATATTTAATGAAAGTTCTGGTCGCATTAGTTTTTCTGGAAATTGATTTTGGAGTGTAATTTTTTTCACTCAAATCCTTCATAAACGCAACTATTGGTTCAATTGAAATTTTTTCAACCTCATCAATTTTTTTAGATGATAAAAAAGATAGAAGTTGTTCTATATCCTTGTTATAGGCGACAATAGTAGCTCCCGACTTTCCTTCGGCCTTTAATTCATCGATAAATTTTTTCTGTGCTATATCTAATTTCATAATATTATTTTTTTGAGCAGATGTATTTTCTAAGGGGGCTTTTAATCTAAAGAAAATATTAAGTAAATTCTATGGGCCTATCTTATCAAAACCGTTGAAAACTGTCAATTAATTAACTATTATAGGTTTAATGTCCTCAATAAACAGATTAAAATATATTTTGGGTATTGTGTTTTTTACCATACTATCGGTAAACACCATCAAATCAGCACTAAATGTATTAAAAAGTAAGGATAGGCTGGATCAGGTTAATAATGAGGTAGCTGTGCTGGAGAATGAAAAGAAGCAGATAGAAGAAGAGATAGAGTTTAAAAAAACAGACGAATATATTGAGGAAAAGGCCAGGAATGATTTAAATCTTATTAAACCGGGGGAGAAGGTTTATGTTGTGAAAAACACCGAAGAAGGCGCTACTGGAAATGTGCTTTCTGAAACAGACGCTGTTGCTCCAGAAACACAGAGTGTGGAGAAGGGAGATGAGGAAAAAAAGAATGAAAATTGGTATTCTTGGTACAAGCTTTTCTTTGATAATTAAGGATTTTGACACATTGGGGTTTATCTGTTAGATTATCAAAGAATTAAAAAACATCGCGGGATGGAGGAATGGCACCTCACCGGGCTCATAATCCGGGGGTCCTGGTTCGAGTCCAGGTCCCGCAACCAAAGAAAAATATCAAGCACTTGTAAAAGTGCTTTTTTTATTTGTGTTTAATCTTGTATAATACGGATGCTGTTTGTTGAATCTTGCCAATGTAGCTCAGGGGTTAGAGCGGGCGTTTCATAAGCGCTAGGTCGGTGGTTCAAGTCCACCCATTGGCACCAATAAATTGAAGATTTTGAACCCGGTATTTTTATGAAAAAATCCTTCTTTTAATGTATACTCTTAAAGCTATGGAAGAACAAAAAGAAAAAAATCAAAAAGATAATAAAAAACAATCAAAAAACGGCAAAAAAACCCAAAAAATAAAATTACCCAACAAAATGGTAATTGAAGTAAAAAGACCAAACATTTTCACTAATGTATTTTTCTACATATTTCTTCTATTTGCCGCTTACATGATTTTTGGATCAATGAAAGACAGTGTGTTGGTTCAGGAAGAAATACCCATTGGTCAGGTAGTAAATTTAATAAATGAAGAAAAAGTACAGGATATTGTTGTTACCGGAGATAAGATAGAAGTTTTGGAAAGAAGCGGTACAAAAGTATATTCCAAAAAAGAGACCTCAATAAGTTTTGATCAGATTCTAAGTAATAACAATGTCGATAGGTCAAAAATTTCGGGGAAATTGGAGGTAAAACAACAAGTTAGTACAGGAGAAATTCTCTCTCCCTTACTAATGTTTGGACTTCCTTTCTTAGTCCTTTTTTACTTTTTAAGACAAATGAAAGGCCAGAACGGAGATATTATGTCTTTTGGAAAATCACGCGCAAAGCTCTTTGTAAAAGGTCAGCAAAAAATTACATTTAATGATGTTGCCGGTTGTGAGGAAGCCAAAAGAGAAATGGCCGAGATAGTTGATTTTCTTAAATTTCCTACAAAATATAGAAAACTTGGGGCGAGGATTCCAAAAGGTGTTTTACTGGTAGGTCCTTCCGGGGTTGGGAAGACTTTATTAGCCAGAGCAATAGCCGGAGAGGCGGAAGTTCCTTTTTTTAGTGTTGCCGGTAGCGAGTTCATGGAGATGTTAGTTGGTGTAGGATCATCTAGAGTGAGAGATCTTTTTGCAATGGCAAGAGAAAAACAACCCAGCTTAATTTTTATTGACGAAATAGATGCCATCGGACGACAAAGAGGGATGGGAATTGGAGGAGGCCACGACGAGAGAGAACAAACCCTAAATCAAATTTTAACCGAAATGGACGGTTTTGATGTTAGAACAAGCGTTATCGTGTTGGCAGCAACAAACAGACCGGATATGCTGGATTCTGCTTTGGTCAGACCCGGAAGGTTTGATAGAAGAATATCAATCCCACTTCCTGATTTAAAAGACAGAGAAGAGATAATAAAAATTCATATGAGAGGGAAGCCCATAAATGCCGATGTTAGTGTGGAAAAATTAGCCAAAAAAACTGTAGGTTTCAGCGGAGCCGACATTGAGAACATGTTAAATGAAGCTGCAATCCTCACTGCCAGAGAGAATAGAGAATCAATTACCGACAAAGATTTAGATGAAGCTTCTTTAAAAGTTACTATTGGTTCAGAAAGAAAAACACTTCAAAGTGATGAAGAAAAAAGAATGACCGCTTATCATGAAGCCGGTCATGCTCTTGTCGCAGTTAATGTAAAAGATATGGATCCGGTTCAGAGAGTTTCTATTGTTGCCAGAGGTCAAACACTTGGTCACACAGATCTTCCACCTGAAAGAGACAGGTACCAACTAACAAAAACAAGAATCGAGTCTTTGATTACCACGATGCTCGGAGGAAGAGCAGCAGAAGAAATAATATTCAACGAACTTACCGCGGGTGCGTCTGATGATATAAAAAGATGCACCGAACTTGCCAGAAAAATGGTAACCGAATATGGTATGAGTTCTTTAGGTCCAATCTTCTTTGAGGGACGAAGTGAATTCTCATGGCTTGCCGAAGAATTTGGGGAAGGCTCCTCGATCAGTGAAGAAATGTCCTCTAAGATTGATAAGGAAATTTCTGGTATTGTTGAAAAATCATACCAAGAAGCAAAGAAAATTCTAAAAGAAAATAAGGAAAAATTAGATAAGGTCGTTGCAAAATTATTAGAAGTAGAAACTATCGGAGGGGACGAGTTTAAGGAACTTGTTTCTTAATTAAAATAATAGTCACATGTTGATAGATTCCCATTGTCATCTAACTCACGAGTTCTACGAAAATAATCTTGAAGAGTTGATTAAAGATTCTATCGAATTAGGAATTTCAAATTTTATTACCATAGGTACTTCAGTATTAGAAAATCAAAAAGTAATTCAAGTATCCGAAAATTACGAAAATGTTTTTTGTACTGTTGGTATATATCCGCACGAAAATCAGGAATTAACATTTGATATTTTAAAAAAATCACTGGAGGAAAATATTAACTCAAGTAAAAAAATTGTTGGTATAGGAGAGTGCGGCATAGATATAACAAACAGGGACAGTCAAAGAAAGTTGGAGGATCAAAAGTCTTTATTCGAAATGCAACTTTCTTTAGCAGTAAAATACGGTATTCCCGTTACGGTACACAATAGAAATGGAGACGAAATAATTCTAAATATTTTGAAAAAGTATTCAAGTAATAATCTAAGGGGTGTGATTCATTGTTTCGATTCAAACTGGTCTTTTGCAAAAAACGTGCTGGATCTCGGTTTTTATATTTCTTTTTCAAATATGGTTACTTATCCTAAAAAAGATGCACTTTTAGAAGTTGTTAAAAATGTACCTAAAGATAGATTTTTAATCGAAACTGACTCCCCGTATCTTCCACCCCAATCTATGCGTGGTGAGATAAATTATCCTAAGTATGTTAAAATCGTTGCAGAGAAAGTCGCACAGATAAAGCAAAAAACATTTAATGAAGTCTCGGAGCTTTCTTTTAAGAATACCTGCTCCCTTTTTAATATATGTTGTCAAAATTTGTAGAAAAACACGATCGACTGGTTAGTAGAATATTGGAGATAATGCTGGGTATTTTAACCTGGAGCCTGCTTCTATCACCTGTATGGCTAGGGATATTATTTCCTCAAGCAGTTGTTTACGTTTTGACATTGCTTACAGTTTATTGGAGTTATATGGCTTTCACCCATACCTTCGGTTTATTTATGGGGTATAAACAATATAGGGAGGAAATGGCTACAGATTGGTACCTAAAATGTCAAAAGTTAGATTTTTCCAGTCTTCCAGAACCAGAAACACGTCCTAAATATTTATCTGATATCAGACATATGATTTTAATTCCCGTTGTAAATGAGCCCGAGGCTGTTTTAAGAGATTCTATATTTAGTATTTTTAATCAGACTCTACCTACATCTCAAATTTGTATGGTTTTTACTGTAGAGCAAAAATATTCTGAAGAAGTTATAGAGCGAATTAAAAATATTATTGGTGATAAGGATAAAGATCTACATAGTTTAATGTTTTTTATCCATCCTGCAGGAATACCGGGTGAAGCCATTGGCGACGGTGGTGCTAACCGTGCTTGGGGTTCTTCTCACGCGGTAGAGGAGTTGAAAAAAAGAGGTGATAATTTAAGGAATTTTATTTTTAGTAATATAGACTCGGATCACGTTTTAGATAAACAATATCTTTCGAGGCTGACATATCTTTATTTGACTACAGACAGGAGAGACAACCATTTTTATTCTTCAGCCGTTCCTTTATTTGATAACAATCTTTGGAGAGTTCCTCTTATGATGAGGTTAGAAGCTAATTCAGTAACTTTAGGAGTAATTTCAGACTGGGCAGTTTCAAAAGGAAAAATAAGAAAGTGTTTTTCAGCTTTTTCAGTTTCTTTGCAAACTCTAATAGATGCCAATTTTTTTGATGTGGCGTTAGGGGCAGACGATACTATATTTTATTGGAGAGCTTTTTTTGCACGAAACGGAGATTTTGACGGTGTGGGTCATTTTATACCTTACTCAGCTGATGCCGTTGAGGGTAAGAACTTTAGAGACTCTCACAGGAGCTTATACAAACAACTTTTAAGATGGGGTTGGGGAGCCGTTGACTTTCCTTTATCAATTAAAACATTTTTGAAAGACCACAACATTGAGTTTGCAAAAAAATTCAGATGGGTGAGAAGACACATAAAAGAGAGGGTTATTTTGACAAACATAGTTTTTCTAATCACTTTTGGTTTTGCCATTGTTACACTGGTGAACCCATATGTAAAACAATCAAATTTTGCCTACAGTCTCCCTAAAATTATGAGTTTCATACTAACATTAACAATGTCGTTTATGATTCCCGGCGTATATTTCAGAAAAAAGTTTTCAGTTGCCCCTCCAAAAGAATGGGGCCGATTTAGAAAATTTTTAACTTATTTTGAAGCACCGTTAATTACTATTAATCTTTTGACTTATTCTTTCTTTCCGACACTTCATGCTCAAACCATGTTGATTTTCGGGAAGAGATTTAAGGATTTGTACCATACACAAAAGATTAGGTAGATATGAAATTAAATAAGAGGATTGAGAAAACAACTGAATATATTTTAGTGAAGCTTAAAGATAAAAATCTCTCAAATTTTCTTGTTAATACCATCATAGATATTTTTCTATTTATATACATTCGTTCAAGGTTTCAGTATTTAAATAACGATATACCGTTGTGGTACACAAAGATTTGGGGCGATGCTCAACTAGCTCCAAAATTTAACCTTTATCTAATACCTTTGGTGGCAATGGCAGTCAATGTTGTAGCTCTAATATTTACACTCCTTAATAGATACTACCTTAGATATTTGGAGGATGTTCTTTGGTATTGCGTATTATTCTTTAACATTTTTATAGTGGGTTCTGTTTTAAGAATAATCAGAATATCCTCAATACCTTTTAGCTCTTTTATAAATCCACTATATGTAAAATTGCTCGTTCCTATGTCATTTTCATTAATTTTTATGCTTATAACGATGCCCTACTTTATAGATTTCGCAAAAAAGAAAAAGTTAATAACAAACCCGCAAGTGCATTCGCATCCCGGCATGATATTAAGAGCACCTTCTGCAAGGGGCGGGGGTCTCCTTTACTCAATAATTTTAATGATTTCAGCAATCATATTTATAGGATTCAGTAAACAGTTTTCAGGTTTATACATATCTCTAATAATGATTTCTGTTTTAAGTTTTGTAGATGATTATCAAAACACACATCCTAAATCTAGCTATAGATTTCTTGAAAACCCAGTTCTTAGGCTATTTCTGTTATTTTTAAGTGTAATCCCTGTCGTTTTTTCAGGAGTTATGATTCATACAGTAAGTAATCCTTTTGGTAGTTTTGTTAAATTAGATGTTATTGAAATAAATATTTTAAACAGTTCCATCCCTCTGATATCTCTCCTTGTTACTTCTCTTTGGATAGTTTGGTTAATGAATGTTCTTTCTTGGTCAAACGGTGTTGACGGCCAGTTTCCAGGTATAGTAGGAATAGCGTCTCTCTTGGTTGCCTTGTTGGCACTGAGATTTGAGGAACTTACAGATTCTCATTATCAAATTGCTGTTTTTTCAGCAATTAGTGCAGGCGCAGCTTTTGGCTCGGTAAGATACAATTGGCACCCCTCAAAAATTATGTGGGGCTTTGGAGCAATGTCAGCTGGTTTGGTGATAGCAAGTTTGGCAATATTAGCCCAGGCTAAAATTGCTGTATCCGTATTAATACTACTAATACCTTTTTTGGATGCGTTATTCACTGTTAGTAGGAGGATTCTTCATGGTAAAAACCCGTTCAAAGGAGATAGGGGACACTTACATCATTTACTGTTAG
>Ga0208939_1003308_pt1 | contig 10716 bp, 8 predicted proteins | sample AD_STIC12_MetaG_FD_184437 | JGI IMG/M metagenome (GOLD analysis project Ga0208939, IMG submission 184437) | Active sludge microbial communities of municipal wastewater-treating anaerobic digesters from USA - AD_STIC12_MetaG (SPAdes) (version 2) | ecosystem: Engineered > Bioreactor > Anaerobic >...
CCAGCTGCGGCCACAGGGAGAGCGCCGCGGTCGGCGAGAGGCTGTTCGCCCCGCTCTTGTCCGGCTTGTCGAACCCGAGCAGGGTCCCGCCGTGGGTCGTGGCCTGTTGCAGTCGGGCCGCGGTGACATCCGTCCGACGCGCGATCGTCGGGACGAACTCGCAGCCCTCCGGTGTCGTGATCCAGTCATGGTGCGGTGCCCACGTGTGGTACCACCAGGCGCCCGAGTCACGAAGCAGTGCGTCCACCTGGCTGCTGTACCAGCCGCCGACCCCCGCAGCCGGTCGCCGAGTGCCGAGCGCGGATGGCAGGGGCGCCATCGGAGACACCGGACTGGCCGACGCGCCCGCTGCGCCGCTGGACAGGAATGTCATCGATAGTGTGCCGCTCAGCGCCTGCCGTCGAGATAGCACGCAATACTCCGGTCTCTCAGCCTTGCCCACCGAGCCGAAGAACTGGCCCCTGGGGTGTGTGTGCCTGAAACCTACTGCAGACCAAACGGACTACGGCGAATAGCCACCAGGGTTACTCAAGACGAACCGCCAGGCGTCCTCACACATCGCGGTGAGGTCGTACTCGGGGGTCCATCCCCAGGCCGCCTGCACCGCACTGATGTCGGCGACGAGGCGAGGCACGTCCCCGGGCCGGCGCGCGACGACCTCGTAGGCGATGGGTCGCCCTGCGGCCGCCTCGAAGGATCGGATCAGCTGAAGGACCGACGTCCCTTCGCCCGTGCCCAGGTTGAACAGTGCCATGCCGTCGGTGTCGTCGACATGGTCCAGGGCGGCGACGTGACCCTTGGCGATGTCGACGACATGCACGTAGTCACGGATCGCGGTGCCGTCCGGGGTGGGGTAGTCACCTCCAAACACCTGGAGCTCCGTGCGCTGCCCCGTCGCGACCTCCGCTAGGTAAGGCACGACATTCCGGGGGACGCCCCGCGGCTGCTCACCGAGCCGACCACTGGGATGTGCGCCGATGGGGTTGAAGTACCGCAGGCTGACGGCACGCATACCGTCCAGGTAATGGCAGGCCTGTTCGATGAGCTGCTCACAGGCGAACTTGGTCCAGGCATACGGGTTGGCGGGGGCGGGCGGCGCGGTTTCATCCAACGTGACCGCACGTGTGTCGCCGTATATCGAACAGGACGATGAGAACACCACCCGGCCCACTCCGGCACGATGGGCTGCCCGCAGCAGGGTCACCGTGCCCGTCACATTGGTGTGGAAGTACTCGAGCGGAATCTCGGTCGACTCCCCCACCGCCTTGCGGGCGGCGAAATGGATGATCGCGTCCACGCGATGGCGCGCTAGGACTGAATCCACGAAAGCCGCGTCCGCGATGCTGCCGACCTCGAGGATCGGACGGGTGCCGGTGATTTCGCCCAGCCGGTCAACTGCCTCCACATAGCCGGCCGAGAGATCGTCCACGACGACCACGTCGTGGCCGGCGGCGATGAGTTCGACGCAGGTGTGGCTGCCGATGAAGCCGGCGCCGCCGGTGACGAGGACGTTCATTGGGTTCCTCAAGGAGGGTCGGGTACGAGAAGAGAGGGTGGTGCTCCGGGCGCTAGGCGGCCAGGAAACGCCACAGCTCGATCGCGTACAGGTACGAGACGGTGGACACGGCCGCTCCGACCAGCACACAGACAATGAGAGGTGCGCCGACCAGCCTCATGGCCTGGGGTCGTCCGATCCCCGTGTTCCGTCGGGTCTCGACTGCATGCAGGACGGTGACCGCGGTCGCGACCACAACCTGCGAGAGAGCCGTGAGCAAGGAGAGGCCGACGTAGCCGATGACGTCCGGGCTGTCGAGGCCCATCCATGCGCTTCCCGCGAGAATGACGGCCACGGCGGCAAAGGGGAGGACCAGTCGCACCGGGAAGGGCTGCGGTCCCACGTCACCCTTTGGAGTCACCTTGAAGTCGATGGACCTCGGGACGACGCTCTCGACGAGCGCGGCGACGACGCCGAGGAGGATGAACGGCAGGCGACTCCCCGCATACAGGCCTCGCTGCCAGCTCACGATGGGAGAGTCGACCGGCCTGTTGAGTCCGCTGCGACGCAGGAGAACCGCGATGAGGAGGAGCCACCCGCTCATGGCGGCCCACAGCCCGAAGAAGACGAGGATGTTGACCGACACCCACGGCGACCCGGTTGCGCTCGCCATGGAGAAGAGGACGACTCCGCCGACGAACATCAGGCTCAGCAGGACGTTGAAGCCGGACTGGAAGATGAACCGCAGGCCAAGGGCGACGGGCAACCTGGTCCAGGTGCGGAGCACGAGGTTCATCAGGGCCTTGGTGAGGCTTCGCGACCACTGGAACTCCTGGGTCACCATCGCCGCGAAGTTCGGCGGTCCGTCGCCGCGTGCAGCGGCGTCGATGGCGTACTCCCCCCGCCACCCGGCGACGTTGAGGAGATAGGAGGTCGTGAAGTCCTCGGCAAGCTCGGGTCCGACCCCACCGATCTGGCGCAGGGCAGCGGTGCGGACCGCATAGTGCGAGCCGATGCAGACGGGCGTCCCATCGGCGCTGAGCCCGAGCTGCAGGGCACCGTGGAAGAACGCCTCCTCGTAGGGCCGACCCATGACCGCCCACGACTGCTCGCCGTTGGCGTCACACATGCTCGGCGCGGCGACGTAGCCGACCGCGTCGTCCCAGAACGGGCGGACCATCTCGCGGAGGTAGTGACGGTCGGGGACGTGGTCCGCGTCGAGCTGGGACACCACGTCATACGCGGCATACCCGTAGTGGTCGTAGAAGTAGGCGAGGTTGCCCTCCTTGCAGCGCCGGCGCCGCGGCCAGGTCAGCCGCTGATATCCTTTGGCGCCCTGCCGGGTGGAGATCCGCACGCCCCGGCTGTAGCACCAGTCGATGGTCTCGTCCGCGGGGTCCTCGTCGGCGAGCCAGACGTCGAAGTCGCCCGGGTAGTCCTGGGCGAGCATCGCCTCGAGGGTGGCCTGGACCATGGGCCAGGGCTCCGACGGTGCCTTGGTCACGACCATGGCGACCCGGACGTCTGGCACCGGCACGTTGGGGTTGACCCGTCGCATCTGGTTGACGATGTACAAGAAGTATAGCGGACTGGCCAGCACGATGGCGAGCAGCACCGAGTTGGCGACGAAGCCTGGCCAGGACAGCCGATGGACCGGCGAGACCCACCACACGAAGAACGCCGTGAGCGTGACGACGAAGGCGAAGGTGAGGCCGAGCAGGACACGATGCGACCGTCGCGTTAGAGCCGGCACCAGCACGCGCCGGGTCCCAGGGCGGCGCGAAGGGAGAGCACCGAAAACCGGCCCGGAGGCCCGCACGTCGACGACGCACCCGCCCGAGAGCTCGTTGAGGTACTGGCGGATGCCCTCCGGGTCTCTGCGCGAGGGCGCGGGCACCCCGCCCAGGCCCTCGTCTCTGCTCCGGACGCTAGACAGCTGTTCTGAGGTCTTCACGCAGTCCTTCGGAGCGGATCCATTCGATCGTCCTCGACAGCCCGTCGACGACGTCGACCTGCGGGCTCCATCCGAGCTCGGCCTGGGCCATTGAGATGTCGGGCTTGCGTCGCTTCGGGTCATCCTCGGGGATGTCGTGGAACTCGATCGTGGAGTCCGAGCCCACGAGGTCGATGACGAGTTCGGCGATCTCCCGGACGGTGAGCTCATGGGGGTTGCCGAGGTTCACCGGGCCCGCGATGCTCCCGTCGATCATCGCTAGGAAGCCACGCACGAGGTCGGAGACGTAGCACAGGCTGCGCGTCTGGGTGCCGTCCCCGTAAACGGTCAGCGGGGCACCTTCGAGCGCCTGGGTGATGAACTGCGTGACGACCCGACCGTCGTCGAGACCCAGTCTCGGCCCGTAGGTGTTGAAGATCCGGATGATCCCACCGTTGAGCCCGGCTGCCCGGCCGTGGGCCGCGATGAGGGCCTCGGCATAGCGCTTGGCCTCGTCATAGACACTGCGCGGGCCGACGGGGTTGACGTTGCCCCAGTAGTCCTCGGACTGCGGGTGCACGAGGGGGTCCCCGTAGACCTCGCTCGTGGACGCCTGGACGAAACGGGCGTCATGCCCCATTGCCAGGTCCAGCGCCTTCTGTGTCCCCGTCGACCCCGTCTGCAAGGTGAAGATCGGGCGCGCGAGATAGGCAGGCGGGGAGGCGAGGCTCGCCATGTTGACCACCGCGTCCACAGCACCGGTGACTCTGATGGTGGTCCGGACGTCCTGCTCGACGAGCTCGAACTTCGGGGATTGGCGGAGCTGCTCGATGTTTGCGAACCGGCCGGACGAGAAGTCGTCTACACAGACAACGTGATCCCCCCTGGCATGCAACGCATCACACAAATGCGATCCGACGAACCCGGCTCCTCCGGTGACGACTACTCGCACTTAAACCACACCCCAAGAATTGGTAAACGACCCCTGCCGCTGCGGATGACGATAACCCATGCTGGGGGGTGCTCCAAACCCGATCGGGCCCGACGAGACAAATGAGGGATGTGTCCACTACCCATTTCTGCCCGCCCCCTGCTCGTCTAGGCTACGCCTCCGATAGCGTACTGACCTCGGTCTTTCATGAGGGCCCGCCGTCCGCGGCGTTGAGCTTGTCGGGGTGATCTGCGGTCGTCCAGCGGTTTCGGGCGTGGTGGATGGCCGCGTGGCGCTGCGGTGCGGGTCTCCGGGTGGTGCTCGTGGGTGGTCAGCGACGGTTGCCCGGGGTCAGGTTCGTAGGGGGATGGCCATGACGTTGGCGAAGGTGGTGACGGCGTCGGTGACCCAGGGCCAGGACGCTGGCAGTCTCAGGTGTCGCCGTCGGGCCCCGGTGGTCAGGCGGGCGGGGACGTGCAGGAACCGGTACCGCAGCGCCTTGGGTTCGCACGCCTTGAGTCGTTCGGGTAGGGCGAGCAGCCGTAGCCATGCGGTGAGGTCCGCGGCGATCGCGGCGACGGTCAGCCACGCCGTGTTGATGGCGTATTCACGGGACGGGAACCGACCCAGGCCCATGTCCTTGGCGACTCGGATCCGGTCCTCGACGCGGGCGTGGGCGCGGTGGCGGGCCTCGAGGAAGGCCACCTGCCCTTGCTGGGTATTGGTCGCGAACGCCTGGTAGCGCCACCCGTGTTCGGCTTCGAAGAGGGACAGTTGGGCCCCGGGGTGGGGGTGCTCACGGCGGATGATGACGCGCATGTCAGCGGGCCAGGCGTCACGGATGCTGGTGGGGAGCAGGCCGGTGATCTCCACGACGTCGGCGTGCTCACGCACCTCCCCGTCGGCGTCGAGCGCGACCGACCACGTGTCCTTGGGCACCAGGACGATCGCGTCCCGCAGCGACTGTGTGATGGCGAACCCGACGGAGTACTCCACGGCCCGGCCCCGTTTCCCGTGCTGGGGGGCGGTGTTGAGCGCGGTGAGCCAGTCGACCAGGTCGTGGGAGGCGCCGGCCCCGTCGGCGCGTACCAGCATCTTCTTGCGGTGCGCCGCGGGGACCTGGCCGATCGCGTCGGTCAGCACGGTGATGTGGTCCTGCGCGGTATTGGACCCGGCACTGCCCGGGCGCAGCACCGCGGCCAGGAGCTCCTGGGTGTTGATGCCCCTATGGATGTCAAGCAGCGCGGGGTTGGGTCGTCGACACCACGGGGAGCGTCGATCCGGCGATGAGGGCGAAGACCTCTCGGGCGACGTATCGCTTGAGGCAACGCACGATCTCGCGTCGAGTCCGGCCTTCGGCCAGGCGGCGCGTCATGTAGGCCTGTGTGCGTGTGTCCCACCTCAGTCGGGACAGGACGATCCGATACAGCGCCGCGTTGGCTCGTCGGTCGCCTCCACGGTTGAGGCGCCGTCGTTGGGTGTTGCCCGAGGATGCCTCGACCGGGCTCACTCCGCACAGAGCCGCGAAAGAGGCCTCCGTGCGAATCCGGTCGTGGTTGTCGCCGGCCACGATCAGCAGCGCGGCTGCGCTGTCCGGCCCGATACCGGTGCGGGCGATCAGGTCGGGCGCGTGCTGCTGCAGGAGCTCGTTCATGTGCGCTTCGGCCTGGTTGGCTTCGGCGGTCAACGCCAGGATCCGCTGGCTCAAACCTCGCAGGACGTACACGGTAGCCCGTTGGCTGATGCCGTCCTGCGTGGGCTCGGCCAGGGTGGAGCAGCGGCGGACCAGCGCCTTGGCGCCCAGCCCGCTGAGGGCCTCCCGCAGAGCCGGGTCGGCAGTGACCATCGTCGCCTTCAGCTGGTTGACCGCCTTGGTGCGCGCGTGCACCGCCGAATCGCGCATCATCTTGAGCACCCGAAGCGCTTCGACGGGTCCGTCGCCGGTCTTGGCGATGGCTGAGGCTCGCCCGGAAAGGACGGCCCGGGCAGCGGCCTCAGCGTCGACCGCGTCGGTCTTGCCTCGGCTGCGGCGGGCGCGTTTGTCGGGCTGGTTGACCTCCAACACCTCGATCCCCTGGGACTGAAGCAGCCGAGACACCGACGCACCGTAGGACCCGGTGCATTCCACACCCGCGCGCTCAACCTCACCCAGCGCACTGGCCCAGGCCAGCAGGTCGGCGTAGCCCTGCGTCGTGGTGGGAAACTCGCCGCTTCCGCAGAGCCGTCCGTCGATCGCGACGACCGCTGCCGTGTTCTGGTCGCGGTGAGTGTCGACACCGAGGACGACCTCCTGGCGGACAGCGAGCGAGGACTCCAACGGCAGGGTGGGACACATGGATGACCTCCAGGGCATCAAGGGGAAGGGGGACGTTGCCCTCGTGGAGCGACCGGGGGTGGTCAGGACTGTGAAGGTGCGCATCAGCGCCAAGGCCCCTATCGGGACACACGCCTCACGATCGCGCCAGCAACGGGCATGCCGCCCCGAGGCCCGGTCGACAGATCAACACGAAGGCACCAAGCCAGTCGCACCACGGGTCAGACCCGACCCCGGGACGGCACTCGACTATCATCACAGTCGCACCACACCGCCAGCGGGTGGTACCCGTAGGTGCGTTTGAACGTCGCCGCGGCGTTCTCCTTCTCCGAGTGCACCCGCACGATCGTGGCGTCCACGTCCAGCACGATCATGTCCTCGGGCAGGGCGGTCCCGGCCACCGTGGAGGCGGGCACGCCTGCGGGGATCAGGTCCCACACCCGCGCCCTCGTCTTCGCCCTCGCCTTCGCGACCCGCTTCAACACCGCAGGGGTCAGCTCGTCCAAGGCCCGCCACGCCGTCGGTGGTGACGCGACCGGGCCCAGCACCGCCTGCTGGTGGCGCAGGGTGTCGATGTCAGCGATGGCCTCACCACCGGCGGTGACCATCGTGGCCAGGTCGACCAGGACCCGGCCCCGGTCATGCCCGGGGACGAACCCCCGCCGGGTCGTCGCCCTGGACAGGTGACCGGTCAGGCCGACCCGATCCGCCAGCATCCGCACCGCCACGCTCCCCGCGTGAGCCACCACCCCGGTGCCGTCCCCGGACACGCACAGACCACTCGACCACGCTGTACTCTTCACTTACCAGGTGCCTTCCCGTACGTGATTCTTGGACCTTCGCAAGTCAAGTATCTCGTTGCAGGACAGGCACTTTGGTGCAATCTAGGGGCGTGTCAGCCCCTCAATCGTGAAGGGCCGAGGCTGACGGCATGCTCGACTAACCGAAGAACCCGCTTTGAACTGCGGTGATATCGATCTTCGATGCGGATGCGGGACGCGACTCGGTGAGCCAGTGCGCCAGAGATGGATGTTCACGGCCCGCCGAAGTTCCTCGTCTGCGGGAGGTTGTCCGAACGGGTGATGCCCACTTTGCGCGGACTTGGTCTCGTCTTTACCTCCGTGTTATGTTCCCCCGATGAAGATCGCGGTTGTGGGTATCGGATATGTCGGACTAGGGAACGCGGCCGTGCTTGCGGCGCGCCATGACGTGGTCATGCTGGACATCGACGAGCACAAGGTGACGCAGGTGAACGACCGCGTCTCGCCACTCGATGAGGCTGAGTTGGCACAGTTCCTGGTCACCCAGCCGCTGTCGCTCAAGGCGACGAGCGACGCCTCGACGGCGTTCGAGGGAGCGGACGTCGTCATCATCGCTACGCCCACGGACTATGATCCGGAGCGCAACTTCTTCGACACCTCCACGGTGGAGAGCGTCGCGCACGACGTGGCCCGCTTCGCCCCGCGAGCGACGGTCGTCATCAAGTCCACGATCCCGGTCGGCTTCACCCGCCGGCTGCGCGAGGAGCTGCCGAGCCTCTCCATCTACTTCTCCCCGGAGTTCCTGCGCGAGGGCACTGCCCTGCAGGACTGCCTCCACCCGAGCCGGATCGTCGTCGGCGGGAGCGACGAGCGTGCACGACAGATCGGTGCCCTGCTCCTGGAGGCCTCGGCCGACCCGGAGACCCCGGTGCTGTTCACCGGCTCCACGGAGGCTGAGGCCATCAAGCTCTTCGCCAACACCTATTTGGCAATGCGGGTCGCGTTCTTCAACGAGCTCGACTCGTATGCGATGTCCCACGACCTGGGCCCGCGGGAGATCATCGAGGGCGTGGGGCTGGACCCGCGGATCGGGCAGCACTACAACAACCCGAGCTTCGGCTACGGCGGGTATTGCCTGCCTAAGGACACGAAGCAGCTGTTGGCCAACTACGAGTCCGTGCCGCAGAACATCATGGGCGCCATCGTCGACTCGAACACGACCCGGATGGACTTCATCGCCGACGACATCCTCTCGCGCGAGCCAAAGGTCGTGGGGCTGCACCGGCTGGTGATGAAGGCAGGGTCGGACAACTTCCGCACCTCCTCGATTCAGGAGATCATGAGGCGGCTCAAGGCCGAAGGGGTCACCGTCATCGTCTATGAGCCGACCCTGGACGCGGACGAGTTTCATGACTGCGAGGTCGTGCGTGACGTGGCTGAGCTCAAGGCGAGCGCCGACATCATCATCGCCAACCGGCGCACACCCGAGCTCGACGACGTTCCAGGCAAGGTGTACACCCGCGACATCTATGGACGCGACTGAGGTCGCTCACCAGTCGTTTGCCAGGATAGATCTCGCAAGAGCGTCCTCAGCCGCCCCTGCAGAGCATCCATCCGCGTCGAGACAGCCGGGATCCCGAGAATGAAGCACACATTCCATGAGCGCCAGTGGCGGCACGGACAGCGCGACTCCGTGCGTCGCCGCTCCCTGCTCGCCGGCGGGGCCGGCGTGCTCGCCAGTGCCTTCGCAGCCTGCGGCAGCCCGACCCCCACGGCAAGTCCGGCGCCTGTCGCTAGCCCCACGCCGTCAACCCCGTCTCTCGCAACCCCGTCGGCCACCGCCACGCCGTCCCCGACCCGTCCTCCACCCCCTCCCGGCCCCCTAGGTGGGGTCGGGACGTGGCGAGGCGCACCGGACGCCAGCCAGGCCCTGGCCGACTCCGGCGCCCGCTGGTTCTACACCTGGGCACCGGAGCACCCGGAGATCAAGGCGCCCGAGGGGTGCGAGTTCGTCCCGATGATCCAGGACGAGAGGCAGCTCACCGACAGTTCCCTCGCTCTGGCGAAGGCGAACGGTGACACCCTCCTCGGATTTAACGAGCCCGAGCTGGCCCTCCAGGCCAACATGTCCGTCGACGCTGCGCTGGAGGCATGGCCCCGGCTCGAGGAGACCGGCCTGCGCCTGGGCGCACCCGCGCTGGCGGGCAACGCCGACAACCCGAATAGCTGGTTCGCCGGGTTCATGCGGGGCGTGGAGTCCCGGAACCACCGGGTGGACTTCGTCCCGGTGCACTGGTATCTCGCTCCCGGCCTTCGTGAGTCCTACTCCCTCGACCGGGCCGTCGACGACCTCGCGGGACACATCACCCGAGTCCACGACACCTATGGGCTGCCCATCTGGGTCTCCGAGTTCAGCCTCATCACGTGGTACCCCGCCCGCTCCGACGCCATGCCGCCGGAGGACCAGGCGGAGTTCCTCGCTGCAGCAGCGGAGATGATGACGTCACTCGCCTATGTCGAGCGCTGGGCTTGGTTCTCCCTCACGCCTCCCCCGTATGCCCCGGCCGTCGGCGCGTACGACGACAGCGGCCAGATCACGCCGGTCGGACGGCAGATCCGACAGTTGACCTGACGGTCAGCAAGGCGTTCGCGCCGTCACTCGGCCACCCTGCCCCACCTTCCCGCCAGCGACTGCAGCCGACCCTGGTCATGGACACCGCGACGCAGTCCCTAGCGTGCACCCGTGCCTGGTCCGGCACGGCACTGCGACGCAGGGAGTGGCTCCGGCCCGGAGGACCAGCTCGAAGGCCTCGGGAATGGTGGACGCTGGCGTGCTTGAAGACCGGGTTCGCTCTCCGGCAGGCCGTCACAGCCGACGAAAAACGCATCGGCCACGCCGCGGTTCTTGATCTCGGTGAGCACGAGCATCGCTGAACGTTCGCCGAACGGGATGAACTCCTCCTGCGCGGCCCGCCACAGTCGAGGGATGGATGGGTAACGGTTTGCGCCACTCGTCCTCGAGCTCCTCGAATGCGGCCCAGGCTGCTTCGGCAGTGGCGGCGGTACGGAACGCTTTCATGTCGCGGGCGGGGTGGTCCCAGTACCTGCGGGAGGCGTACCGGAAGGAAGGCGGCCCGGATCAGGTGGATCACGAAGGAATAGATGCCGGAAACACCGACATCGGACGACCCTGTTCGGCTGCTGCTGTTGACGGACGCGTCGGTTGAGGACGAAGGCGTCGCCCAGGGTGATGACGATGAGGGCCTGAACGTCACTGACGGT
>Ga0208939_1003314_pt1 | contig 10707 bp, 11 predicted proteins | sample AD_STIC12_MetaG_FD_184437 | JGI IMG/M metagenome (GOLD analysis project Ga0208939, IMG submission 184437) | Active sludge microbial communities of municipal wastewater-treating anaerobic digesters from USA - AD_STIC12_MetaG (SPAdes) (version 2) | ecosystem: Engineered > Bioreactor > Anaerobic >...
TCTCTCCTTTCATTCGTATTCTCTTTTGACTGTTACTGTAGTAGTGCATTAATCCTGTTTCTAAAGAAAGACGGAGGGCATTGGGGTTTACCCAGCCCAATGTTAATACTTCTTTTTCTTCATTTTGAACAATTACAGGAACCACTCCGTTAAATTTCTCCCAATCCAGAGCCTCTTCAAATTTTTTATAGTCTGACATTTATTTTTTCCTCCCTTAGAAATGATTTGAGCGTGTTGGGTGTGAAAGTGTTGCTGTGAAATACCCCTGCTCCGAGTGCGGCATCTGCACCTCTTTCAAATGCCTTTTTAAAGTCGTCCATACTGCCTGCTCCCCCTGATACTATTATAGGAATAGAGATCTTATCAGCAAGCCTGTCAAGCATGTCAAGGTCAAAGCCATTTCTTGTACCGTCTCTGTCAATCGAGGTTATCAAAAGTTCTCCCGCTCCAAGCTGCTGTGCTTTGAGGCACCATTGAACCAGTTCATATGGGGCTTCTTTCTTTCCAGAGGTAGAGTATACTCTGTACTCTGAATTTTTTAATCTGCTATCGACTGCTACTACAAGATTTGCGCTACCGTAACGGATTGCAATTCTTTTTATAAGGTCAGGATTCTCAAGGGCAGCAGTATTTATAAATACTTTGTCTGCGCCGCTTTTAAAAAGATCAGCCACATCATTCACGCAAGATACCCCACCTCCGACGGTAAAAGGAACAGAAAGCTTTTCTGATATTTTTTCCACAAGTTGCAAAAGTGTTTTTCGTTTTTCAAGACAGGCGGAAATATCAAGAAATACTATTTCATCAGCTCCATTTTGCTGATATCTGGCGGCAAAATCCAAAGGATCACCGCTTTCAGATAAATTATCAAAATTTATTCCTTTTACAACATATCCGTCTTTTATGTCCAGTGCAACCACTATTCTTTTACAGAGCATACATCTCCTCCGCAAGCAGTTCAGGAGTTATAAGGTTTTCGTAAACAGCTTTTCCGCACACGGCGCCGTAAAAGCCTGTCTCCTGAAGTTTTTTTAAGTCATTGAATTCTTTGATTCCTCCTGCATACATGACCTGTTCATCTTCTTTCCAGAACTTCTTTATTTTTTTAATTCCTTTTAGAGTGCCGTCATTCTGAGTCATGGTTACGACAAACTTTTTTATCCTAGGTGTTAAGAAGCTGTACGCCTGGGCAAGCGAAAGATCTTTTCTTTCAGTCCAGCCATTAAGCAGTATCTTTCCGTTTTTGATATCAAGACTTACCGTTATATTTTTAAAATCTTTTGTTACATCATCAATGAACTTACTATCAAAAGCTTTTGTACCAAGAATTACAGAGGTTACCCCTATCCTGAAGGCTTTCTCAATAAGTCTGTGGCTGCGCAGCCCTCCTCCCAACTGTACCTGAACGCCGGTCTGATGTATAATTTTTTCAACGATTTTCATATTTTTGGGTTCTCCTTCGAAAGAACCATTCAGATCAATTATGTGAAGCAGTTTGAATTTTTTGGAGAGTTTTGCAGCAATCTCCAGCGGTTCACCGTAATAAGACACCCGGCGTATATTTCCTTTTTCAAGTCTGACAGCCTGGTTGTTAAGAAGATCAATTGCCGGAATAAATATCATACTGTCCTCCTGAAATTTTCAATAATTTTTTCTCCACTTAAGTAGGATTTTTCGGGATGAAACTGTGTGAGAAAGATATTATTTTCCTCTATAACGCTGCACATTCGCAGGCAGCCTTTTTCTGAAAGGTGCTGTGTGAAAGCTAAAGACTTTATATTTTCAGGTACTGCATAAAAGGAGTGGACAAAATAGAAGAAATCTTTTTCAGAAATATTTTTGAGTATTCTAGAACATCTGGTTATAGTCAAACTGTTCCATCCCATATGAGGAGCTTTGGCTTTTCGTATCTTTAAGACATTGCCCTTGAAAACGCCCAATCCTTTTTCATGTCCTTCCTCACTTCCTTCAAAAAGAATCTGCATTCCTATGCATATGCCCAGAAAAGGTTTCTGTCTATGTATATGTTCCAGTATGGCAGCTTTTAAATGTCCGATATTCTGCATTACCGTATCAAAGCTGCCCACCCCAGGAAAAATAATTTTATCTGCAGAGCGAATTTCTTTTTCGCACGAGGATACTTCTGCTCCGAAAGCCCTTACTACATTTTTAAAATTTCCTGTTCCTGTATCGATGATAAGTATTTTTTGCATTAGAGCACACCCTTGGTGGAAAAAACATAGCTGCTTTCTTTTATAGCCTGTCCAATAGAAAGACCAAGAGATTTGAAGCAGGCTTCAATTATATGGTGGGCGTTGTATCCGGCAAGCTGTTTTAAATGAATGGTTGCTGAAAGAGCTCTGCAAAGGCCGCCTACAAACTCATGCAAAAGAGAAAGTTCAAAGCCCTCTTCCTCATCCCGTATCTTTAGGTCTAATTCGTAATAAGTCCTGGATATGTCTATGCAGCAAAGTATAAGCGCATCATCCATAGGAGCCACTGAAGTACCAAATCTTGCATAATTTTTATCTTTTATAAGCTCTTTCAGATACATTCCGGTTGTTATGCCGCTGTCTTCCCATAGATGATGACGCAGGTCGTAAAAAGTCTTGAAGCTTACATTCCTATGCATGTAAAAAAACATAGTTATAAGCATATGCTTCAAAAATTTATCTTTACAGGAGATAACCATATCTGCGCAGTCCTCCAACATTATTTTTGTTTCCGAAGTAGTTCTTATCATTGTCTGACCTCCAGTGATTTTTTGTGTGCCGCCATCTTTTCTATTTCAGACATTCTTATTCCAAGATGTCTGAATTCAAGAAACTCCCTGCGGCTCATCTTTACATAAGAAGAAAATTTTATAAAATCATAAACTGTAAGAACAGATGAGAATCTGGCGGTTTTATCCGTAGGAAGGACATGATTGGAGCCGCTGAAATAGTCGGAAGCGGCTGTAGGAGAGTAATCTCCGCAGTATACCGCGCCAGCGTTCCTTATATAAGGAAGATACTTTTCAGGAGTCTGAACCATGAGTTCAAGATGTTCTGGCGCAATTTCATTGACTTTCTGAATGCACTCCTCTATAGTTGAGCAAAGTATTTTAGTTATTCTGGTACTTTCGATTGAACGGCAGAGCTCAGATGAAGTCGTTATAAGATAAGCTCTTGAATCATCACCGTGCTCAAGTTGCGCCTGCAGGTCGCTCATTATATACTCGAGCTGTGAAGAACCGTCAGCTAAAACGCATACCTCTGAAGGGCCTGCTAAACAGTCTATTCCAACCGTTCCGTAAAGATATTGTTTGGCGGCAGTAACGTAAGCGTTTCCGGGACCGAAGATTTTTTCGGTTTTCTTCATGCCGACACCGTATGCCATGGCGGCAATAGCCTGTACTCCGCTTATTTTATACAGTTCATTTATTCCTAATTTTTTTGCTGTATATAGTATGAAAGGATCCACTTGTCCGTCAGTCGAACCACAAGCTACAGCTATTTCAGATACTCCGGCCAGCATAGCCGGAACGGCTGTCATAATAAGAGTTGAAACCAGAACTGACTTTCCGCTGGGTACGTATATCCCGATGCGGCTTATGGGATTAGCCAATAGTCCGTATTCTGAATCATTCTGTGTGTAAAAAATACTCTTGACCTCCTGCCTGCTATGATAATTTTTTACTCTGTGGACGATGGCATCTATAACTTCTGCGTCGTGAGGACTTATAGATATTTGTACCAGTTCCTTCTGGCTTACAGGGAATGGTCCAGAAAATCCATCAAACTTTTGGCTGTATTTTAAAAGTGCAGTCATTCCGTTTTCTTTAATGTCTTGCAGGATGCTGCGGACGTAGTCATACATAAGAAACCTCCCTTATTTTGTTGATTATTTCTGTTATTTCTCTGTTTTTGATCTTCATTGAAAGCTTATTTACGCAAAGAACCGACTGTATATCCATAATCTTTAGTACTTCTCTGAGGTTATTCTCCTTAATGGTCCTGCCGCTGTCGACTATGTCAACTATACAGTCGCTTATGTTGCTTATGCAGCCCAGTTCAACTGAACCGGCAAGTTTTATTATCCTTACCGGGATTTCTCTTTCTCTGAAAAAATTTTGAGTTATCTTTGGATACTTGGTTGCGATAGTGAAGCCTTTCATATCGCCAATCGAGAATATTGAGTTTTTATGGGATATGATACTCATCCTGCATATGCCTACAGGAAGCGTTACAGGAGTATAAACTTCATTTATAAGTTCAGCAAGCGTATCGCTTCCGCATATTCCCAGATCTGTTCCGTTTTCGACAAAAACAGGGACATCTGAGCTTCTTGGGAATATAAAGGTTATGCCGTCTTTTTCTATGGATAGTTCTCTTGAAGCTGGCATAGGCACTAAGATACTAGCTTTTTCTAAAAAAGGTCTAATTTTTTCCAAAAGTCTTCCGCCCGGAACAGCAAATTTTAAATTCACGGGATATCTCCCCCAATAAGTCTTAAAAGATTTTCAAGGTTGAACGACATGCCGCATCCCCAAGAAGTCTTTGTTTTATATACTCCCCCGGTCGCAAGCATAAGTGTTGAATCTGTTGAAAAAAGGTTGAATACCAAATCTGTGTAATACTCTTTCTGATTGATAAACGATGCGTCAAACCATACTCTTTCATCATCTATCTCTTTCATAAGCTCCCAGATCGATGGGATAGCTGGCTTCTGCGTTCTTAATTTTAGCGTTTCTAAAATATTCTTTTTGATTTTTTCAGGAATATTCATTTCAAAGATGGGTGAAAAGTTCTGGCTTTTAACTGCTTCAAATACTTCTTTTCTTAGGTTTTTTATTCCAGCACAAAGATCTTCCCAAATTTTCAACGAGCCTATATCGATCCAAAAACTTGTTTTTCCAAGTTTTTCCATAATGGTTATGGCTGTTCTCAAAGTTTCTGCCATGTTTATCCTCTCTTGTGCACTTATTATTTCAAAAGCTATCTGCCACGATGAGTTCATATATCCGTCAAGTTTTTCTGCAATATAAAATACTTTGGCTGTATTTTCTGTAAGTGTGTTTATGAGACAGGATGTAATATCCGGATTTATAACATAAAAATTTTTGCCATCCGAAAACTTAAGTCCGCCGCATACATAAGAAGAATATTCATAGACCGAAGATGGGAATATTTCATGAAAGCATTTGTCATGAAATACATCTCTTATGACAGAAGTTATAAAAGCATATTTTTTAGATACAGATAAAAAATCCTTACGTCTCAAAGCTGTTGTTTGCATGGTATCATCTCCTGTAAAAAAATAAAAAAATACCGGTCACAGTTGCATGACCGGTATTTTTATTGGATCAGTCTTTAAGAGATACGCAAAAAGACATGATCCGGTAAAAACCGATCACGCCTTGTATGATGCATATTCACATTAAATTTTTTTTGGATAGGTGCTAAAGTATTTGACATAAATATCACCTTAAAAATAAGCTTAACGTATTTTATGGATTATAACATAAGAGAATATCTTCTGTCAATACCAAAAATACTGTTGATAAAAAGTCGTCCGAAATTAATAGGTGCTTTATGAAAATAAAGACCATGATTTGATATAATATTATCTGAAAAGATATATAAAGCTTAAAATAAAGGGGTTTTAGAATGGAAGGGTTTTATAAAAGAGCATTCAAGCTGGCACTTCCCATGGCTATGCAGCAGTTTATATCTATAAGTGTCAATTTTGTTGATACACTAATGATAGGTCAGCTGGGCGAGATACCGATAGCTGCAGTCGGACTGTCCAATAAAGTTTTTTTCCTGTACTCGCTTCTTTTATTCGGCTTGTGCAGCGGCGGCTCGATTTTCATAGCCCAGTTCTGGGGAAAAAAAGACTTTAAAAATATTTCCAAGAGCATGTCTATAATGGCTGTAAGTTCGGTGATTTTTTCTTCAGTTTTTTTTGTAATGGGGGCATTTTTTCCTCATTTTACAATGAGGATATTTTCTCCTGATATCCAGGTTATCAATCAGGGTGCTGTTTACCTTTTCATAATAGCTTTTAGTATTCCTTTTACGGGTCTTACCAACGTTTATGAAGCAACGCTGAAAAGTACAGAACATCCTGTTCTTCCTATGGCTGCAAGTCTTATAGCGCTTAGTGGGAATATCTTTCTTAACTGGGTTTTTATATTTGGTAACCTTGGTTCCCCCAAGCTTGGGGTTCAGGGTGCCGCAATTGCAACCTTGATAGCAAGGATTGTACAGTTTATGATACTTTTCATTGCAAGCGAAATCAGAAAGTATCCTGCTAGATTCCGCATATGTGATATAAAATCTATAAGCGTAAATTATCTTAAGACGTTCTTTTCTTATACAGTTCCGACTATAGGCAATGAGTTCCTCTGGTCGTTGGGAACGGTCATGTATTCTATAGTCTATGCTCATATGAGTACCCAGACCATTGCAGCAAGAAACGTTATGGAAACAGTCGAGTCCTTTGCATTTGCCCTCTTATTTGCACTTGCGGGAGCGACAGCCATAATGATAGGAAAAGAGCTGGGACAGTCTAACTATGAAAATGCCAGAATGACGGCTAAAAAAATGATAGTATTTACCGTCATGATTTCGACATTTACCCTTTCTCTGGTTCTTGTATTTGCCAAGCCGATGCTTGGGCTTTTCCATGTTGATGATGCGGTAAGGAAGATGATCTTTAATACGCTTATAATATCCATGCTCTTTGTTCCCATAAAAACCATAAATCTGGTTGGGGTTGTGGGTATCCTCAGAGCAGGCGGAGACACCAAGTTTGCTTTCTGTACAGACGTTGGCGCAATGTGGATAATAGGTGTTCCTATGGCATTTTTGGCCGGAATACTTCTTAAGCTTCCATTTGAGTTAGTCTATCTTTTTACCATGGGAGAAGAAGTTTTTAAATCCTTCGTTCTTTTTTTTAGGCTCAGATCAGGCAAATGGATAAAAAATGTGGTTGATGCCATGCAGGAGATATAGCAATCATGAAAAACAGGTTTTTATATGCGTTTCTTTCGGCATTTTTATTTGGATTAAGCACTCCTCTCTCAAAAATAATGCTTTCTGAAGTTCCGCCCGTACTTCTGGGTGGAATGCTTTATTTGGGAAGTGGAGCCGGTTTGGCAGCTGTATCGTTTTTTGGAGGAAAAAAGAAAAGGTTTGATGTTGCAGATCTTAAGTGGCTTATTCTAAGTATTATCTGCGGGGGAATCATTGCACCTGTAGTTCTTCTTTTCGGACTAAACCATACATATTCCGGTACATCATCACTTCTGCTGAACTTTGAGGCTGTTGCCACGACGGTTATTGCCGTATTATTCTTTAAGGAAAAAGCCAATAAAAGAATTTTTGCTTCACTTTTTCTAATTACCGTTGCATGCATAGTCCTTACGGTAAATTTTTCAGAGAAAATCGCTTTTAATTCATGGAGCTTACTAATAGTACTTGCATGTCTGATGTGGGGAATGGATAACAACTTTTCTAAAAAAATGTCTGAAAACGATCCTGTGACAATAGTTATGATAAAAGGGATTTCAGCAGGGACCGTCAATGTTATTCTTTCTGTTATCTTTGAAAAACCTATTGTACAACTTAACTATATAGCCTTTTCAGCAGTAATAGGTTTTTTTTGTTATGGAGTTTCAATAGTGCTTTTTATACTTTCATTAAGACGTATAGGTACGAGCAGAACAAGCATGGTTTTCTCATCCGCTCCTTTTTTTGGTGCTGTAGTTTCATTTATCATCTTCAGAACATGGCCAGATACTATATTTGTTTTGGCTTTTTCAATACTTGCTATTGGAATTCTTGTACTGCAGAAATCTGATTTTCAAAAATAACTATCAGGGTGCTCAGACCCTGATAGTTATATAAGTGCAAAAAGCAGAAAAAGGAAGTTACCTTCAAATTTGACGTTAACGAAAGGAGTAATTTTTTCAAATGGCTTATAGACAATATCGGTTATAATTCCGGCTTTTAAATCAATGGTCACATTCATCCACGGTTCTTTTAAAGAATAACCCAGATAGCTTCTCAAAGACATATCATAAGCCATACTTCCTTCAAAAACAGAGTCCTGCCAAACCGAGCCAACTTTTAAACCGTTGCACCATCCTATGCTCATAGGGAAGAAGTATTCAAAATCAAAAAAAGTTTTAAGTTCCAAATCTGCTGAAAAAGTATTTCTGCCATACACTGCACATTCGTTTTCCCCTACTTTATAGCTTGGTCTTATGTAAAGCGGTACATTTGTAGAAAAGTCGTTTATCATGCTGTAATTAAGCTTTCCCGAAAGGATCAGATATCTTTGCAAAAGACCTATCTGGCCGCTGCTGTCAAGCGAAAAAATAAGATAGTACCATGGTATCAGGTTAGTTTGGGTACCAGCTCCTGCTGAAAGACCAAAACTACTTTTAATGAAATTTGTTTTTTTATCGCTATAAGAAAACAAAGAACCTGTATGGAAAGCTGTGTCAAAATTAAGCTGCTGCAGAGCAAAGGCAGTAGATTTCTTCCAGTGTGAGTTCACTTCAAGAGAGTTTTGCAGATCCATAAAAAAACTTTCATTATAATGATCTCCGAATATATTCTGGGTAAAAACAGTCTGTACCCCTCCATAGAGATATTCGTCGGATGCTTGCTGGACAAAGCTGTTCCATTGAGATGAAGACACCTGCAAAGCAGTTTCCTGTCCAAAGACCATATTTAAATTGAAAGAGCTCTCATGTTCCTTAAAAAGCATGTAGTAGCTTTTATATCCGTACAGGCTGAGAGAAAGATTTCCATTAAAAGTACCGTCCTGTGAAAAATAAAGAAAATCCGGATATACCGATGAGAAAGCAACACAAAGCCCAAGTATAAAAAAGAATAAGAGTATTTTTTTCATTTTGACTTTCCTCCTTCGATGTAGCGTATGTTGTCTATCAGAATATCTCCTTTCTTGGTTTTATCGAATATAAACTCAATTTTCTGGATGTCTGTGTTTTCTTCAAACTTTATATATACACTTTGCAGAACAGTTCGTATATCTTTGCGGACATTGAGAACCGTAACGGCAGGAGTTTTTCCTATATCTATAAACTCTCTTAGAGAAAAAGCCTGTTGATTTCCATCGCATGTGGTAAGTCTTATACTGAAATCAAGCATCGTAAGAGATGTATTTTCTGATTTCAATGCTGTTGCAGATGCAGTATCTTCAGCATTGTATACAAATATATCAAAAGCTAGCCCATCTGATTTTATGGAGCTGTTTTTTGAAAAAAGTTCATAGCTTGGAATTGGAGACACTTTTGATGCTGTATCCCACTTCAGGTAGGTTCCCCAATTATTCTGATCGCCCGATATGAGCCATATCTTGGACTCTGACCAGTTGTCAAAATACTTTGCCGATGATTCCCAGTTTTTAAGCCCGGCAGAAGTAAGCTCTATGTCTTCATCAAAATCTGCTAAAATTCCTTCATTTCCGCAGGCAAAAGAGTTGTTATAAAAGGTGTCAGCCATCCATTCATGATAGGCACGTGGGTTTTTAAAGAAATCACGGTATCCTTCTTCAATTCCGAAGCTGTACAGAAGAAATGAGGTTATAAGAGTTTTAGCTGTTTTCTGTTGCTGTTGCGCAGATAAAAGACTGCTTCTCAATGAAGGAAAAGGATCCTGCTTTTCTGCCCATATGCTGTTAAACTGTGCATGATTTGCACCGTAAATCCAGAAAGATGATTTCATAAGCGTTCCAGAGAGTTTCACACTGTTATAGAGTCTTGTTCCTGCAAAGAAAAACACATCTCCGTCCTGTGAACCATGGATTACAAGGTAGTTTGTACCGCTGGTGGAAATAGTTTTCATAGAAGGCCTGTACTGCCCTTCTATTGGTGCTATTGAAACTACTGCCTTAATCGGAAGGTTGAAATCAAATTCCAGAGTGCCGTTATCCGGATATCTAGAAAGCTTGTTGAAGTTGACTGCGTGTACTACAGCCTCACCGCCTCTTGAATGCCCTATTATACCTATGTTTTGCGTATCCAGCTTCCCGTAGAGAGGGTTGGATGGATCATTGTTCCATCCTAATATAGTTTTAGCGTGATGGAGAAGGACATATGCCCGGGCATCGTTTTCATTTCCGATAGAACCGTTAAGAAAGTTTTCGTCAACAGAAACAAAGATAAATCCTAATGAAGCCAAGTGTTCGCCCAGATAATCATATCCTCCTTCTGAAAATTCCTGCGCAGGATGGTTTCCATGTATGCAAAGTACCAGCGGATAGGTTCCGCTTTCTTTTGGATACCATACTATCCCGTTCAACGGAACACTTGAGCAATCATATCCCCAGTATCCAGAATCTATCTTGTCAACCAGTTTGGAAATATCCAGGACCGAGGTTGAAACGGCTATATTTTCCTTGGAATACTCTTTTCTTCTTGGATTAATACCGCCTGCATAAAAAAACTTCCCTACACTCAGGCTTCCTTTTTCGTATGGTTTTTTCAGTACTGTTTCTTCTTCCGGTGCAGGCAGCCTGCCCATATAAAATTTGGCAGCATCTATAGAAACAACACTGCAAGAAGCAAGCAGTATAGATACAATGATTAGTAATGCAAAGAATGTAAGTTTATTCATATATCCTCTCTCCTTTAAAAAGTTTTTACATGAGAATTATAGCATGTCCTTCACGATATATAAAAAGCTTCATTAA
>Ga0208939_1003322_pt1 | contig 10698 bp, 9 predicted proteins | sample AD_STIC12_MetaG_FD_184437 | JGI IMG/M metagenome (GOLD analysis project Ga0208939, IMG submission 184437) | Active sludge microbial communities of municipal wastewater-treating anaerobic digesters from USA - AD_STIC12_MetaG (SPAdes) (version 2) | ecosystem: Engineered > Bioreactor > Anaerobic >...
AGTCCGCCTCGGAATTTTTAACGATATTTTTCCACGCCTCTCCCCGTCCGTGCGTGATATCGCAAACATCAACAATCTTGCCGCCGGTTTGATTGATCGCCTGCAAATGTTTGCGGAAAATAAATCCGGTGCCGATAACGGCATATTTCATATGATTGTTTTTATTCATAATTCATAATTTATAATTCATGGTTCCCGGTTATTCGTCTTTTGGCGCGGGAACACCCAGCCGGAAAACATTTTTATGGCCGCGGGATTTAATCGCATTGCGCGTATCGGCCACCAAATTCGCGTTTTGCGCCAATTGGTCATAATCAATGTTTGAATGATCGGTTAAAATCAGCGTCAAATCGTAATTTTTCAAAATTTCGGGAGTATAATCGATTGACGCCATTTTTATCGGCGCGGGATTGTTTATCAGGTAATTGTTCTTGCCGATGGTCAGTTCCTTGACAAACGGATCGTAAAAATCAACCTGCGCCCCTTTGCGCATCAAATTGGGAATGACATCATATACCGCCCCTTCGCGCGGATCGCCGATATCTTTTTTATAGGCCGCGCCGAAAACCAAAATTTTTGAATTTTTAATCGGCTTGCCGCGGCGGTTCAGCACCGAATTGGCAAACGACACCATATAGTGCGGCATTTGATCGTTGATGTCGCCGGCTAATTCAATAAAACGCGGCCAAAAATTATATTCTTTGGCTTTCCACGAAAGATAGAACGGATCCAGCGGAATGCAATGGCCGCCCACGCGCGGCGAGGGGTAAAACGCCTGAAACCCGTAGGGTTTGGTTTTGGCCGCATCAATCACCTCCCAAATATCAAGCCCCATGCGGCCGCACAGCATCGCCAGTTCGTTGATCGCCGAAATGTTGATCAGGCGATAAACATTTTCCAGAATCTTGGTCATTTCCGCGGCTTTGGCCGATGAAACCGAATGGATATGTTTTAAAAATTGTGAGTAAAACGTTGCCGCCAAATTGGTGCATTCCGGCGTTATCCCGCCCACCACTTTGGGAATTTCGGCTAACGGCATTTTGTTCCCCGGATCAATCCGTTCGGGCGCAAACGCCAGATAAAAATCCTTTCCGCATTTTAACCCCGTTTCTTCAAACAGCGGCAGTAGCACTTCTTCGGTGGTTCCCGGATAGGTGGTGCTTTCCAAAATCACCAGCTGGCCGCGGCGCAAATATTTTTTCACCTCGTCGGCCGCGGCGGTGATGTAGGAAATGTCGGGAATCTTGTATTTGTCCAGCGGCGTGGGCACGCAAATAATAATCACGTCGGCCCGCGCCAGCAAAGAAAAATCGGCCGACGCTTTGAATTTTCCGGCGGCAATGATTTTTTCCAGCGCGTCTTTTGAAACGTCGCTGATATAGGATTCGCCGTGATTGAGCATTACCACTCTTTTTTCTTGCACATCCAAACCGATTACTTCCATCCCGGCACCGGCAATTTCCGCCGCATGGGGCAGTCCCACGTAACCCATGCCAACAATCGCCGTTACCGCGGTTTTGTTTTCAATTTTGTTCTTTAATTCCATATTATTTCATTAGCTGGTTGATTTTGGCGCGGGTGGCGGCGCCGACGTAGCCGGTGCCGGATTTCAACCCCAGCGGCCAAAGAACTTCGGCGGCATATTTTTCCTGGAAGCGGATCACCGCGGCCTTCGTATCCAGGGAAAAACGGCGAGTAACCAATCCCTGCGGATAAATGGCTTCGTCCTGATTTTTTAAAAATTCCTGCAAGCATGCAACTTGCGCGTAATTGTCGCAACCAAAATATAAATTTTCGGTAATCGTGGCGCAAGAATATTCCGAAGCCGGCGCGGGCGCACTGCCGATTCTTTGCGCCAATATTGTTTGAATTTTGATAATTTCATCTTTGAGCTGTTGAACCTGCGCCAACATTTCCCGAACTCTCACATCTTGAAATTCGCTTTCCGGCTCAATCTCCGCGCCATTGCCATTGGCAACGGACGTCAAAATTGAAGTTTTAATGGAATATGAAAGCGAACTGATATTGGTGCCATTGCCGTCTTCGGTTCTAAACCCCGATGTTTTTCCGGAAGCAAACGGCATCAGGGTCAGCGATAAATATTGCCCGCCGAGCCCCGGCAAATCCAAACTCGCGCTTCCATCGGCGGCCACCGGCAATTCTCCCGCGACGCAGACATTCGCCGGGTCGCAGGCCAAATAAGGCACGATGAATTTCGCTTGCGGATCTCCCGAAAACTCCAGCCGCATATTTTTTTCCGATGCGATAATCTTTTGCCATCCGGGAGTGAAATATGAGGTGTTAAAAGACATTGTCCGGCTTGCTCCCGAAAAATAAGAAACTTGCGGTTCAATAAAGAATTTTTGCAAATCTTGATGCTTGTAACAATATTTTGGCCCCAGCGAACATCTGTTGACCGCCAGCGCGATCAGCCAGTCCCGAAAAACCTGCGTAAAAGCGATGTTGAAGCCGTTGTTCGCCAATCCGTAATCAACGGAAGCAATACCGGTTTTTTCGGTTTTCATGGAATCGGCCAAAACGTTAATGCCGTAGTGATCAACGATATATTGCGCCAACAGGTGCGCAATCGCGTATTGCGCCAAATAATTTTGCCATTCCACCAAACTCTCCGAAGAATCATTATTGAAAGCAAAAAGCCTTCCTTCCAGCATACTGCCTTCAAAGGGAATGTCATATCCCAAAAAAGTTGACGAGTAAATCGCGCGCATCTCGTTGCTCCAAGCATCATCGCTGGCATTGCGCAAAAGATTTTTCTGGTTAAAGGTTATCCAATGCACATATTCATGAGCCAAATCCGCCGAAGACGACAAGAATTTGAGGTTTTTTTGATTTAAATAGATCATTTCCCTCTCATTGGACGAAGGAACCTGATCTTTTGAGTAGCTGTCCTTGATCTGGGTATAGCCATGCTGGTTTTTGATCATTTCATGGAACAGCACGGTCAAACTGCCGGAGTTTGAAGCAAACCCGAAAGTTTGCGTTAATTTGGGAAAGATGTTGCTTGAAAACTCGGCATCAATATTTTTTAAAATGGCGATCTTTTCGTTTTTTTCCGCTTCGCCCAGCGATTCCCACCACGAATCGTCGGCATAAAAATAAATCTTGCCGCCCGAATGGACCAAGGACGCCGCCACCTGGCCTCGTCCGCCGGCATCAAGATCGGGCCGGACATTGAAAATTCTTTTTTCTCCGGCAACATCAGCCGCGGCAAAAAACGGCGACCCAAAAAAAAGGAGGCTTGATAATATGATACCGGTAAAAAATTTTTTGCTGGACATATCTGTTTTTATGGTTAAAAACAACATCCTCTATCGCATCAAGGCATTGATTTTGGCGCGGGTGGCGGCGCCGACGTAGCCGGTGCCGGACTTCAGCCCCAGCGGCCAAAGAATTTCGGCGGCGTGCTTTTCCTGGAAGCGGATCACCGCGGCGCGGGTGGCGGCGTCAAAATTGCCGCTCAAAAGTCCGCCCGGATAAATCAAACTGCCTTGCGATCTCAAAAATTCCTGCAGGCAAACGATCTGCGCGCGGTTTGCCGCGCCGGAATACAAGTCGGCGTTAATCACGCCGCAGGAAAATTTCGGCGCGGCCGAAACTCGCGCCGCCAAAATCGCGCTCACGCGGGCAATCTCGGCTTTTAACGCGTCAATCTGTTTTTGCAACGCCTCAATTTGCAATTTTTCATTTTCCGTTTCTCCGGCGGGTGCCACTTCAGTCGGCACGATTGAAATTTTAAACGAATAAGGCAACATTGTTCCCGTCCCCGAACCAAAGCCGAAATTTTTTCCCGAGCCGAACGGCATCAGAACCAGCGAAGAATAACGCCGGCCGAAATCTTCAATTTTCAGCATCGCATTGCCGTCCGCGGCGGTTTCCAATTCGCCGGCGGAGCACTTCCCGGCGGCATCGCAGGTCAGATAAGGCACCGCAAATTTGTGCTCCCCGGCGGCGGCAAAATCAAGGCGCAAATTGCCGGCGCCGCCCGTGATCTTTTGCCAATTGCCGGCAAAATAGGGCGTGTTGTAGGTCACCGACAAGGAAACCTGATCTGAAGCCGGCAGATAATTTATCCGGGGAGAAACAACAAACTCCCGCAAATCCGGATATTTATAACAATATTTCGGGCCGATCGAACAATCATTGGCCGCCAGCGTGATAATCCAATCGCGAAAGACTTGGGCAAAATCAACGTCAAAGCCGTTTTTTTTCAGAGCGTAATCAATGGAAGCGATTCCCGTCTGGTCGCTTTTCATGGAATCGGCCAATATCGCGACGCCATAATGGTCAACGACATATTGCGCCCACAAATGCGCCGCGCCGTAGTTTGCCGGCACGTTTTCCCATTCCGTCAGGCTTTTACCGGGGTCGTTTAAAAAGGATTTCACCCGTTGCTGGAAATTGCTCCCCCCGAACGACGCGTCATAACCCAAAATCGTGGAAGAATATTCGGCGCGGACTTCGTTGAGCCAGACTTCTTCAATCACGTGACGCAATCGCTCCTTCTGATTGAAAGTGATCAAATGCGTATATTCATGCGCCAGATAAGTTTTTGCCAGCGGCGCATCAATAAAAGAGGTGTTGAAATAAACCATCTCTCTTTCGTTTGATCCGGGAGATTGGTATTTGGAATAGCCATCCGCCGTGTTAATGTAGCCGCCGGTGCCTTTGGCCATTCGGTGAATCAGAACCGTGAGTTTGCCGTTGCGGGAGGGGCCGGAACCGGCGCTGGCGCCGAAAAGTTCCGTGAGCTTGGGTTGGATGTGCCGTGAAAATTCCGCGTCCAAACCCGAAAGAACGGCGCCATACCGCTGGCGCTCCAATGGATCCAAATCATTCCACCAGGCATTGTCGGCGTAAAAATATATCTTCTCCCCCGCCCAGACCAGCGACGCCGAAAGCTGGCTTCTTCCCGCCGAATCGTATTGCTTGTCAATGTTGAACGCCGCCTGATCGCCATAGTTATCCGCCCGCGCAAAAAACGGCAACAGCGCAATCATCGCTACCGCCGCCACACCACACCACAAAACTTTTTTGGCTTTTTGCCCTCCAATCATTTCATTACGCCTCATTAAACACATTTTAAATATACTTCAAAAGCGCCAAAAAGCCAAATTCAGCCGACAAACGCAAGATTACATCACCGCACCGGCTTGGGATCGCTCACCCCGCCCTCCTCACAGCTGTAGAGGATGACCTCTCTTCCTGATGCTATCCATAAACGATAACGCCCGGCTGGCAAAGATATATTTTCGCTATATTTATAATATCCTCCGTAATAATTTATTTTTATAACATTATCAATATTAATTTCATTTTGCGATCCGTGCTCTGGAAGAATAGAAATATCTCCGATATAAATAGTTGCTGAAGGGAAAAAATCAAGAGGAGAATCTCTATCGTCAGAAGTTTGTGCCGATATATAGATATCGGCGCCGTTAGTTGAAAATTCGGCCGCTGGGCTTTTCTTGTAATCATATAACTGTGGAGAACCCAACTCAACTCGGCTAACAGAGCTACATGGCAAAGAATTGAATTTATATTTGGGATTATGATTTATTTGATAAAAGTTAATGGCAATAAATGCTAAATAAATAATTCCCAATAATACAGGTGCAATAACGAATGCGACAAGGATAATCAAGATCGTTTTTGTTTTTTTGACCATAGGATAGATATAAATATTTTTAACACGGCTTAATAGCTCCAGTTCAGTTTGCCATTGTTGGTATTAAACTTGAGCAGTTTTAACCCGGAATAGGTTTTCAGATTGAGTTTTCGGTTTTTGTATTCCGCGATCCTGGTTTTTGGGAAATTCAGAGGGTCTAACCCTCTGAAAAATTTGATCCAGTCCGCTTCACCGCCACACCGGTTTGGGATCGCTCACCCCGCCCTCATCGCAGCTGTAAACAACAACGTCTCCGGAGCTTGACCAAAGCCAATACCTCCCCACCGGCAAAGTTAGCACGCCGTAATACCCTTCGGTGAAATTAATTTCCATAGAAACATTGCTGATTATATTTCTTTGATTATCAAAATTCTCTTTAATTTTTTGTTCATTTCATCTTTTTGACTCTTGCCACGATAATAATCAGCGGAAAACATCGGCAAATATAATTTTATATTTTAGCCAACACGAGGGTTAAAATTTAATGAGAAAATAAAAACATAAAACAATAACAAAAGCAAGATTAACATTAAAATAATGGCAAAAATTTTAATAAACTTATGCCGGCCGCGATAAAAAAACAAAATGGTACCAACGAACAATAATAACCCAATAATTTCAACAATACCAATGATTAAACGAATAATGCCGGAGTCGGGAAGTGACGCCATATTAAAAAATTGGGCAGTTTGTTCATTCCATTCTTCAGCAAAAAAGATTAAATAGTAAAAATTACCTATCGGGCTCCACAAAATCTCCGGCACCAGAAACATCGCCAAAAAAACCGCCAGCCATATTTTTTGCTTTTTTGTCATATTGTTTTGTTAGTTTTTGATTTTCACTTTGGCCTCACCCGCTCCAATCCGCTCAATAACGCTTGGGCAACTTCTTTGCCGACGGTTCCCCGTTTGGCCATAAGTTGAATTTCTTTGGCCAGCAAATCTATCTGCCGGTTGATCAACCGCCCCGCCGCGGCAATCGCCACGGTTTTGGCTTTTTGCGGCAAGCGGTTGTCGGCTTGCAATTTTTCCAACGCGGCAAATTCTTTTTGCAATAGTTTCAACTGCGCCAGAATAACCGTGCGTTGCGGGTTTTTAATCAGCCCCGCGGCAACATAGCGGTTAAAGTCGGCCATCAATTCATTGATGGTGAAAGTTTCATCCTGGGAAATGGTTTGGTCAATTTCGCCGTCGCCGTCGTTGTCAATTTTGATGATTGTTTCCCGTCCGTTCAATTCAATCCCGCCGGAAAGATTTTTTGACACCGGCAAGAGAGAGAAAACCCGCGGCTCTTGGAGAAGATCGTCTTCCACCGCGCGGGCGGTGAGAGTGAAAAAACCGTCGCCTTCGCCTTGCAGGCTGATTTGGTATTGCTGATTTTCATTTTGGGGCAGGTAGACGAATTTTTTGCCGTTGTTGATTTCAAACATCGCCCCGGGGATTTCATTTTTGGGACCGACGCCGGCAACATCTTCAATGATGTTGCCGCCCTGATCGGTTACCTTGATCGCCAGCGGGCTGTCAATGCGGAGCGCGATCCCCAGAAGGCGGCAGAGGCGTTCATTTTCCAGCAATTGGGCGCGGGTGATGATTTTATTGTTCGGCAAAGAAATGTTGTTTTGTGAAATGATACCGGCGATTTTTTGGCGGATGCCGGCGGCGCTGGGCATTTGCCCGTGCTTGGCGTCGCGGACGTAGAAAGTGTTTTCGTCTTTTGCCAGTTTGCGGTTGGCCGATTCAAACGGCACGGTATCGTCGCCGTTGGCGAATTCAAAATAATCGTAGTATTGATGAACGCCGGTTTTGTTCTGCATATCCAGCAGGGTGGAAAAGGTTGCCGAACGGCAACCGGCGATATTGTAACTGTCAATGTTTTTGCTTGATATAATCTCATAGACATTGTCGGCGTCAAATTCGTCGGAATGGAGATTGGCGGCATTGGTCAGGGCGGTATTGCTGGCGCCCGCGCCGGCAAGATAGATTCGGGTTTGCGTCCAGTCAAGATTTTGAGTCTCGTTGACTCCCCAACGATCGGTTTCTTTGAGAATTCTCACCCAGCTTCCTTTGGCGGAAAAATAATTCTCTGTGGGAAGCAAATCATAGGCGGCCGGCATATTTTGAGAGATTTTTTTTAATTCTTGGGGATTCAATCCGAATACGCCAAAATCCGTGCCGGTGATCAGTCCTCTTCCCGCCAGCGGCGCGCCCAAATTCGGCACGCCCAGAAACACCAGCTTGCCGATTTGGGGATTGCCGTTTTCCAGAACATACTTTTTGGCGATCAATCCGCCCAAACTGTGGGCGATCACGTCCACCTTGCCCGTGGGAGAAATTTTTGCCAGCTCTTCAATTTTTCGTCCCAGCAAAACACTGTTGGTGACATCCATTTGGCCGGTTTCCTTCGGTTTGGGATAAACTCCGCTGGCGCCGTAGCGCCAATCGTAGGGGAAGGTGTAGAAAGTCTGATTCTCACTCCCCTCGTTGACATCATATCCCTGCGCAGCAAACTCATACATCAGACCTTGGGTATAGTCATAGTCCCAATAAAGTGGAATATTTTTCTTTTTTATTACTCCCGCTAAAGATAGCTCTTGATTGACTGCAAATAAATTACTATTGAATTGTATCTCGTCAAGAAATTCATCACTGATAGACGCTGTTAAAGCAAGCGGATCTACCCACAATAATTCATCTCCCCTTTTAATCTCCGTTCCCAATAATCCCGGCACAAAAAGCACCGGCGTGCGGGATAAAATTTTTACCTCCGGCGCGGGATCAAAGAATTCTTCGGGAGGAGCAACCAGATCAATCGTCAATCGTTCATCGGCGCGGCAAATCACCACTTCGTCGGACAAGCGCAAATCAGTTTCCGACGCGTCAAAAAAATCTTCCGGCGGGGTTGCCAGATCAATCACCTCCCTCGCATCGGCATGGCAAATCGCCGCCTCATCGGGCAAAAGAAACGGTGGATTATCAACGGTAAAAAAATCTTCCGGCGGAGACACCAGATCAATCGTGGTCGTTGCATCCGCATCTTCAATAATAATCTCGGGCAACTCCTGCGCCCAAGAATAGCCGAATAAAGAAAATGCAACCGGCAAGAATACAAACAACAGTAAGCATCGCTTCATATTCCATTGATTAAATTAAACTAAATTGGCAAATCCGAACAAATTTTGCGGTCGCAAAATTTGTTCGGATTTCAATTGTTACCGCTTTCGATCATTGAATATCTCCGGGGCGTAAACATAGTCGCCGTAGGTAAATCGGGAACAACCGGCGCCGCCGAGTTTGGCAATCGCGTCTTCAAGGGCGACTTCCAGCATTAACGCCTTCCAATTTAATACAAGACCGATGGAAAACAAAACCGGCAATCAAAAAGCCGGCAATCCTTATGGCGATATTTTAATTGAAACTGATCGCGAACGGCAAACTTTATTTTCCGGCAGTTTTTCTCCTCCCATAGAGAAACAGAGTATTTTTCCGGCGCCAACGCGCGCCGGATGTTTTAATTATATCACCCCTTGATTTTCCCGCAATCCCCAATTTGGCGCGGTGAAACCTGAGCAAAATATTTTAAGGCCTGAATGACAAAGGCCTGAATGCATGCTCTTGACATTTCAAGCCAAAGGTATAGCTTTTAATTGAGACTCGGGAATCCCTTTCTTCCGATGCCTCGCATGGCGATGCAAGAAAAGCAACAACGGTTTCTCCCTCCTATTTGGTTGTTGCTTGCCACTCCACTATCTTTTTTGCATCGCCCTCCTCTTTTTTTGAAATTTCAAAAGCGCCCGGCGCTTTTTTGGTTTGTGGGGCAGGATGTTGTAAAATAAAAATATCAACCGTATGGCCGGATAAACGATAAAAATCTTATTATGCAAAACGAACCATTGGACGGATTTTTCAATCCCCAAACCATCGCCGTCATCGGCGCCAGCGACCGTCCCCATTCGGTGGGCGGCGCGATTTTTTCCAACATCAAAAACGGCACATTTACCGGGAAAGTGTTTCCGGTCAACAACAAAAATGCCTCCGTGCAGGGTCAAAAAGCGTTTCCTTCCGTCGGCGATATCAGCGAAAAAGTTGATTTGGCGGTGATTGCCGCGCCGGCCCCCGCAGTCTTGCCGATTTTGGACGATTGTGCCCGCGCCGGCGCCGGCGGCGCAGTAATTGTGTCGTCAGGGTTCAAAGAATCCGGTAAACAGGGAAAAAAAGATTTTTCTGCGATACAAAAACTTGCCCGAACTTCGGGAATGCGGATTTTGGGGCCAAATTGCCTGGGTTTTGCCAATCCCCGCGCAGGACTGAACGCCAGCTTTGCGCCGCAATCGCCCCTGCCGGGAAGCATCGCCTTTATTTCTCAAAGCGGCGCGCTTTGCGGCACTCTCTTGGATTGGTCTTTGCGCGACAATATCGGTTTTTCGCACTTTGTATCCATTGGTTCGGCGGCCGATATTGATTTTGCCGAAATGATTGAATATTTTTCCCGCGATGAAAACGTCGGCAGTATTCTGCTCTATATGGAATCTTTAAACGACGGTCCGCGCTTCATCGCCGCGGCACGCGATTTTTGCCAAACCAAACCAATCGTTTGCCTGAAAGCCGGCGCCAATTCCGCGGGCGCGGCGGCGGCGGCATCGCACACCGGCGCGATCGCCGGCAACGACAAGGTCTTTTCAGCGGTTTTTGAACGTGCCGGAGTGATCCGCGCCGCCACCATCAGTGAATTTTACAATTACGCCCGCACGCTCAACCATTGCAAAAAACCACAAGGCCGCCGTTTGGCGATCATCACCAATGCCGGCGGCTCGGGCGTTATTTCAACGGATTTTCTGGCGCAAAACGGCGGCGAATTGTCAAAATTGGCGACAAAAACCATCAAAACGCTGGCCAGCACACTGCCGCCAGCGGCCAGCCGCGCCAATCCGATTGATGTTTTGGGCGACGGCGCGCCGGAGCATTACCGCGCCGCCGTGAGCGCCTGTCTGAAAGACAAAAATGTTGACGGCATTA
>Ga0208939_1003340_pt1 | contig 10671 bp, 8 predicted proteins | sample AD_STIC12_MetaG_FD_184437 | JGI IMG/M metagenome (GOLD analysis project Ga0208939, IMG submission 184437) | Active sludge microbial communities of municipal wastewater-treating anaerobic digesters from USA - AD_STIC12_MetaG (SPAdes) (version 2) | ecosystem: Engineered > Bioreactor > Anaerobic >...
ATGCGGGCCCGCCGATAGAACCGCACCGGAAAGGGCGGGCGATGGGGGCGCGGGTCCTGGCCGCCGAAGCCCGGGTGGGGCGGAGGCAGCTTGATGCGCCGCGGAATGTAGATGGGGCGCTTGAGGCCGCAGTTGTCATGCAGCGAGTGCAGCAATTCAGCCCACTGTCTTGCGCAGGTCTGAATGGAGTAGCCATTTTCAATCTTCGTGCGGGCAGCCTGTGAAAGCCGTTGCCATAGACCTGGCTCGTTCCGCAGCCGCCGGATTGCGTTCACAAAGCTGTCGCCGCGATCATCCACCAGCAGGCCGGTCACGCCATCCTCAATCAGTTCGGGGATCCCGCTATGAGTCCGAAGGCACACCGGAACACAACCGCAGGCCATCGCTTCGAGCAGCGCGATCGGCAACCCCTCGTAATCCGATAGCAGCACGATCACGTCTGCCTCCAGCAGTCGCTCTTGAATGTTACCCTGGAACCTGCCGATCAAACGCACCGGGAGGCCGCGCCGCTCCTCTGCCAGAATACGAGTGACGGAGCTATGCGCCGGGCCACTGCCATAGATCACGGCCTCCGTGTTCTCCACCTCTCGAACGGCCCGGCAAAAGGCGCGAGCCAAGGCGGATACTTGCTTCGCCTCTTCGACCAGACGACCGACGTAACTGAGGCGCAGTGGAGTTCCGTCCAGAAATGCTCTGCGTCGAAAAGGCACCGCTACGTTTACCGCCTCGTCCACAACCGCATGCGCTGAACGTAGTTGCTCCAGCCCGTCCCGCTGAATCTTTCCCGGAACGACTGGCAAAGGCACGCCGCACGGAATGCAGAACGAGGTCGTCGCGGGAGGTTCTGATCCCAGCACCTGTTGCTGCAAATGCTGCGAGACACAGACCACGGCCGAAATTCTGTTGTGCCGTGAGCCCAAGATAAACTGTTCTTGTATTCCTCGATAAAGCCCGTCATCAGAATAAAGCACTCCCACGGTTTCTATGCCAGCCGACTTAACCCAACGGGCCGCGTAGTAACCCGGCACTACATGGTTCGGAACAAAAACGTCCGGACTATTCTCCCGGAGATGGTCGAGAAGCCAATGGACCCTGTCCGGCGTAAAACCGCTGCATGGGGTGGCCTGGCAGTCGAATCCCTGTGCGCGCAAGGCCACGACCGTGGGGCCGATGCCGTTCCAGGTTAGAAAAAGGCAGCGCGGCTCAATGTCGTGGTTGCGCAATGCCGGAAGCAATCGCCGGAGCCACACCGTGGGACCGCTAAAATCTCCCGGGGAATCGTATGCGCAAAAGGTTACTTTGAGCATGACACTTCCCCGCGGTACAAAGCATCCAGCTTAGGCGCCACCACCCGCCAGTCATACTCCGCCAACACCCGTTCCCGGGCGCGTGGCCCCAAGTTAGTGTCGGCTAAGGCTGACAAAGTTTTTGCGGCCAGATCGTCCAAGTCGCCTTGCCGGTAGATGAAGCCAAACTTCCCTTGGCCAACGGCTTCCATACAGCCCGCGTCATCCGGCACAACGACGGCCTTGCGGTGGGTCATTGCTTCAAGCACCAAGGTCGGCAGGCCCTCCCTTTTGCTGGTAACCACCAAGATTGAGCAGGCCGCCAGAGCGTCCTGAACCTCGCCGCGTGAAGCCGAACCATAGAGATAAAGGTTCTTCGGCGCCCCCACTTCCCACTCCGTTCTTAGGATCTCCAGCGTCAGGTCGTGCCCGATCATCACAAATGCGTGCTGTGGCAGGCACAGCGCCAACCGCACGAAGTCGGCTGGGTTCTTGACCGGATCGTTGCGACCAGCGTAGAGGACGAACCGGCTCAGGCCTGTCTTCCGGATGAAGCGATTGGCATCGGCCCGATCACTGAGACTTACATCCACGCCATTTGGCAAGTAGATCGTTGGAATGCCGTACTCCTTTTCGAGAAAGGCACTCTGCCAGCGCGAAACCGAAATGCGCACGTCGGCATGCCGCGCGTCGTTGACGAGCACGTGATTCATCTCCTTCTGCCAGGGTTCGAGACCCTGCTTGCCGAACTCAGGAAAGTACATGTTGTGATACGTGTGGACCCAGCGAACGCCCGATTCTTGGTGCTTTCGGCACCATTCAATGAACCACGGGAACACGTGCGAATGCAAAACGCGAATGCCGCGGGGCGCGAACTCCAGGAAAGATTGCCGTAACTCGCTTTGGAAGTCATGAATCCGCAAGCTGGCCATCAGCTTGTCACTGGGAGCCGGTTCGACCCGGAGTGAAGAGTAGCGACGGATACTTTGGATGTGGTTCCCCACCCCTCCTTGCTTGTCGAAATTCGCCCCGATCAAAACGTCGGGAGGATGTGCTCGCAATTCCGCAAGCCAGGCATCGAACATCCGGTGCTTCCTTCTTCGAGTGGCGGCGAGTTTCCAGTGCGACCAGGCTTCTCCAGCCCGGTAGCGGATACCCGGAACCAAAGTTCCGCGACGAATGCTGTGGAATAGCCTCTTTATCAAGCTAAGGTAGCCAGATGCTCACACACCGGGAGCCCGGCGTACCGGGCGATGCAGTCCAGATGCCGCCTCACCCCCCAATGTTTGGCCCCGGCCAAGCGAACCCTAGAGCAATGGACCTCGTGTCACCAGCTCGTAAAGCGCGCAGGCGATCCGCCGCCCTCACCAGTGTTCTGGTCGCTAAGTCAAACACAAACGATTGCTCACCCGGCCAGTTGGGGTCGGCTCTTTCCAGCCGGCCCTGTGTTTAGGATGGAAGTGATAAGCGCAGTGGCCTGGGCACACATTCCGTCTACGCTAAATACCGTCGCAACGCGGTGCCGATTCTTGTGTCCAACGGTTTGCTGCAGCGCCGGATCCCGCGCCATCAGCAGAATCCGGGCGGCAAGCAGGGCCGCGTCCCCTGGGGAGGCCAGGAACCCGAAATTATCCGGCCCAACGGCCTCACGTATGCCCGGAATATCCGTGCCGACCACCGGCAACCCTGCGGCCATGCACTCCAGGACCGCGTTCGGGCAGCCCTCAAGGCGCGAACTGAACACGCACAGGTTGCTGCATTCCGCCAGGCCTGTTATATCCTTGACCACGCCAAGAAAACGAACGGAACGGCCTAGATCAAGATCGTAAGCCAGCAACTTCAGCGGCTGTGTCTGCGCATCAAACCTCCCCGCCAGCAGCAAGACCGCCTTTTGGTTATGTTCGGCTAGTTTTTCAATCACAATCTTCCAGGCGTGCAGCAATGTGGCGTGATCTTTGAATGCCGTCAGGTTGGCCACCATGCAGGCCACAAACGTATCTGTAGCAATCCCTAGTTCCGTCCGCCACTGTTGTCCGGTCTTCGTGGCGGGTTCGGGAGCGATGCCGTTGTACACCACGTGGACTCGGTCCCGGGGCGCACCCAAGTGGTCCCGAAGGAAATCGGCTCCGTGGTTCGAATTGGAGATGAAGCAGGGGGTCTGGCGAACCGCCAGGCGTTCCCACCGGCCGGGGTGCCGCTCGCGACCCTCGTCCACTTGATTCCAGATGCAGCCCTTCGCTCCGACCCAAGGCCAGACAACTCCTGCTAGCACATTGGCCTCCATCATGAAAGAAACCAGGAGGTCCATCCGAAGCCTGCGTATTGCCCAGGCGTATTTCACCAACGACGACACCATGTTCGTACGTGTGGCAGGCCACCACCCCGTAAAGGGTTGTGCCCTCCAAGGTAATTCATATTGGTGGTAAATGTCAGCCATAAACGCTGTGACTCCCCATGGTAGAATTTGCGCGTCAGCTCTGCAGGCCGTCCGCAGATGCCGGGCAAGAACCAGTGCCTGTCGTTCGCCTCCGCCAAGCGCTGTTCCGCCGAAAATGAAACCTATGCGCTTGCCGCGCAATGAGCTTTCCGCGACGGGAATATTCATGCCTTCTTCCAAAGCGCTCTAGCGCGACCGGAGAATTTCCGTCGCTCGGCGCCAGCCCAGATTCTGGCCCGATAGTAGTTCCTCTTTACACACTTCAGCCCTTTAATGACTGCACAACGCCGGACCTCATGGCTTAATAGCCGGCGAACCTCGGATGATTTGGCAAAAGCCACCGGGTTACTCGCGAGCGCGCGCAGCAGCCTGGTCCATGTTTTGGCATAATGTGCTTGGCGGTAAAACTGGCTGGCACCCGACAGGTGCAAGGTGAATAGCGCGGCTCGTCGCGCTCCCGGGTGCGACTTGTTTAGATGTTTGTGGATTGCCTTAATGGTGCTCTCAAGACCTGCCAGGCGGGCCTCGACACTTGCTCCCATCCAAACCCCACCACTATGCACGCGGTAGCGGGCCATGACTTCGTTAATGAAGCCAATTCGACCACGCTGGGCCAGGAGCACCCACAGAGGCCAATCCCCATGCGAAAGGCCAGTAAACCACGCAGGCAGTTCGGCACCCAGCGCAGTTCGATACACAACCGAGCAGGTTGGCAAGTAATTCCATCGCAAAATGTCCTCCAACGTCCCGGATTCCTTCTGAACCGGCGAGGGGCAAGGAGTGCTTTCAGGGCTACCGCCAAAGATGTGCATCACGCGATGGCCGCAGAGGCTATAGCCCGGGTGCTGATCCAGAAAATCAACCTGCTTCTGCAGTTTTTGCGGGGAAGCCCAGTAGTCGTCACCTTCACAAATGGCGATGTATTCACCCTTGGCGGTGGGTACCATATTAGAGAGCAGGATGCGGCGTTTGCCTTGTTGATATTGGTTTTCTTTCTGCAGGATTGGCCGAAAGAGCGCGGGATACTTGGCATAATAATCTCGGATGATTTCTGTTGTGCGGTCAGTGGAGGCATCGTCGTGGATGATGATCTCCACTGGGAAATTGGTTTTTTGCTTGAGGAAGCTTTCAATGCACTCTTCGATAAATCTCTGATGATTGTAGGTAATGCAACAGATGCTCACCAAGGGACAGGTTCCCTCCGACCACTGGTGTTCGGCGATTGGGCACGGGGCAGGCAAGCGCTCGAAGTCTCTGCATTCACTTGAGTGCTCAGGTGAAACCTTGGGCGGTATGTTTTCCAAATGGTTTGTGGGAAGGAACATCGCGTGATCATGAGCTTCACTCTTGGCAGACGTGGGTTGAACCAAGAGAAAGTACTTCAGGCATTTACTTTACCGCTCAGGGCGGTGCGGATCTTATCAGATTGTTCTGCTGCTGAACGAAGGATTCCGCATACCAATGCAACGCTCGCTTCCGACATGGCGGTGCCGGTGGGCAAGATGATAACTCTAGCGGCCACACGCTCTGTCTCTGGGAGGAAAATACCCGCGTAAGGGTAAACTGAGCGGTAAGGCTCCATCCGATGGCAACCGGGCCAGAAATATTTTCGGGCAAGCACATTTTCAGCGTGTAAGACCCTAATCAATTCTTCTCGAGTCAGGCCGTAATCAGCCTCATCAATTTCTAGAACCACATATTGGTAATTGTTGCGCTCGGCAGAATTAAAGGGCATCAATACGATGCCGGGAATGCCAGACAGGCCGATCCGGTAGGCTTCGTAATTGCAGCGGTTCACAGCTACGAGGTCCTCAATACTTTCAAGGTTCGTCAACCCCATGGCCGCAGAGACCTCCGTCATCTTCCCGTTGGTGCCGATATAAATGACATTGTCGTAGCCGGAGAAGCCGAAGTTGGTCATCAAACGAATCTTCGCGGCGAATTCGTCGTCGTTGGTAGTGATGGCCCCGCCCTCAAAGGAGTTCAGGAATTTGGTGGCGTGAAAGCTGAAAACCTCTGCTAGACCGAAGCCGCCAATCATGCGCCCGTGATGGGAACATCCAAAGGCGGGTGCGGCATCAAACATCAACTTGAGTCCATGCCGCTGGGCGATTTCAGCAAGGCTCTCCACGGGACAGGGCCGACCCCAAACATGGGTGCCGAGAATCGCCGTCGTGCGCGGCGTGATATGCCGCTCGATCCGAGCGGGGTCAAGATTGTGCGTCGCAGGATTAATGTCCGCAAAGACCGGGGTGATCTCCTGCCATTGAAGCGCGTGAGCCGTGGCGATGAATGTGAAGGACGGAACAATCACTTCGCCCTTAAGGCCAGCGGCACGGATGGCGATTTCTAGGCCGATGGTGGCGTTACAGACGCAGATACAGTGTTTGACGCCAATAAACTCCGCAATACGCCGCTCGAACTCCTGCACCAGAGGCCCGTTGTTGGACAACCACCGACGGTCGAGCATTTCGCCTGTGCGGTCCAGAAAGCGTTGCCGATTCGCGATGTTGGGCCGGCCGACATGCGCTGGTTGCTCGAAGATTGGTTGGCCTCCCAGTAGAGCGAGGGGGGCCCTGTGGCTCAGAGTCAATCTTGTGCTCATTCTTGCACGGCGTAGCAAGATCTCAGATCGTGACTTTTTGCTTCACGTTTCACACTCCGCGTCTTCACATTGCATAGAACACACTGCTCACTAAATTAATCGCACCTCCCTAAGCTCCCCAAGCTGGTATTCTTCAAGAAACGATCGGCTATTCTCGCAGCTTTAGGGTTTCTTCTCACGGTTTATCAAATGGGAAAAACGGCGGGCTTCCATTTCAAGTTTGATATCTTGGAGCATCCTCATAAACGGATAGCGCACCTGATAACTAAAATCACGTTTTGCTTTGCTGATGTCATAAACATAGGTACAGGGCATACTTGGTCTCTCTGGCCTATAGCGAATCTCAGAGGGATGCCCGGGAGGCGAAAATACCTTAATAATGCCTTTAACCTCTTCATCAAGAGTCGTCTTTACCCCAGAGGTAATATTATAGAGGCCGTGAGCCTTATCGCTATCGATTGCCCCAATAATGGCCCCTACGACATCCTTGACGTAGACAATGTCTTGGCCTCTTGTGGGATCTCCCCAAATCTCAATAGGATTGCCAGCTATCGCATTTCGAATAAAGACTGTTGATTTAGGTATCCGCACTTTTCCACCAGCGTAAAACTCAGTATGTGGCCCAAAGCCATAAACGGCCGCAAACCGGAACGAAATTCCGATGACTCCGTGTGCTTGCCGATAGTGTTCCACAAGGCTTACTGCGGCAATCTTGCTGATAGTGTAGACCGCGTGATCAGCGGAGTAGACAATGCTAGGCCCATCTTCTTCGGTTATGGGTCGCCCGCAGTTCCAGAGCCCAGCAACATCTTTATGGGAATGACCATATACGATTTTCGGCACCTTATTGATCCTGCAATACTCCAAGACGTTGAGCGTGCCAGTAATATTTACGTCCACATACGGTTGAGGGGCACACAGCTTATCATTGTTTGGCATCATACTTGCCATCACAACGACAGCTTCAACGTTCTGCTTCGGTAGTCTTTCAAGGGCTTGCTGTTGGGAAATATCGACTTGAGCATATGGTATCTGGCGTTTCGCATAATATTCGTGGTTGACGTTGCTGTGGCCTGTCGCAAACACTTCGCGGCGTTGAGCGACCAACTCATCGACGAGGTATGTCCCAATAAAGCTAGAGGCACCAATTACTACTATCATTTTATGAACTCCTGAGTCTCTTGTACCTTCCGAAGCGCGGCGGAATTGTCCACTACTGGTAACCCCGGAACGGTTTCTTCAAACGCACTAAACATAATATATCTTTTCTCCACTGTAACACTTCGTAAGGCTTCATGGAATGGGCAACTTAGCGCCGAGCTGTTACCAGAGCCCGCAAGAAGGCTTCGCTAACGTGCTGCATATCATCGCCATCATAGCGTTGGTCACAAGGTAATGTCATCATTTCTTTGGCCAAGTTATGGCTGGCAGCAAACGAGTCCGGCATCCAACCACTCAACGCCCAATGAACGGGAGGAAATACTTGCTCTCGGAACAACTCCTGCCGAACAGCGTCACGATGGTGTAGTCGGACAGGAAACCCGATGGGAACCACTCCGGCAGGGAGCTCTCGGAATAGTGCAAAATCACCAAGCAGTTTCAAGAGTTGGAGGTAATTGACACGGCGAATCCGGGCGATGACCGAGAAATCGAAGCACTGATCCAGCAAATGTCCACTGAACTCGCTCATTGCAAATGAGCCTATGGGGGCGGTGCGTTCGGCACCCTGAAACGCAGCGTACCAATCCCGACTAGTGACCCCCAGGTCGAAGTCCCGCCGAAGCTGTGACGCGGAGAAAGTCCCCAACCACCAAGCGGTCGGCACCGGCTGCACTGCTGGCCATTGCCTTGGGGCCGAGATCATGGGAACGAGGAATGCACCGTCCGGGACACCAACGAACTTGCGAGGGCTATAAATCACGAAGCTGGCAGCGGTGCCAATATCTTTGGTCAGCAGTGCTTGAGCTGCATCATCGACAATCCAAGCCCCGCGACTAATTGCTTCTTCAAATACAGGATCCGTGTTTACAAAACCGAAGTAATTTACCCGAAGCACTAAGTCACCAGGTTGAATATGTTTCAACCATCCGGCATTTTCACAGTGCAAACGGTCGTTTACGGGGAAGAATTCCATTGGAACCGCAGCCGCTTGAAATCCTTGCACAACAGCCTGACACAAATAGGAAGGCAGCCATGCTTTGCGGGGCTGCAAGGCTTGCCCAAGGAAAGAGAAGGCAGATCTCGCATTCACCATGCGCAAAGTCCCTGGACGTTGGAAGGGCCAACTTTCGCCACATGGATCAGCCAACTCATGGACTCGATCCGGCAAGCCAAAGAGCCCGCCAATCACGCGTCGGTGCTTGTCTTCTTGTCTACCAGGCATATCCTGCCGGAAATTAGAACTCGCCGTGCCGATAAGCGGGAAAGTAATCGTTGTCGATCTTACATTTCAAGGCAGACAGTGCTGAGTAGTGTTCCGGTTGTAGCACTTTGGCGCAGAACCACGCTGTGCGCGTGGTCGTCGCCCAGCCACGTTTGAATTGAGTGAGCCCGTCAGTACGTTCCTCACCCAGACCAGCACCTGCGCCAAAGTTCAACCAACGGACTTTGCCGGTGAAATACTGAATGGCGCCAGCATACAGCGCGTACGCAGCCATAAGTTCGTAGCCTTTGTCGCTAAAGGCAGCCAGATGGCTGTGAACCACGCGATTGTGCGTCATCCAAAGATGTGCACCAACGGTTTGACCGCGGTGTACTGCACGGAGTCCTATCAATCCTGGAATGCTGAGCTGAACCGCGAAGCTCCTTCTCGAAAATGCCTTGATCCCGCACAACGCGTGGCGCCGCACCAGATTCTGATACAGCGCGCACCAGATGTCGAGGAATCCAGGTAGATTGAGGATGGGCTCAACCACGACCTTAGCAAGCGATTTGCGAGCGTAATAACGGTGGTGCTTCGAAGCGATTTGTTCCCAAGGCCGGTCCAACTCGGCAAAGAAATGAGACTTGAACGCCCGGACCCGGTCGAAGGTTGCGCGCAGTAACGCCTCATCGTATTCCCCGGACGAATCGGCCACTAGGGCGAGGGAAACATGGGTTCTAGAAAGTGGGACGATGTCCTCATGTAACCTGGTGAAATCTTCACAGCAGAAGACTGGGTAGCAGCCCATCAAATCTCGAAACCCCGTCTTCGGGATGCAGCGTGACAAAAGCCAGCCGCCACTCGAGGAAAGGGACACGGGATCCCCCCATTCCGCCAGGGAAAGCGCATACTGGTGGTGCAAGTAGCCAGTTACAACTGGTTGTTTAAACTTCACTGTGCATCTCCAATACTATGGAGGCACTTGTTCATGTAGCTTTTTCCATTCCAACGGCGGCTGAAATTAATAGAATTATCTGCATCAAGCAGAACAAACTTGTGCGCGGCACCGGTAGTTGAAAGGGACGAGGCGCGCCAAGAAGCAAGGTTGAATGATTCCCAGTTTCATTGTTGGACGTTTCTTATACACGCTCGTTGCACATTCAGGAAGCTTGGCTTCGGCGAGCGGACAACACCGCATTATCATTCAGACCGGCTAGCGGGCTGTTAGCGGGCCGGTTGCAAAACCATAAGTACAGTGTACGCAACTGATGATCCCCTCGGCAACGCTTTGTTGAAGTGCGAACCTGTCGGCAGTCACCGGTCTTCCTTGGCTGAGCCTAAATTGAAGTCGTATTCCTCCTTAGTTTTGGTTGTGCGTTTCCAGGCGTACTTACGAACTTCATAGGAACAGAAGCGGCAGACATCCGCAGGGCGCTCCAAGAGTTCCAGAACGTCCCATCCGGTGAGAGAGCGCGTATGGATGTCCACGGCGCCGGAGTGCGCAGGAACCTCGGCACGAAACACTTGATTGTAGATGGGAGCCAGCGCGGAAAATGGACACAGATAAAGTTGGCCTTCCTTGAGGAAAGGAGTATAGTATCTTTTACGACAAGCTTGCATAGCCTTTCGTGGATCTGAGTCCCCCTTGGGGTTAAGAGTCGCCACGAAGATGCTGGTCTTGTTGATGACTAACTCCAGATTTTCCCCGCTGACCAATCGGCGCAAGGCGTCCTCTTTATTCAGCATTGGAGGATAGAGAGTAATGGAAATGCTAATCCGATTGGCGCGGCAGCACTGCCAAAAGTCCTGGCCCATGCTGGGCAACAGGATCCCGTTGGTGACCAGTCGGATGATCGCCTGAGGAAACCACCGCCGTGTGGAACTCAGAAACTCCGTAACCTTGGGATGCTGCAGAGGCTCCCCGCCCAACAGGTGGATGCTGGAGATGTTTGAGAAGAGCTGAGAAAGCCGTCGCATGTCC
>Ga0208939_1003360_pt1 | contig 10639 bp, 5 predicted proteins | sample AD_STIC12_MetaG_FD_184437 | JGI IMG/M metagenome (GOLD analysis project Ga0208939, IMG submission 184437) | Active sludge microbial communities of municipal wastewater-treating anaerobic digesters from USA - AD_STIC12_MetaG (SPAdes) (version 2) | ecosystem: Engineered > Bioreactor > Anaerobic >...
CGACATCCCCGGAAGGAAGAACCAGTTCCGACTGTATGATCCAGGCCAGATCGGAAGGATTCGGGCCGGCGGCCGGATACTCGGCCATCAGGGGCGTCACGATCCTGAACGTGAATCCAAGGGACGGCTGCAGAAAGGCGGGATCCAGCGCCCTGCCGATTTCGGCGATCGCCTGTGGAAGTTCACCGGTGCCGGAATCGCCGGCGTCACCAGCCGAACCGTCAAGTCCGGGGTCTTCGGCGTCCAGCCCGTCGCCGGCAACGTCCGGTTCGACATCTGCGGAAATGTCCTGCCGGGCATCCTGATGCCCTTCCGCATCCGTCAAAGCATCCGGAAGATTCGCGTCGAGCGAATCCGGATTCGGCACAAGGTCGCCTTCGGCGGAATCGCCCGAAACGACTTCCTCCGACACGACGTCGGTATCGTCGGCCGAACCTGTGCCCCCGCAACCGAAGGACGCCGCCAGAACGAAGAAGCCGGCCGCCGAAACAAGTCTTGCAATCGTCATGAATTCAGGTTCCCGAAAGATTCCGGGCGGAATGATACCAGAATCCACCGATGCCCTGTGACGCCAATCAGGAAGGCAAGTCTTTACACAATCACATCCCCGCGAATTTTTGACAGTTTCTGCCAGTTCTTGACCGAATCCGCGGAAACCCTTAATCTGACGGACAGTTACAGCCGGGATGACCATCCCGGAAACTTATCGTCAGCTTGAAGGGGCCTTTGATGACAGTCACTGGAATTCGAAAATTTTCCGCGACCGTGCTTGCGACCATTGCTTTGGTGGCGTGCCAGGGGGGCGACCCGGAAGTCCCCGTCGGTCACGAAACCGTCAATCTTTCGCAATGGGCCATCGCGTCTTCCCAGGGCCTTGATGCGGACGGCGCGGCGATCTCGACCCCCGGATTCGACGACTCCGGGTGGATCCCGGCGACCGTCCCCGGAACTGTCGCCGGCAGCCAGATGGACGCCGGGCTGCTTGGAAACCCGTTTTTCGGCACCGCGCTGCAGGAAGTCCCCGGTTGGACGTACAGCTTCCTTCCGATGCCCGAGGACAGCCCATACCGCCACGCCTGGTGGTACAGGACCGAAGTCACGGTGCCCGAGGTCTCGAACCGGGAAACGCGGGTCAGGCTGGTATTCGAGGGGATCAACTGGTCGGCCGATATCTGGGTCAACGGCAGGATGATCTCTTCCACCGAGACCACCAAGGGCACCTTCCGGGAATTTCGCCTGGATATAACCGACGTCTGCGAACCTGGCGCGAACTGTGCGATTGCAGCAAAGGTCAACGTGCCGGACATATTCGCGGACCTTTCGATCTACTGGGTTGACTGGAATCCGGAGCCGCCCGACTACAACATGGGCCTGTGGATGCCGGCACGACTCGATGCCGTCGGTCCCGTGACGATCTTCGACCCGGCAATCCTGACCGACATCAGGGAAGATGGATCGGCATGCCTGACCCTTGTCGCCGATCTCGAAAACGGTTCGGATCGCGCTGTTGATGTTGAACTTGTCGCCGAATTCGACGGACGCAGGATCACGGTGCCGTTAAGCGTGGGCCCGCGGCAGGTTATCGAAGTCATCCGAACCCCGGCCGAAATCGCGGATCTGAAGCTGGAATCGCCAATCCTTTGGTGGCCCTATCATTACGGCACACCGCATCTTTACGATGCGAAGGTTTCGGCGATTGTTGACGGAACCGTGTCCGACTCGACCAGCTTCGCCTTCGGCGTGCGCGAGGTCACCGCCGTCCACACGAATCCCGGAAGCATCCAGTTCTTCATCAACGGCAGGCCAATCCTTATTCGCGGCGCCGGATGGGCGCCCGACATGTTCCTGCGGCACGATCCGGCCCGCGACCTGGCCGAACTCTCGTACGTCAGGGATCTTGGCCTGAACACCGTTCGCCTTGAAGGAAAGCTGGAAGACCATGCCTTTTACGACCTGGCCGACCGCATGGGTATCCTGCTGATGCCGGGCTGGTGCTGCTGCGACACATGGGAATCGTGGGATACGTGGGATCAGGAAGACTATTTCATTGCCGACGAAAGCATCCTGAACCAGTTGCGCAGGCTCCGCAGGCACGCAAGCGTCTTTACCTGGCTTAACGGATCGGATTTCCATCCGCCGCCGGACGTTGAACAGATGTACCTGGAAACGGCCGCCAGGGCCAGGTGGAACCTGCCGATCGTGTCGAACGCCACCGAGACGCCGTCAACGGTTTCCGGCCCCAGCGGAATGAAGATGACCGGGCCTTATAACTGGGTTCCACCGAAGTACTGGTATGTATCGGTGCCCGAAGATCCGGCCGCGCTGGCCGACGAAATCGACTGGCCATGGCTTTACGGCGGGGCATACGGATTCAACAGCGAGTCAAGCCCCGGACCGGCCGTTCCGCCTCTGGACAGCATGTTGAAGATGCTGCCGGAAGAAGACATATGGCCGGTCAAGGATCCATTCCTGTTTCATTCCGGCGGCACTTCGACCGCGCGCGAACGCATGAAGGTTTTCAACGACGCCCTTGCCGCCAGGCTGGGCGCCCCGACCGATGCCGCGGACTACACGTTCAAGGCCCAGATCATGGCTTACGAGTCCCATCGCGCCATGTTCGAGGCGCAGGGACGCAACAAGTACTTCGCAACCGGCCACATCCAGTGGATGCTTAACAACGCGTGGCCGGGAACCATCTGGAACCTTTACGATTATTACCTGCGGCCGGCCGGCAGCTATTTCGGCTCCAAGAAGGCCTTGGCCCCGTTGCACGTGCAGTACTCGTACGACGACGAGTCGGTCTGGGTCGTCAACTCCACGCTGACTGAATTCAAGGATTTGACGATATCCGCGACCATCTGGAACCTGGACGGAAAAATCGCTTATTCATCGACATCGGATCCCTTCGACGTGCCGCCCGACGGGAACCAGGAAGTAATGTCCCGGGTGATTCCGGCGTCCGCACCGTTGACTGACCTTGACCAGGTTCACTTCATCGATCTTCGGGCGTTCGACTCGGCGGGAAACGAAATCGACCGCAACATCTACTGGGTTTCAACGGTTCCCGACACCTTCGACATGGTCTATCGCGATTACGAACTGCCCCAGGTTGAAGTGGCCGACATGACCGCCCTGGGCGCCCTTCCCGAGGCCGTCCTTTCGATTCCGGACTTCACGACGCGGACGTCCGGCGACAGGCGGATCATCACGCAGAAATTGAAAAACATTGGGGAATCAATCGCATTCTTCATCGAAACACTGCTTGTCGATCTCGACTCCGGCGAACCGATCCTTCCGGCAATCTACAGCGACAACTACGTAACGCTGATGCCGGGCGAGGAAATCGAGATCACGGTTTCGGTTGCGGCCGGGCCGACTGCCGCGATCAGACTCGGGACACGCGTGTCCGGATGGAACGTGCGGCCCTGACGCACGGGCCCGGACGACGGTCATCCGCTCTGAATTGACGTCCCGGAAAGGCAAAACTATCATCACGCCAACCCATCGTGGATTTCATCATGGACAGAGCCAGCCTTTTCTCGATCCGGGGAATGCTTGTCGCGACCGCGGCGTTTCACCTGGCCGCGTGCGGGGCCGATCAGGAGACACCCGATGTCTTACAGGACGTGCCGCCGGACATCGCCACGGACACACCGGCGTCCGACAGCGCCCAGCAAGATGGGGCAGACGACGCCGGGGCAGGCTTCAACCAGGTCGCCACCCCCTGGAAGCCCGGACCGGCTGCACCCGAAAGCGACCTGTTCGACGACATGGGCCTGGTCGGATTCAACCGGTGGGTCCAGGAAGTTCAATGGCAGTTCGAGGGGGACGAGCCGGTCGTGAACCACGACGCCCTTGCATACTTCGCGGTCGGCAACGGACGGACGTTCTCGTTCCTCGGCACGGACTATCCCCTGACCGTCCTCCACGAAGTCTATGGTCCGGACTACGACCGTCCCGACCTGGAAACCTTTTCCGACATCCGCTTCATGGCGACCGTCAACCGGGAACCCCAGAAGGTTCAGACATCGCGGATCGGACGTTTCAGCCGCAGTTCCATTGTCGGCATCACCAACGTCGGCCAGGATTTGAAGGTTTCGGCGGTTTTCGCGGCGCCAATGGCCGGGGACACAAAATTCGATACATCCCTGGTGGCGGTTTTTCGCATTCAGAACACCGGCTCGACACCGATTCCGGCAGTCGGCCTGGCGATGAAGGCGAAGTCGGGATTCGAGCAGTCCGCCGAGGGCGCCGTCGTGATACAGCGGGATCTGCGCCGAATCTGGACGATCTGCCCCGAAGCCGCGTGGAACCCCGATTCAAGAACCTTCGAGATCACTGCCGGGACGCTTGAACCCGGCGCCAGGCGCGACGTGACGTTCTGGATGTTCCTGACCGATGGCGAGCCGGCCGTCGATCCCACCCCGTATTTCAGGCAGGTCGCCGCCGAGGCCGACACCAGGGAAGTTCTTTCGGCAACGGACTCCTGGTGGAAGGAATGGTTCAATGACGGTCTCCAGATTGAGATCGGGGATCCGATGGTCACCGACCTGCTCGAGTCGTTCCTTTACACGGTCAAGTCGCAGATCGGACACAACGGCGCGATGACGCCGCTTTCCCATTACGGCGAATACTGGACGAGGGATCTCAGCGGGGCCGCGCGCCTTTTCGCAATAGGGTCGCGCCCGGACGAACTGAAGGCGATGCTTGACTATCACCACGTCGCGGCCTGCGCCAACCAGGGCTTCTTCAACGCCTCGAAGGTCAACTGGCCGCTGGGCGTCCAATGCGCCGTGACCGACTGGTCTTCGCTGCCCGTCATGACGGAAAAGACCGCGGCCGAGGCACCATCGTACGTTGTCCACATGTATCACAGGCTGTTCGACGCCACCGGCGACGATTCGCTGATGCGGGAAAGGGAACAGATGCTGCGATACGGGTTGCAGAAGCAGGCGATGAACGCCGAATTCCTGCTTCCGTTTTCCGACGACGAGACATTCAGGCCGGCAATGGCGATGAACCTTGGCATCGGGGGGCCGGAAACGATGTTTGCAACGCTTGCGTGGTCGCTCCATTCAACGTTGCTGTACGTCGCGGCGGCCGACGGCCTGGCCCGCGCCCTTGGTTACCAGGACGGCGACGACATCATTCAACTTCGGGACAACGTGGCGGCGACGATTGAAAGCCGTTACTGGCAGCAGGCTGAAGGGTTTTTCGCGCCGATTCTTTACATGTCCGACCTTTCCCCGCACATGGTTCCGTACGAGGACGTCAACCTGACCGCAAGCTGGATGAACATGGAGGACTTCCTTGGATGGGATCGGGTGCGCAGCGACGTCGATGTCCTTGCCGGACTGGCCTGGCTGGACGAAGCTGGCATCATCCAGACGAACGCGGGCGCCTTTGGCGAACTGCTTGGATATGATCTTTCGCAAGGCCTTGCGACCGGAATGACGCCGGGATTCTCGCTGTACGCGCTTTCCAGGCACCGGCAGGACCTGGCGCAGAAGAACTTCAACGCGTTCCGGAATATCCCGACCGCATCCGGAAATGTCACGGAAGACTTCGCGACGAAGGGATTCAGGCCTCTGATGCCGGCATACGACGACACCGGCGAGTTCGGGGAAATCTGGGCACGCTTCCGCCCGTGGGAAGGCGGACAGGACGCCGAGGCGATCATCTTCTACCTGACCGGGCTGTGGCCGGACGCGGCGGGAAGGCGCGTCACGCTGCACCCGCATATCCCGAACAACCTTCCCGGCGCGACCTATCGCGGACTTCTTGCGGCCGGATGCGGCATCGACATGAAACTTGCCGAAATGTCCGACGCGACCCGCGAATATGAATTGAAGTTCACCGGCGGCAAGTGCGCGGGCCTGGACGTGACGCTGAAGACCGCCACTTGGATGTGCGGCGAAACGGACACGTGCGAACCGTTCGTCAGCGCGTCGGGCTGCGACATCGACGCGACCGCAGCCGGGACGGGCATCGCCCGCTTCACCGCGGACGACGGCATGACCTGCACCTTCCTGGCCGAACTGATCCAGCCCTGATGCCATCAGAAGACATACGGACGCGCCTGCTTAATGACAAGGTCGCGATTCGGAAGCTCGAACTTGAACTCCACGTCCATGCCGTAAGGCTGAGTGTTCCCGTAAATCGATTCGAAATGCCGATGGATCGCCCGCAGGGCCGTAATCAATTCCTGGATCTCGTCGAATGAAAGTACCTTGTCGCCGCCAGTAAGGCTTGAATTTGAGTAATACGTCATCTCGCCCTGCCCGGCCGGCGGCTTCCAGTAAAGAAAAGATTCCGGCGTCACTCCAGGTTCCGGATTAGTTACGCTGGTCGCGCCAGCCTGCACGTTGACGTAATAGGCGGCCTGGCCCATCGGCGGCGGATCAAACGGGTTCGCGGTCACGGCAACACCGTTCGCCGCCTCGATTTCGTCGGGAAACGAGCGGTGCACCAGCACGCCCATGGCGCACCTGCCATGGTCGATCCTGGCCCACTCGCGTTCCTCGAACGCGGCCGTGCTGAACATGCTTGCCCAGACCTTCTTCAATGCATGCGCAAGCGTCTTTTCCGGATCCCCCGGCTTGAAGGAAGCCGATTCATAGAGCCCGGCCCCATTGAAACCTTCCAGATCCTCGACATTGCTGCTTGAACGGAACCTGATCGGCCACGAACCGGAAATATGCGTGTCGATTGCCGCCAATATGGCGGACTCGACGCCCGGATCCAGGGGCGCGGCGCGCATCCTGTCGCGGAGCGACGCAAGGGCCTGCATCCTGTAAAGCCCGTCTTCCTTGAACTTCGTCTGCGCCATCAGGGTGGAAATCTCCTTGTCCAGTCCGTTGGCCTTCATGAAATCGACGTACCAGGAACACGGGATTGCAAAGCCTTCCGGTACCGGCATCGGAGGCGTGATATTTCGCAATTCGCCGAAATTCGCCGACTTTCCCCCGACCGCCGCCGTCATCGACGCATCCACGTCATCCAGGTCGATAATGTCCGTCACGGAAAGATCCAGAGCCGGAACCTGGGTCTGCTTCGGCCGCCTTTCGGCCCAGAACTGATCCGCTTCCGACGCTGTCGATGGCGACAGGTAAAATCCATCCGCCCTTACAAGAAGCCGCGCCCATTGACCATCCATTTCGACAAAGCGGGGATCGTCGTAAGCGCCGGACAACGCCATGTTCGGGGTTCCACGCGCCTCGGCAAGAAGGTTGACATGGGCAAGCGGCGTCTGGAACTCGCCGGTTACAAGTCCCGCCACCGCGGGAATGTCGTTCGGCACTCGATCCAGGACAACCAGGTCAAGTCTGGAAACGTATGTTGATTCAAGGTCTTCCAGGCGCATCCGCTTGACGCGGCCGACCGTCTCGCCCAGATGCATCCCCTGGTAGGTTGCGCCTTCGTACAACTCGGCCGTGGTCACGACAGGCACGCCCGGCGGGAGCCTGGACTCCATCTCAAGCGCGGTTGATGTCGGGTGATAGCGCAGGTCGCACGGGAACCGGATGGCATCCCTGACCGCTTCGTACATCTGAAGGATCATCTCCGGGCTGGCCTTGTCGATCGGCACAATCTCAACCACGAAGACGTCAGGTCCAAGGTGGTGCGCCAGGGTTCCCAGCAGCAGCCTTCGCCCGGGCTGGTAGTACATCTCGGCATTGAAGGCGAAAAGGTCGGTGTATCCGTTCAACATCTCGCTGGCGTACATGAAGTGACGCCATCGCTCGGAATCGAAGAAGTGAACCTTGTTGCCGTCCGTCCTGTCAATCATGAACAGAACCGAACGACTTGCCGGCAAGGCCGCCGATTCGGGCTGACCGGAAAGGGCCTCGTGGTCGGCCGGGCACCCCAGTTCGTGCAGCACTTCCGGCCGCCCTTCGCCCTGCCACTGGCACACCGGATCATCCACGGCGCACGATATCGCAAGGGCGGCCATGCAGGCGACCGTCCCGGTGACGATCCGGGCCATGGGCGGGCGGACATTCATCACAGGTCACCTTCCAGATTGTGCGTGACGTTAAGGTTGTGCAGCCGCGCCACATGCAGTTGAACCGTCCTGCCTTGAACATCGACGAACCCCGACCTGGACATCGCGATGCCGCTCATGTGCTGGAACAGGCCGATTCCACCCATGGGGGGCATCTGCTTCGCGATGCTCGCCGGAATTGTCAGGCTGCCGGCCGAGACGGGCTTCACGCAGTAGATGACGGCCGCGGGCGGCGCCCCGTGCCAGCCGGTGTTGATCGTAACTTCAACCACCATGCCGTTCAAATCGCCCTTCGGCACGGTCCACGTTATCTCGTTGCCGTTTTCATCGTCGAGATCCAGCGTGCCCCATTCGTCGTCAAGGAAGAACTCCGCCGGCCCGACGCCGCCGACCGAGATTTCGAACGCCCCATAGCGGCCGTCGAACCCGTCGGCCACAACGGTCACATTCGTCGCCGGATCGACCAGGCCGGCATCGACATTGTCGAAGGAATACCAGTACGGATTGTCCTGTGGGTCAGTCGGCTTGGACTCGAACGTGGTCGATCCGAACCGAAGTGTCATATCCCCGGCCGACTGCCTTGAAGCGGCGGCCTGGCACCGATTGTCGGAAACGCACAGCTTGTCCCAGTCGCACGGCGGGTTGCACGCGTATTCAACCGGGAAATACTGGACGCAGTCGCCCTCGGCCAGCCAGACCTGATACATGTCGGGACTGTAGGCGCCGAAAGCGTCCATCCGCATCGGCAGGTCGTACAGTTCAACGTCAACCTGCGCCTGGCTGTTGTAGCTGCTGCCGGCCTTGTACACCGCGACCTGGACGCGTCCATGCGGCGAAGGCTGCCGAATCTGATCGGGCTCTGTCGAATCACCCGCATCGGTCGGATCCGGCACGTCGTCCCCGGGATCTCCCGACTGATCAAGATATTCCGTGTCTTGAACCGAATCCGACGCATCCGGGACATCGTTGCCCTGGCCGCCATCACCAATCGAATCTATGCCGATGTCGCGGCCCAGGTCGCTGTGACCATCACCGGCCCCATCGTCCCCTGGCTGACCTGGATCCGGCTCCACCGTGTCAACGGCATCAGGCGACGCACCGTCGGCCACGACATCAGCGGATTGATCGGAACCGCCACACGCGACAAGGACGCCCAGCGACATCGCAACCAGTGCAACCAGCCTCATGATTCAACCTCCGGTTCGGGGCAACCGTTCAGAACTCCGGAGCGTTATGGGTCGGATTGATTCCGTGACGCCTGGTCACCGTAAAATCAAACCGCCGCCCACCGACGTCGGTCGCCAGGTTGCGGACCAGCCCGACGTGGCTGCCGTGCTGCATTAAGGCGATTCCACCGATCACGGGAAGCTTGGAAATCACTTCCTTCGCGATGGTCAGCGAACCGGTCGCCGCACCCTTCCGGCAGTACAGAACCGACTCCGGTGGACTTCCGTGCCAGCCGACGTTGATCACGACCTCGACGAAAAGGTTGGCCAGATCACCGGCGGGGGGCGTCCATTGCAGTTCAGAATCCTCGTCGTCCTTCATGTCGAAGGCATTGTTGTCCAGGTCGTTGAAAAACTCGATGCCGTCGAGGCCGGGCTGGCTGACGTCGAACGCGGCATACCCGCCGTCAGCGCCCGCGGCGGTCACCGACAGCGTCTTCGCACCGTCCATCTGCGACGTCGGAATCTGTCCCTCGAAGTAATAATAGTTCGGCATCCACTCGTCGCCTGCGGGTTCGGCGGAAATCGTCGCCGACCCGGCCCTGACCGTCAGCTTCCCGGCCGACAGCCTGGATGGGTACATCAGGCACCGGTTGCCGGCCACGCAGTACTTGTCCCAGTCACAGACAGGTTCGCATGCGGCGGTCGATGCCGTGTAAAGAACGCAGTCACCCTTCCTGGCTGCCACGTCGTACATTCCGGGAGCGTACGCGGAAAACGCGTCCATCCGCATCGGCGCGTCATAAAAATCGGCATTGACCCATGCCTCGGTGCCGTATTCGCCACCCCATCCGGTCACCGCGACCAGAACGCGGCCTTCGGGGGCCGGCTGTTCGACCCCGTCCGGCTCCATGGGCACATCGCCCGGCTCGGTCGCATCGTCCGATCCGGCAACGTCTTCAATCGCATCTCCCGGAACGTCCAATCCCGATCCCCCGCCACAGGCGAAGAATGCAAACGTCAATCCCACAAGGCTCACGCGAATCATGTTTGCGAACCTGCGCATCTTGCTTAAACCGAAAGGAGTTTCCTGATTCTACATTTTCTGTCCACGCCACGGCCAGTACCAGACAGGATGATGCCGAAATTGACCATCAGCGAACAACAGTCTAGGATTCAATAATTGACTCAGACGCCAAAAACGTGAGCACAAGGGGGGATCCGCTGATGAAATCTCTATTGCATGCGATTCCCGTTCCTCCTGCGGTGGCCCTGATCATTCTGTCGGCAGGAACCATTTTCCCGACGGCAGCCCTGGCTTTGCCCGACCTGCTCTCGACTGCGCTGACAATCGACCCGACAAGTCAGTACGCGGGTGGCACGCTCACGGCGCAATTCACGCTGCAGAACCCCGGAGACCAGCCATCCGGGCCGTTCAAGGTGGCCTTGTACTACAGTTCCGACATGA
>Ga0208939_1003361_pt1 | contig 10637 bp, 8 predicted proteins | sample AD_STIC12_MetaG_FD_184437 | JGI IMG/M metagenome (GOLD analysis project Ga0208939, IMG submission 184437) | Active sludge microbial communities of municipal wastewater-treating anaerobic digesters from USA - AD_STIC12_MetaG (SPAdes) (version 2) | ecosystem: Engineered > Bioreactor > Anaerobic >...
ACCGCATCGGCGTGGACGAGGCGGCCGATTTCATGATGAGCTGCGTATCGTCGTATCGCGTGCCCACGCCAACGCGGGTGGCGCACATCGAGGTGGGCGCATTCAAAGCGCGGCGGCTTCTTGATGCCGAGAGGTTGTAGCGAGTTCGATCCTCAAGTCGACATCATCGCGATTGACCTATCGCCACCGTCGCGCGCCGTAAAAAAAACGCCCCATCGCACCGATAAAAAATTATTGCCGCAGGACGGCATCCGTGCTACGTATTTACATACACCACTCGCGGAGAACGCCATGGACTACATACAGTGGAGCGACAACTTGAGCGTCGGCGTGCAGGTTTTCGACGAAGAGCACAAAAACCTGGTCGGCTTCGTCAATCGGCTCAACAACGCCCTCACCATCGGGAGCGCGAAGAAGACGATGGAGGAGATCCTCTCAAGCCTCATCCGGTACACCATCATACATTTCAAGCACGAAGAGGACTACATGGCGCTCCACGGCTACCCCGCCCTCGAAAAACACCGCGCGGAGCACGAGGCGCTCAAGGCCCAGGTGGCCGATTTCCACGAGCGGTTCGTCGCGGGGAAGACGACCTTCTCGCTCGAGCTCATGACCTTCCTTCGCGACTGGCTCACCAATCACATCCTGGGAAGCGATATGGCCTATCGGGGGTTCTTCAACGAGCGCGGGGTCCAGTAGGCGCTCACCCGCGGCTAGAAGTCCGTTACCACCAGCACGTCGGTAAAACCCTCGCGACGGTCCGGGAGCTCGATCTTGTTGAACATGGACGTGATCACGCGCTCGGGGAGCGTGGGGTTGTGCTCCTTGTAGCGCAGCAGGCATTTCTCAAGGGGGATATTGAGAAACACCGCCCCGATGGTCTTGTTCATCTGCTTCGCGATCCCCACGATGCCCTGGCGCGAACGCTTGGTGGCGAAGGTGTTGATGACCAGCACCCGGCGCTTGTTGAACAGGAAGTGCTCCAGCACCTTCCGCTCGATGTGTTTCACCAGAATGTCGTCCTCCTCGGTGAAATCCGCGGCCGTCCATTTCTGCCCGAAGCGGGTCATCTCGAACATCATCTTGCGAATTTCGTTGCGGCTCACCCGGCTGCGGTCGGGCTGCTTGAGAAACCGTTGCGCGAATTCCGTTTTTCCGGCGCCGTACACGCCGCACAGCAAGATCACATCCAGACGTTTTATGGCGCTCAGGTCCATGTGCGGACACCTCCGTTTATTTCAGCATCTGGCGCATCGCCGGGGATTTCTTCCGCGGCGACGACGGCTGATCCATGTTCTCCTGGTAGTAGTCGACGTTCTGCCGCGAGAGGTTCTGCAGATACTGCGCGGGCGAGAGCCCGGTGCGGAAAAAGGCCGCCTCTTTGCCCTTGGGGACGTTCACCGAGAACGAAAAGGATATTTCACGCGTCTCGCGCGACCGCACCGGCAGTTGCCACTTGAGGATGCCCTTTTTGCTGCGGACCGTCGGCTCCGGCGAGAAGCGGACCTCGTCGATCTCGATCTCCTGCGTTTCGCTCACCGGGATCTGGTCGATCACGTTCATCACGATATCGCCGCCGCTGTAGTTTTCGACCTTGATCCGGAAGGCGTAGGTGGTCCTCTGCGCGCCGGTGATGAAGCTCGCCTTCTTCTCCTCCTTCTCCTCGAGGGAGCGGGTCACGCGGACATTCTCGTTCACGCTCAGCGAGAGCTCGAAGTCCTGCCCGGGAAGGATGGTGTCCGTGTACGCCGAGCCCACGAAGTCGTTGCCCATGAAGATGTTGAGATCGCCTCGCAGGACGGGCTCCTTCATCCCATTGGTCCCCACCGCCTGCAGATAGGCGTAGGGAGAGAGACGCGGCACGCTCAAGTACTCGAATTTCACCGGGAAGGAATAGCGGCCGATCACCGTGCGGTGCGGCGATCCGTCGCTCGGGACGTTCGAGCGGCGGGGAACCGAAAACACGAGCGACCCCGCGCTCCGGTCGGCGGAGGCGTCGGCGGCCGATTCGGAGACCGGCTCGTCGGAGGCCCGCCCCTCCCGCGCGCCGCCCAGGTCGCCGGAGAGGACCGCCTTGTTCATCAGGCTCTGGCTCGCAAAACCCCGCGACTGCTTCCCGCTGGACGCGCGCACCTTGCCCGCATCGGTCGCATAGAGCGGCAGGAGGTCCGGCAGGCTGCCGCGCACCGACGGCTGCGCGGTGGAATATGATAATTTCGCGTCGATCCAGTCCTCGCCGCTCGACTGGTCGACGATGCCGTATCCGGTAAAATCCATCTTCTTTTCGTCCAACGCCACGCGGATATCGTAGGCCGGACGCCACTTGATCTTGTAATTGATGTACGATATCTCGAGCGCGCACGAACCGCCGCGATGCGCGTCCACGGTCACCCGCACCAGCTTCTTGCTCTGTATGGCGGATTGCCCCACGTTGAGTTTCGCGAGCTCCCCCTTCACGAGGTCGATGCTCGTGGCGATCGCGCGCCCCTTCTGCTCCGCTCGCAGAACCGCGTCGGCGTTCGCCGCATACTTGTCCTTCAGGTACGACAGCATCGCATCATAGTCCTTGATCCGCAGCCGCACCGGGTCCTGCGCGTCCGCGGTCCCGGCCGGGCGCGGCGGGCGGTTCACGCCCAGAAAGCTGTCGCGCGCCTTGGCGAGATATTCCCGCTCGCGCTCGAGCACCTTGAGGCGGTTCTGGTTCCGCGTCCGCTCGTCGCCAAGCTCCTGGAGACGCTCCTGCAGGTCGCGCACCTTCTCCTCGGGCGCCTTCTCCAGACGGACCATCTTCACCTCGACGTCGAGGATCTTCACCTCGGCCCCCTCGACGATCCGGGCGCGCACGGAATCGTCCTGCAACAGCGGCGGCAGATTGGGGATGATGATGTCGGACACCCCCGCGGGGATCGCGTCGATCCGCGCGACGCGGGTCACCAGCGCGCGGTCGTAATAGACCATCACCCGGTCGATCTTCGACGATACGGCGCGCTCCGAGGATTCGCGCTTCGCCGACGCCGGCGCCGCGACCACCCACAACGCGCACACGAGCGCGACGCACCGCGCCCACATCATATATCGAATGCCCTCCATAGCGACCCTCCCCTGCGCGCAGCGATACTTATGCGATCGCAATCATCATGGTAAGCATACACAATCGCGGAGAAAAAAACAAGCGGAATTCTCGTGCTGCCGCGGCGGAATGCATGCGATCTCGGCGAACATGAAAAAATCCTTGATCGGGATGCGGATCCATGCGTACACATACCGCATGCGCGTGTGAATCATTCGAGTTGATGAAATATCGTCGTTACTGCCGTGCACGCACTATCATCGAGCGTCACAGCACGTCCGGCGCCCATCGCATCGAGCGAGGGTGACATGGGAGGCTCCGATGGGAATCATTGAAAAGATCGCGATTGCGAGCATTCTCCTACTACTGATTGCGGCGATCAACAGCAAGGACTCGTCGGCGGGAATGTACTTCGCCCTGATCATGATGATATGCTTTCTCGCATTCATCGTCTACATCATCGCCCACCGTGGTTTTATTCGTCGAACAGGCCCCACCGACACGGAGTCGACACGAAAAGAACTCATCGATTCGGTCAGGGACCGCGACGGCCTCGACCGCATGCACTACCTCGCCCTGCTTGTGGACCGATTTCGAAACGATCCGCACGTCGCGAAGCTGCTCGCCGAGCTCCTCGCGGACCCGGACATCGACATGCAGATCGAAGCCGCGCGGCATCTGGGCGCTCGGGGACTCGCGCACCTGCTGGGCATGCTGGCGTTGGCGGACACCGTTCACGACGACGCGGCCCTGCGCATCCTGGGAATCCTTCAAGAACGGGAACAGGGCCAGCGGGGCGGGACCGACGAGCTCGTGCGGGCGTACGAACGCCGCGAGTCCGAGGAGGTCCGGGAGGCGATCCTCGGAGTAATTTCGCATAACGCCGATCCGGCGGCCGGGTCGTTCCTGCTCGCGGAGCTCGCGCGCGACGGCGGCGACCTGCGCGTGCCCATCGTCGAGGCGCTGGGGCAGTGCGGAAGCGTCGCGGCCGTGGAGCCGCTCTACCGGGTGTCGTCGGGTTCGCTCAATCCGTTTGTCCGGTCGGCGGCGGCGAAGGCGATCGAGCGGATACAGTCGCGCCTGGGGACCGCGGAGCGCGGATGGCTCTCCCCGGCGCCGCTGGGCGGCGCGGACGGGGCCCTGAGCGTTGCCGATGGAGCGGGCGACGGCGCCCTGAGCATTCCGCCCAAGAAAAAGGACTGACCGCCGCCAGGCGGATCGCGCGGGAGTATTCGCGTCAGCCGGTCATCAGCGCGATACGCCGCCGGGTACGGGCTCCGGCGCGACGATCGGTTCGCCCGCACGCCATGTCCGGGTGCGCGGGCACAATTCGTCGCGGAGCCGGGAGAGATATTCCCGGTTTTCGCGCACCCAGCGCCGGGCGATGTAATAGCCGCCCGCGCGGTACTTTAACCGCCAGGCGCGTCCCCGTCGATACGCGCCCAATACGCGCGTGAGGCTGTAGAAGCGCTTGAGCTCGCGCACGATGGTCATCTGCAATTCATAGGCCGTGCAGGCGGAGGGGTCGACCACCACGTGCATCCCGTCGAAGTATTTCCATTCCGTGTGCAGCAAGCGGCCCTTGAATTCATCGTAGGCCGCGGTCCCCGGGAAGGGCGTGAGCGCGCAAATCTGTATGGTGTCGATGTCGGTCGCGATGGCGTAATCGACGATCTTTTTCACCGCGTCCGGGCCGTCGTCGGCGTTCACGACGAACATGCCGTGCACGCCGATGCCGTAGCGGTGCATGTTTTCGATGCAGTGCGCGATGGCGTCGGCCTGGTGCGCCTTCCCGTAGCCCTTCAGGGTCTCCGGGTCGACCGATTCGATGCCGATGTACATGATCCGGCAGCGCGTCTCCCGCAGGAGGCCGAGGAACTCCTCGTCGAGCGCCGCCTTCACCGTCATCTGCCCCGACCAGCGCAGCGGCAGCGCGTCCGCGGCGATCAGATCGCGAAGGAGCGCCTTGGCGCGGCGCGGGCTGGCGTAGATATTGTCGTCGCCGAAGAAGACGCTACGGTGCTTCAGGGGCCGCAGCTCCTCGATCACCTGCGCCGACGATTTAAAGCGATATTTCCGGCCGAACATGCTGGTCACGCTGCAAAAGCTGCAGTCGTGCGGGCAGCCGCGGGAGGTGGTCACGATGGGCGGCGTGTTGCCCGGCGCGACCTGCGGCGAGAGCGAGAAATCCGGCGACGGCAGGCGCTCGAAGTCGACCAGGCCGGCGGTGGCCGAAATGCTCGCGCGTCCGCGTCCGTCCGGGCTGCGGTAGGCCAGTCCTCGTATTTCATCCAACGGTCCTCCCCGCGCGAGGGCGTCGACGAGCGCCGGCAGGACGTCCTCGCCCTCCCCGATGACGACATAGGGGCAATGGTCCAGCGCCTCATCGGGAAGGAACGACACGTGGGCGCCTCCCATGATCACGGTGCGGCCGGCCGCCGTGAGCGCGTCGGCCAGGCGATAGGCCTCGTCGATGGTATTGGACAGCGAGCTGATGCACACGATATCGTACTCGAACAGCCGCTCCTCGTCGAAGCCCGGCATGGCCTGAAACCAGATGTCGCACGCATGGCCCGCGCGCGCGAGCACCGCGCCCAGCGTGGGCATACCCATGCGGGGAAGATAGGTACTGCTGTAGTAATGGGTCGAGTCCGCGCTGGCTTCGACCAGGGCTATGGTGGACATGGCGTACACTCCTCGAGAATACAGTTTTGTTCCGACGACACAAAGGACGACTATGACGGTGGGACCGATGCGGCGAGGCCGCGTGATCGCGGCATCCCGTAACGATACGTGCGGTTGGCGATACCGGCGCATCATCGCATGATGCAAGAGGCCATGTTCCGGTTCTGCAATAGCACCCACAATCGATAACCGATTGCGCGATCAACGTACATAAAGCACGCTATTTAAACAAACCTTTATTTCGCGAACCGGCCTTTTTCTTTCCTCCGATAGCGACAGCATTGTCCGCCAAACGGTTGCGATTTTTCGGCGAAAATGCCGTTTCGATGAAACAGAATTGTACTTGCCGCAAGAACTACCATCGTCATTAATCGATCCGTGGGAACGGTCGTTTTCTCCGGGATACGCCCCAGCGGCCTTCACCGTGGACCACATGATCGATTATGGGACTCGCGGAAGACATCATCTACATCATCATCGCCGGGTTGGCGACGGGGCTGGTCGCGAACCGCCTGGGGATCCCTCCCATCGTGGGCTACATCATCGGCGGGATCATCATCGGGCCGCACACCGGCGGCATCACCGTATCCGACGTGCCGCGCATCGAGCTCCTGGCGGAGATCGGCGTGGCGCTGCTGCTGTTCTCCATCGGCCTGGACCTGTCCTTTAAGGAAATCCGCTCCGTGCGCGCCGTCGCGCTCATCGGCACGACGGTCCAGATCGCGCTCACCGCGCTGTTCGGATTCGGCATGGGGCGCCTCATGGGACTGCCCGCGCCGGCGTCCGTCGTCCTGGGGATGACGCTGTCGCTATCGAGCACGATGGTGGTGCTCAAAACGCTCATGAACCGCGGGCTCATGGGGACGCTTTCCAGCCGGGTGATGGTGGGGATGCTCATCGTGCAGGACCTGGCGGCCATCCCGCTCATGATCTTCATCCCGCACCTCGTGTCCACGGGCGACCTCGCGTCCCTGGGGTTGGTGATCCTCAAGGCGGCCGTCCTGCTGGGGGCGATCGTCGTGGTGGGCATGCGCGTGCTGCCGCTGGTGCTCAAGACGGTCGCGCGGCTTGAGTCGCGGGAGCTCTTCCTCATCACGGTCACGGCCATCGGGCTGGGCGTGGGATTTTGCACGCACCTCTTCGGGCTGTCGCTGGCCTTCGGGGCGTTCGTGGCGGGCATGGTGATAAACCAGTCGGAGTACAGCCATCAGGCCCTGAGCGACATCATCCCCCTGCGGGACATCTTCGGCCTGTTCTTCTTCACCTCCATCGGCATGCTGCTGGACCCGGCGTTTCTGCTGGCCAACCTCTCGACGGTGGCGATGCTCGTACCCGCGGTCATCGGCGCGAAGTTCATCATATTCTTCGCGATCACGCGGGCCTTCCGGTACCGGAACATCGTCCCGCTCGCGGCGGGTCTCTCCCTGGCGCAGATCGGTGAGTTCTCGTTCGTACTCGCGCGCACGGGCCTGCAGAACAACGTGATCGACCGCGGGCTCTACGCCCTCATCCTGGCGACGGCCGTCATCACCATGATCGTGACGCCGTTTCTGGCGATGCTGGCCGGCCCGCTCTATTCCCTGCGCAACCGCTTCTTCCGCACGGAGCGCTATCAGACCGTGAACCTGCCGGCGGGCGGCCTTACCGACCACGTGGTGATCGCCGGCGGCGGCCGCGTGGGCGCCACCATCGCGGGCATCCTCCACCACCTGGGGGTCGCCTGCGCGGTGATCGACCAGGACTTCCGCCGCTTCGAGCAGGCGCGCGGCATCGGTTGCACCACCGTCTTCGGCGACGCAACCCAGGAGCCGGTCCTGGCCGCCGCGGGCGTCATGCGTGCGCGGCTGCTGATCATGACGGTGCCGTCGATACAGTCGGCGCGCACGATCATCGCGACCGCGCTCTCGCTCGCGCCCGGGATCGCCGTGATCGCGCGGGGCGACAGCGACGAGCAGGCGGACGAGCTCTACGCCATGCGCGTCCGCGAGGTGGTGCGCCCCGAGTTCGAGGCCGGCCTGGAGATCATACGGCAATCGCTTCTGGCGCTGGATTATCCGGCCGCGGCGATCCAGCAGTACACCGACGACGTCCGCCGGTCGCGCTCCTCGCCGCTGCTACGCGCCAACGCCGACTACTCGCTCCTCGCGGGGCTGCGCAGCGCCGCGCACCTCCTGGAGCTCGCCTGGATCGACATCGCCCCGGAGAGCCCGGCCGCCGGGCGCTCCATCAAGGACCTCGCCGTCCGATCGCGCACCGGCGTGTCCGTCGTGGGCGTCTTCCGCGACGGCCTTTTCACCCCGAACCCCGACGCCGATTTTTCCCTTCGCGAGAACGACCACGTGGCCATCATCGGGACGCCGGCGGGAAAGAAGGCGTTCGAATCGCTCGTCGCACCCGGCGAGGCCGGGAATCAACCCCATACGGAGGCAGGCACATGAAAGCGTTATTGTGCATCGTATCGATCGGCGTTGCGGCATTGCTCCTGACCGCGGGCGCGGCCGCGCCGAAACAGAGGGGGACCGCCCCCCGGCCGTCCGCATGCTACGTCCCGGTCTACTCCGCCGTCCACTACGGCGACCGGCAGCATGCGATGAACCTCGCGGTGACCCTGGCCATCCACAACACGGACCTGCGAAACGCCATCATGATAACCGCCGTGGACTTCTACGATACGGCGGGGCGTAAATTGAAAAGCTACCTCGCGACGCCCCGCGCGCTCAACCCGCTGGAGACGGTGCAGTACTATGTCAGGGAATCGGACACGAGCGGCGGGACCGGCGCGAACTTCATCGTGCGCTGGCGGGCGGCATCCGGCGCGGGCGCTCCGCTGGTGGAGTCGATCATGATCGGCACCCACGGTCAGCAGGGGATCTCGTTCACCTCGCGGTGCGTGCCCATTCCCGACTGACGACGCACCTCGATCATCACGCGCAGGAGACGGCAATGTCCGATATGCTCAATGGCAAAACGATCCTTCTGGTCGAGGACGAGGCGATCATCGCGATGGACGAGGCGGCGCTTCTGGAGCGGCGCGGATGCGCCGTCATCGTCGCCTCCTCGGGGAGCGCCGCGGTTGACGCCGTTCTGCGGAATCCTCACATCGACCTCGTCCTCATGGACATCGACCTCGGCGCGGGCGTCGACGGGACCGCGGCGGCCGAGCGGATCCTCGCACACCGCGAGGTCCCCATCGTCTTCCTCTCCAGCCACACCGAGCCGGAGGTCGTGGAGCGCACCGAGGGCATCACCTCGTACGGTTACGTGGTCAAGGACAGCGGCGAGACGGTGCTTCTGGCCTCCATCAAAATGGCCTTCCGGCTGTTCGCGGCGCGCACGGCGCTCACGGAAAAAAGCGACGAGGCCGAGGCCGCCAACGAGGAGCTCGGCGCGACGATCGAGGAGCTCGAATCGACCAACGAGGAACTCGCGCGCTCGCAGGAAGAGCTGCTGCAGCTCACGACGCTCCTGGAACAGGTGTTCGAGCAGTCGCCCGTTCCGATGGCGCTGGTGAGCATGCCCGACGTCACGATCCGCATCGCAAACCGCGCCTGCCGCGAATTCCTGGGCATCCTGGACGAGCCCTCTCCGGTGGGGACCTCGCTTCCGGACTTCCGCCCCACCTTCGAGGACCGCGACATGAGCGGCGCACTGGGCGCGGTGGGCGATCTGCCCCTCGCCCGGTCGCTGCGCGGAGAGCGGACCGTCAACGAGGAGCGGATCATCGTGCGGAAAGACGGCACAACCCGCCGCGAGCTGGTGAACGCCGTGCCCATCGTGAACGAGCGGGGGGAGATCATCGCCGGATACCTCACGCTGATCGACATTACCGAGCGGCGGAAGATTGAGATGATGTTCGAGGCGATCTTCCGGCTCTCGCCCATCGCGATCGCCCTCACCCGCTTCGAGGACGGACGGATCGTGCAGGCGAACGATCGCTACTGCGCCATGACGGGATATCGCCTCGACGAGATCATCGGGAAAACGTCTCTCGAGCTGAATTTCTGGCCGCACCCTGGGGACCGCGATACGGTGAAGCGGATACTCGCGAAGAACGGCTCGTTTCGGGACCGCGAGATCACCTTTCGTCGTAAGGACGGCAGCCTCTACGATTCGCAGCAATCGGCGTCGGTGATCACCATCGACGGCGAACGCTACATCATCGCCGCCACCAAGGACCTCAGCGACGAGCGGGCGATGCGCGAGACGCTGCAGCACCGCGAGGCGCTCATCACGGCCATCAGCGACAACCTCCCGGGGGCCATGATCTACCAAATCGACCGCCGCCCCGATGGGACGCGCGTCATCACCCACCTCAGCGATACGGTGCGGCGGTTTTACGGCTGCTCGCCCGAGGAGGCCATCGCCGACCCGACGCGCATCTACGGGCGCGTCGCCGACGAGGACACGGCCCGGCTCTTCGAGGCCGAGGAGGAGGCGAACCGATCATTGTCGCGTCTCGACATCGAGGTGCGCATGATCGATCCGTCGGGAGCCCCGCGCTGGTCGCACTTCGTTTCGACGCCCGCGCTGCTGCCCGACGGGACCACGCGCTGGGACGGCATCGAGGTGGACATCACCGAGCGAAAGCGCATCGAGGACGAGCTCGCCCGCTCGCTGGCCGCGCAGGAGACCCTGCTGCGCGAGCTCCGACATCGCGTGATGAACAGCCTGTCGATCATCGGCTCGCTGGCGGGCATGGAGGGCCGCGCGACCGAGAGCGCGGCGGTGCGGGCGGCCCTGCTGTCGATGGGCGGACGTATCCGTTCGCTCGCGGAGCTCTACGACATGCTCCCGCTGTCCGCGGCCGGCGAGATACGGCTGGACCTGTACCTGCGCCGCATCATCGACGCGTTCGCCCGCTCCATCCTGCACGACTCCTCCC
>Ga0208939_1003364_pt1 | contig 10635 bp, 6 predicted proteins | sample AD_STIC12_MetaG_FD_184437 | JGI IMG/M metagenome (GOLD analysis project Ga0208939, IMG submission 184437) | Active sludge microbial communities of municipal wastewater-treating anaerobic digesters from USA - AD_STIC12_MetaG (SPAdes) (version 2) | ecosystem: Engineered > Bioreactor > Anaerobic >...
AGCCGTGACGGTGTAGGCCTTTTCTATTGCATCCGAGGTGGTGAGGTAGTTGTCTTCACCGGTCTGAATCTCGATGCCTGCATAAGCGTTGATCATGCGGCTAAAGTGTTGATCCAGCAGGGTTCTACGTGGGTTGATGTCTCTGAAGAGGATGCCATACATGGCGTCGTTCAGCATCAAGTCCAATCTCTCGATGGCACCCATGAGGGAAATCTCGGGCATGCAAAGCCCTGAGGCGTAGTTTGTTAAACTGATATAGCGCTGCTCTTTTTCGCTCACTTCATCCAGCGCTGCACGCATGATCTTAAAGTTTTCCTGAGTGGCGTAAGTGCCACCGAAACCAACGGTTGTAGCGCCATAGGGCACGTAGTCCAGCAGCGATTGAGCAGTGGAGCGGATCACGGCGATGATGTCTGCACCTTCAGCGGCGGCGGCTTTGGCTTGCACCGCATCCTCATAAATGTTTCCGGTAGCCACGATCACGTAAATGGCGGGCACGCGTCTGGGGCCATATTTCTGGAAGAATTCTTCACGTTTGGCCTTTTGGGACTTGATGTGAGTGAGCATTTTGTCTGAAAGCTCGTCCAAAAGAGCGTATATTTCGTCCATGCTTGCCAGATTGAGGGCTACGATATCCAGATTGTCTTCCGCCATGGCGCGGGCAACCTGCTCAGCATCCATCTTCTTGACCAACATGGCATTAGCCAGGCGGATAGCGGCTCCTTGATCAAGAGCTTTTTGCTCCTGCAGACGATCAACCACTACGTTGGGGAGTGGCTTGCCATCAGGTAAAGCACCGTCCAAGCCCATCATCCTCAACACGGTACGCTCGATGGTCACGGAGCTGTAACCTTCAAACAGCCAAGAAAATGAGCCAGTGATACTCTTTGCGGCATTGCGGGCACGCAACACCAGATCGGGATTCAAATCTAACTTGAGCATCCGACCTCCATAAATAATAATAATTTAAGCTAAGATTTTAAAAGGGCTGCATTCGTCAAGGGATTTCGCTGATTCAACCCGATTTTTACCCTGATTAGCCATGCCTGCAGGCGGCATTTATCGCAATCACTTCCTCCAAACTTGGGTCTTTTACGTTCTCGATGCGATCCAATATTTCGCGTACCACATCGTAGATCTGGTCAAAGCGTATCTTGCCATCCAGGAACTGTTTGAGTGCTACCTCGTTGGCTGCGTTGAATGCTGTGGGCAGCAGACCTCCCTCTTGCGCTGCTTCTACACCTAAGTAAAAGAGCGGATAGCGTGCTGCTTCGATGGGGAAAAACTCCAGAGGCGGAAGGGCTAACAGGTCGGTCTGAACCAGGCTGGAAGCCCATCTCTGCGGCCAGGAGAGTGCGTAGAGGATAGGCAGCTTCATGTCTGGAGTGGAAAGCTGCGCCAAGATGCTGCCATCGACAAATTGCACCATAGAATGGATGATGGAAGAGGGATGGATGATGGCTTCGATCGCCTCGTAGGGCAGGTCGAAGAGCCAATGCGCCTCCATGATTTCCAGAGCTTTATTGACCATGGTGGCACTATCCAAGGTCACTTTTGCGCCCATATCCCAATTTGGATGCTTGAGAGCTTGGGCAGTTGTGACGGAAGCAAAATCTTCTAAGGGCAGAGTCCTGAATGCGCCACCGGAAGCGGTGATATGCAGCTTTCTGATCTCTGAAGTTGGATGAGCGCCGATAGATTGGAAGATGGCACTGTGTTCACTGTCTACTGGTATCACATCCACCTTGTTTTTCAACCACATAGGCCGCAGGATGTGTCCTGCCATCACCAAGGATTCCTTGTTTGCCAAAGCCAAGCGCTTTCCTCTTTTGATCACAGCATGGCTGCTACGCAAGCCGGCAGAAGCTCCGATGGCATTGAGGCAGACGTCATAATCTTCTGAAGCGAGCGCTTTTAACAGCTCCTCTTCGCCAAAAAAGACCTTTCTCTGGGGTATTAAGCTGCGGATTTTAGCCCGTAAAGCGGAATCTTGAATAGAGTTGAGGAACAAAAGATCAACGTCAAATTCCTCTGCGATCTTGACTAACTTTTCGTAGTTTGAGCCGGCGCAGACCAGCTTTAGCGAAAGTTTATCCCTGTGCTCCCGCATCACCTCCAAAGTGCTGCTGCCAATCGAGCCTGTTGCACCCAGAAGGGCGAGGCTTATCTTCTTTACCATGTAAAGTTTAGCGAAATCCTCTGAGTGGAGCCCAAGCCTTCCGGAGCCTTGGTTTTGAGGGCATAATCGAGTCCCCAAGCACCGAATTTCAGCCCCAGTCCTGCCGTAGGAGCATCGGCATCATAGCCGCCCATCACTTGCAAATATGGAATGGGTGCGAGCATGACGCCAAAATGAAGGTCACCCGTCAGCGGCCCCAGGGCAAAAGTGGAGGCTTCGCCGCGGTCTTCCAAAAACAGCTCGCTGCGCAGCGCAATCCTCAGAGGAATGGAGGCTTTGAGCAGCTTGAATTCATAGGAACCTTCCAAGTCCAGAGAGGGAATCGCCACTTCACGGCTGCCATTTTCCCACAGAATCCAGGTGCCAAAGCAATCTCGCAAGTTTGCCCCGGCCATAAAGCTGCCGCCATCGTAGAGGAAGCCCAAATCCGCACCCACACCATAGCCGGAATTGCCCGCCAGATCACGATATGCCAGCTTGGGAGAGAAGCCTAAGGCAAACTTCTGGCTCAAGGAACGTGCCAGCGAGGCAGTGAGAATAAAATCGCTATTGGTAACGGTTTTGAAGACTATGGGTCTGTTGTCGTTGGAAAGCGTATCGGATGGGTTTTCGAGCGTGGTGAGCTTGATCTTATCTATGGCCAAGTGGTTGAGGTGAAAGGAGCTGCGCACTTTCCCGCCCAAAGCGAGAGAGAGCTGGTTTTGCTGCAGCAAACCGCCAAAATGGTTGGCACGCATCACCTGAACCCCGCTCTGGGATTGCAGGCTCATCAAAGCAGGATTCCACCAGCCGGCAGCCGGATTGTCCGCATAGCTGAGCCCCGTGCCACCCATGGCCATATTTTGCACACCGGGAGCCAGGCGAAAGATTTCGCCAGCGTAGGAGGTGCCGTAAATGCTCGCAGTTAGCAAGAGCATTCCAAGGGAAATGAGGAGATTCTTTTTCATAAGGACAAGATATTCCAAATATGGGTTTGTGTAAAGGATTTTATTTCTGCCATGGCAAGGTAGCGAGCCGTGAATCGACATTTATGCAGCGTTTAAGCATTGCCATCATCCACGTTTCCCGCTGTTGCTTCCCTAAGAATAAAATGGTGGGCCCAGAGGGAGTCGAACCCCCGACCGTCCGGTTATGAGCCGGAAGCTCTACCAACTGAGCTATAGGCCCTTGCATTACGAAATGAATGAGTGATCCAATTTTTATATAAGCTGGATTTCGTCAAGCGATTTTAGACCGGAGTGAGAATTGAGAGGTGCCGGGGGCTTCTTTATGCAGGTTACAACGCTGTCCCAAACCTGCTCCCACACTCCAAAAGCAAATCTAATCCTTGCTTCAATACTGCAAAGCTTTATACTATTCCATAATACACATTTATTCTTAGGAGTGATCTATGAAACGCGCAATCGTAATCATCTGTACTATGTTGCTTTTGCCCCTCTTTGCTTTCGGAACGGAAGTTGAAGACTTGGCACGGGAATTCTTCCGATTGGATCTGCCGCAAGAGCTGCTTGAAGCTGAAGCGTTGGGTTCTTTCTCTGAAGATGAGGACGCTGTTCTGCTAAAGGGTTTGTTGGATATCATCATGGCTGAAGGCATGGATTATCAATCCCTGGAAGACCTCTGCGTCCCGATTATCCTACAGGAATACACCGCTGAAGAAATGCAAGCCATCATCACCTTCCTCCAGAGTCCCGCAGGATCGAAGTACAGACTCAACAACGCCTTGGGCAAGAGCTACCTGAACGTGGCTTTCCAACAGCAGATTCAGAAGGCCAGCGAAGACGAAGAATGGATCATGCAGATGCTGCACGGTCTGTTTGAAATCTTCAATATCGACCCTGAGGAAGACGAGATGGACGGCTGGATTGAGCCGTAAGCTCCCACCAGATAGCGGACTAAAAGCCACAGAGCGGTTTGAATGCTGTTCTCCTGCTACAGGTAGGAGTAGCGGTGCTTTTGTGTCCGGTTTTTGGGTAAACTTCAGCCCGATTCAGGGGAAAATCGGCCGCTTGGATTCAAATACATTGACAAAAATCCCGTTCACCTATTGAGTGTGAACAACCTGATTTTACATCAAAGTGAGAGCAACATGAAGAAACTTGTTTTATTGATTCTGCTGATTTTACCGCTTTACGCTTATGCGCAGGACATGCCGTTTGCAGTGAGAGCCAAGACCAAGTTTGCCTCCTCGGGCATGGTTGGTTATGAGACGATAGATTCGCTGAGATACTACCGCGCCAGATGGATTCCGGAGTTTAAGATCAAAAAGGTTCAGATTGGCTTGGATTTGGACTTTCTCTTTGACAAGAAGTTCAGGCTCAGAACTCAGGACTGGGATCACCTAATCGACTATCTATACAAGATTTACTACCTCAAATATGGCAAAAGGAACGACATGATTTACGGCCATATGGGAGGTTTCCCAAACACGACCATCGGCAATGGTCTGATCATGGGAAAATACAGCAATATGGCGCTTTATCCCGAGATGCGCAATCTCGGTTTCATGATCGGAGGCAACCCACCCATCCTCACCAATCCCAGCTTTGAGCTCTTCAGCTCCAATCTCTTCAAAAACGAGATTATCAGCTTTTCTGCACGCTGTAAACCCATGCCGGATTCCACGCTAAAGGTGATCGATGACATGGTTTGGGGCATCTCCATCGTGACCGACCGCAACCAATATAGCAACCTCAAAGCTGTGGTTCCGGATTCCGTCTACAGCGTCATACCCAAGCCGCGCAGGCAGGGTGTCACGGTGTTTGGCATTGCGGTTGATATGCCGCTTTATAAGGACGAAAACTACATCTTTGGTACCTACAGCGAATTTGCCAATATCATCGGCCTCGGCTCCGGCGCCATTATCCCCGGACTCTACGCGGATTTCCACTTTGTAAAGCTTAATCTGGAATACCGGCGTTATGGCCGCAGGTTTGATCCCGCCTTCTTTGACGAGGATTATGAAGAGGAACGCGGGCAATATGAATACAATGAGGAGACAGGAAATTTCCGCTATTTCACCAAACGGGATTATGTGAAAACCCTGAGTCCCGCAGACGGGATAAATGGAAGTATACAAGGCAATTACAAGGACAAGATCAAGGCATCCGTCACCTGGCAAAACGTCATCGGCGAAACCTTCCGCAACCGTAAATCCCTCTGGCTAAGATTCTGGGCGGACACCCAATACCACCGCTGGGAAAACTTCTCCATCTCCTACAGCCGCACCAACCAAAGAAGGCTCTCCATCGCCAGACTCAACGAACACAACACCAAACTCTCTGCCTCATCTACCTTTAGGATAAACGACCACTGGTATGCGATCGCAAAACTGGGCTTAAACTTTAAAGACAGAAACAATGACGGCGTGGTGAAGTGGGGTAGAGAAAGCAGGATTTCGGGTGGTTTGGGACTGAAATACGTCCGCTGATTAACCCAAATAATACCGTAGCCTCAGTGTGATCTTGCCTACCTCTTCCTTGCTTAGCCGCCCGGTGATTACTCGGAGCCACTCGGGAAAAACCCGAGTATCACCACGGCATCTCCCTGCGGGTAAGTAAGGGCGAAGCAGGTAACGGGCCGGAAAGCTCCACCCAGAGAAAGAGTCTATTGCATTGTCTGGGATTAACAGACCGAGCATCCGCATTGTAAACATTGTTTACAGGCCAGCATTCAGGTTAACAGACAAGGCCGACCTTCGGATGCCTTGGTTTACAGCATCTAAAGGTCGGCCTTGATTTAAAACGATTTTACTTTACGTGGAAGGTATCCAAAAACTGTTGCAAAGCGGCTGCTCTGCTGGGGTGGCGCAGCTTCCTGAGTGCCTTGTCTTCGATCTGGCGGATTCTCTCACGTGTCACTTGGAAGATGTTTCCCACTTCCTCGAGAGTTCTATGGTAGCCATCATCAATGCCAAAGCGGAGGCGGATCACCCTTTCCTCACGTGTGGTGAGCGTCTTGAGCACTTCATCCACCTGATTTTTGAGCAGGCTGCGTTCGGCGATTCTCTCGGGGCTGATGATGGTTCTATCCTCGATAAAGTCGCCAAGGATGCTATCTTCGCTGTCGTGACCGATGGGTTTATCCAGAGAAACGGGTTCCTTGGCGATTGAGAGGATGCTTTTCACCTTATCCAGCGGCATATCAAGCACTTCGGCAATCTCGGAAGGATAGGGGTCACGTCCCAGTTTCTGCACCAAACGGCGTGAGGTGCGGTTGATTTTGTTGATCGACTCTATCATATGCACGGGGATGCGGATGGTTCTGGCCTGATCGGCAATGGCTCTGGTGATGGCCTGACGTATCCACCAAGTGGCGTAGGTACTGAATTTGAAGCCCTTACGATAGTCATATTTCTCCACAGCGCGCATGAGGCCGGTATTTCCTTCCTGGATGAGATCGAGAAACTCCAAGCCACGGTTGTTGTAGCGTTTAGCGATGGAGATCACGAGCCTTACGTTGGCTTCGATCATCTCATTTTGTGCCTCTTCTTTCTTGCGTTCGGCACGATCAATCTCACGCAGCAAAAACACCAGTTCGGTGCCTGTCATCTTGGTTTCCAGCTCCACGCGACGGATTTTGCGTCTGGCGTTTTTGATCTTGCGCAGGCGCTCCACAAACTCATTTGGGTCCATCCCGGTTTCCTGGCGCACCTCTTCAAAATCCTTGTCAGTGCGCTTGGCACGGCGTCCGTAAGAGCATATTTCATCGATGGTATAGCGCTTGATGCGCGTGAGATCCGTGATGGATTTGTAGCTTTCTTCGATGCGTTCCACCAGGCTGCGGATGCGGTAAACCATGCGTTTGATGAGTTTATCGTTGTAGCTGAGTTTGTTGAAAGTATCGTTGATCTCTTCTCTGAGTGCATCTATTTCTTCCTGGCGGTTGGCGGTGCCAGTTTCGTCAAAATCGCAGTTATCAAGGATTTGGCCTACCTTTTCAAAGGTGGCTTCGTTGGTCTTGAGTATATCCATAAAGACGTCGATCAGTTTGGTGTCCTGGTTTTTATCCATCCAAGTTCCGATGTCCATCTTGAAGATTTGATCCAGGCGCACACGTCTTTCACGATAGCGATGCAAGAAGTTGTACATTTCCTTGAGGGTGCTGCCGGATTTGAAGACGTTGAGGTTGATCATCTTCTGATAGGTCTCGATTTTCTTGGCCACGCGCACCTCGCCTTCTCTATCCAAAAGCGGCACACGCCCCATCTCTCTCAAATACATCCTCACCGGATCATCATAAAATCGCTTGGTCTTAAACTTCTTGGGAGCTGCAGGTTTACGAACGACAACCCCGCTTTTGGTGAGGCGCTTCTCCGTCTCGTCAATGATCTCGATTCCTTCCTGTTGGAGATCGAAGATGATGTCATCCACCTTATCCAAAAAAGAAGGACTGCTGGGGAGAATTTCGTTGATCTGCTTGAATGTGATATAGCCGGACTCCTTGCCCAAATCCACCAGCTTTTTCAAACACTCGTTGTATGTAATCATTTAAACTCCTTAAAAATGAAGGCTCTGCCCTCAGAAACGTATTTTGTGCACGACCTTGCGGGTCAGTTGTTTATATTCTTTGCTCAGCGCCTGTTTCTGCTTGAACAAATCCAAGTTTTCCGGCTCATTTAATAGCTTACGATCCATCAGCTCCAAGTCAAGCTGGAGCTTGCGGATTCTCACCTGAATCAAGGCGTCTTCAAACCTTAAATCTTGCATTTCTTCAAACATCAGGTCTGCCAAAGCATCCCGTAATTGTGTGTCCTCAATATCATCCAAGAGCTTAGCGGAGCTCCCAATGGCTTCCGGCTCAATGTTTTCCCGCAGCCATTTGAAGATGCCTCGATAGCTCTCGTTGATAAAGTAATCGTCTTTGACCTCAGAGACAAGTCTTTTGTAATCATCAACATCCCGAAGGGAAATGACAAGCAAGTTTCGTTCCTCATTTTGATTTTCCAAGCCGCCAAGTCCCTGAAACTGCTCTTTTCCTTTACTTTGATAACTGCGACGCATAGTCGAGGCCAGTTTATTTGAGAGTGCGGACACCGAAATCTTGAAAGCCTCAGAAACCTCCTGCAAGGCCAACTCTTGCCTCACCTCGTCGTTCATCTGCCTGATGTTATCCAGCAGGAAATCTATACGCTCAGCGGCATCCGGACTCACCTCGGTGCTTTTGGCCAGGAAGGAGATCAAGCTGGGCGCCCTGTCAATCAGCTTTTGGAGCTCGTCCTTGCCATGCGCCAGGAGGAAGCTATCCGGGTCTTCGCCATCCGGAAGCTGCACCACATAGGGATACATCTGCCTGCCCAGGCACAAGGCACTGGCTCTGATGGCGTTACGTATGCCTGCCTCATCAGCATCATAGAGCATGTACACCCGCTTTGTGTAGGGGTAGAGCAGTTGAATTTGCTCAGTGGTGAGAGCGGTTCCCAAGGTGGCCACGCAGGTGTTGAAGCCGTATTCATAGAGCCGGAGGAAGTCGAAGTATCCCTCACAAATCAGCACCCGATCCGCCTTGTGGATGTCATATTTGGTCTTGTAAAAGCCGTAAAGCTCACGTCCTTTGGTGAATAGCTCTGTGGTAGGAGAGTTTACATACTTTCCACCCGGCGTATTGTCGTCCATCACCCGGCCACCAAAGGCGATCACATCGCCGCTGCTATTGTGGATAGGAAACATCAAGCGGTTGCGGAACAGATCCACCAGATTGCCGCTGTAGTTGCCAAAGAGCCCGCTTTCTTTGAGGATGTCAACCGAGTGACCTTCCTTCATCAGATGGTTGAGCAAAGCCTTTTCGCCGTTTAAAGCAAAGCCCAATTCCAAGCTCTTGGCCGTTTCGGGGCTGAACTGCCGGTTTTTGAGGTAGCCCAGAACTTTTTCGCCATAGCGGAAGAGGTTTTCAGTAAAGAAGTCACGTGCCGTTTGATAGATCAGCAAGAGTTGATCCCGCTTGGTATTGATCCTTTTGGTGGACTTGTATTCCGGCAGCGTGATTCCCGCACGGGTAGCCAGCTTGCGCACCGCCTCAATAAAGCTAATCTTCTCATATTCTTGCAGAAAGGTGAAGGCGTTGCCACCCTTACCACAGGCAAAACACTTAAAAATCTGCTTGGTCTCTGAGACGTTGAGGGAGGGGTTGGTATCCTGATGGAAAGGGCACAAACCGCGCCAGTTACTCCCCGCCTTCTGAAGCGGCATGTATTCCTGGATGACGTGCACGATGTTGTTGGCACGGCGCACCTGCTCGATTATCTGATTGTCGATCATATCGTTACCACCGTTACACCCTCTCCACCTTCGCTATTGGGCGGAGTCTCAAAGCTGATCACCTGTTTCTTACGCCTGAGGTAGTCTCTGGTTTTGGTTCTCAGGACACCGCTTCCTTTGCCATGCACGATGCGCAGCTTGTGCAATCCTGAGACCACAGCATCATCGATAAACTTATCAATCATCGGCCGGGCTTCATCAAAGGTGAGCCCCCGCAGCATGAGCTCATAAGCGGCTTTATTGCTCACATACTCCCTGCCATAGTTATCTGGTTGGATCCTGCCCTCCTGCTGCTCTTTACTCTCAAAAACGGTATCCAGAGAGGTTTTGAAACCGATGCCATTCATATCCACCAAGACCACATCATCCTTGATCTCGAGGATGGTGGCATCCGCATCCAAACTGGATATCCACACCCTATCCCCCACCTTGGGCTTGTAGACGGCATTACGGTGCTTCATCGCCGCTGCTTTGATCTGCGCATCCAACTCCTGAATCTTGTCCGAGGTCTCCCTCACCTTCTTTTCGCTGTGACTGCGGCGCTGCTCTTTATCCATGCGCTTCAGCTCTTCCAGCTCACGTTGATAGATCTTCTGTTGAGAGCTGAGCTCGTCTTGCAGTTCCTTTATAAACTTCTGCTTACGCTGCTTCAGCTCCTGTTCAAATTCCTCGTTTTTGCTCTCCAGTTCCTCGATACGCAGCTCCAAAGTGCGCCGCTTGAGCCGGTGTTCATAGCTTTCGCGTGCCAAAGCCTTCTTCTCTTCCTGCATCTTGTGCAGAAGCTCGGTAAACTCACGGTTTTGTGTGCCACTCAAAGACTTAGCCCTCTGGATCAAAGCCTCTTCCAAGCCCAGCGACGCCGCCACCTCGATGGCAAAGCTATCCGAAGGGAAGCCCGTCACAAAGCGATAGTTTGGGCTCATGCCTTCCAGATTGAACTGCATGGAAGCGTTGAGCGCCTGAGGATGGCTCTCCGCAAAGATCTTGAGGCTGGTGTAGTGCGTCGTGACGATGGTATGACAGCCCAAGGCGGCAAACTGCTCCAAGATGGCCTGCGCCAAGGCAGAACCCTGCTCCGGATCGGTAGCAGCGCCGATCTCATCGATCAACACCAAGCTATCCTGAGTGGCGTTATCCAACATCGTCTTGATCTTGCCGATATACGAACTAAAGGTGGAAAGCGCCGCTTCGATAGATTGA
>Ga0208939_1003393_pt1 | contig 10592 bp, 9 predicted proteins | sample AD_STIC12_MetaG_FD_184437 | JGI IMG/M metagenome (GOLD analysis project Ga0208939, IMG submission 184437) | Active sludge microbial communities of municipal wastewater-treating anaerobic digesters from USA - AD_STIC12_MetaG (SPAdes) (version 2) | ecosystem: Engineered > Bioreactor > Anaerobic >...
AGAAGCAGAGGTTTATTGAGCAGATAGACCTTGCAAGGCAGCTGAAGCTCCCGATTATTGTACATGACAGGGAAGCCCACGGGGACGTAATGGATATATTCAAAAAAACCCGTATTAAAGAGGTCGGGGGAGTTCTCCACAGCTTTTCCGGCAGCGCGGAAATGGCATTGGAGTGTATTAAGCTGGGGCTGTATATATCCATAAGCGGCCCGGTGACTTTTGAAAACGCAAGGAAAACAGTTGAGGCGGTGAAACAGGTTCCTCTTGATATGCTGCTGATCGAAACCGACAGTCCTTATCTGACCCCTGTGCCCCACAGGGGCAAAAGGAATTACCCCGGCTATGTCAGGTTTGTAGCGGAGAAGATAGCGGAAATAAAAGGCATATCCTTTGAGGAAGTAGCCAGGCAGACCTTGGAAAACGGAAAACGCCTCTTCGGAATAGAAGAATAATGCGACGCGAGGACCGGGGACATGGGGACGTTTCCCCTGTCCCACTTCCAGTGGGACACGCGAAACGTCCCCGTGTCCCCGGGGGAAACGTCCCCATGTCCCCGTGTCCACGTCGCATCATTCCTATATTGCCTAAATTCCCCTCATATAGTAAAATTAGCATATATAGCATATTAAGAAGCTAATTTGCATAAACATATGTAATGTTTTTCATATCGAGCTTATTTTTTTATTAGCAATATTCCAAAGCATTATCAAACCTTCCGGGGGTACTGCAATGATTACTTATGAAATTAACGATGCCCTTTATATAAACCTTACCAACAGGTGTACAAACAACTGCAGTTTTTGTATCAGGAATCATCCTGAAGGTTTTGAATTTGATCTTTGGCTCCGGAAAGAACCCGCTCTTGAGGAAATAATGGCGGACCTGAAGAACCTGGAGCTTTATAGTGAAGTGGTGTTCTGCGGTTATGGAGAGCCATTGGAACGATACAGGGAAGTAATTGAGATATGCAGGCATATAAAGCAAAAGGGAGTCAAAACAAGGATAAATACCAACGGACAGGCGAATTTAATATGGAACAGGAACATTGCGCCTGAGCTTATAGGACTGGTGGATTCAATATCTATAAGCCTGAATGCTAAAAATGCGGAGGACTATGTGGAGCTTTGCCGGCCGGAATATGGGGAGGCAGCTTACGGTGCAGTATTGGATTTTGCGAGAGAATGTATAAAATACATTCCGGAAGTATGGCTTACTGTTGTTGATGTGATTTCAGCCTACGATATAGAGGTATGCAGAGGCATAGCAGAAGGCATTGGCGCAGGCTTCAGGGTAAGGCACTATTGTTAGGTGCTATTCTGGTGAATAAAATGCTTTATTATGGCAAATATATATATGGATGATAATATTCCCCAATTTACCAGGGATTGTATAAGTGCTCCATGGAAAAGGTAAATTTGACAATGGAAGCAAATACAGGTAAAATAGAAATACTTGCGTGCCGGAATCAAATGGTACAATATACCATTTGATTCGAGACAGAATTGGCAAGTAAGCCGGATGTTGGAATAAAACCAAGATAGACGTCCGGTGAAGCAAAAAGGAGGTTGGACAATGAAAATAAACTTGAAGGATTTCAAGAGTTTATTTTCAATCAAGCTTATTGCTGTCGCTGCAATATGTTTGATATTCGCTGCATCTTATGTCTACAGTGCGATGAAAAAAGATATTACTATTGAAGATATTGGAGGAGTAAAAGTTGTAAGTACCTTTAAGGATACTGTATCCGACGTGCTGGAAGAAAATAATATACAAATGATACCACAGGATAAGATAAACTTGGGTATGACGGAAAAGCTTGAAGACGGAACTTATATAAAAATATCCAGGGCAAAGAAGATCACAATTAATTCTGATGGCAAGGATATTGTTATCCTGACTACTGCTCCAGATGTGAAAAGCGCCTTAGGGGAAGTTCAGATAAAACTGGGGGAGAAAGACAGGGTTTCACCTGATTTGGATACTGCAATTACGGGAGATACAACAATTGCAGTAACAAGAGTTGAAGAGAGAATTGTAAAGCAAGAGATGAAAATGGACTTTACCAATGAAGTGAGAAAAAGCGACGACCTTGACAAAGGCTTAGCACGGGTTATAAAAAAAGGCAGCCAGGGATTAAAAGAATTGTCAATAAAGGTTATATTCGAGAATGGTAAGGAAGTTAAACGGGAAATTGCAGAAGAAAAGGTGCTTAAAGAGCCTGTAAACGGCATTATTGAGGAAGGAACCAGAACTACCTTTGTATCTTCAAGAGGGCAGGTTACCAGATTTGTAAGAGCTCTAAAGATGACTGCAACAGCTTATGATGCGACCTTTGAAAGCTGCGGCAAGCATCCGGATCACCCTCAATACGGAATAACATATTCAGGATTAAGAGTAAGGCCCGGTATCGTTGCCGTTGATCCAAAGGTGATTCCTCTGGGGACGTATCTTTATGTTGAAGGGTATGGGGAAGCCCTTGCAGCTGACATAGGAAGTGCTATAAAAGGAAACAGGATTGACCTGTATTATGAATCCCCGGCAGATGTAGCGAAATATGGAAAAAGAACTGTAAAGGTATATGTGCTTGATAAGCCAAGATACAAATTCTAAAAAATGCGTCGTGAGACGCATTTTTATTGCGAGGTATATCAATGCTAAAGGAAACAATTGTAGTTGAAGGCAAGAACGATGCCGCTGCAGTTAGGCGGGCAGTGGAAGCGGATATAATAATTACCAGCGGGTTTGGTATAAACGGAAGTATCCTGGAAAGGATAAGGACTGCTCAGGAGAGGCACGGGGTGATTGTTCTTACCGATCCCGATTTTATGGGAGAGAAGATAAGAAAGGCTATTTCCGATAAGGTCAAGGGAGTAAAGCATGCTTTCCTGTCAAAGGAAGAAGCTGAAGCAAAAGGAGATATCGGTGTTGAGAATGCAGCTCCCGAAAGTATATTAAGAGCTCTGTCTTTGGCTAAATACGAACTGGAAGAGGTTCAAACGATATTTACAAGCGAAGATATGGCATATTATGGCCTTATGGGAGAGCAAAACGCAGCTGAACTGAGGAACAGGCTGGGTTCCGCATTAGGTATAGGATATTCAAACGCAAAGCAGTTCTTAAACCGTTTGAATAAGTATGGTATAAGCAGAGAGGAACTTGAAGCAGCTTTGGAAAAGATATCGGAACAATACTGAAAAGGATGATTGATATGAAGGAAGCATCAATTAAAACGTCAACCTTGGATTTGATGAAGAAGTATGATTTTAAGACGGCAAAAAAGTTTGGGCAGAATTTTTTGACGGACGAAACTGTTTTAAAGACAATCATAGACTGCTCAGAGCTTTCAAAGGAGGATTGCGTTCTTGAAATAGGCCCCGGACTGGGAGTAATGACGCAGATACTCTGTGAGAAAGCAGGCAGGGTATTGGCGGTGGAGATAGACAGGAAGCTCATACAGATACTTAGGGTTTCGCTGTTCGGTTATGAAAATGTGGAGATAATCAATGAAGATATTCTTAAGCTGGATTTGAAAAATGTACTTGAAGAAAAGTTCGGCAGTTCTCCTGTAAAGGTAGTGGCAAATCTGCCTTACTATATTACAACTCCTATAATAATGAAATTGTTGGAGGAGGATATTAATCTCAGGAGCATCACTATTATGGTTCAGAAGGAGGTAGGGGAGCGAATTTGTGCTGTTCCCGGGGGAAAGGATTATGGCGCCCTTACAGTGGCAGTACAGTACCGATGCATACCTCGCAAGATCCTTGTAGTCCCTCCTGATTCATTCATGCCGCAGCCTGAGGTTGAATCAATGGTAGTGAGGCTGGACTTCAGGGATAAGCCTCCCATAACTCTTAAAAATGAAAAAATGTATTTCAGAGTAGTGAAGGCTTCCTTCGGCCAGCGAAGAAAGACCCTGCTGAATGCTTTGTCTGCAGGAAATCTGGGAAAAACAAAAGATGAGCTTAAGGATGTATTATCAAGAAACGGAATTGATGAAAAGAGACGAGGCGAAACTTTGTCTCTGGAGGAATTTGCGAGAATTGCCAACGACCTTTATTCCTGATAAAACAGAAAAAATCTGTTCACTTTTACCCCCCTCATACATATATTAGTAATGACTATGTATAGAAGGGGGTTATTATGTGGCATCGAATAATGAATATAAAAGATATTTTATAATACTTCAGGAAGATGACAAAGGATATGAATTGTCACCTGGAAAAATACCGACAGGTTATGTAAAAATTGAAGTGAAGAATAATAAGGTAAGGCTCAATGCGTTTATTCAGAATATTAAGCTTGAAGATCGGATTGAGTATAGATTGATTCTTGTGTCATCAGCCAAGAAGCTGGCAGTGGATGCAGGAAAGATAATTATTGATGGGAGCGGGAGAGGAGAGCTTTCCCATGAACTTGAACCGGACAATGTTTTGAAAAGCGGTTTGAGTATTGGAGATTTCAATGTCGCTGCTGTGACCTGCGGATCATCCATACCGCTTTCCGGTTATACCGGGAGGGATAAGCTGGAATGGAAGGGTAAATATGATATAGTAAACAAGCCTAAGGTTCAAGAGGCACCCAGGATAGATAAGAAAATAGAGATCGAAGAAATAGTTCCGGAAGTACCGCAGCCGCCGATACATGTTCCGCTTGCCCCACTGCCTGAACCTGTTGTTGTTGAGCCCCCTGCTCCGAAGCCTGAGCCGGCACCTGTCCCCATTATGGAAGCGGTTCCTGAACCAGAGCCGATGCCTGAACCGAAGCCTGAACCGAAGCCTGAACCGGAAGCCGTGATACAGCCTGCACCGGAGCCTGCAATTATACCTGAAAGTAAGGTGGAGGTTAAAATAGTGATACCCGAATGTCCTCCGATTGCTCCTATGGAAGAACCCTGCGAAATAGAAAAGGTGAAACCGATAAAAGATAAGTGCGAATATGAGAATATAGAAGAATACTATTGTTATGATGATGAAGAGCCCTGCAAGCACACTGCATCTCCTTATTACAGCGGAGGAATGTACAGCAGGCTTAAGAGATTACTGAGAAAGCTGAGAAGATATGAACCCTTCGAAAAAGAGAGAGGCTACAGTTGGTTCAAGGTGGGAGATGACATGTATGAGATAAACAGGGTATCGGTTCCATACATGGGTTATATGATGCCTTTGGGGTATCCATTTTTGTCTGAAGGCTGCAGCATGATGATGGACAGGAAGGATTATATACTGGGTGTTAGATATGAAGACGATGATGAGGATGATGACAGAAGGCAGATAAAGTATATTCTCTTTGGAGTGCCTGCGATATATAGCAAAAGAAATGAAATGTATTACAAATCAAGAGGATTCATGGAATTCAGGCCTCATAAAACAAAAAGCTACGGATATTTCATAATGTGTCTGGATATTAGGCGGGGCATGCTGTGCCGTATGAATTAAAGCAAAAAAATAAAACAAAGTTGAATTTTTTATGCTAGAATAATATTAAGTATTGAAATACAGAAGAGGAATGATTTTGTGAAAGTTGAGAATCTTGTGGACAGGAAGCTCCTTAAGAATATAGATTTGGGCATAGTAATATCCACTATACTACTTATTGTATATGGCATGGTAGCAATTTCAAGTGCTACTCATATTAGGAGCGGAGGCTCTGTAGGTACTCTTAAGGTACAGATTATTGCTTTTATTCTGGGAATAATCGGAGTAATCCTGATTCTGCTCATTGATTACAAGACCTTCGGGGATAATTATGTTCTTATCTATATAGTCAATGTCTTTCTTTTAGCCCTGGTATTGATTATTGGCTTTTCCACCAAGGGAACCAAGGGCTGGATTGACTTGGGCCCGGTGAACATGCAGCCTTCTGAGATAGTAAAGATAGGATATATATTGACCTTTGCCAAGTACCTGGAAAAAAAGAAGGATAACTTGAACAGGCTGATTGATGTGTTACCTGCAATGCTTCATTTGGGACTGATAGTAGGCTTGATAATGCTGCAGCCGGATGCCGGCACCGCATTGGTATTTATTTTTATTTCGATTTTTATGCTGTTTGCTGCAGGTATTAGCTACAAAATAATAGCAGGCGCCTTTGGTGCCTTTTTAATAAGCCTTCCGGTAATGTGGAAGTTTTTGAAACCCTATCAACAGAGCAGAATACTTGTGTTTCTGAATCCTGAATTGGATCCCATGGATAAAGGCTATCATGTAATACAGTCGAAAACAGCTATCGGATCGGGACAATCATTGGGCAAAGGGCTTTTTGAAGGTACTCAGAACAATCTTGGCTTCGTACTTGAGAGGCATACGGATTTTATCTTTTCTGTTATCGGGGAGGAACTGGGACTGATTGGTGCTCTGGTTTTGATGATGCTGTTCCTGTGGCTGCTTTTGAGATGCATACATATTGCAAAAGTATCAAAGGATGATTATGGAATGCTTATATGCGTAGGAATAATATCAATGTTTCTCTTTCATATATTGGAGAACATAGGAATGACCATAGGGTTAATGCCTGTAACAGGTATACCGCTGCCTTTCATAAGCTATGGGGGAAGCTCCCTGCTGACTAATATGGCTGCGGTAGGACTGGTGCTTAATGTGGGTATGAGAAGACAGGTAATAAGGTTTTAAAGAGTATAACCAAAGGGGTGCCGCAAAACTGCGGCATCCTTTTTTCATAAGAAGAATAATGCGACATAAGGACACGGGGACGCGGGGACATGGGGACGTTTCCCCTGTCCCACTTCCAGTGGGACACGCGAAACGTCCCCATGTCCCCGTCGCATTATTCTTATTTTATGAATATAAATTCATAAAATAAAAAAATTTTATGAATATTGTAATTAGTACTTGCATATTTATACATTAGTCGTTATAATTATTATTATATTTAACACAATAGGGGGAGTCACAATTATGGATACCAATAAGAAAAAAGTAGTTCTTGCATATTCCGGAGGGCTGGATACCTCCATAATAATTCCCTGGTTAAAGGAAAACTACGATTTGGATGTAATTGCATGCTGCGTTGATGTAGGTCAAGGGGACGAACTGGAGCCGATAAAGCATAAGGCTCTGAGCACGGGAGCTTCGAAGGTGTATGTAATAGACGCAAAAAAAGAATTTGCAGAGGATTACATTATGCCAACTGTAAAAGCCGGAGCTGTATATGAGGGTAAATACCTCCTGGGAACAGCAATGGCAAGACCGCTGATTGCAAAGAAGCTGGTAGAGGTTGCAGAGAAGGAAGGAGCAGGATATATTGCTCACGGATGTACCGGTAAAGGAAATGATCAGGTACGTTTCGAACTGACAATAAAAGCTTTGAATCCGAGTATTAAAGTCATTGCTCCGTGGCGTGAGTGGACTATAAAATCCAGAGAAGAAGCAGTGGATTATGCGGCAGCAAGAGGAATTCCCGTTCCTGTCTCCAAAGAGCGCCCATACAGCATGGATAGGAATCTTTGGCATTTGAGCCATGAGGGAGTGGATTTGGAAGATACCAAAAACCCTCATCCTACGGATATTTATATGCTGACAACAGCACCTGAAGATGCTCCAGACAAGCCGGAATATGTCGAAATCGAGTTCAATAAGGGCATACCTGTGAAGCTTAACGGTATTGCCTGTGAGCCTTTGGAATTAATAGAAAAGCTTAATGAAATAGGCGGCAGAAACGGTATAGGCCTGATAGATTTAGTTGAGAACAGGCTTGTAGGAATGAAGTCAAGGGGAGTATATGAAACTCCCGGCGGAACCATACTTTGCTCTGCTCATAAAGAACTGGAATATATAACTCTCGACAAGCAGACAATGCGATTCAAGCAAATGGTTTCCGACCAGTATGCAGATCTTGTATATAACGGCTTATGGTATACTCCTTTAAAGGAGGCCTTGGATGCTTTTGTTGATTGTACTCAGCAAAATGTAACAGGTGTTGTGAAAATGAAGCTTTATAAGGGTTCCTGTGTAATTTCCGGAATGGACTCAATTTATTCTTTGTACAACAAGGATTTTGCGACCTTCGGCGAGAATGTAGACAATATTTATAATCAGAAAGATGCTGAAGGCTTTATCAACTTGTTCGGCCTGCCCATAGAGGTAATGGCGCTTATGAAAGCAAAACTGGCCAAGCAGCAGGAGGAAAGGAAGATAGGTTAAATGAAACTCTGGGGAGGAAGGTTCAGTAAGAATACCGCACTTGAGGCTGAGGATTTCAACTCTTCGATTTCTGTTGATTCGAGGCTGTACCTGCAGGATATCGAGGGGAGCAAAGCCCATGCGATTATGCTAGGAAAATGCGGAATAATCAGTGCCGATGAAGCAGCAGAAATACTAAACGGACTGGAGGAAATCAAACAGGGGCTTGAATCCGGAAGCATAGACCTGAAAAAGGATGCGGAAGATATTCACATGAACATTGAAAAGCTTCTAATCGAAAAAATAGGGGAGACAGGTAAGAAGCTGCATACTGCAAGAAGCAGAAATGATCAGGTGGCTTTGGATATCAGGATGTATCTCAGAGAAGAAATCCATAGTATACTGAACCTGCTGACGGAGCTTGAAGCCTTGCTGCTCGACAAAGCGGAAGAACACGCCGGCACTATAATGCCGGGATATACTCACATGCAGAAAGCACAGCCTGTAACCCTGGGACATCATTTTATGGCTTACTTTGAAATGTTCAAACGGGATATGGGCAGGTTTAAAGACTGCATGAAAAGGATGGATGTAATGCCTTTAGGGAGTTGTGCCCTTGCAGGGACTACATATCCCATAGACAGAAATATGGTTGCGGAAATTCTAAAATTTTCGGATATTACCGAGAATTCCATAGACGCGGTATCGGACAGGGACTTTGCAATTGAGTTTATCAGCTGTTGTGCCTTTGGAATGATGCATCTCAGCCGGTTCTGCGAGGAGTTGATTATATGGAATACTGGGGAATTCGGATATATTGAGATGGATGACGGCTACAGCACAGGAAGCAGCATTATGCCTCAGAAAAAGAATCCCGATATTGCAGAGCTTATAAGAGGCAAGACAGGCAGGGTATATGGAGACCTGATTGCTCTTCTTACCATTATGAAGGGGCTCCCGCTATCCTACAACAAGGATATGCAGGAAGACAAGGAATCGGTTTTCGATGCGGGGGACACTTTTAAGTCCTGCATTTCAGTATTTATTCCAATGCTTGAAGCTATTACAATAAACAAAGAAAGAATAATGAACAATCTAAAAGGCGGATTTCTGAATGCCACCGATCTGGCTGATTATCTGGTGAAAAAGGGATTGCCCTTCAGGGATGCTCATGAAGCGGCGGGCAAAATGGTGAGGTACTGTATTGCCAACAATAAGGAGCTGACAGAGCTTTCCATGGACGAATTCAGGAAATTTTCCTGCTGTATAGAAGAAGAGATATATGAGTTTCTGAAGCCGGAAGTATGTTTGTCAAGGAGAAATACTGAGGGAGGGCCTTCCGAACAGAGAGTCAGAGAGGCTGTATTGCGCGGAAGAGAGTTTCTGAATCATTTTGAGGAAACAGTTTAGATGTAGCATATATTGGGGGAAGGTATTTATGATTTGGGTTGGAATTTTAGGAGCAAAGGGATATTTTGGAGAAGAGCTTTCAAAGCTGATCGCCGGGCATCAGTCAGCGCAGGTGAGCACCATGTTGGACTTGCAGGAGTTTAATGAATCCGGATGCGGCTTTAGCAGAGGCAATGGAAAGAGTGCGGGATACCTGAAGATGATGAATGCAATTAATAGGGCAGACATTATATTTAACGGATTTTCCGGCACAGTTGCAGAGGATATATACTCAAAAGCACTTTCCAATGGAAAAAAAATAATAGATGTCGGTGATAAGCAGCATATAGACGGCAGTGCATATCCCGGCTCAGTATTTGGACTGTCTGAGCTTTACAAGGATAAGATGAAGGATGCATCCATAGCTGCAAATCCAAGCAGTTATTGCACCGGCGCGATGCTGGGATTGGCGCCTCTGGCTGCAGGCAATCTGATTGATATAAATACTGCGGTTATTGAATCCAAGTCGGGGATTTCCTGTCTTAGATGCGGAGATAAGCTTGAATGTGCAGGTATCACCGCTGACGACGGCAGCAAGATATACAAAATGGAGAGCAGGGACTATGCTGAAGAAGTAAAGAAGCAGATGCTTGCGCTGTTCGGTAAGGACGCCTTATCTTCATATACATCATATATCATTCCGGGAATAAAAGGGATTATTACATCTATAACGGCCGAACCCGGTACCGGATTCGGCGGAAACGATATTTCAGAGATTTACAGAGATTTTTACAAGTTTAACCCGTTAATTAAAATTGGCGGTGCTGATACAATAAATGGGGCAAGGAACGGATTCGACAAATATTTTTGCTCCATATCAGCCTCGACAGATGCAGATACCGGTAAGATAACAGTGACTACAATTCTTGATGATGTTGTAAGAGGATCAGCAAGTCAAGCAGTACAGACAATGAACCTTATGTATGGTATCGAAGGAATAGTAGGTTTATAGATAACCAAGCAAGTCAGCATCGGCTTGCTTTGTTTTTTTCTCGGTATAGC
>Ga0208939_1003404_pt1 | contig 10569 bp, 12 predicted proteins | sample AD_STIC12_MetaG_FD_184437 | JGI IMG/M metagenome (GOLD analysis project Ga0208939, IMG submission 184437) | Active sludge microbial communities of municipal wastewater-treating anaerobic digesters from USA - AD_STIC12_MetaG (SPAdes) (version 2) | ecosystem: Engineered > Bioreactor > Anaerobic >...
TGGGCCTTTCGGTCCGGGCCGCGAGATCTGCTTCCGCCGGGTCCAGGGCCGAGGCGACCATATCGGGGAGCGCAACCATTGGGGATCGATGAGCGAGCTGCTGGCTCCAGACCGCTTCGCCGAACGCATCCGCCGCGAGCTGCGCCTGCCATCCACCGTCCCCGCCGAACCCCGTCTCGTCGCCTAAATCTCCTGCTATGACCGCAGCCTTCGATCCCGCCGATGCCGCCGCATGGATCGCGCACGGCCGTCCGCCCGCGCTTGCCCGATCCCTTGCCGATGTCTGGCGCCGTCACCCCGATCTCCCGGCCTCGTCCCCTGCAGATGCGCGCCTAGCAAGGATGCGCGACCGCGCCGCCGCTTTGCGTCCCGTGATCGACGCGATGCGAACCGTCACCAAGGCCGAGCGCCACGTGCGCAATTTCGCCTTCACCGCCGCGCAGTTCGGCGAGGGCAAGGCCGGTCCCCGCGAAGCGGCGATCCTGCGGGGGCGCGACCTTCACGGTTATGACTGGGACCTTGCGGTCCGTTATGCCTCCGGCTGGTATGCGGCCGACGCCGGATGGGACCCAGAAGTGCACAGGCCGGGCAACCGATCCGCGGCGAACGCCGCTTACGACCGGGGATTTGGCGACGGCGGCGGCAACCGAGACGATCCTTTCGACACCGCCCGCCGCGCATTGTCCGCGACCGGTGTGCCAGGGCCCCGGCGCCCCCCGGCACCGGCAAGGCCGCGCCCCAGTGACTGGCCGCAACCGACCGATGCCGCGCTGCCAGTGCGATGGGCCCGCCGTCTTCTCATCTTCGGTGCCCCCGAGATCGGCATTGCTGGTGATCGCGCCAAAACACCTATCTCTTCGGCGGTGCTGCTCCCGGCCCTCGTCGCAGCCGCCGGTCACGAAGACGCTCTCGTCATCGTCATCTCGGGCGACGGCTTCATCCCCTTGCCCGACGCAATGGCCGGTTTAACGCCGCTCAGCGCTGGAGCGTTCGCCAAGCTGGCTGCCGACACGGGGCAGGCCGCGAACTTGCGCGGGCTCCTGGAAGGCCGCGAGTTCGATGATATCCTCGTCGCCGCCCAGGGACCATATCTCGCGCTACTCGACGCGCACGCGTCGGCAATCCCGCTGTGCCGGACGATGGCCCGGACCCGAAACAGCGTCCTGTTGCAGAAAGCACAGTTCCGCACCTGGATCGGACGCGGCATCGCCGCCGGACAGAGTGTCGGCGCCGGCCATATCCGCTGGGGCAAGGCGATCAAGGGACTGACCGGCCGCCTGGGCGAATTCACGGCGCGCTATACTGGCAAAGTACCCGGCCGCGGCCACAGGATCATTGTCGAGGTGGCCGCTTCCGCGCCGGCAAGCGGATATGCGACAGCCACGGGCGAACCCCTCGAATGGGAATGGTTCATTTCCAACCGCGCGCAACTTCGCGCCGCCATGGCTGCCCGCCTCTCCGGCACGAGGAATATGACGTCTTGCAGCTCCTCCTCTGCGACCCCGCCGGCGTCTATCCCGATGAACCCGAATGCGCCCCGGGCTTCGATGTTCCGCTTGCCTGACGCCGGGGGATCCGTGGCCCGCGACGAGCCGGGAAAGGGAAGGGGGTTCGATGGGGATGCGGCCGATGAGGCCGGGCCCAGGAGATCCCAGCATGGCAACTGTCCTTTCCTTCGACACCGCGGCCGACAAATGGTCGGTCCCCATCGGTTCCCATTCGCGAGGCGAGCTCAGTCTCCAGCTCGAGCGGCTGATGGCGGGACGCCTCATCTTCCCTTCGAAAGAGGGCCTAAGCGCGGGCGATCTGTTGCGCCTGCTGGAGGGCGCCTGTTTTTCGGCTAGCCCGGACAGCGATGCTGACAGCTGGGAAACTCAGAACAATCGCTTCCTTGCCGATGCGCGTGAAATCGCAACCAGCCTGCTCGAAGGCGAAGATGCCGCGCTCATCGAGAGGACCCGCGCCATTCTTTCCGATCAAGTCCAATGGTTCGTGCCCGAAGGCCGCCGGCTCTTCGCCTCGATCGATCGCGCGAGGCTCGACGTCCGGTTCGAGCCGGCCCTGTCCGACCCTCCTGAGGCCGTCGTCCCGAACCCGGCGGATGACCGCAATCCATGAGGGTCATTCGACCAGCCGACTCCGCGGATCGGGCTCGGATGGCTGCGGCTCTTGACCATTTGCGCGCCGCGCGCGATCTCTTGCGCCAATGCGGATCGCCTCGTGCCGTCGCGGCCGCGCGCCGGGCGCTCGCCAGCGCTTCGGGCGCTGCCCGTCATCTCGATCACCGCGTTGCGAGGAGCGAATGATGAGCCGCCATATTCTCACCCCGAGGCCGGACCAGCCGGAAATTGTCGCTATCGTTGTTGGTTGGGATCGCCCTCTTCAGACCTTCTTCGCGCAGGTCTTCGCCCGTACCGAGGCCGAGCCGGATGAGGGCGAGGCGACCATCTGGGTCGGAACCGAGCCCGGCGAACTCGCAACGCCCGAGGCCGCGATCGCTGTCATCGCCCTCTTCGCCGACGTGCCGGACACGCTGGCGTCGCTGCTTGATGCAGAGATGCGAGCAGGCCGCGCTTCCGCCGATGGCGCCTTGCAGTCCGAAATGAAACGACGCCTCTTCGGGTCGATTCACTGATTTCGGAACGGCACGTACCTCGATCTATCAGAACTCTATGTTTGAATCCCCCGGACCGGCATGTTCAGATGGCCTTATCCCGCAGCGCGCCGAAGGTGGAGCACCGCATACGGCGCGACGAAATTGTCGCACTTATCCAGCTCTGGCGGCCTGCCCACACCGAGGCCGCCTGACACCCTTTCCTCGCCGCGGGTCGGACAATCTGCTATAACGATTCGATGGCCGAGATCGATCCTCATACGCTGCGTGTTGCTGCCTCGCTCGTCCGGTCGCGCATCGCCGGCCTTACCCGCGACACGCGCATGGACGGCCTGCAACGCCTGGGTGCCCATCGCACGCTGACGCAACTCGCGATCGATCTCGAAGTGTCGGCCGACCATGCCGGTCCGCCAAAGCGCCGGTCCCGCCCTAGGTAGATCGGCGTCCGCATTTCGCCTGCCGATGCCAGCGTCGGTAGGCGCCTTCCTAGCCATCCATGATCGCTCTCTGGACCTCTGATTGGAGGTCCAACAGCCCCTTGGGCATCCCGAGGCCGCGTTCGCGTGCCCCGGAAATGGGCGCTCGCGCGCCCGCTCGGCCGAACGGCCGAGGAGGAAAGGAGGAGCTTGGAGGGTGGTCCGGACATGAGGTCCGGGGCCATCATCCAGGAGACCTTCCATGAATATTGGTTCGATCAAGCAAAACGACGCCGGCATTTTTGTCGGCAAGATCGCAACGCTCACGATTGCGATGACAATTGCCCTGCGCGAAGTGCAGTCGTCCAATCCCAAGGCGCCCAAATATGAAGTCCTCGCGCTTTCCGCCTCGCGGGCGTGGGTCAGGGTCGGCGCGCTCTTCGAGCTCTTCTCGAACGGGACCGGCGAATCGTTCCTGAACGGCAAGATCGAGGATCCGAGCCTTGCGGCTCCGCTCTACATCTCGGCTTTCCGCCAAGAGGACGGATCCTTCAACCTCGTCTGGTCGCGCCCGACCCGCCGCCGCGATCTTGCAGCCGAAGTCGCTGCGAAGACCGATGATGCGCTGCCGCCGCTGCCTGGCGACGCGACCGAGGCCCCTCCGGTTCAGGAAGGTCTTGGCGAATCCTCGGCCGAGCATGGCTTCGGCGGCGAGCAGCAGGAACCCGGCCGCCGTCAGCGCAAGCCCCGCGAAACCGCCGCCGCTGAATAGGTCGAACCGGCCGCCTCTCCCGATCCCCGCGCTTCGAGCCCCGGCGCGGGGCAATGGGCCCGCTTCGCCTCTCGCCGGCGAAGCGGGCCCTTTTTTCTTCGCCAATAGGAGCCCGCTCCGTTTCGGCTTTTCGGTCCAATATAGTCGGTCTGGCTGGGTGGATCTGAAGACGACCGCCGTCGCCCCCGCGACAAGGCTAGTCGACAGCGCTGATTGTCATCGCGCCTTTCATCTCATTTTCACGCTTCCAGGGTATCCGGTCTCTGCTCTTCCGCGACCCGAAGAGCGACCCGGCCCCGTCGAGCTCGAGAGCTCGGCGGGGTTTCTCCTATCCTTGCGGCCGGCTTCCCAAATCAGCCAGTCGCTGGGCACGCCCATCCGCGGAGCCCCCGCCCACCGCGAGCTCCAGCCATGCAGGGCAGGACCCGACCGGTGCGGTGAGTCATTGCCCCCGCCAGGCCAAGGACGAGTTTTGCATATCGAGCCGGAGCCGACGGCGGGCCTTCGATTCGCGCCGCCGACGATAGCGCCGTGCGTGACCCGCAAGACACCTCATTCCTGTGAACACTCCCGCCCGGCACCTCGGGCGACCCCGCAGTCAGGGATGAACGCTACGCCCGTGCGGACCCGGCGCAACCTCGATTGTCCGGCCGTGTTGTCGGCCTGACGGCCTCCGCCCGCACCCCCCGAAAAATCGAAGTTCCCCTCGCTGCGCTCGGTGCGCCGCGCCCTCGAACACGGGCTTTCGCTTGAAGTTCATCCCAGCGGGATCGGCCCGCTGGCGCAAGCGAAGGACAGGCACATGAACAAGGTTTTTCTCGCGGGCCGCATCACTTCCGACGTCACCCGCTTCGGCAACGATACGAAGAGCGGCGTCAGCTTCACCCTCGTCACCAGCAAGCCCGTCATCAAGGACGGCCAGGTCCAGAAGGACGGCAACGGCTACACCGAAACCTGGGACGAGTTCCACACCGTCAAGGCCTTTGGCGGTCTCGGCAAGTCCGTCGGCGGCCACAAGAAGAAGGGCGATGAACTGATCGTCGTCGGCGAGATCCGGTACAGCCGCAACGAGCGCGACGGCCGCACCTACTACAACACCGACATAATCGCCGATGAGATCAAGTTCATCTGACGCCACGGGGCGGTCGCTTGCGGCCGCCCTTTTTCTATGGGAGACACGTCATGCTGCAATTCCGCCCCTTCGACGCCATGCCCGATATCGTCGACGGCATCGAACTCGACAATCCGGCTATGGTCGCGCGCATCCGCCGCGCCGCCGATAAGCTCAGCCACTATGAAATCTCGGCCCATCTCGCCAACGCCATCACCGGCGCTGCCGACGCTGCGCACGCGCGTGCCTGGGAGGAATCCAATTTCGGCGAAGCCAGCGCCGACGCGATCGTCGATGCCGAGTATCACGACGAGCTTGCAGCGGCCTGGTCGCTGGTTGCCGCAGAGCACCAGCTCATCGGGCCGGACATCTATCTCGCGCTCGGCGGGTCGATGCACTGACCCGTTGTTCGTTAAACCGGCGCCGAGACAAACGTCTTGGCGCCGGCGCTTATTCGCGGTAGCCGCGACCTGCGCGCAGCCTCACATTAGCTGATCCCAACCGGGCTCCGTCCGGACGTTACCCTGCCAGCGCCATCACGTGGACGGCGCTTCCAAATCCCCGCCCTCCTCAACCGATCGAGAGCCTTCGACTCACTTCCTGCGCATCATCTGATAGTCGTGCGGGACGAGTTCGGCGTGCTCCCCGCTGCCGAACTCGTCCCGCGCGGCGCGCCTGATTCATACCAGCCTGTTCACAGATTCCGGCGCGGCACGCTGAACCGCGACCCACCATTAGGACAACGCCATAGGGCTCATCTCCCGGTACAGCTGGGCTATCCGGCATCACCCAATACCCCTGTAATTTCCTATCTTCATGTTAGTCCAAGTTTGCCATGCGGGGTTGGCGGTCCGTCAGCATGAGCGGTCCCCCCAATTTTCCCCGTCGCTCGCTTTGCGGCGCCGAAAAAAATCGGTTCCCCCACTCCCCGCGAGGCGGCGTTAACCGAGGTCCGGCGTTGCCGGCTTCCCGGTTAACGTGCCCGACCTCCCTGACCACCGCATGCCCGAAATTGAGCCTCATCGAACGGATGAGACCTGTCCAACATCTGGAGGCTCAAATGACCAAGTTTTTCGACAACTTCGCTGATCTCGCCAGCTTCATCGCGACCGAGACCGGAGATCATGACCGCAGCTCGACATATGAACGCGCCTTTCTCGAACATGACGAGCGCGCCAAACTGTCCCCGGTTGAAGACACGTCTCCGCTGGAGACGCCCGATCCCGATCAGAGCCGCGCTGCCGTCGAAATGGTGATGGCGACGCTCTTCGACGTCTTTCGCGACACCCGCCTCGAGCCGTTCACGGCCGATCTTGCCTGGGGCTTCGTCAACAGCTTCCACGTCGTCGCCAAGCGGATCAACGACCGTGAGGACGATGCGGCAAAGGAGCTCGGTGACCTCGCCCGCAGCTTCGACCCAAGCGAGATCTACGCGCAGCAGATCGAGGACGCGCAGATCCTCTGCCAGACTCTGCAAAGCTGCCGCGATGCCATGGAATGCATGCGCGACCATGCCGCCGAAGTCTTCCGGGTGGAGACCGGACGCCCCTATGCGCCAACACGCGGAAGCCGGGTCTCGTCGGGCGTCACCGCGTCGATGATCGACGCCCGCGACTTCCTCGCCGCTCGGTCCCGGGAACGCCGGGAGCAGTACCTCCCCGAGGGACCTGTGGTGATCTTCTCCGGAGGACAAATCTGGGAGGATCATGACCTGCTCTGGAGGGGCCTCGACAGCATCCGGGCGCGTGTCCCCGAAATGGTCCTCGCAACCACCGCACAGACCAAGGGCTGCGATGCCATCGCGCAGGCCTGGGCATCCGCTCGCGGCGTCAAATCGATCCAGTTCCGGCTCGACCGGCGCCTCGGCGCAAAGGCGGCTTTCGTCCGAAACGACCGTCTACTCATGCTCAACCCGGTGGAAGGGGTCATCTGTGAAGGCTCTGGCATCCAGATGAACCTCGCCCAGAAGCTCCGCCGGGCCGGTGTCCCGCTCCACGTCGTCAAGCTCGACCAGCAAAAGCACGTCGCCGCGCCCTCTAAAGGGCGGGGCCGAGTGTCAGGCGCCACGATCGACGAACGCCCGAGCAATCCGCGCACCGCAAACCATATGTGATCCTCGAAACTGAGGGGCTCTGGCCATCGCCGGGGCCCCTCCTTCCATCACATCCAGAGGAAAGCGGGCCAGCGGCTGGGCAGGGACTTCCCTGCTACTCTGCCTGCATCGCGACCCACCCGGTCCGCAGCCGCGGCATGATCCCGGGAGGAAAGAAACTCTCTCACAGAATTCCGATTCTGTCAGACGTCCGGGACCGCCTCAAGGACGGCGGGGCCCCACCATTTTCTTCGGCGGATCACGCGCAGCGAATATCCTCGCAGATCCGGTGGCCGCCGAAGAAAATCGTGACCCCCACCGCCGCTTCGCGGTCGCTGCGCGATCCTTGACCCGGCCCCGGACGCCCGACGCGCCGCTCCTGTCATTCAAGACAGACAGGAGCACATCATGTTGAACATCTCGACAAGCGCCGCCGCCGCCAATGCCGCATACTTCGCAGCCGTCGCCAACGCCGAGCGCCGGGCGCTCTCCAGCTACTTCGATCAGCATGTCATCGCCGACGAAGACCATCGCTACATCGCCATCGACGAGGGCGACTATGGCGCGCTGTCGCAGGGGTTGATCGACCGCATCGTCTACACGGCGGCGGGCGGCCTCATCGACGAACATTGAGGGGGAGAGGCGGTAACGCCTCCCTCTTTTTTGCTCGACAGGAATGCGGACACGGGGGGCATCGAGCCCCCCATGTCCGCGCCGCGAAGGAAGCATTCGCGGCAATATGGTCAGGCCGTCAGCCTTTTCTCGACTTCCGCTATACCCAGCGCCCTGATGCGCCCGAGAAGTCGACCGAGCCGTCCTGCGTCAAGCTTCAGAAGCCCGGCTTTGTCGATATCGGCGATCGCCTGCTCGCGCTCTCGTTCCTCGAGCCGTTGTTGGCGCTCCTCAAGCTTCCGCGCCTCGGCGGCGATCGCCGCTCGTTCCTGTTCCAATGTACGTGCCATGACCGGCCCTTTCGTTCACGCTGATCGGGCTGCGAACGAGAAGGACTATATGCTGCGCGGCGCGCTCGGTCGAGAGTGTGAGCGGCCCCGACCGCCGCCGCGCCTGCTAGTGCCGCGCCCAATCCGAGCGATCCGGCCCGCCCGCGTCCTGCAGGATCAAGTCGCGGGGCATCCCCATACGCAGATGATAGCCGCGCGGCGCAAGTTCGAGTGGCCCGAGGATGCGATTGGCAAGCTCGGAATCGAAGATGTCGTGTTCGGTCATCGGCCGCTGTCGCTCGGCGATGTCGATAGCATGCTGAAGCGCCGCCGAAGCGTCGGACCCCCCGCCGGAATCGAAAAGCTCCAGCGCTTCGCGCATCAGCGCAATGGCTCTCGCTTCGAGAACATCGGCCGCCACATCAGCCATCGTCGGTTCCTCCTCTCGGACCAGTCGTTCGCGCCCTGCCAGACACCCGAACTCCCGCGCGTTCCGCGCGGGAGCCGCCGGGGTTGGTAACATGCGAACACACATGCGCCGAAACTTTTGGCCCGAGGGCTTGGACATATGTCACGGCACCCCGGAAATCAGATTTCCGAGTTGCTGTGTTCGCGGGATTACCAGTCCCGACGCCGCGCATTTCCGCGGCGCCACATCCGCCTAGCAGACACCCGCAACCCAGCCAAGGCGCTTCGGCGCTGGAGGTTGGCGCGGCGCTGCCAATTCGCTTCCGTCCGCCGGACGGAGCCATGCCTCGCCGGACGCGGTTTCGCATGCGAGCCGGTCAACACCCCTGAACTTCCAACATCCCGATTCAGCCTGGTACAGAGGCACACCGAACGCACCTGAAGGTGCCTGGTTTCGCTTATAAATCAGCGTGATATGCTAGGTGTCAGACGTGTGCTCTCGTGGGACAGCCAAGGGATTGGCGAGAAGTCCCGGAAACGCGGGGCCTTGGCGTGTTCGCCCGGAACACGGCTCCCGCGCCGGCCACGGCAATCTTGTTCGCCGTGCCAAATTCCGCTATAATCGCCAGCAGTTCCTGAGACCCCGCCAGCCTCCCTGCCAGGAGGCCTGGTTTGTCTACTCCCAACAAGCATTGCACGGTGCGGCTCGACCGCGCCAAATATGAGCGGATCGTGCTGCTCGCCGCAGAAGGCGACTGCACGCCTTCGGACATCATCCGGGCCGCCGTTGACCGGTATCTCGCGGGGAGCGATCTGCTTGCGTCGAGCTGTCGGCGCATGGCCCGCATCGGCGAGTATCAGCACCTCGCGCTCGACATCATCATCCGCGAGCAATTCCCTGAATATCGTGACCGCCTGGTGGCGGAAACCGACCGGCGACTGGAGCAGTTCCATGGCGCATGAGGACATCCGCTCGGACGGTCGGCCCATCCCTCTGACCCATCATTCGGCGCGCGGAAACGTCCAGCGCAATGCCGGGAATTTCACGCGCGGCAGCCAGCTCCTGACCCATGAACTCCTGATGTGGATCTCGGGCGCGCGGTTGCCCGTGATCCTGTGGTTCTTCCTGTTCGTTGCGGCCTGGCTCATCATCATGTCGATCAAGCTCGACGAGCACGGATTCCAGCTTGTCTGCATGAAGATCTATTCGGCCTTTTGGGGTTGGGTCGACCTCGATCCCGCCAAGCGGGTGAATGTCACGCTGCCAACCGGCGAGATCGAGCGCACGGTCATGCAGGCGGTCCCCTATATCCCCGAAGTCATCAGGGCCTGGGATACCGCAACGCGCGGTCTTCTGGGCGCTTTCCTCATCTCGATTTTCATCGCGATCCCGACGGCGATATGGTTCATCGACCTATCGCATCGGCGGGGCCGGTCCATCCTGCAGGAGCGCCACGAGCGCGGCGCCATGCTCGTCGACCGCGCGCTCCTGCGCGCTGAGATCCTCGAACATAACCAGGCCCGGTACGAGGAGGATGTGCATGCGCATTGCCCCGGGCACTCGCCTGCCGCGGTGCTCGCGATGCCGTTCCGTGCCCGCAAGGAAGCTGGCATCCACCACCCTTATCTGCTCGCCGGGATTCCCTTTCCGCACCGCACCGAGCAGTCGCATGTCATGCTCATCGGCACGACGGGATCGGGCAAGACCACGGAACTCAGGAGCCTCGTCGCGCAGATGACCCTGCCGCGCACGCGGTCCCTGCGCACATGGTTCATGTTCGACGAGCTTGGTGCGCTGCACCGATTGCCCGCGATCGAGAACGGGCTCCAGACGGGCCGCGCCTTCGGCGGTGCGATGGTCCTCGGCATCCATAGTTTCGAAAAGCTGGTCGAGGTTTATGGCGAGCAGGGTGCGCGCAATCTCGCCTCGCTCGCGCGCACCAAGCTCATTCTTGCGACCGCGGATCTGGACACCGCGGAGCAATGCGCACGCTATATCGGCAACCGCGAAGTCCGGCAGATGGATGAGGCCTATAGCTATGGCTATAACAACACGCGCGACGCCTCGACGCTGACTCCGCGCAAGCAAGTTGAGCCGCTCGTGATCGCCGACGACATCACCAATTTGCCCGCGCTTCACGGGTTCGTGAAATTCCCCGACGGCTTTCCCGCGGCGCGCATCCTGCTCGAGTGGAAGGACTATCCGGCCGTGGCC
>Ga0208939_1003409_pt1 | contig 10562 bp, 9 predicted proteins | sample AD_STIC12_MetaG_FD_184437 | JGI IMG/M metagenome (GOLD analysis project Ga0208939, IMG submission 184437) | Active sludge microbial communities of municipal wastewater-treating anaerobic digesters from USA - AD_STIC12_MetaG (SPAdes) (version 2) | ecosystem: Engineered > Bioreactor > Anaerobic >...
GTGGGGACCGGTCATTCCTGCAGGCGAGGCAATGGTTCCGATTGAGGCAGCAAAGGGGAGCAACGGTTATTACCTGGTAAGCGATGGCAGCACGTCATCATACAGGTCGAGGATCAGAACCCCGTCCTTCCCCCACATGCAGATGCTGCCCTTTATCAGCAGGGGATACACGATCCCCGATTTGCTGTCGATACTTGGAGCAATGGATTTCGTGCTTGCTGACCTCGACAGGTGAAACTTAAAATTTTAAAGATGCTGACTGAGGAAGAAAAAAAGGAAATACTTGAGGAGGCAGAACTTTACCCTTATCCCGCCGCGGCCTGCATAGATGCCTTGAAAATAGTTCAGAAGCACCGCGGGTGGGTCTCGGATGAATCAGTAGGCGATATCGCTGAAATTCTCCGGATGTCGGAAGATGAAGTTGATGGCGTGGCAACTTTTTACAGTCGGATCTATCGCAGGCCGGTTGGCAGAAACGTGATCCTTATATGCGACAGCATAAGCTGCATGATCATGGGATACAAAACGCTGTATAAATATATCTCGGAAAAACTCGAGATCAGCTTTGGTGAAACGACTTCCGACGGGCGTTTCACCCTGTTGCCGGTATCCTGCCTGGGCGATTGCGATAACGCCCCCGCGATGATGATCAACGATGATCATTATAATAACCTGACGGTCGAAAAAATTGATGAACTGCTTGAGAAATATAAATAATCCTGATGGAAAGGCCTCTGACCGGACATATTAAAAAAGGGGAAGCTCCTCCCGGCTTCAGGGAATATTATCGTGCCGGCGGCTACAATGGAACCATTAAAGCGCTGAAAGAGATGACTCCCGCCGGGGTGACTTCCCTGGTTAAGGCATCAAACCTGCTTGGGAGGGGAGGCGCGGGTTTCCCGACCGGGGTGAAATGGAGCCTTGTCCCGATGGAGGGCGAGAATATTTTCCCGAAGTACCTCGTGTGCAATGCTGACGAGATGGAACCCGGCACTTTCAAGGACCGCCTGCTGCTTGAAGGTAATCCTCATCAGCTGATCGCCGGAATGATCGCGGCTGCTTACGCGATACAGGCGGGCACGGCTTACATCTTCCTGCGCTGGGCCTATAAAAAAGCTGAACGCGAGCTCAGAAAAGCAATATCGGAGGCATATCGCGAAGGTTTCCTCGGGAAGAACATCCTTGGCACCGGTTTCAACCTCGACATACACGTGCACACGAGTGCCGGCAGGTATATTTGCGGTGAAGAGACCGCGCTCCTGAACGCTCTTGAAGGCAAGAGAGGGATACCACGGACAAAGCCGCCTTTCCCCGCGACAAGCGGTTTGTTCGGGAAGCCGACAGTGGTCAATAACGTGGAGACACTGTCGTGGATATCGCATATAGTTGAAAAAGGAGCCGACTGGTTCAAGGGCTTGAGCCTAACCGGCACTGGAGGCACAAAACTGTACGGGGTGAGCGGCAGGGTTAAGAGGCCCGGCCTGTGGGAACTGCCGCTGGGGGTAACCATCGGCGAAATAATCAATGAGCATGCCGGCGGGATGCACGATGGTTACGCTTTCAGGGGCGTCCTGCCAGGGGGAGCTTCAACGGATTTCCTGGTGGAAGAACACCTCGATGTGAAGATGGATTTTTCAACTGTCGCCGCGGCGGGGAGCAGGCTGGGAACCGGAACAATGATAGTGCTTGATGACAGGACCTGCCCGGTCGCCTTCCTCCAGAACGTCGAGAAATTCTATGCCCTCGAGAGCTGCGGCTGGTGCACACCATGCAGGGAAGGCCTGCCATGGGTTGAGAAAATGCTTTCAGCCATTGAAGATGGTAAGGGAAAAATGGAATACCTGGATATTCTGAAATTCCATACTTCATACATGGGACCGGGCCACACGTTTTGCGCTCACGCTCCCGGGGCCGCTGAACCACTGCAGAGCGGACTGAGGTTTTTTCATGATGACTTCAAACGACATATCGAGGAAAAAAAATGCCCATGGAAATGAAAGTGGTTAATATCCGGATTGACGGGAAACCGTACGAGGCTCACGAAGGGAAGAGCCTCCTTGATACCGCTCTTTCGCTGGGACTGTACATACCACATTTCTGTTATCACCCGGCACTTGGTTCTGTTGGGGCCTGCAGGTTATGTGCCGTGAAAAAATTTCGTGACACGAATGATACCAGGGGCAGGATCGTCATGTCATGCATGGAACCTGTAGTTGATGGACTTATTGTATCAATCAACGACCCTGATGCAAAGGCATTCCGGGCCGCGGTGATCGAGAGCCTGATGACAAACCACCCGCACGACTGCCCCGTTTGTGATGAAGGAGGTGAATGTCATCTGCAGGATATGACAGTGATGAGCGGGCATAATTACCGGCGGTTTGATTTTAGAAAACGTACCCATAATGATCAGTACCTGGGCCCTTTCATCAGTCACGAGATGAACCGCTGCATCCAGTGTTACAGGTGTGTCAGGTTCTACAGGGACTATGCCGGCGGCCGCGACTTCAATGTTTTTGCAACTCATAATAACGTGTTTTTTGGCCGCCACGAGGACGGCACCCTGCAAAATGAATTTAGCGGGAATCTTGTGGAGGTTTGCCCCACTGGCGTGTTTACAGACAAAACATTCAGGGAACATTACACCAGGAAGTGGGACCTGTCAAACGCGCCTTCCGTGTGTGTTCACTGCAGTGTTGGCTGCAATATAATTGCAGGCGAACGATACGATACCCTGAGAAGGATAATGAACAGGTACAATGGCGCGGTAAACGGTTATTTTATATGTGACAGGGGCAGGTTCGGATACGAGTTCGTGAATGGGAAGGACAGGATATTATCCCCGCGTACCCGTGACAGCAGGGATCTTGAACAGGCAGAGATGCCCGCTGACCAGGTTTTTACTGCCCTTGAACCCTTGTTTTCAAAGGACAGGAAGATCATGGGAATTGGATCTCCAAGGGCTTCGCTGGAATCAAATTACGCGTTGTTGAGGCTCGTCGGGGAAGAGAATTTCTTCCACGGGATCTCCGGGAAAGAACAGTCGCTTACAAGGGCAGCCCTGCAGTTTATGCAAAACAGCGGCATCGTGGTACCTTCTCTTAAACAGGTTGAGAAAGCTGATGCCGTTATTATCCTTGGCGAGGATCTGACAAACACTGCACCCATGATGGCTCTGGCAGTACGTCAGGCAGCCAGGAACATTCAGATCACTGAAGCCCTGGCTAAAGGGATCCCGTTCTGGAACGACCTCCCTGTTCGCGAACTCGCGCAGGATAGGAAAAGCCCGGTTTATATAGCAACCCCTGTGAAGGATTCCCTTGATGATGTCGCTGAAAGATCATTCAGGGGCACCCCGGCCGGGATATCAAAGCTGGGCTTTAATATCAGCTCTGTTATAAAGAGACAGGCAATCGTCCCCGGGGATAACGATGACGAAATCCGGAACCTGGCTGAACAAATAGCACGGACCCTGCTGAAAGCTGAAAACCCGTTGGTTATTGCAGGTATAACATGTCTCGACGGGAATGTTCTTAACGCGGGAATGAGTATCGCTTCTTCCCTTCTGTCGTTGAATAAAAAAGTCATGTTCATCCCCGTGCTTCCGGAATCCAACAGCATGGGACTGGCTCTCATGCCTGGCAAATCACTCGATGATGCTGCTGACACCCTTTCCGTTCAGGGAACCGACACTCTTATCATTTTGGAGAATGATCTTTTCAGAAGGGCAGACGAGGATACCGTGGCAAACATGTTCGGGAAATCCGGCAGGGTGGTTGTCCTGGATTACCTTAACAACCCCACGGCGCGGGCAGCCGACATACTCCTTCCCGCCACTGCTTTTGCCGAATCGCAGGGAACTATCGTGAACAACGAGGGAAGAGCCCAGAGATATTACAAGGTTCTTGCCGCAGGTGAAGGGATAAAGGAAAGCTGGCAATGGCTGAACCAGGTTTCAGGAATAAGAAGCGACAATGTACCCGTGTCCCCGGGGCATTTCGATGATATCGTGGCTTCAATGGTAACGGCATTGCCAGTGTTTTCAGCGATTAAGGAATATATTCCCGATGCTGATTTCAGGATGCTGAATGCCAAGGTGCCGCGACAAACTTTCCGCTATAGCGGGAGGACCGCGATGAATGCACACAGGGCAGTCAGCGAAAAACGTGTCAGGCAGGATCCTGATTCTCCGCTGGCATTCAGCATGGAAGGCCGCCGGGAGTCACCTCCTTCTTCACTGGTGCCCTTTTACTGGACACCCGGGTGGAATTCGGTGCAGGCCTTCTATAATTACATTGATCACCCGAATGGGTCAATGAAAGGCGGGGATCCCGGGATACGGCTGATCAGGCAGGCAGAACGGGTGAATTCCGGCAGCTTTGAAATGATAACCGGGTATTTTGAATCAGAAGGAGACGGATGGCTCATCGTTCCCCTCTACCGGGTATTCGGAAGCGAGGAATTAAGTTCGGCTGCCTCTTCCCTCAGGCAACTGGTTGATGATCCCGCCATACTCGTCAACAGGCGGGATGCTGAAAGGTTAAACGTTGATGACGGGGATTCGGTGCGACTTGAAACCAGTGGAAAACGACTGGTTGTTAAAGTGAAAATTGAAAACAGCCTTGTAAGCGGGGTGGCAGGCCTGACTGTAAACCTGCCTGGGATGAACTTCGTTGATCTTCCTGCCAGCGGGGAAATATTGAAAATTTAACCGGGTTACAATGAATTATCTGTGGATCATTTTGGGGGTAATTTTCATAGCCCTGTCAATAGCGGCCGGGCTGATATGGGTTGAAAGAAGGCTGCTTTCTGTCTGGCAGGACAGGCTCGGACCAAACCGCGTTGGCCCTTTTGGCCTTGCCCAGGTTATAGCCGACACCCTGAAGCTTTTTTTCAAGGAAGACTGGGTGCCGCCGTTCTCTGACAAAGTGGTCTTTACAATTGCCCCCGGCATCCTCATGGTCACTATACTCCTGACCTTTGCCGTGATCCCGTTCGGCCCGGAGTTTTGTGTTTTTGACTCGAATATCGGAGTGCTGTTTTTTCTTGGAAACTCATCGCTTGGAGTCTACAGCATCGTTCTTGGCGGCTGGGCATCGAACAACAAGTATTCCCTGATAGGAGCAATGCGCGCCTCGGCCCAGATGCTGACCTATGAAGTGTTCATGGGGCTTTCGCTGATGGGAGTCGTGATGATGGCTGACACCTTCAGCTTCAGTGAAATCGTCGAGGCACAAAGGGGCGGTTGGTTCATCCTGCCCCAGTTTCTTGGTTTCGTGGTCTTTTTTATAGCAGGGATAGCTGAAACACACAGGCTGCCTTTCGATATCCCCGAAGCCGAGGGAGAGCTGATTGCAGGCTATCACTCAGAGTACTCGGGTATGAAATTCGGGATGTTTTTCGTTGGCGAGTACCTTGGGATAACACTCATCTCGGCAATAATAGCCACCATGTTTTTTGGAGGATGGCTGGGCCCTTCATTCCTGCCCCCTGTTTTCTGGTTTTTGCTGAAGACGTTCATTTTCATAGGTGTTTTTATTCTTCTAAGGGCTTCCCTGCCGAGGCCGAGATACGACCAGCTTATGAAACTGGGATGGAAGCTCCTGTTCCCGATTGCTTTGCTCAACCTGCTCGTTACAGGTGCAATACTTATATTTTTTGATGAAAAAGATAAAATGAACCTGATATGATCAGTATCCTCCGAAGTATATGGCTGACATTCCTTCACATCTTTCACAAACGGGAAACGGTGGAATACCCCGAGGTGAAGCCTTATCTTGCCCCGCGCTACCGTGGCAGGATAGTATTGACCCGCGACCCGGATAGGAACGAACGCTGCGTGGCCTGTTACCTTTGCGCGGCGGTTTGCCCGGTGGATTGTATCTCGTTGCAGGCCGCGACGGGTGAGAAGGGGAGACGTCATCCCGAATTTTTCCGGATAAATTTCTCCAGATGCATTTTTTGCGGGTTTTGCGAGGAAGCCTGCCCCACTAATGCTATCCAGCTTATTCCTGATTTTGAGATGGGTGAATACATCAGGCAGAACCTGGTTTATGAAAAGGAACACCTGCTGATAAGCGGTGAAGGGAAATATCATGGATACAATTTTTACAAACACGCGGGGGTGGCCATGGGTGTCAAAGGAAAAGGAGAAGGGGATACGGAGTATAAACCTGTTGATGTAAAAGATCTTATGCCATAAAATCGTGATGCTATGAACTTTTTCTTTTACCTGGCCGCGGCAATCGCCCTGATATCAACGATAATGGCTATCTCGGGAAGGAATGCCATTCATGCCCTTCTGAACCTGATCATATCGCTCCTGGCAGTCTCGGTAATCTTTTATCTTCTCGATGCACCGTTCATAGCTGCCCTGGAGGTGATAATATACGCGGGCGCCATCATGGTGCTGTTCATTTTCGTGACCATGATGCTTAATATCGGAACGGAAAAAAAGATAGAGAAAAGATGGCTCAATCCTCGAGTGTGGATTGTACCTTCTATCCTTGCCGCTCTCCTCCTGGTTGATTTCATCCTGATTATAAACGGGCTGCAGATTCCGGAGCCTGTTGATGAAACTCTTAATACAAAACAGGTTGGGATATCCTTGTTTTCTACATACGTTTTGGCCGTGGAGATAGCAGGTATTCTTCTGATGGCCGGCGTCATCGGTGCTTATCACCTGGGCAGCCAGAAGAAAAAAGTGACTCACAGGTTTTTAAAGAAATAGGAGATGCTGACTGTTCCGATTGAAACGATGTTGATTTTTGCCGGGCTCCTGTTCCTTATCGGCCTGGTAGGGTTACTTACACGCAGGAACCTGATCTTCATGCTTATGTCGATAGAGATCATGTTCAACAGCGCCGGCCTCGTGTTCATTATAGCAGGACGGCATTGGAAGCAGGCCGACGGTCAGGTCATGTTTATTTTCATCCTTGCAGTCGCCGCAGTTGAGGTGGCTATTGGCCTTGCACTGCTGCTGCAGGTTTATCATCATTATAAGACCCTTGATGCCGATTCTGTCGGGAAACTGAAGGATAACAATCAATAAAGCGATGATGGAAACTTGTATTGCCCTCATACCCCTTATACCCCTGCTTGGTTTTCTGATCCTGGCTGTTGCCGGGGGAAAGTTCGACAGGAAAACCGCCGGGTATATCGGTGCAGGTTCGGTTGGTATTTCACTGGTACTTGCCCTGATAGCCGGCGCATTGTTCCTCAGGTCATTGCCGGGGGTAAGTTCCTATAGTGTCAGCTTATGGGAATGGATTAGTGCCGGGGAGCTTAGGGCAGACATGTCATTCAGTCTTGATTCCCTTTCGCTGGTTTTCTGCATCGTGATCACTTTCGTGGGCTTCCTGATACATGTCTATTCCATTGAGTTCATGTCGGGTGATGAAGGATTTTCAAGGTTCTTTGCCTATATGAACCTTTTCGTGGGTTCCATGCTGATCCTTGTCCTCGCTGATAATATCCTGCTGCTTTACTTTGGATGGGAGGGTGTCGGACTGTGCAGTTACCTGCTGATCGGTTTCTGGTACAAGGAGCCGGAGAATGGGTACGCGGCAAGGAAGGCTTTCATAGTTACCCGTATAGGGGATACGGCCATGATCATCGGGATCTTTATTCTGTTCGTGAATTTCAGGACTTTCCACCTGGACGAGCTGATGCTGCAGGTCAATGATAAATGGTCAGTCGGGTCACCCCTCGCGGTTATTACTGCTGCCTTGCTTCTTTTCGGTGCATTGGGTAAGTCGGCCCAGCTGCCGCTGCAAACCTGGCTGCCCGATGCCATGGCAGGCCCGTCGCCAGTGAGCGCCCTTATACATGCAGCCACCATGGTGACAGCGGGAGTGTACCTGATTGCACGCTGCCACGTGCTCTTCAACCTTGCCCCGGTTGTGATGACAGCCATCGCCATTATAGGCGCCCTGACATTGCTGATCGCTGGCTTCAGCGCCCTGGGTCAGCATGACCTGAAACGAATCCTGGCGTATTCCACCATAAGCCAGATCGGGTACATGTTTCTCGCCCTGGGAGTGGGAGCATGGTCGGCGGCAATATTCCACTTCATGATACATGCCTTCTTCAAGGCACTCCTCTTCCTCGCCGGAGGCGTGGTTATACTGGTGCTTAAAGAAGAACATGATATTTTCAGGATGGGCGGGATGAAAAAAGAAATGCCGCTGATCTTTTTTACTTTCCTTGCCGGCTCCGCGTCCCTGTCTGCCCTTCCCCTGGTAACAGCAGGGTTCTACAGTAAGGATCCTATACTGTGGTACTCGTTTTCTTCAGTCACTGGAAATTTCTGGTTGTGGATAGCAGCTTTCACCGGGGCCTTCCTCACAACACTCTATACCTTCAGGCTGGTTTTTGTCGTGTTTTTTGGTGAAACAAAATTAAAACCCTCATTCCAGCCGGGTAAACTGATGACAGTGCCCCTGGCAATACTGGCCTTCTTCTCAATCGTGGCGGGTTTTATCGAGCTGCCTGAATCATTCGGGCGCTTTCATCTTTTTTCCTCTCTCGCGGAGAATACTTTACCAGCGGTCACGGTAAGGGAAACCGGTTACCCCGAGACACTGTTCCAGCTTTTGTCAGCATTGATAGTGTTTGCAGGGATTTACCTGGCTTATTTGGCTTACTACAAAAAGCCCTCGATGTCGGAATCATTTGAACACGGCCGTATTCATCGCTTTTTCGAGAGCGGGTTCGGCTTCGACCGCCTTTACGACGTGTTGCTGGTAAACCCGCTGGTGTGGCTGTCGGCAATTAACAGGAATGACATATTTGACTGGCTTAATATTGGTCTTGCACGCCTGACTGTTCTGGGGAACCGTCTTTTCAGCCTTACCCAGAACGGGAAGCTGCGATGGTACGTGATGTCCTTTACAATCGGTATAGTATTGATCCTGACATACATGATATTGAGATGATACTGGCATACCTTATACTTATCCTGCTGGCAGGGTCACTGCTCGCGCTCCTGACCGGGAGAAAGGGTAACCTCTGGCCGCGCGTTATTTCCGTCGCTGCCGTTTCCCTTGATCTGGTACTGCTGATAATTTTCAGTTCCAGTGTATCAGGCACTGACGGCAAATGGCTGATGGACCTGCAACTCGAATGGATACCCCGGTTTGGCATCAGCCTTCACCTGGCGCTTGACGGGCTAAGTCTTGTAATGGTATTGCTGACATTGTTCCTTGGTATCATATCGGTCGTGATTTCCTGGAAGGAAATTAATTCCAGGGTCGGGTTCTTTCATTTCAACCTGCTTCTGATACTGGCGGGGATCATCGGAGTGTTCCTGTCCCTCGACCTGTTCCTGTTTTATTTTTTCTGGGAGATGATGCTGGTCCCCATGTATTTCATGATAGGGATATGGGGTCACGAGAACAGGACAGCAGCTTCATACAAGTTTTTCCTGTATACCCAGGCCAGCGGCCTTCTTATGTTTATTGCCATACTGGCTCTTGTTTTTGTTCATGAAAGCACTTCAGGCACATTAACATTTGATTATGTTCAGCTTTTAGGGCTTGAGATGCCGGCGGCGAAGGAACTGTTGATAATGTCGGGTTTCCTTGCCGCTTTCCTGGTTAAACTGCCGGTTGTTCCCCTGCACAATTGGCTGCCTGATGCCCACAGCCAGGCCCCGACTGCTGGTAGCGTCATACTCGCGGCCCTGCTCCTTAAAACCGGGGCATACGGGTTGATACGTTTTGTCGTCCCGTTGTTTCCATCGGCATCCGCTGCTTTTGCCCCTGTAGGGATGGGACTGGGGGTTATCGGTATCCTTTACGGCGCCAAGCTTGCCTTTGCACAGACGGACCTCAAGCGGCTGGTAGCCTATACCAGCGTGAGTCACATGGGTTTCGTTATCCTTGGAGTATTTGCCTTCAACGTGATCGCGTACCAGGGCGTCGTGATGCAGATGATAGCTCATGCAATAAGCACCGGGGCATTGTTTATTCTTGCCGGACAGCTGTATGAACGTATCCATACCAGGGATATGGACCAGATGGGAGGCCTCTGGGAAAAAACACCGGTGATGGGAGCCATAGGCATGATTTTCTCCCTGGCATCACTCGGGCTGCCCGGCCTGGCGAATTTTGTCGCCGAACTTTTAACCCTGCTGGGAACATTTAAAGCCAGTGTGCTGATGGCCAGCCTGGCCTGCCTCGGACTCGTGGCGGCTACAATCTATTCCTTACGGATCGTGCAGAAAGTGTTTTTCGGGAAGATGAATCATGAATGGGAGATTGCAGACCTGAACCTGAGGGAGAAGATCGTTTCTGCTGTTCTCGTTGTACTGGTTGTTGCACTCGGTCTTTTCCCGCGGCCGGTACTTAACCTGGCCGGTCCGGCTATTATTAAGACGCTGGATTCTCATCCCGCTCAGCTGACCGGGCTGCCAGACTCAGGCAAGAGTGCCGGGAACGGGAAAACAGCCTCGTTCAACCAGTTGTCAGGAATGTTTAAAAAGCACTGAGATATGACCATAGCTGATCTTTATTCCATGATGCCCCTCATTGTTATCGCCATGGCGCCGGTCGTGATGATGA
>Ga0208939_1003411_pt1 | contig 10555 bp, 9 predicted proteins | sample AD_STIC12_MetaG_FD_184437 | JGI IMG/M metagenome (GOLD analysis project Ga0208939, IMG submission 184437) | Active sludge microbial communities of municipal wastewater-treating anaerobic digesters from USA - AD_STIC12_MetaG (SPAdes) (version 2) | ecosystem: Engineered > Bioreactor > Anaerobic >...
ACCTGCTCCATCCCAAGCATCCCTCCTCCGGCTGCTCCGAGCGGTCCCGCTCGTGCTACCGGTTACGGTGCCAGGGGTGGGTCAATTTCTAAACGTTGGATGGGTCAATTTCCGAGCGGCGCGTACACAAGATCCATTCACTGCCAGGTGGAAAACCTTCCAATGTCGGGCGACAGTGCATCCCGTCTCCCATCTGAACAACCATTCCGGAATCGAGCATCCCCCCTTTCAGTGTCTCCAAAACGTGAACACCCATAGCTGGCGGTTTTCCAGTGTCATGGCGGGTGATCCTTCCTTGAATGATCAGCGGTGCATCCTTTGCTGCGACAAAAAACGGGCCTCGCCACGCGCAGGAACAGGCACCGCCAGAAAAAGGGAACATAGTTAAACATAGGCCAATCAACATGAATTCTAATGACAATCTTTTCATCTCAAGGCCTTCCTTGACCTTCCAGATAGACAAATGGTTGTCTCTCCAGATCATCGGCTATGCAATGAATCAATGGTTTGCTTGATGATCTGGCGTTGTGCATTGCCTCCCGATACCGTCCTGCAAGGATCGGCCATAGATCTTTCTCGTGCCTGGCCCGTGCAGCCTCGTATCCGGCTCTGAGCCGATGTGCTTTGAAGAGGTGGAGAAACGGGGCGATAGGCGTCCCGGGATGTTTGCTCAACCAATCGTCTACAAAGTTTGCCTCCTCCACGGGCCCCTCACTCATACCCTCCCACTCACCTACAAGAGGTACTGAATACGCAAAAGCCTCCGCCTCAGCGCGCACCTCTCGTCCAAGTATGGCGACCATTTGTTCTGCCAAAACCCTCATCCTGACAAGCGCTGCCTTTTCGGACGTGGAAGGCGGTTCAAATGCCCAGAGGGAGGAATCCGGCGCAATGGCCGCGAGGTAATTCTTGAGGCAAGGCCGACCCTCTTTCGGGTAGTGGGCCGGGTCCAATTCCTTTATCGGCCGCGAACCAATGAAAATGATATCTGAGAGTGTAGGTGTCTGCAGCGGTGTCTCCGCGCAGCAGAGGCACCAGCCGCTGCCCAAAATAGTCACGCAAACCGCGACGCATAGATAACAAATACGATACATCGCTTTTCCTTTATAATTACATGCACAGCCTTGCATCACCCAACGATCATTAGACTGATCATAATAACCGTCCCCGGCATTCTGGGCTGCCAATCTATTGTGCCGGTTTATGGGATGCCGAACATCCCTCATCCTGTTTATCTCCTTTATGTTGCGCATAGTCCCTTAGGCCAGTATGCGTCTTAGACTGATCCGTAGATGATGATCCGCATCGCGTGCCCGCAGCGCCGGCCCACGAGCGGGTCAACCTCCCAGATGCGGCGGATCAGGGCCCCCCACAACCGCCGGAGGGCGCGGCGCCTGTCGTGGTGATTCCGCTGCGCGAGCCGACATGCGAGATGCAGCACCTGTGCGGCGGAATGGGGCTGCTCGGGCTGGCCGAAGGAGCACGAATCTCCCAGGCTCCAGGTTCGTACGAAAAAGAGCCTGGTCGAAGAGACGGCGCGCCCGCTAGGTTCCCGGCCACGCCAACGTGTGCGGCCAAGAGGGAGTTGGCAAGCTCCAATCCAACGGAGACTGGTCGAGCAGCCAGGGTCGCAGCGCACTCTCCAACTTGTGCGGGCGGACCGGCCGCGGCCACTTGCGCTCGGCCCCAGAGCCACCGGAGCCTCTCTCCTACTGCGCCGCAAGCACGTGGACGATCTCCGTGGAGTCCCAGCCCACCCGGTACCCGTCGACACCTCCGGCAGCAACCCGCCCCGAGGCGCTGCGGGTCCAACAAACGACCATCACACCCTGCAGCGGGCCTCCAACCCAGCGGTACTCCCCGGCCCTCCCGCACAGGGGATCGGCTTGCGTTGCCCAACCGAGCGCCGACTCCCTCAGGCGCACGCCGTTGACCCAGACGGCGACGCCCGCCCACGCTGCTGGTTGGCCGTCGGCCGTGCGCGCGATCAGGCGCCGCTGAGCTCCCAACGGTGGCATCGTCACGACCGTTGTCTCATCCTTGTTGGTCGGCCACGGTGCAACCAGCAACCCCGCGCTTGCATGCCGCGCGAGAAGCGCGCTCGCAAGGGCCTGCTCTGGCAGTGTGACCGCGCCGTCCCCATCACATGTGCCCTCCCAAAGCAGCGTGGCGCCGTCGGGCCCGATGCCCGCGACCTCGGCGCCACTCGCTGGTCGTCCATCCGCGAGCAGTAGCCTTGCTTTCGCTCCCGGCGCGCTCGGCTGCAAGGCGACGTCTATGACCTTCTCGGTTGGTTCCTTGGGGACTTCCTGCTTCACGCTCGCCTTCTCATAGCCCTCAGCGAGCACAGTCAGTGTGAGGTTGCCGGGCCGCAGCGGGTGCAGCTTGACCTCGCCGTCGCTGTTTGTTCTTGACTCCGCGCTGGCACCTGCCCGCTCGCCGTTGTTGAGGATGCCCACCTTGGCATCGGCAACAGGGCTGCCGGTCCGTGCGTCAGTCACATGGACAAGGTACTGGTTGCAGGGAAGCTCGAAGTCGCGCGTCGTGTCGTGGGCGATCGCGCGGTTCAGAGGTTCGAGCAGGTCACTCGTGCCTGGCAGTGTGAACTTGAGCAGTGTGATGGGGTGGAAGACGGTCGCGGCGTAGTGACCGTCCTGGTCGGTCTTCGTGCTGGCCCAGCGGAAGTCCGTACCATCCGACAGGAAGCCGACCTCGACGGCCGCGGGTTTGCCGCATCGCGTCACGGTCCCAGCTACGTGAATCGCAGGAGGCGCCAACGCCACCTCCCGGTCCTCGCCGTCCGACATGTCAACGCTCTCGTTCACCTTCCACACCCCGCTCCGCAAGACCAGGTGGAGGAGATGGCGCGGCATGTTCGGGAATTTGAGCTTGCTGTGAACGTCGACGATCTGCCGCTCCTGCAGGACCCTTGTCCCGTCGAGCACTCGTAGTGACATTCCTGGGCTTGCGAGGCCTTCCGGTAGCTCGAGAGCGACCGTCAGCGTGCTGCCAGGCGAGACCCTCCCGTCTACGTAGCGCAACGCGCCACTCGGCAGGGCCACCTCTTGATCGAACGGCAGCACGCCCTTCGCGGCTACGTGGACGGTTGCCGTTCGATCGGTGAGACCCCACCACGCCGCATAGACGCCACTTGGATCGTGGAAGACAACGTCCGGCCTGTGCTGTGTACCGCTGGCGGTCAGTGCCGCCGTCGCATCAGCGGCACTCTCGTCCAGCACGGCTCCCTCGACGACGACCCGCACGAACAGGTCGGCAGCCGGGGGCGCTGGCGTCCGAAAGGCGACAATTCCGGGTCGGTCAGGGCGGGCCTCGGTCACGCGGGCAACCGCCAACCACTCGTTCTTGGCGTCGTCGTGCAACAACGCGAGCACTGGTCCTGGCGGCATTTGGATCGGCTTGCTGGGGCTCGAGAGCTTCACTGGGCGGAGGAACCTCCCACCCACGCTGTAGAGGTGGACCGAGCAGCCCGGCTTGATCGGGATGTCCGGATCGAGGGCCACGAGACCGGCCGGCACGACTTGGTCGAGCATCCTGAGGCCGCGCTCCCCGCTGCCAAGGCCCCAAAAGACGACGTGCTGGGCCTTGGAGATCATCCCCGCACCTTCGAGGAACCAGCGGTAGAACCCCGGTTCATCGAGCAGGAACCACTCCCCGGCAGGCCGGCTTACCTCACGTTGCTGGTCGCGGTGAGGGATGAGGTGGACAAAATACCCTGTCGGGTCGGAGGGGAGGGTGTCCTTCTCACCCAGGATCGGCCACATCGCGAGCGCGGGATGGCCGTCAATGAGGCCCTCCTCGGTGCTAGGTCGAGCAGGCGTTTCCGAACACCAAGCGGATTGCCAGGCAAGCGCGAGCGGAAGCAGAACGAGAGCGCAGCGCCGCAAGAGCACTTTTCTCATCACCAGCAATCCTATGGACCTCCTTCCAAATTGAAAACGACCCTACATACCCGACAGCCCAAAGTCAACAGCCCGCTGCGCCCAGTTGCGTGCGGGAGTCAGGGGACCCGCTGGCGCGGGGCAGAGCCGCGGCAGCGAGCTGCGGATCACGCGGCTTGCCGAGAGCAGCGGACCGACGGCCGAGATCACGTCGCCAACGCGTGGCGCGTGGCTGACGGCCGACGGAAGGCCGGTCGCCAGTCGCGTGTCGGACGCCAAGGCGAGTGTCGTGGCCAACGGAGCGGGCGGGAAGATGACGGCGGGCGGCGTGCGCCTGCACGCCATCGCCAACGGCGCGCAGAGCCAGGTGCGCGCGCTCGCGACCGATGGCCACAACCAGCCGTACTTCAACGGCCTCTACGGCTCCACCCTGGGGCGTCAAGACGGTGCGCGGCGGGCGACCTCTCCTCCTCCAAGTGGCTCACGACCAGCGTGCTGCCGAGCGCGATCCCGAGCGATCTCGAGGTGCTGACGCAGGACGAGGAGGGCACGGCGCTCTCGTTCGAGCGCTTCTCCGCCGCCGACGTCGCAGGCGGACCGACCTTCGCCACCCTCGTGCCCGACAGTAAGGGCCTCTACCACTTCGACGTCGCGCTCACCTCCACGGTGCAGCGCGCGAAGAGCGGCAAGGTCGAGCCGAGCCTCGTCCCCCGAGCAACCCAAAGCCGGACGCCGACGTGGACGGCTGCCTGAGCGCCCGCTCGGGTCCGCACCCGATCCCGGACGAGAGCGACGAGGGCGTCTTCATCGGCGGCGTGCCGGGCATAGCCGGAGCTTCGTTCAACGGTGAGCTCTCCGGCGTTACCATCCACCGGCGGGCACTCCACCCCGCCGAGGTGGCGCAGAGCCGCCGGGGCGCGGCAGCAAGGAGCGAGCGATGACTACCACTTGGACTTTCCGGACCCTGGCGTCACTCGTGCTTGCCCTGGCGGTTGGCGTGCCGGCGGCAGCCGCGGACTACACCTACACCTACAACGAGGCCGACCAGCTCGTCCAGGCCGGCCAGGTTGCCAACCTCAACCCGGTGTCGTTCACCTACGACGGTGACGGCGTCAGGGTCAAGCGCTCGGTCGAGTCACTCCTGCCCACCACCGAGACCATCTACGTCTACGACGCCTTCGGCAACGTCATCGCCGAGTACGACAAGACCGGCCAGCTCCTTGCCGACTACGTCTGGGTCAATGGCCAGCGCGTTTGCAAGATCGCCGCCGGTGAGCAGCGCACCTACTACCACACCGGACCCGGCGGCAGCACCCTGGCGCTGACCAACGATGCCGCACAGGTCATCGGCCGCACCGACTACTACCCCTTCGGCTCGACGTTCGCCTCGTCGGGGACCCAGGACCGCTACGCCTTCATGGGCAAGGACAGGGACTTCGGTCTCTACTACTTCGGTTCCCGCTTCTACGACCCTGCCACCGCCACCTTCTCCTCGCCTGACCCGGTTGCGGGGTCGGTGGAGCGCCCGCAGGGCCTGCACCGCTACAGCTACGCCCTCAACAACCCCAACAAGTACCATGACCCGAACGGCGAGATCCTCGACACCATCCTGGACATCGGCTTCATCGCCTACGACGTCTACCGGATCGTCGCCGACAACGTCGTCGGCCAGAAAGGCAACTTCAAGGAGAACCTCCTGGCGTTGGGTGCCGACGTCGGCGGCGCCTGCATCCCGTTTGCCACCGGCGGCGGGGTTGCCTTGCGCGTCGCTGCCCACACCGACGACGTCATCGACGGGGTCCGCTTGGCGGAGCGTGGGGTCGATGCGGTGAGGGCACCAAGAGGCGGAACGTGCGTTGTGAAGGACGCCCAGGGCGAGGTTATGCGGACTGGTCGGAGCAAGGACCTTGCGAGACGGGCGGGTGAGCATCGCCGGAATCCAGCGACGAAGGACTTTGAGTTCGAAGTGGACAGGCAAACGGACGTGTACGCAGAACAACGGGGCCGCGAACAGGTGATTCACGACCAACACAAGCCTCCACTCGACAAAATCCGTCCCATCAGCCCGCAGAACCCACGACGTCAGGAATACCTGGACGCCGCCAAACGGCTTTCGGAGGACTAACGATGGCGAGGAAGTTGCCGTACAAGGAAGGTGACTGGTTCGCTGTGCCGCTCAGGGATGGCGGTTTCGCGCTCGGCGTCGTCGCTCGGATGGATGGAAAGGGAGCTGTGATCGCCTATCTCTTCGGGCCACGATCTGAAGCCCTGCCGTCACTTGAGGCTGTCGGCAGCAAGCGCGCGACGGATGCGGTTCTAGTTGCAAACACGGGAGATCTCGGCCTGCTGCGCGGCGAGTGGCCCGTACTTGGCAAGGTGGATCCCTGGGAAAGGGAGGCGTGGCCTGTGCCGGTGTTCGTCAGAAGGAGCGTGGTCTCAAACACGCCGAAGAAGGTGATCTACCGTGAGCCGGATTTCAACATTGAGGCCGAGATCCTGCCGTGCACTGAGGAGGAAGCGCGGCAACTGCCGAAGGATGGCATCCTGGGCTACGGTGCCGTCGAGATTCGGCTGACCACCCTCCTGACGCGTGAATAGACACCTCGGCAGATGAACGAGCTGCGAGCTGATCCGAGGTTCCAATGAGGGAGTTCTACTCCATTACGCCTTCATGGGCGCGGGGTCGGTGGAGCGCCCGCGGAGCCTGCACCGCTACAGCTACGCCCTCAACAACCCCAACAAGTACCATGACCCGAACGGCGAGATCCTCGACACCATCCTGGACATCGGCTTTATCGCCTACGACGTCTACCGGATCGTCGCCGACAACGTCGTCGGCCAGAAAGGCAACTTCAAGGAGAACCCCCTGGCGTTGGGTGCCGACGTCGGCGGCGCCTGCATCCCGTTTGCCACCGGCGGCGGGGTTGCCTTGCGCGTCGCTGCCCACACCGACGACGTCATCGACGGGGTCCGCATGGCGGACCGTGGGGTCGATGCGGTGAGGGCCGCTGACCGTGTTGCGGACGTCCAGCGGGCTGTGGTCCACGGTCACCATCCACAGCCGAAGTTCCTTGGCGGCACCAGCCAGCAAGCTCTCTCCGAACTTGACCCCTCGATCCACCGCGAGTACCACAAGCCTCTTGCCGGCAACCTGGACGCAAAGGGCATTCCTCTCCCGGTTGGTGGCAGGGGAGGGTCGGCCGTGGACTGGGCGAACTACATGAACGTGAACCCTGGAGCCTAGCAGAAGGCATTCGATGCCGTGCTCGAGACCTCACGGACCATCGACATCAAGCACGGCACGTCGATCACCCGAGACGATCGGAAGAGCGTCATGGACGGTCGGACCAACACTCGCCTCGTCACGGTGATCGACGAGCCCGACGCGGCCACCGCACCGCCAGAGACCCGGCCACGCACCGGCTTGGCACGCTTGGGGTCGCCGCACGCACCGCGAGCCAACATCGAGAACCCGCTCGTCGAGATCGTCGACCCCGGCGGCTTGCGAAGCGCTGCGCTCCCCTTCCGGCCGCCCCCCGACAAACGGACGCACTCCGGGAGCAGCTCACCGCCAGCCGAGGCGGCGAGCTGCCCCGGAAGCATCCTATCCCCTTCTCCCCCTTGTCCTGTCCTGGAGCCTCAGAACAGCCAGGGGTTGGTGGTTGCGTCGCCGGTCTTGTTATCGATCACCGATGCCGAGACGATGACGCCGGTACCCGACAGCACCGCGACCCGGGCAAACCCCGAGCCGATGTCCGTCCGGCCCGCGAACTTCTGGAAGACCCGAGTTTGCTGCTTCCATTCCCCGGCAGCGAGAGACTCCGTATAGCCCCCGAGCCGCGTGCCGTCTCCGTTGAACAGCGTTACCGCCACCCGCGCCGGCGTGGCCCCGGTATTGGTGAGCGCGATGTTCGACCTGAACGCGGCGTTCTCCTTGAGGCCAACCAGCCAGGCGAGCTCGCCCGCCCACACCGCCTGGTTGGTGGTGTACGGCCCGTAGTACTGGCCGTAGGTATCGGTGGCGCTCGCCTGGTTGTAGGTCCGGGAGTTGGCACGTACCGGCTGATCGGAGCAGAGCTGCAGGCCGCCCGATCCGTTGTACCCCATCTGCCCGGCCACGTTGGCCACCAGCACCTGGCGCCCCGCCGCCACCGTGGTGGCGAGCGTCTTGATCCCGGCCGTGCTGGTGTGCAGCCGCAGTTGGACCTGCGCCGTGGCCGACGTCGGGTTGAGGATCGCCACGTCGGTACGCCAGTTGGCGCCGATCCCGGTCGCCTGCGTGCCGACCTGGAACCACTGCGAGTACGTGCACGCCGCAGGCTGCGCAGCGCTGGTGACGACGATCACCCCTGACCTGACGCAGTACACACCGTCGACCACCGTGGTGAGCTGCCACTCGTAACTGCCCGGTGCCGAATAGACGTGCGTCGTCGTGGCGTCGCCAGACGGCATGGTGCGGTCGCCGAAGTCCCACAGGTACGCCGGCGACCGCGAGCAGTTGGCCCAGCTCGCGAACCCCCGGAACGACACGGTCTGCCCCACCTGCGCGGTCGCCGGCACGACGGCAGCGCAGTTGAGCACGCAACCGGCGCCCGAGACGATGGTGATCTGACCCGAGCGCCGGCACCACACGCCATCGATCACGACCATGTACTCCCAGGTGTAGGTGCCGGGTCGCGAGTAGCGCCAGGTCGTGTTCTGCGCCTGCGCCACCGCCGTGGTGCCGTCGCCGAAGAACCAGAAGTACTCCGGGGTCCCCGTGCACCCCGTGGCCGTAGCGCCACCCACGAACTGCACTTGCTGGTTGACCAACGCCACCGCCGGGACAACCGCGGAGCATCCCACACGGCAACCGGTAGCCGGCCCACCGATGATGGTGATCGTGCCACGCCGCACGCAGAGCGCACCGTTGACGACCACCGTGAGCTCCCAGGTGTAGGTTCCCGGCAAATCGTAGGTCGCCGTGACCGTCCGGCCCTGGGCGACGGCCGTCGTACCGTCACCGAACCTCCAGAAGTACTCGGGGGTACCGGAGCAGTTGCTGGTCGTCGCCGAGCCCTGGAAGGTGATAGCGGTCCCGACCGTCCCAGTCGTGGGCACGACTGCGTCACATCCCAGCACGCAACTGCTCGGGGTGCCGCTGGTGACGTTGATGGTACCGGTTCGTACGCAACGGGTGGTGCCCAGGACGACGATCAGCTCCCAGGTGTAGGTCCCGGCCGCAGGGTACGAGAACGTCGTGTTCTGGGCCTGCGCGACCGCTGTCGTGCCGTCGCCGAAAGTCCAGAAGTACTGTGGCGTGCCGCTGCAGTTGGTGGCGGTGGCTGACCCCTGGAACGAGATCGTCTGCCCCACCGTTGCGGTCGTGGGCACCACGGCGTTGCACCCCAAGGTACAGGTCGTCCCGCCCCCGGGCGAGATCGTGATGGTGCCCGACTTGACGCAGCGGGCGTTGCCGAGCACGACCACGAGCTCCCAGGTGTAGGTTCCCGGCGCCGAATAGGTGTACGTCGTGTTCTGAGCCTGCGCCACGATCGTGGTGCCGTCGCCGAAGAACCAGAAGTACTCCGGGGCGCCGGCACACCCGGTTGCTGTGGCGGTGGAGGTGAACGAGATCGCCTGGCCGACCTGGCCAGTCGACGGGACCGTGGCCGTGCAGGCGAGGGTGCAGCCGGTCACGGTAAACGTCTTCTCACAGGTCGTCTCGAGCCGCCCCGACGCCTTGTCGAAGACGAAGACCTTGGCCTTGTAGGTGCCGCCCTCGGCTCCTGCAGGGAGCACGAGAGCGACGGTTTGCGGGTCGTTCTGCGCTCCGCTCGTGGTATACGTCTTCTCCGAACCCGCAACGATGAAACCGCTCGGGCTCACCAGGTTGGTCTCCACCCGGAGCTCCTGCGAGGCAAGCGAGGTGTCCACCTCGTACGTCACCTTCACGGTGTTGCCCGGCGCATAGGTCGTCTTGTCGGTCGTCACCGAGCGGCACGTCGCCGCCCCCTGACACCCACCGTTGATGATGAGCTGCGCCTGCTTGAGCATCACGCACCACTGCTCCGGTGCCGACCGTGGATCGGTGTTGACATCGATCCGAATCTTGTTGCGCCCGGTGACGAGGTAACTCACCGGCACCGTAAGAAAAGTCGTCGAGTCCTGACCGTCCGCCCCCGTCAGCGTCCCCACGAAGTTATTGTTGACGTAGACTTTGTCCACTTCCGGCTTGTTCGGATCGGTGTCCTCGTCCACATCGTTGCACAGCAGCAAGAGCTGCGCCGAGCTGATCGCCGTCTCGGTGACGTCGATGTGGAACTCGATCGGGTGCTTGGGGTCGGTCTTGAACAGGCAGGTGCCCCAGTCACCGTCCGCCACCCCGCCCCAGGTGTTGTTGTCGTTGTCCTGTGTCACCACGTAGGTACCGCAGCTGCTCCCGCCGCCGGTCACGGTGAACGTCTTCTCACAGGTCGTCTCGAGCCGCCCCGACGCCTTGTCGAAGACGAGGACCTTGGCCGTGTAGGTGCCGCCCAGTGCCGAGGTCGGGAGCACGAGAGCGACGGTTTGCGGGTCGTTCTGCGCTCCGCTCGTGGTATACGTCTTCTCCGAACCCGCAACGATGAAACCGCTCGGGCTCACCAGGTTGGTCTCCACCCGGAGCTCCTGCGAGG
>Ga0208939_1003413_pt1 | contig 10548 bp, 12 predicted proteins | sample AD_STIC12_MetaG_FD_184437 | JGI IMG/M metagenome (GOLD analysis project Ga0208939, IMG submission 184437) | Active sludge microbial communities of municipal wastewater-treating anaerobic digesters from USA - AD_STIC12_MetaG (SPAdes) (version 2) | ecosystem: Engineered > Bioreactor > Anaerobic >...
TAAACCATAAAATTAATCCTTTCAAATAATAACTCACCATTTCGGTGGTAGGTTCACTTTGCCAATGTTATTCAAGGTTTTCAGTAGCAACACTTCTCCTGCCATCAGAGATGTTTAATCACTACACTTAGAGCATGGGACTAGTGAAGCATCCCAAGATAACTATATCATTCTTGGATAACGTAGCTTTCGCTTAGGCTAATCAACCGACTTGTAGTTTCCTACAAGCCACTACCCTTCAGGGTAGTTGGCTGTTGACTTATAAAGTTTCAATAAGTTTGAAATTGTTGTTATTCCTTTTTCTAAATTATCTCTTTTTAATTCTTTATAATACTTTGAATTATGTATTGGCTCATCTACTTTTCGCTCACCTTCAAGTAAAGTTATAATATTTAAATCAACATCAAAATATGACATTATTGTATGACTAGAATGACTACCATAATTAATTCTTTTTTTTGGATCAGAATAATCCCCTGTTAGTTGACTTTCCAATTGAATCAAAACACAACTAATATTTGGAACAACTTTTTTTAATAACATAAAATCAACCATTATTCTCTTCAGCATTGCGTTTTCTGTATATGCTTTGCATTCAATTCCCATAACCATATTGTTATCAATTAACACGTGAACATCTGTTTTAAGTCCATAATAATAATCAGAAATATTATTATAAATATTATCTCTAACTTCTTTTTGTTTTAACTTCTCTATGTAAGGCTTATTAATTGGTATTTTGATTATTTGTTTTTCAAAAGATAATCTTTCAGGTCTGCCACCGACACTTTCCCAAGCAATTTCCACCATATTCCGTGCAATACTCTCAACTAACTTTCCTTTTCCTGCACGAACAATTCCACCAAATGCTCTTTTTTTATCATCATTTGCTTTTGCTTCAATACCTTTTACTAATATTTCATATTCTTTTAATATTTCTTCTATTGAATATGGCATAATAAATCCTTAAAAATTTATTTTTAATAATCTATTCTCCGCTACTTTACAATATTCTTTTGAAATATCTATTCCTAAATACCTTCTTTTAAAACTTTTAGCAACAAACGAAGTAGTCCCTGCTCCATTAAAAGGATCTAATACTATATCGTTTTCAAAACTAAATAATTTAATAACTCTAGTAGCCAATTCTTCGGGAAACATTGCGGGATGATTATAATTTTTCATGTTTCTTTCAGGAGCAATTGACCATTTTGCTACAACCCATTTTTTAAATTCATCCGCAGTAATATCAGCCTTTTCTCTATCTCCTTCTTTTTTTAACGTTCCTTTCGCAAATATTTCTATAAATTCCCAAGTGTATTTTAAATAAGGATTACTTGGGCTTTTCCAACTGCCCCAAGCGGTATATTTACAATTATAATTATTTTTTTCCCAAATTATTTCGCCTTTCCAAATCATTTTATTTGACAGAAAAAAATTACTAATAATGTGATGACTAGGAACATAATCAGAAAAAAGTGGTTGAATATTTACAGATATTCTTCCCCCATACTTTAAAACTCTAATACATTCTTTAAATATTTCAAATAATTTTAAAAAATAATTATCCCAATATTGTGCGTCTCCATTAGATTCATAATCAAGCCCAAAATTATAAGGTGGTGATGTGAAAATTAAATCTATACAGTTATCAGGTAGTTTTTTTAATACTTCAAAACTATCTGCACATATTATTTTATTTTCATATTCTTTGGGAATTGTGTTATTTATTTTTGAAAACTCATTATTATTTGCATAATAATATTGATTACGATTATTTTTTTTTGATTTTCTATCTTTAACCTTACGCTCTTTATTATAACCAACATAAATACGCTTATTATTTTTAAAGCTATAACTTTTAATTGACTCAATTTTGTTTACAACATCTAATAACAATTGAATAACAGCAGAATTATTTTCTAATGGTATTTTGTTAATCTCTTCTTGAAACATTTTAATGTCTAATGAATTAAGAAAAATTGTCAATTGTTCGTTTGATAAATTAAATGTAAGTTCCGATTCAGGAAATTTATTAAAAATATTTTTTATAAAATCTTCATCTTTTAATGACAACTTCTTTGATATTGTAATAACTATTTTTTTATATTTGTTGTCAATTTCTTTCATACATTCTCCAAATAATTTTCACTTACAAAATACTTAATATAATGTGTTTTTTTAATTTAGTTTAATTATTTATCTTTCTTGAACCTCTCCCACTTTCACTTCGTTTAGAAGTGGGAGATTCTCGTTTCATCGGCCTCGCAACCTACTACCTCCACGAGCCTCACATCGGGTAGTCCCTACCCTAATTTATGTTAAGCTATGCTTAATTCTTTTATAATATATTATAGCAATTCATCTCCCACTTATAGAAGTGGGAGAGTATTCTTGCTATTTTTAGATAAAAAAATTACATAAAAGCCATTTTATACCCCTTTTTTATTCTTCTTCGTTTTCTTCGCCTTCTTCAGCATTTTCCTCAGCGCCTTCGTCGCCTTCTTCGGCATTTTCTTCTTCAGTGCCTTCGTCGCCTTCTTCAGTATTTTCATCAGTTTCATCTGCATTTTCCTCAGTGCCTTCGTCGCCTTCTTCAGGCTGTTTTGACAGCTCTGAATCAATTTCTTTTCCAATATTGGAAACTTTTTCATTGATAAGATTGTAAATTTTTTTTACCGCTTCCCTAAATTCTTCTGAAACGAAAATTTCATCAAAAACCCACTCAAGATTTTCATCTTGTGTTTCTTGATTTGTTTGGTCTGTTTCTTCCTCTTTAGCAACTTCCTCGTTGAGTTGCTTTATAAAAACGCTTAAATAATTTTTCTTCATTTTTTTTCTCCTTCTTTTTTTATATTAAATTTTATGATTTAGAAAAAATATTTGCCCATAATTTTGGACTAAAATAAGGTTTTAAAAAAGACTCAAGTGCTAGAAAAAAAATTTTTGTCTTTTCTTCTTCTTTTACACCATCAGCTTCAAACCCCCAAAAAATTTTTTTATCCTCATTTGAAAAATTTAATTTAAAATCCAAATAAGGATATTCTAAGCTTAATTCTTGCACAAAATTATCAAACAAATTATTTAATTCGCTTAATAAAATTGTTTCCTCTGTTTCTGAATAATATTTTAAAGCTTCTTCGTAATCTTGCAGAGTTTCTATTGCAAGATAAGAAATTATGTTTTCAAACGGAGGAAGAATTGAAGTTATTTCACGGCAAACATATTCTTTCTCCGAAAAAGTTTTTTTTTCTAACCCATACTCTTTTAAAATTTTTTCATCCATTTTTGCCTCTTTTTAATATAAAGTACTTTAAAAACCACTTTTTCTTTCTAAAAGAATATTTATTAAACTTTCTTTTGTAAGTAATTCAGAAATCCAAAATTCTGGATTTTCTGCTTTTTGTATAGTTTTATTCAAATATATTAAAAATTTTCCTAAAATTCCATCTTGCTTTATAGAAAAAAAATCATAAAATTCTTGAGTATAGTTCCAATGATTTTCTTTATAAAAATGTGAAATAATTTCATCATACCAATTATTCTTAAAAGATAAAAAAAGATTGGATTCTTCTTCTTTTGAAAGATTTTTTATTTTCTCTTTTAAACTTAAAAACAATTTATTTTCTTTTAATTCAAAAGTGTTTTCTAAGGTCTTTTGGTGTAAAAAAAACTCTTTGTACTTAAACCCCCAAAAGCCTTCGCTTCTACCAAATGTATAAACATTTAAATTTTCATCAAATTCTTTATTAATATTACTTGCTATTTCATCAATAAAAGCATTTTTATAAAGCTGAAAAGCTTCATCAAAAAAGTTATAAAAATTTCTTCTGTTTCTTTCATTTGGCGAAACATCTATTTGAAAGCAAATCTCTCTAAAAATTTTTTCTAAGTTAGGATATCCAGCACCTTTTATATTTTTTACGATTCCTAAATTTTTAAAAAGTTCGTTTTTATACAAAATCATTCCAATTTGCTTTAATTGAGCCTCAAAAAAATCTATGAATTCTTCACTATACTTATCAATATTGTAAAAATGTTCAAAACAATTTTTTTTTACTTCTTCAAAATTTTCTTCTATTTTTTTATAAAAAAACTGGTTCATTCTTTCTCCTTTTTTTAGTCTTCAACATAAAAAAGCCAGAATTCATATTCAACAAAATTTTCTTCATCTAAAAGATGATCATATAAACTTTGAAAATCAATAAAAGGTAAATAAAGTTTATCAACAGGTTTAATATACCCAAAATTTATTAAATCATTTATAATTTCTTCATATTCTTTGTTTCTTGTGTTTGTTACAAATTCAATTTTTTCATTTTTTACAAAATTAACTATTTTTTTTAAAATATAAGCATCATTATCTTCACCTTTTTCCTTAAAATATTCCAAAGCTCCACACATTAATTTTTCATCAAAAGAATAATATTCATTTAAAAATTTTATAACTTCTTGAATTGTTAAATCTTCAAAATAATCAGGAAATGGTGAAAACCAAAGTGTTAGTGTTTCATCTTCAATTTCTTCTACAGTTAAAATTTTAGCATCACCATAATCTTTTAAAATTTCCGCAATTTCTTCTTTATCTGTAAAATCAAATTCTATTTTTCCTTTATTTGTTTTAAAAACAAAATAAGCTCCCATTTTTTTTCTCCTTATTTTTTATATTATATTAAAAAAAGTTTTTTTAATCAAGTTTTTTTATAGTTAAAACAAAAATTTATCCAAAAATTTTTGTTTTATTTGTAAAATAACATCGTGAACCTCACATGACTAAAGTCACGTGCTTCTAGTATCACTACTAGAATTTCCTGCTTCATCGTCCTCGTTAACCTACTAACTCCACAGGCGTAACTTCGGATAGTTCCTACCCTAGTTTTCTATTTTATATTATTAAATCTAATTCTTGTAAACCTTTTTTCTCAATATTTTTTGCAGCGTTTTCATCTCTTTGATGAATTACACCACAACTTTCACATACCCATTCTCTAATAGATAATAATTTTACTTCTTTATTTACTGAACCACATTCTGAACAAATTTGACTTGATGCAAACCATCTATCTATTTTATGATAAGTACGTCCATACCATTGTGCTTTGTATTCTAATTGTCTGCAAAATTCACTCCATGCTACATCAGATATTCTTTTAGCAAGATGTGGATTTTTTATCATGTTCTTTACAGCTAAATCTTCGCTGATTATTACTTGGTTTTCGTTAATAATCTTTGAAGATAACTTATGCTGAAAATCCTTTCTGATGTTGCTTATTTTCTCATGTAACCTTGCTATTTTAATTCTTTGCTTGTTCCAGTTTTTACTCCCTTTTTTCTTTTTAGCAATTTGCCTTTGTAGTTTTGCTAATTTGTTTTCATATTTTGATATTGCTTTAGGGTCTTCTATATGGTTATCATGATTATCTATTAGAAATTCTTTTAATCCTAAATCAAAAGCATATACATTATTATTTTGTGGTAATTGTTCTATTTCAGTATCAACTAATATAGATACAAAATATTTTCCACTCGGCATTTGCGAAATAGTAGCAGATTTTATTTTTCCATCAAACTTCCTATGTAACTTACATTTTACCAATTTAAGTTTCGGAAGTTTTATTTTATTATTATCAAAGTCTACTTCTATATTGTTGTCAGTAAAATTAGTTGTATAACTATATTTATGTGATTTTTTGCTTTTAAACTTAGGAAATCCAGAATGTTCTTTAAAAAACTTCTGAAAAGCATTATCCAAATTATAAATAGCATTAGTTAAGGCAAATTTATCTACTTCTTTAAGCCATACAAATTCGTTTTTTAGTTCTTTATTACAATGATTATTACAATCTATCTTAGACATATGTTTTTGTTCTGTTTTATATAATTCTATCTTTTTAGCAAGATAATAATTATATACAAACCTAACACAACCAAATGTCTTAGATAGTTGTATTTTTTGTTCTTCGTTAGGATATAAACGATATTTGTATGCTTTTAACATAGATAAACTCACCTACCTTTCTATTTTTCTTTCTGAGAATTAATATAATTTCTTATTTGTTCTTCGGTATTTTCACTTACAGTTGCTATAAAGTATGATGGATTCCATTCGCAATTAATTATAACATATGTATATCTAAAGTCAAGTATTTTCAGTATATTAAATATAATTTTTACTTAACATATGTCGCCACTAACTCATGACTGAAGTCACGAGAGTGCGTGGCGACTTTTCAAAATCCAAGTTCATAATATGCAAAAAAGCTGCTTTTTTATATTGTTCAAAAAAAAAGGAAACATCTTCAAGTACTTCTTTTTTTAAAGACATAGTTTTCTCCGTTTTTATTATATTATTTTTTTTGTCTTTTAAATAAAGTACTTCTAAAATAAAAAAAAGCCACCTCTTTTTAGAGGTGGCAAAAATATTAAAATAATTTTAAAAATTTTTTTAATCAAATATTTTTTTTATATTATATCTATAATTTCGTATTAAAAGTTGAGTTATAAAGTCAATATCATTTAATTTTTTTAAAGCATTTTCAACATTTTCAAAAAAATTAATTAAATAATTATTTAAAGTAAAAAATTTTAAAATATTTTTTTCATAAATATTTTTAATAAACGAAGGTTCTAAATAATTTTTTATTTCTTCATCTGTCATATTTTTTATTTTTTGTTCAAAATCTTTATAAAAATCTTGTTCTGCAAAATCAAATAATTTTTCTTTTTCCTCAATAAAACTAACCATTTTAAAACCAATACTTTGTTCTCTAAAATTGAAAATTCCGTGTTTTTTTGCAGAACAACAAATTAAATCTTCAACATAGCTATATAAAACTTTGTCTAAAAAATAAAAAAAATCTTTTGCTTTTTGATAAGAAATATCAAACTTTAAATCTTTTGAAAGTTTTAAGAGAATTTCATTATCTTTGGATAGTACAGAAAAAGATAATTTTTTAAAAATAATTTCATTTTTTAAAAACAAATTATTTTTTTCTAATTCTTTTTTAAAGTAAAAGAAAAAATCTACATCCCGTTCATCTATTAAATTATAAAAATATTCAAATACATTTTTTTTTATTGTTTCAAATTCTTTGTCAAAAATATTTAATAATTCTTTTTTATCCATACTTTTTCCTTAAAAATTAAATTCTTTTTTCTCCTCAAACTTTTTTTCATAAAAATCTTTACATTCAAAATTATCAAAATTATAAATTACATTAGATTTTTTTGTTATCTCTTTTTTATCATTTTTTAAAAAAACTATTAAAAACATAATACTGTCTGCAACATCATCAAGCTCATCATTTTTAAACTCTTTTAAATTTTCAAAATTCATTTCTTTTATTTTTTCAATTATTTCTTTTTTTTCTATTTTGCCCGATCCGAAAAACTTTTTTAAAGAGCGTGGAGGACAAACAAAAAACTCTATATTCATTTTATTTTCTTCAATTGTTTTGGTAATAAAAAATTGAAATATTAAATTAGATGCTGCAGTTTGCAAGAAAGTATTTCCTTTTGAAAACAAAGAAGGTGCTTCCATAAGAATTACATCAGGTTTTTCATTTTTAATAAGTTCAATTATTTTTTGCACTTGATATTTTATTCTATAATAATAATCTAAATTGTTTTTATTGGAGGTTTTTTTTGTTATAAAACAACCATAATTGATTACTTGTGTTTCTGTATTATAAACACAAAATCCTGTCGTTGTATAACCTGTATCAAAACTTAATATTTTCATAAAATAAGCCTCCTTTCTTTATATTAAAAGGAGGCTTATTAATTTTAAAAAATGCTTTTTTTGCTTAACATTTCTAAAACACTGGAAAAACCCTTTGAAATTAAATCCATTAAATTTTGATATTTTTTCATTTCTAAAGAATCTTCTACTAAATTTTCTTTTTCTTTTAAAAGCTTTGTTAAAGCAATTCTTACTTTTATTGGCATTGTTAAAATTTCCGTGTAGGAAATTTTTAAAATATCCATTATTTGCAAATAATATTCTAAAATATTTTCCAATGTTATATTGGAATATCCAAAAAATTCCTGGATAAAAAATGGGTTAGAAAAGGTTGAAAAGTTTTGGAAAGTTGAGAGGTACAATGACCTCTACCTCCTTCTGGCAACCCTGGCAAAATGTTGTATATAAAGGTGTGCCAAATTTATCAAAACTTTGTAATTTTTTTTCTAATATTTTTTTGCGCTTTAAATCTAAATTTAAATAAAAATTAAAATATTCACCTTTTGTAAGAACAGTTTCACCTTTTTTTAACAGAACAGTTCTTGCAACAAGAGAATTGATTCTTGTAGTGTCAAGACCTTGCTGTTTAAAAATCGGATTCTTTTTGTCTTTTTCTGTTTTCTTTGTTATTTCTATGTCATCAAGCAAAGTTAAACATCTCATAACAAAAGTATAATCTTCAATCTCAAAAACAAAAGGAATTGAAAAATCATCTTGTAAATCACAAAATTCTATCTCGCCTACATTTACTTCCAAATTTAATTCACGGTTACATTCAGGACACAATGTTCGGAATTGATATAAAGCTTCTTCAGAATCTGGTTCAAAAGAAATGTGTTTTAAAAAAAACAAAAAAGCAAAAAAATCATTAACATAAAGGTCATACACGGAAACCCCAGTGTCCTTTATTTTGCCCGAAAGAATTTTGTAAAAACTTTTTAAAACATCTGGTTCATTTTTTAGAGATATTAGCCTTTCTTCATCAATTCCTGTAAGTGCTGCAACATTTAAAAATCCTTTCTTCAGTTCTGGATTTTCATATCCTTTGCCCTGGGAAGGGAGATTAAAAACACTTACAATTTCATTTTGATTTTCAAAAATTTGTGAAGAAGAAGGAGTTAAACCAATTATATTGCTTTGTTTAAAATTTTCCGCTTTTGTTTTTAACTCTTTTTCCAAAGTTTCCTGATTGTCTTTTTTCTTTGAAGTTTTTTGAACAACTGTTGGTTCTTCCAATTCTGTTTTAAATTCTTCAAATGCTTTTTTGGCATCTTTTTCGTTGAATTCCATTTATTTTACCTCCTAAATTTTATATTAATTTTTCAGAAATTTTTGTTAAAATGTCAACAGCATTTTCTATGTTTTGAGATTGTGAAATGTTTTGAGCATTTTGTTTTAAGTAAGAAAATTTATTAATCAAAACAAAAAACAATAAACTATAAGGATTAACTCTCACAGTTGCTTTTACGGGTTCTGTTTTTGTTGTTCCTTTTCGTAAAGAAAGAAAAACAACATTTAATCCTCCGCTTTTTTTTATAGAATTATAAAAATTGTTTAAATTTTCTTTTATTTTTGCATCGCTTATTTTGTTAATAGTTTTTTCAATTGTATCTTTTGGAAGAAAATAAGCAAAATTTAAAACATTTGTTTCGCTAATTATTGATTTAAACTTTAAAAAATTTTTTAAAATCAAAACAAAACTTTCGGAAATTTCAAACATTAATTGATTTTCTTTTATTCCTATTAAAAAATTAATAACATTCATTTCTAAATTTTTTTGTGTTTCTACTTTAAAAGATTTATTAAACAATAAAGATAAAAATTTTTCTTTTGGAGTTTCTTGATTCATAATTTCACAAAATTTTTCTTGAAAATTTTCTGAAAAATAATTTTTAAATTTTTTATTATCTAAAAAAAATAAAGTAGGACTTCTTAAGGCAAAATAATATAATTTATTTAATAAATTATAAGATCCTTTTTGAGCAAAATTTTTCTGTACATAGTTAATTATTTCTTCTTTTACTTCTTTTTTTTCTTCATTTTTTTTGACTTTATAAGTTATAAAAAACGTTTTCCAAAATAGCTTTAAGAAAAAATTATATACATCTTCTTTTGTTTCTTCTTTTGTTTCTTCTTTTTCTTTTTCGCTTGTTTCTTCTTTTGTTTCTTCTTTTGTTTCTTCTTTTTCTTCTTCGTTTGTTTCTTTAAAAATTTTTAAAATATATTCTCTTGTTTTTTCGTCTTTTGATAAATTAACTTTTTTTGTATCATAAAAAATTAAAGTCTTTAAAAAATTTTCTGATATATTTACACCTTCTTTTGTTATTGTATTTAATATGCTTAAAATTTCTTTTTTATTATTTAAAATAAGGCTTTTTATAATTAAGATTTTTTCTGGAAGAGAACTTTTTTTTTCTAATAAATTAAAAAAATTATTTTTAAATGTATTACCAAACGTTAAAGAAAAAACTTTTTCTATTTCGTTTTTTATATCTTCGTTATTAAGAGCTTGCTGGCAAACAGTTGAAATAAAATTAGTTAATTCTTCAATTTTAAAATCTTTAAAATATCCTGTTGTAAAATCATTGCTTTTTTGAATTAAATTTATAATTTCATTATCAACAAATTTTGTCTTTAAAGAAATTAAAATAGAAAATATTTCTTCTTTCTTAGAATTATATAAATATAAAATAAAATCAGCGTGTGTATCTATTTTTTGTGAAGAAATATTTTTTATATCAAAATAATAATTTTTTTCCTCTTCAGCAATTGTATCATTTTTTTTATCAGGAAATACAATTTTTTTC
>Ga0208939_1003414_pt1 | contig 10543 bp, 17 predicted proteins | sample AD_STIC12_MetaG_FD_184437 | JGI IMG/M metagenome (GOLD analysis project Ga0208939, IMG submission 184437) | Active sludge microbial communities of municipal wastewater-treating anaerobic digesters from USA - AD_STIC12_MetaG (SPAdes) (version 2) | ecosystem: Engineered > Bioreactor > Anaerobic >...
GAATAACAAGGTTAATTAATAGAATGTAACGCACTGATAATCAGTACTCGCTTTTTTTAGCGAGTGGTTATATAAAAAAAGTTGGTATTTTTTGTAACATTTTCAAATTATATTCGTATAAGTAGAAAAACAAATAAGACTATGAAAATTACAGAAGAGATTATGAAAAAATTTATCATTATGATTGTAATACTTTTTATTACAACAAGTTGTACACAAAATCAAAGAAGTAAGCATGTTGGTGGTAAAGCCACAATAATTTTAGATGAAAATAAAAAATTAATTAATGCGTCTTGGAAAAAAGATAATTTATGGGTATTAACTACTGACATGAATAGTAATGATATACCAAAAACTTATATTTATAAAGAATACTCTAGTTTTGGAGTATTAAAAGGTACTTATATCATTCATGAAAAAAAATCTGGTTATAGTGTTATTTGTAATAAAGATTAAAGAAAATAATCAGTGAATTTTGTAACATTTTTGAATTAGTATCGTATAAGTATTATAATTTAAAAACAAATAAGACAATGAAAAAAGAGTTTGAATACTCACAAGACTGGAAGAAAACTGGATTAAGCTTTAACGAAGTTAAAGAAAAATTAATGAATGGGTGTGGAGCATTTTTAGTTGATGGTGAAGTATACACTGGCATAGAAACCAAGTGGTATTATACTAATGGTGATGATGGTATTCTTATAAAAAATTTAGCATTATCGTCTATTTTTGATGAAGATTATAAAAACAAATACTGAAATGAAAACAATTGAAATGAAAAAAACTGCAAAATTGTGGAAAGCAATGGCTGACGCAATGGAGAATAACACCAAGTTATCTTATGCTGACGCTAAACAACTTATCAGAGAAATGAAAGAATCTGGTTATGTTGTTTTAAATACCAAAGAAGATTATGAAGCATGGCTGAAAAAATCACCAAGCATTGCTGCAATACTTCCAGAAAATCCAGAAGAATACTATTCGAATAATTAAAAACTAAAACCAATGGCTAAGAAAGAAAAGAAAGTATTTGCAGCATTGTCAGTGAGAAAACTCATTGCCTTGCTTGCAGAAGAAGTCAAAGACACTGATACTGTCAAGATTGAAACCAGTGAAACAGACAAGAATTATTTTGTTGTCAAAGTAAACATGGAATAAGTTTTTTGCTTTTTTTACTCGTTTTTTGTTTTTGTCATATGAAGACGAGTGCGTGAATTTCCACCTACCATAGTGGCACGCACTTTTTTTTTGCAACTAAGTTTAACTTAATTGCAAAAGTCATTTTATAAAAAACTATGATTTTTTATAATTTTTGTTTATATTTGTAAAGATAGTATAAACAAAATGAGTACTTATGTAAGAGGTAAACAGTATTGGGGTGAGAAGCAAGAAAGACTATGCCAGCAGTGGCTATCAGCAGATACCAAACAGCAATTTCAGATATACAAGGGATTATTACCAGCATTAAATCAAATGTCTGAAATGATAATGAATAGGTATTTTGCTGTACCAACTTCACAAAGGCAAACTGAATTAAAGAAAGATGCAATACAGGAATTATTTTTAAAACTCCACTTGTATCATCCAGATAAAGTAAAGAATAAGAATGGTGCATACTCATTTTGCAGCATGATTATCAAACATTATCTGTATGAAGTATTGGTAGCGCAACCAACATGGGTTAAGCAAATTGAAAAGAGGTTTGTTTACATTGATGAATATGATGAATATGTGAAACCACTGGAATATGCAGAAAAACCAGAAATTGATTTTAATGCACTTTTAAGCCATTTTAAGACACTCAAATTAAAAGTGGAAAGAGAGTATGCTAAAGCATTAAAGAATGCAAAGCGTAAAGTAATACCAAAGAAATACAAGCACAAAATAGAAATAATTGAATTGACATGTGAGTTTATTGAAAAGTTTGATTCGTTTAATGGTGCTGCTGTGGTGGATTATATTTATCTTAATCAAAAATCTGGTGAGTTATTGAAGTCAACTATTGCTTATTACTTCAGACAAACATTTGGCATGAATATAAATGTTGGTATTAATCTTGAAGGAAACAATGACATTGACTGGAAAGTAGATTTAAGACGCAATAATCGTACAAGCTATATTCAAGATGATACACCACCAAACGAATCAATACATGCCAAAAGAGGTAGAGAAAATACAACAAAAAAAAATCACCCAGAAATAGATTTATATAGGTATTTTTAATAATTTCCTTGTATTTATCATAATAAAGTACTAAATTCGTGGTGCATTATTAAATACTATGGTTGAAGTAGGTTTATTATTCTTTCTTTTGTTATTTACAGCGTCTGTGCTTGGAGTGCAGATTGCTGGGGAAAGCAGTTTAGCATTAAAAGTCAAACAACATCTTTTTTTACTTCAACCATACAATAAAAAGTTGGACTTATTATGTAAACTCTCAGTGTGGAAGCGAATAGTTGGGACTGCCTATTATGTACTTTTGCCATTTTTCATTATTTTAGCACTCTCATTTCGCTTCCATCGCTTTCTTTCAGAGTTATTAGATTGTAGATACTGTACAAGCACATGGATATTTGGATTTTTATTGTATTTTTTTACTGAAAATAACTTAATTTACTGTATAATTTTTGCACCACTTGCCATAATTGGCGTATATATTATTGAGAAATTGCAAAGATAGATATGGTGGTAAGTGCAAATACTGAAACATATGATAAAGTTTTTACAAGGAATTACAAACAGCTACTGAAATTTTGTAATAATGAAGAAGATAGACTGCATGACACATATATTGGAGTTAGAGAAAGACTGAAAAAAATAGTATTCACTGCACAAACAACAACTGCACTGGAAACACAATTGATAATATACACCAAGACTGGATTATGGAATGACTGGAAAGAAAAGGAAAGATTGAAAAAGAAAAAGATTGAGCCAAATGAATGTGTAAACGAATTGGAATATAAGTTACAAGTGCAAAATAATAATGAAATAAGTGAATTGGAAAGACAAACAGAATTGAGAGATAAGAGTAGAATAATTTTTGAGTATATAAAAAGAAATTTTCCACAAGAGTGGGAATATGTTTTTGTCACTTATTATCTCTACGATACACATAATAAAAAAATAACATATGCTGAATTAAGCAAATTATGTGGGTATTCAATCTCAAAATGCTGCAACATAATACAAACAATAAAGAAAGATTTAAATAATAATTTGGGTTATGTTAGATAATGAAACAACAATTGCTGATGAAATAAAAGCAGTGATGAGTACAGGAAGAGATTGTAATAATGTGAAAATATACAAAGAGCTTTATGAAAAAGCAAGTGGTAAAAAGTATAATGGAAGCTGTAATAATTGCTCATGTAAGTTTCTGTTTAATTGGCTTACCATATACATTAAAGATAAATAAAATAAAATAATTATGACACAGGAAGAATTAAAAAAAATAAAAGACTTCTACGAAAAGGTAATATTGCAGCAAATCATCTTACCAAACAAGATAGATGAAATATATACACTCATCCATCCAGAAGCTAAAAATCTTAATATGATTGCCTATATTCGTAAACAACTTGAAATAATAACATTTATGAATACACAATATAAAAAATTAATTGATGTGACTGAAACAGCACTTCCCAAAAGTGGGGAGTCTGAAACACAAACAGTTAGTGTTGATAATGAAGGACAGTCACATTCAGAAGATTATTCAGACATTTATCTTGGAGAAGATGAATTAGAAGATGAAAAAACTATTTGGAAGATTGGTGATGAAGATATTGAAATGGTAATAGAAAAAGAATGTTGTAGTGAAGAAGTACCAAAAGAATTAGTTGAAAAGCCAAAGCGTGGCAGAAAGCCAAATGCAAACAAGAAAAAGTAATATGTACATTATAAGTTTAGATAAGAAGTTAATTGTAATACAAGCAAAGTTTACAAAAGAAGAAGTTGAGAAGATACTTTTAAATATAAAACCAGAGGATTTCAAACAACAAGTCCAATATAAACTATACCAAGAATTTCTTCAAGGTGCAGCCAAGACAATACCAACGACTGTAATGAGTGATGAAAACCAGCAGGTATTTTCTGTAAGAGGTTTTATATTGTCAGAAAGAGATATGAATGGCTTAATAAAGGAATTATTGGAAATGGATGATGTCGCAAAAGAAAGAATGCTTGAAAAAGTGAATAATATAATTTATGGAAATGTACAAACAACTGATGAATCATTATCCACCACCAATGAAGAATCCACCAAAGAGTTGGCGTGATTTATATATTGGCAGTTTAACTATACAACAACTTGAAATGCTAAAACCAAGCATATGGGATTATTTTATTAATGAAAGAATAAATGAATTAAAAAATGGAAAGAAAAGAGATAATACTCGATAATGCAGCATATAAAAGAGAGTACAATAGAAAGTACAGAGAAGCACATCTTGAATACTTTAAAGAGTATAATAAGAAATGGCGTGAAGCAAACAAAGAAAAATGTGCTAAATACTCACAGAAATACCAGAGCGAAAATAAAGAAAAAGTAAACGCTAAAAATAGAAGATGGCGTGAAGCAAACAAAGAAAAATATGCTGAGTCAGTAAGAAAACACTATGAGAAGAATAGAGAAAAAAAACTTGCATATTCGAGAGAATATTATCATAAATCAAAAGCAAAAAAAGTGTTGGAATTATGTAATAAATAATTTTTTTGTATTTATTATGGAAAATAAGAGAGAATAGAAAATATGGGAAGAGAAAGTAAATCAGTACAGCTTACCAGACGACAGGAATTGGCAGACGTTATGAGATTGGGTAAAGGCTATCAGCATGAATGGACGTGGTATTCCAACAAGTATGGAAATAGTGAAAAGACGTTTCAAGCAGACAAGACTGCTATATATGCTGCGTGGAAGATTGAATATGGTAAAGACTTAGAAGAGCATAAGATTAATTTGCTTAACAAACTAAGAGATGCAAGAGATAGGGCAATTGATGGATATGATGTAAAAGCAGAGATTATGGCAATAAAACTTGAAGCAGAAATATTGGGAATTTTAAATAAAAAAGGCGAGGTTGCAATACCACCTTTACAACAGAATGTTATAAATGTTAATTTGTCTGTGGAAGAAATAAAAGAAATATTGTATGGAAATCACGCCAAAGAAGTGGAATGAGATTAAAGAAAATCTCGAATTGTTAATATCATTTGCAAAGAATATTGCTGAAGATATTAATTGCTTTTTATATTATAATATACAAACAGGAATGTATGAGATAAGAGAAAAGGATTGTGAAGATGATGATAAATTTGAAGCAACAGATGGAAGGGATTGTGTTGAATATTTTGCTGGTAATAAAAGTTTTATAGGAAAAGTATTATATTTATGTGATACACATTGCTTAGTGCAGAGATTAGATGGGACTGGTGAAGTAATAAATGAATATTGTTTATTAGAAATTAGAGATAGGGTGTGCTACCAAATAACCAAAGAGCGCACTTATGAAAAAGCATTGAAAAGATATTATGAATATTGCCACTGATGTAGACAAACTACAACTTAAATTTGCACTTGAAAAAAGATTGTATCAACTGGACTTTTACGAATTTGTAAAAAAAGCAGTCACTATCATAGAGCCATCAACTACTTTTGTATTTAATTGGCACATAGAATACCTTTGCAAAAGGGCACAGCAAATGATAGAAGATGTTAATGCTGGCATACCAAAAGAAAAGGACTTAATCATCAATGTGCCACCAAGAAGCATGAAGTCGTTGCTATTTAGTGTACTGCTTAATGCTTGGACATGGACGAGATTTCCACACATAAAATTTATGACAATATCATATGCTGATAATTTGTCTGCAAAATTTTCATATAAGACACGCTTGCTTATACAAAGTGAGTGGTATCAAACATACTTTGGAGATGTATTCCAGATAAGCAAAGATGACAACAGGAAGACTGCGTTTTCAAACGACAAACAAGGCACTCGTGAAGCCTTTGGCTGTACAGGTAGCGTGACTGGTAGTGGAGCAGATATCATCATCTGTGACGATTTAAATAAGCCAAATGAAGTCAGCGATACACAATTGGATAATGTAATCTCAGTTTATCGTGACACAATACATAACAGGCTTAACAATCCTTTGGTGGGATATCGTATTCTGATATGCCAGAGGACACATGAGCGAGACATCAGTGGACACCTATTAACCACTGACACAGATAGTTATGAGCACATATGTTTTCCAGCACAGTTGACAAAAGATGTAAGTCCAATGGATATGGCGCAGTATTATGTTGATGGTTTATTATGGACTGACAGATTTTCGTTAGATTGGTTGCATCAATATGACAAAAATGCATTTTTTTATTCTGCACAGTATCTCCAAAATCCTTTAGCACTCGATAGTAGTTTAATTAAAAGGAGTTGGTTTCCAATAATAAAAAGAGAATTAATACCAGAAGCAGAATATAAAAATTTAAAATGGGAAATGTACCTTGACACTGCATATACAAGCAATGAGAAACAGGATGAGACTGCATGCTTAATAGGTGCAAAATTTGGCAATGATATTTTAATTAAAAAAGCATATATCTGGTATTTGGAATTCCCACAATTGGTGCGTAGAATACAGGAAGTACATGCAGCAGAAATGCCAAGCAATGGCATCATCAGAATTGAGCCAAAGGCGAATGGGTTGTCACTTATACAAACACTGAAGCATAGCACAACATTAAATGTAGTTAAGACAGAAACACCAAAGGATAGTAAAGAAATAAGAGTGAGAAATGTTACGAATTTCTGGGAAGCACAAAGAATGAAGTTTTTAATTGACAGTGGTTATGAGCAAGCATTGCAGCAGTTATGTGCATTCCCCAACAGTAGCAAAGATGGATTAGTGGATTGTAGTTATTATATTACAAACCAGATGTTAAATAAACAAACAACAATGAAATATAAAATGGGATGAAAAGAATAGAATTTAAAGGTAAAGAATACCAATGTCCAGAGAGTTGGAAAGACATCTCTCTAAAAACTCAAATTTTGGCACATAATTTAAGCCAGAATGAAAAATATGTGAAAGCAATAGGTGTGCTTAGTGCATATACACAAATCCCTGTAGAGGACTTAAAAAGGGCAGAAAAGCCATTGTTGATGGAAACAATGAAACATCTTGCATTTATTAACACTCCAATAAGTGACGAGCCATTATTTGAGTTTGAATATAAAGGAGAAAAATATAATATACTGGAAAGCATGACAAAAAATCAGTTTCAAGATTATGTATCATTGCAAACAGTTGCACAAATGTATAAAGATGATAATTGGAAACAGCTATCATATATCATTGCAATCATGGCAAAGAAACAAGGAGAAACACTTGATGACTATGACATTGAAGAAAGAGCAAAGTATTTTGAAGACGTAGATATAGAGACATTAACGAGGGTGTCTGCTTTTTTTTTAAAGAGCAAAAAAGCATTGAATCTAATTACAGTATTTTCTTCTCCCCAAGTACAAGCACTCTTAGTGGAAGACAAATTAAACGAGTTAAAGAATATACAAAGCAAATTGAAAGCGCAGCGTGGTGGCAATTTGCTAATCAGATTGTGGATTTTCGTTTCGAAGCATTGGCTGCGCTTTTACATGCGCCAGTGGGAGAAGTCTTACAATTCGCAGCACTCAAAAAAGCCAAAGAAGACATGGAAAGAGATTTGGAAAGGATTGCGATTGAAGAAGCAAAAAATAGACACTAAGTAGTTATATATATGATTCAGTAGTTTATTTATCGAAAAAGCCATTTTTGTTATTTAGTTTTTCTGTGTGTGGGGCAATCGCACCCCACACTTTTTTTATGTGGGTAGTTATATTGAAAAGCAATATTATGACTATTTATGAATTAATTAGCGAAATTCAGACACTCGCATTGCAACACAAACAATTGGTAGCAGCACAGTGTGGAAACACATTCGATGTAGCAACAAGCAAGTCCAGTGAAACATACCCAGCACTATGGATAGAATTACCAATACTCACAAGATATGTTGACAGGAGAAAAAAGACACATTCTTTTGCACTTAATTTTTTATCACTTTGCAAAGCAGATGATTTGGAAGATGCTATAAACAAAACATCTGATATGGAAGTCATTGCTGACGAATTTCTTCAAGCACTTGATGATAGATTTAAAAATATAGGTGTTGATGACATTACTGCATTGACATTAAGAGGATTTTCTGATGATGATTTAGTTGGAGTAAGAGTTGAGATAACCTTTGTAATGGGCAGAGAATGTGATTATAAAGAAGATTTTGATGTACAGGCATAATGATAGATATTGTACAGATAAAAGAGCCATTGCTTAGAGACTTAGAGAAAGCAACAAAAGCAATAATTGCTGGTAGTGGTATCAAACAAAACTCTGATTTGATTAAAAGTATTAGTTGGGTTGAGAGTGAAGATGATAGTATTATGACATTAATTGCCAATGACTATTTTATTTATGCTGATGTGGGTAGGAGAAAAGGAGTTATGCCACCAGTCGAGCCACTTATCAAATGGATAAAGAAAAACAACATTGCGATGAGAGGAATGACAGTAAATGAAATGGCATTCATTATTGCCAACGCTATAAAAAGAAATGGTGTGATGGGAAGATTTTTCAGTGGTGAGATAATGGAAACAACAACTGATATAGTGAGTGAAGAATTGGCAACAACAATGGCAGATAATATTTGCGAAGCCATTGTACAGGCAATAGAAAATAAGAAATTTTAATTAAAATATATTATGGCACAAACATATTTTTTATGTAATGGTGGTAACTGTGAAAGCAGACAAGTAAACATGGCAATACAGTCCAGTTGTAGTTTTAAATACTCAACTGGCTCACACGAGCCATATGAAGACTTTTGCGATTTCTATGAAGAAAAAATACGCTTTACTTTAGATAGTGCATCGCCAGTACCACTAAGAGTTTATTATGATATTGATTATCATTTTGATGGTACATGGAGTAGTAGTGAAGACTACACAATGAATAAATATGTTGACATTCCAAGTGGTGTCACATATTATGATTACACATACTACTGTAACATATATTGTGGTATGGACATGGGTGCTGGTGGTTATGGTTATGAAACACAGACACTTACCAATCCAGTATTGAAACCACAAACAACAATACCAGACTGTTGCTTAGAGCCAACAGGTGTTACTTGTACATTGGCAATCACTGGTTATACTGTCACGAATTGCCAAGTCAGAGGCGATAGCACAGGTAGTATTGAAGTATGCGTGAGTGGCAACAGTGGTAATGCAGAATTATATGTTAATGGTGAATTATATGTGTCTGGTTATGATAATGCATGTCAAACAGTCACAGGATTGACTGCTGGTATATATACTATTGCAATACGAGATAGTAGTTTATGTACAGTACAGGATGCTTATAGCGTCTTAGATGGTGAATTTCGTACCAAGCCATTTGGTATTGTGACACCAGCAGATTTGGTAGCTGCAGATAATCCCATAATACTATCATTGGCAACTGGTATTAATACAATTAATCCAGAATATGGTAAAAGTACGATTGAAGTTACAGGGACAATAGATGATGGTGATAGTATTACAATAACACTTGAATACCCACAGAGTTATAGTGCTGTCCTCACAGCAAAATACTTCCCCAATAGGGATGATTACTTCTTAGCAAGTATATTGAAAAACTCTGTGGGAGCAAGTGTTGGTACAAACACTGCTGCAGAAATAGCAAAGTCAATTGAAGAATGTTTAAATAAAGATGTCATATTAAGCAGATTATATAATTTCAGAGCAAGCAACCAATATGTTTATTGTACTGCAAAAGAATATAATGCAAGTCTTAATTTAAATTCGTCAACAGTTACGACAAGTGGTAATATAAGTGTTACTGAAACAGTTACTGGTACTACACAATATGATGGGCAGATAAGTCAGAATTACAGTTTATATGCTGATATATTGGTGAATAATACTGTTGAATATGGTGATACTGCTACGATAGACACATTTAAAAAAGTAGCACAGATAGAATTGCCATTTTCTGCAGATAATATACATCTTTTTGATTTAGCACCAGTATTAAAAAACTTTGTGCAAACAAAGAAAGTAAATTTTGCCATAACTGGTAGTACTATTTTGGATAGTATCATAAGCAGTTATATGGTAGAATATGGTGAAAAATATCCTCTTGTACAGAATGAAACAACTAAAAAATCTCGTGTTAAAGGCAGGACAAGTCAAAAATTTGTGATAAATTCTTCACTTGACTGGACAGAAGCAAACGATATGACATTATATGCTGGTAGTGCAAGTACATCACCAAGTGGTTATACAACAGGTGTTAAATTTCTTGATAATGCACCAATTGTGAAAAATGTAAATAGGGATAGCAGTGAATTCTTATTCTTCTTAATACCAAAGGATTATGGTAAGACACTTCAAGTAAAAGGTGATATGTATTTTTTTGATGGTACATCACTTAC
>Ga0208939_1003418_pt1 | contig 10535 bp, 9 predicted proteins | sample AD_STIC12_MetaG_FD_184437 | JGI IMG/M metagenome (GOLD analysis project Ga0208939, IMG submission 184437) | Active sludge microbial communities of municipal wastewater-treating anaerobic digesters from USA - AD_STIC12_MetaG (SPAdes) (version 2) | ecosystem: Engineered > Bioreactor > Anaerobic >...
GTAGGTGGCATCGGTGTCGCCGATGCGCATCGTGTACGGGTCTCGGTAGCGAGGTGGCCGAGCAGCGTTTGGAAGCTGTGGATCGGCAGGCCCTCTGGTGTCGTCTTAATGGACTTCTTTGCCTTTGCCGATGCTGCCAATGACCGCTCCAATGGCGTTGCTTGATTGAGTGCCATATTGCGAAAAACTCACCATGGCAGATTGAAGAAGTTTTGAAATCGGAAGGGGCTCGTGGTATATGTATTGAAAATATTTGAATAAAAAATGTTTTGCGGCGGGAATCTTGCCGCTTGCGTGTTTATAGTTTTCCCGTGGCGGCGGGTGGGGCAAACAGCGTTTATCGGTGTGGGCCACGGCGGTCGGTCTGGGAATTTTGGTTGTTCAATTAGCATGGAGGTGCCAATGACGATGCAAATGCTTCGAATGATCCAGGGCAACACGGACGGCGAGTTCAAGAAATTCCTCGATGGATTTGAGGCCAGGGGGTGTTCGCCCCGAATTGCATGGTATCCGTCCGCCAATGAAGACTTCAGCCCCATCGAACGACTGACGGCCGCTTCAGGGGAAATCAGTGATGACGTCGGCTCGCCCGCGCCAGACCTGTTCCTTTTCACCGATTACCTTGGCGGCGACCGACCGTTTTTCCTTAGACGTCTGGAAAGTCGGGAGATGAGTGGAACCGTTCGATATTCCTGGGCTCGTCCAGAGGAGCTTTCCCGGCTCGATTGCAGGCTGGATCAGGGAATTGTTCATTCGCCAGATGCTTCCCCGCATATCGGTTGCGCAGCTTTCATGTGGGTCAAAGTCGGCGGCAGGAATGAGCCTGGCGAATATCGCCCGGTTCTTTATGTGGTGGCCGAGAACGAGAATTTCTGTGCCCGATACCTTGTCAGGACGGGCGCGGTCATCAGCCAGGTCATTCATGTTCGCTACGGTGGCGGTTGCGGTGGTGGTGGGTACTCACCTGGCTCATGGCTTGTGAACGTTTTGAAGCCACTGGGTTGTGAAGTCTTCGTTACTGACGCCGATCCGGGATTCGACCCTCGTGATGAGGTGGTCGTAGCGCGTTATCCCGAACTTGGTCCCATTGACAGGATGGCCGAACTCAAGCTCTTGAAGCGGATTCCTGGGCAGGATTGGTCCGGGCATGGTGAGTGGGTGACCTGGTGGCGCGTGGGTTGACAGTGTTTCATGAACTGCATGGGACACCGATGATTCGCATGTGGCAAGGCAACAGGTGAATGGAGGTTCTGGATGAGCAGGGTGCCGCCTTCTGTTCGTATTGGTCTCGAGTTCGATCATGATCATGTGGTTGCTGTTGTGCCGGAAGGACGATTTCTGGTTGATACAGGATGCCCGGCCAGTTTTGGCAATTGTCCGTCTGTCACATATGGCACGCGACAGTATCAAATTGGTTCAGGACTGCCGACCCCAGATGGTCGCCAGATCACAACACAATCACTTGAACCCTTGAATTTGATGGTTGATGGGTTGATCGGAATGGACATCATTCGAAGCACTCCGGTCATCTGGGACCTGGGCAACGGCCTTGCCGAAATTGGGCCATTTGGTGATTTCCCTGTGACTGGGCGGATTCCGATGTCATTGACGGCTGGGGCCTTTCCGATTGTTGATCTGACGATTGAAGGCAGGAGCATCAAGGCCCTTTTTGATACCGGGGCCCAGTGTGGCTATGCGGAACGGGGGCTTTTTGACGGGGAGGCGCCGGTCGGGAGCTTGAGGGATTGCTTCGTGCTGCTGGGCACCTTTATTGAAACACCGATATGGCAGAAGTCCGTTGTTGTTGGCGATACAATTCTGTTGGAAAAATTCGGTGTTCCAAGCGATGACCTGGCAAAAATCATCACGTCAGGTCTGAAGGCCTCAGCCATACTGGGTTGTTCCTGGATGCCGGGGCATCGGGTCTGGTTTGATGCAGCCAACAGCGCGATGTTCATTGAGTAGGATGGGTGTTGGGGATTAGTCGACGACTGCCCTGGAAACCAGGAATTCACACAAAGGTCAGAATGGGTGTATTGAATCATGGCAAGACTGGATATAAGGGACAGGGTTGGGCACAGGATTGGCTGGATTGACGACCGGGACAACGAACAGGTTGCCTACAGCGCCACAGGTCACAGGCTTGGACGTTATGATAAGCGTACCAACACCACATACGACGCTGTCGGTCATCGTGTCGGAACCGGTAACCATCTTTCCACCTTGATAACGGATTCCGCCCGCTGACGAAGGCCCCCAAAGTACTTCGTAATCTCAGCAGATTCTATTTGTGATGGGATGTGGTCTGCTGATCGGGGCTTCTGTTAAAGCCTTGCTGAGTGCGTCGCACAGGTTGTTTCCGCGGTCACAACTCATCCAGACCGCAGATTCGTTCAACGTGCCTGAAGTTCTTGCACTCCAAAGATGAAAGCAGCAGTTTAGAGTGCCAATTGTTCATCCTGCGGATGTCGACCTTGTCGAGGCGTCGGTTCCAGAGGCCATTGCGAATCAGTTCGGCATTCTTCTGGGGACTGAACAGTCCGGCGTTGAAGACATCCAGCAAGGTTCTGGTCGGGGTTGTTACAAGTATTCCATCAAAGAAGCCGCCGTCTTTTTCTGGAATTTCATCTTCGTACAGAACAATGTTTTCCGGCAGAGCGCCGCGTCGCTTGAAGCCATTTGATTTATTCATGAAAACAACATTCGGGGTTGTCTTCAGCATTCCGTGGACAACCAGGGCACTTTGGAACGAGACCACGGCCATCTGCACTCCCTGCCGGTTCTGTGCCCACAGGGCCGCTTGAAAGATCTCCGGCCAGGGTTGTGGTGAAAAACCGACCAGTTGAAAGATTCCGCGATTCACTCGTATCCAGTTTCCGGCAGCAACCTGATAGTGAATTGACTGGTTCGAGTAGCCGGCCTGCGTGGCCTGGGAAGCTGTAAACAGTCCCTGCTGTCCGGATGCCACGGCCAGGATTCTTTGGAAGTTCCGGTTTGCGGTTCCTTTCGTCATCCGATGACCTGCATGAAACGCTGAAAACTTAATCCCGGAAGTATAAATTATTCTTACTAAAGTGGAAAATCGAGTGCTGCCGACAAGGAATGCAAAATCTTGTTTTTATTGAAAATTCGGGCGAACCGCGGAAAAGATTTTGAAATCCGGCTTAGTCCCGTGGTTCTAAGAGTAGAGGCACAGGACTCTTTTCACGGAGGTCCCATATGAAAGTACCCGAGACAAAGGCCAGGCAGGAGAGGCGTGAAAGACGAATCAAGCGGCGGGAAGAGGTGGCCGAGCAGAAACGCCTTGAGATGGAAGCCCGCGTCAGGCGATACGAGGAGCGCCGGCGTAGATGGGAAGAGGGTGGGCGCGTCGTGGCGTTTCAATTCAGGGGATGGAAGGAGCCGATTGTGTTCAAGTTTTCGGGGCCTGCCATCAAGTGTTCGCCTGAGGAGTTTGTCAGGATGGCAAGTCTTCCTGCCGCTGAAGTGGCCAGGATTGTCGCTGAAGAAGAGGCCAAGGTCGCGGCCGAAGAGCATTCGCAGGAAATGGCCGACAAGGTCCTGAAAGATCTGAACGCCGAAAGGGCGGGCGTTGCCGGACGGCTCTATCTTTCGGGCGGGGTGGCTGATGATAATTAGGGCCTTACATGATTTTCTGAAAAACGGCCCGAATCATGCCGCAGGGTGTGAGACAGTCGGCTTATTCGCTTCCAGGGCCGCGATGGTCGATTCAGGGCTTCCGGTTCTAGACGACGCATTAAAAATACAGGAGGTGCCTATATGAACAAGGACACTTGTGTCCAACGGGTTTCTTTCGCCGTTTCAACACGGAACCTGACCGTGGACGACATTCCGGAACTGGTCGATGACACGGATCCGGAAGGGACCACTGGTCTGGACGACACCCCGGCCCCGAACTCCCCGCTGGAAGCCGACCCAGCGTCGGAACCGGACGACTTTCCGGATCCGGATTACCCCGAACCGGTCGATGTCCCCGAAGAAATCGCCACGTGGATTGAAGAAGAACTGCGCAAGCAGAAGGCCAGGGTGCACGTCGATGATCCGATCCCGAAAGAATTCGACGGTCCTGTGATCAACAAGCCAGCCGCCACCCCGGATGCGCCGTCCGCACCCGAAGACGCCCGGCAGGCCGACTCATCCCAGCCGGACAAGGCCCACCCGGCCCAGCCGGAAAAGGCCCAGCCTGCACCGGCCAAAGCCGCCCAACCTTCCAATGGCCGGTTCGACCTTCCCCCGGATTCGCGCGACGTGCCACAGTCCGATCTGGGCGATCTGTTCAACGATCATGATGAAGGCAATACCAACATCAGGCCCGATATCCGTTTCGTCTGGGACGCCGGGACCGACACTTGGCGTGACCACGCCGGCAGGCCCCTTTCGCCGTTGAAGTATTTCCGCGGCAGATCGGTGTTTTCCCTGCTTGGAATTCATGGCTGCCGTGCCATCGAAGACTACGTCATCGCTGGAATGGCGCTTGGCGAGCCGGTTCTTCTGATCGGCGCCCCCGGCAGCGCAAAGACCGCAATGACCGAGCGCCTGGCATCCGACATGCACCTGCGCTTCTGGGCATACGACGCGTCCAAGGCGATGTTTGAAGACATCGTCGGTTTTCCCGACCCGGCCAGCCTGGGACGCGGTGAAGTCCGATATGTCCCGACGCCCCTGTCGTTGATGGGCAAGCAGTTCGTGCTGGTCGATGAAGTCAGCCGCGCGCACCCCGCGCTGCAGAACAAGTGGCTGGAAATCATCCGGTCGCGGCGCGTGATGGGAATCGACCTGCCGGATCTGCAGATGGTCTTCGGCGCCATGAACCCGCCCGGCCTGGCCGGAACCGTGCCGCTTGACGAAGCCCTTGCCGGAAGGTTCACGTTCCACATCCAGGTGCCCGATATCAATGCGATGTCCGACGGCGAAAGGCGTTCGGTAATCGAGGCCGGCGATCGCAATCCAATCGATTCGGGCGACCGGTCTTCGCGCATCAGGTGGATTGTTCGTGCCGCGCGGGAAGCGATGGCGGCCGTCGAGACGGAATACGGCAGTGTCATCACCACTTATGTGGCCGAACTCTCCCGGTATCTGGCCGGCCGGGACTGGAAACTGGACGGCCGCCGCCAGGGCATGATTCGTCGCGGCCTGATTGCGTATGTGGCGACAAGGTCCCTGTTCATGGAAGGAACTCCATCGCCCGGCAGCCTGTCGCGGATGCTTCGTGTCGGCATCGAGGGTCTTCTGCCGTTCGATGCGGTCGGTCGCGATCTGCCACGCGTCATCCTGGACAGCGCGCATCAATACGCTGGTGCGGCAATGGCCGGCAACGTCAGATCTCTTCCCCCGTCGGATCTCCTGATGGCGGCCGACATGGTCGCCAGGGGCATGGTCGTGCGCGACGGCGACCAGCTTTCGATGCTGGTGACCAGGATCCTGCAGACGCTGGATCGGGCCGGAAGGACGGAAGAGAGGATCAAGGCAGGTGCGGCCCTGCTGATTCTGGGCCTGTCGCCCGAGGCGATGCGGCATCTGCCGATCGAGGCGCGACAGCGTGTGATTGTTGCCTTGGCAGATTCGCTGGAACTTGAGTCCGACAAGGTTGGCGATTTTCTGGACGAGTCGTTCAAGCTGACCGTCGAGGGTCTTGAACCGCAACTGCAGGAACCGGTTGCACGGGTGTCGTACAACATCATTCGTCGGCGTGGCCGTCATCGGGGAAATACGATGGAGTTCGAGCAGGCCGTGACCCTGATGACCAGGTACATCATGGAAGGAGGTGTCGCATGATAGTGAAAGCATTGAAGAAAGTCCTGACGGACCAGGCCGTGATGGGAATGGTGGTGTCGGATGTCAAGGTTCCGATCCAGCTGGTGGTCGGGGCAAATTTGAATGCGTTGGAAATCGGCCAGGTCGATATGGACTGTTTGAACGTGCCGATGCATCTGCGGCACGACTCGGTCCCGTGGATTCCGATGCGTCTTGACACGATGCCGGCCCAGTATTTTGGAAAGCCCGGACTGATCGTCGGCCGCAACTCCGGTGTCGCCCTTGAATACCTGGTCGAGCACTGGGTGTGCGGACAGAACGAGAATATCGACCCCGCAGTGAAGGCCGCGCGTGAAGCACGCGCGAAAGGTGAGCCGTTCCTGCATCTGGTTCAGCGTTTCGCCGTGTCCGAAAGCGGGCGCCGTCACTGGGATGTTGAAGACGAGTCCTCTGAAGCGTTCGTCTGGACCAAGGAGCAGTTCCGGTGTTCCTTTGACCCGATACACGACACGCTTCGCGGCGTCTATACCGCCGACCGGGGCATGTTCGACGGCGAGAAGATGCAGGCGATAGTCGTTGCAAGGACCATCGTTGTCGGCGGCCACAAGCTGTGCGGCTGGGACATGATGGTGATGCCCGACGACAAGGATTCCGGGGCGGTGGTTGTTTCTTCGGAAAGCGGTTGGCAGGCGGGTCCATTCCGCAGGTTGGATCCCGCCCTGATTCAGCGCTTCGACCAGCATGGCCGGCTGGTTGCGATAACGCAGGCGGATATGACCGTCTGGCAGAACTGGGTTGCCAGAATCCTTGTGAAGGTTCCGCGGTCAACCGGCGCCATGGGCAGTGAAATCGACCCATCCTGCCTCGCGGACATTCCTGTCGGCAAGCTGGTGGATGCCAGGTTGCCCGTCAGCATTGCCAGGGACGTCCAGGTGGTTGCCGATCCGGCGGTGGCCCGGGACATCCTGTGCCGTTCATCGCGTGGCTATGTGATTCCAGGCCTGGGTGCGGACGTCCTGCCACCCTCGTTCAAGAAACTGGCCGGCAGGTGGCTGGCGCTCTGCGTGCCGGTTCAATGGATTGGGGCCTCCGGCGGCATCGGGCCGGAACCGCCGGGACCGGTGTCTGCCGATCTGATCAGTGCTGCGTGAAAAGGGCTTTTGAAAAAGGGGGACAAATGCAGGACACCGATTCCATGAACCTTCAGGCGCGCGTGTGGCGGGCGGTCGAGTTTTCGGCCGACCCGGGGGCGCTGGCGATGGCGCTGGACCATTTCATGCCGCAGTGCAGTTTCGGCGTCAGCGACGAAGTTCCGACCGCGCGTATCAGTCGTGCCGGCGATAAAATGGCAATCGAGTTCGGCCGCGCCTTTCTGGCCCGCGAACTGTCTGACGACAGGGACTTCCTTTTCGTCCTGATGCACGAGATCTATCACAACGTGCTGGGACATATGTGCACAAGCCGTGGTGACAGGGTCTCGCGTATTTATCACAACCTGTCCAACATCGCGGCCGACATGATGGTGAATCGTGCCGTCTGCAACAGGTTCTTTCCGGGCGGCGTGCCCCTGCTGGAACGGATGTACGGTCGCGAAAGCCTTCCGGGTGCGTTGCTTGTTCCGCCGGAATTCGACCTGTCGCGCACGCCCGAGGCCCAGGAAAACCGGAAAATAATGTTAACCAGATTCGCGCGGGGCCTGAAGAGGCTTGGCGCGAGCCCGCGCCTGGCAATACGGGTGTGGGGCATCTACAGGCAGGCCTGGTTCAAGGATGCCCCGTATGAACACGTTCTCGAGCGGCTTCTTAATCTGTTTGGGGCCATTGACCCACTGGCGTTGCCGCCCATCATCCTGATCGGCAGTCATGACGGGCCTTTTGGGGGGCTCGGGGACATCCTGGGGATGGAAGGGGACGAGAAAGGTCCGGCGGGCCAGGGTGGGGACATTGAAGAGGAGATGGTCGAGGTCGATAAGACGGTTTCCTGTCTGGGCGTGGCCGCCGCCCTGCGCCGTGCCCTTGAAACCAATTCGAATCGCTGGCGCATGCAGGATCCGGTTGCATGTCCGGGCGTGGTCTGCACCCCGGGCCGAAGGGACGCGGCGTTCCTGGCGATGGGAAGTTTTCCGGTGTTCTACTCGGCGAACAAGGTCGAATACGAACCGGAGCAGCTTGCCCACGTCTATGTCGATGTGTCGGGTTCGATGGTGCGGGAAATTCCCCACATGTTCGGGGTGTTGGCGCAATCTCGCGAATTGATTGCGGATCCGATACATGAATTTTCAAATGTGATCGAAGACGTGACGATGCACGAATTCAGCCAGGGCGTCTGCAGGACAACCGGGGGCACCGATTTCACCGTGCTTCTGGAACATGCGATCAAAAACAGGTTTCGGCAGATAGTGGTGTTCACCGACGGCTATGCCACATCGGATCAGGCCGTGGTCGAACGCTTCAAGGCGGCCGGCAGAAAACTGCATCTGGTATTCGTTGATTCATGCGCCCATGGCCGCGCCGAATGTGACCTTCTGCCCCTGGCCACCAGCGTCTTCGTGATGTCGTGATGGTCATGCCAGCCAGTCGGCCGGCTCCATGGTGAAGAATTCTTCAAGGGGCAGGCCCTGGCCGCCGACCAGAATCTTGCGGACCGGACCGAATTCCTTTTCGAAGAAGTCGATTCCCGGAACGGCCGCGCGGCGGCGGGTGCTCTTGATTTCAAAGGCGACGATCTTCCCAGATCCGGCCAGGACGTAGTCGACCTCGCGATCGCCTGAAGCCCAGTAGTACAGGGCCGACGCCCCGGCCACCCACGGGCCGTTCGACAGGTGTGCGCCGGCGGCCGATTCAACCAGTCGCCCCCAGGTCTCGTGGTCTTCGCGGATGGCCCCGGTGCGTATCCCGCGGGCCGTGACGACCAGGGCGTTGTTCAGGGCCAGCAGTTTTGGACTGCTTGCCCGCTGGCGGAACTTCTCGCCCGCATACTTGTTCAGTCCGCGAAGAAGGCCGGCCTGTTCCAGCAGTGTCAGGTAATGGCTCAGCGTCGTCGTGTTTCCGGCGTCCTGAAGCTGGCCGACCATCTTCTGGTAAGACAGCACCTGTCCGGAGTAGGCACACCCAAGGTCGAAGAGCCGCCGCAGAAGATCCGGTTTGTCCACGCGGGTCATCTGCAGGATGTCGCGCGACACGGAAGTTTCGACAAGCGAATCCATGATGTATGCGGCCCACCTGTCCGGAGTGTCGATAAGCGGCGCGGCCCCCGGATATCCGCCGAATGTAATCCACGTTTCCAGATTCCATCCGAAGGCGTCGCGCATTTCGGGCCAGGACCAGTGGGTAACCGGAATCAGTTCGAAACGGCCCGCCAGGCTTTCAGACAATCCCTGCCTTACCAGCAGCGGTGAAGATCCCAGCAGCACCAGGCGGATCTGCGTCTTGTCGGCCGAGTCCTGATCCCACAGCCGCTTGACGACGGCGGACCAGTCCGGAATCTTCTGGATTTCGTCCAGAATCAGGACGGCGCCCGTCTGTGCCCCGGCCGCGCGGATTCGGGCGATCTGCCACTGCTGTTCGACCCAGGTCGCACCCTTCAGGATCGGTTCGTCGGCCGACGCATAAATGACGTTGTCCCCGATGGCCGCCATCGCCTGACGGGCCAACGTCGTCTTTCCGACCTGCCGGGGGCCTGCCAGAACCTGTATGAAGCGGCGGGGCTCGGCCAGGCGATCAAGCAGATTCTTCAATATGGGGCGTTCGTACATCAGGGCCCTCCGTGGAATTGCTCAAGACGATGAGTAATTTTACTCAAAACATTGAGTAAATCAAGATATTCAGTCTGTTCGGGATGTTATCGATTGATCGGCTGGCCTAGAACGTATATCCGATGCCGAAGTTAAGGGCGGGGGAATGGATGAAGGCATGACTGCCGGCGTCCAGGAAGCCGCAGCCGACCCAGCCCAGTTCGGCGTTCAGGGTCAGTCCGCGTGCCACGCGAACGGCAAATCCCGGCAGCAGCTTGACGTTCCAGCCGTGTTCGCTGTCGTCAAGGGTGGCGCCCGCGTCCATCATGGCTCGGCTGGGAATGAATGCGGTGTAGCCGACGGCCAGCCTGAAATACAGCTCGAACCTGCCCTTGGACCCAAGCGGGACGGTCGGCCGCAGCGAGATGTCCAGGCTTATCTGTGGTTGGACCCAGTCAACGCTGGGAACGTTCTTGTAGTCCTGGAAGTTGACGTCCAGAAGCAGTCCGGCCGCCAGGTACTTATTGGCATATCCTTCAAGGATGAACGAAAGACCGCCGGAAAACGCGGCCATCCCGGATCCGTTCATGTCGCCCGAAATGATCACTTCCGGGTAAAAGAGCATGTTTCCCGTTACGCCGACGTATGCCTTTGGCTTGCTGACGCCGCTGCTGGAGCTTTTTCGTCCGTGTGCTCCGCCCCAGTCGGCGCTGGCGGTTGACGCGACCAGGGTAATTGAACACATTACCAGTAATGCCGATATTCCAAGTTTTCCCTTCATGGCAACCTCTGTCGGATATCCGGATTTGGAAGTCAGGCCAATGATATACAAAATTTGCGCGGGCGTCATCCCGGGCTGTCCAATTCCAACATTTGATGACGCGCCGCGCTGTTTTTTCGTGAAGACCGCCTTTGGTTAGGATATAAATATGTCGTCGTGATTCCGGGGGCTTCGGAACAGTGAGAAGTTGGACGACGACCAACGGTACGCGGATCTTTCTGGTCTGCAGCGGGCGAAGCAACGTCT
>Ga0208939_1003424_pt1 | contig 10522 bp, 13 predicted proteins | sample AD_STIC12_MetaG_FD_184437 | JGI IMG/M metagenome (GOLD analysis project Ga0208939, IMG submission 184437) | Active sludge microbial communities of municipal wastewater-treating anaerobic digesters from USA - AD_STIC12_MetaG (SPAdes) (version 2) | ecosystem: Engineered > Bioreactor > Anaerobic >...
CGCGGGGAAACCGCATCTCTCTATCTACCGGTAGCCGCCATCGCGCGGACGCCAATCAGCGGGGCAGCCCCGCGTCCCCGGCCCGCCGCTTCCTCGTGAAGTTGCGGCCAGCGCTAGAGCATCCCGCAGGGCGAGCACGCTCGTGTGAAGGAGAGCGCGCGCCCATCACCAACCCAGATGGAGATCCCATGTTCAGAAAAAACGGCGACCACTACAGATGCATCGACAACGCGCGGAAATCGGTCCGCGCGGGCAACACTGCCGAAGCCGAGAAATGGCTCCGGCTCGCGGACAAGCTGCTGTCCGTCGACGAGCGCAGGCAGAGGCTGCGCTCTCAGGCTTCCGCCCCCAAAGGGCCCGTCATGCTCGATCCCAAAGGCTTCTCGCCCGGCGGCACGCCGAACTGGGCCCTCAATCAGCAGCGGTTAGAGCGAGCGCGCGTCGGCACGCGCAATCCGGTGACGTGAAAGGCGATGTCAGTTCTACTTTGGAACCTACGCAGCAGCCGGCTTGCGTACAGGCATGTATCGTTTGCCCCAATCCTTCAGCCCGACCAGCGCTGGCGCAAAGTCGCGGCCCTTCTCGGTGAGCTGATAGTCGTAGCGCGGCGGGCTGGTGGAGTATGCGTTCTTTTCCAGAACCCCACTTTCCACCAACCGTTTCAGCCGGTTCGACAGCACATGGCGCGTCACGCCCAGACTCGCCTGAAACTGGTCGAACCTTGATTTTCCTAGGAAACAGTCGCGCACGATCAAAAGCGTCCAACGATCTCCGATCACCGACATTGCCCGCGCTACCGGGCACCAGTCGGTTGCCAGATCGTCCCAGCGGTTGGCTGAATTTGTCCGTTCCATTTGGGTATCCTGCACGGATTGCCTCGATCTGCAAAGAATGTAGGTTCCTTTTCTGAACGGAGAGTTGCCGATGCCAGAAAAACGCTCAGCCCTCGTCGTCGGCGCCGGAGACGCAACGGGCGGCGCGATTGCCCGGCGCTTCGCCCGCGAAGGCTACGCCACGGTCTGCACCCGCCGCGAAGTCGCCAGCCTCGATCCGCTGCTCGCAAAAATCCGCGCCGATGGCGGCGAAGCGCACGGCTTCGGTTCGGATGCGCGCATCGAGGAAGAAGTCGTCGCCCTGTTCGAAAAGATCGAAACTGAAATCGCACCGCTGGAAGTCGTCATCTTCAACATCGGTGCGAACGTGAACTTCCCGATCCGCGACACCACGGCCCGCGTCTATCGCAAGGTGTGGGAGATGGCGGCATTCGGCGGCTTCCTCGCCGGGCGCGAAGCCGCAAAGGTCATGGTTCCGCGGGGCAAGGGCACGATCATCTTCACGGGCGCCACCGCCTCCATGCGTGGCGGCGCCGGCTTCTCCGCATTCTCTGGCGCCAAGTTCGCGCTCCGCTCCTTGGCGCAGTCGATGGCGCGTGAACTGGGGCCGGAAGGCATCCATGTCGCGCACACAATCATCGACGGCGCGATCGACACCGAGTGGATCGCCAAGAATTTCCCGCAGCGCTACGCGCTGAAGGAACAGGGCGGCATCCTGAACCCCGATCACATCGCTGATGCTTACTGGATGCTGCACGCTCAACCGCGAGACGCCTGGACGCACGAACTCGATCTGCGGCCGTGGATGGAGAAGATGGCCTAACGCGACAATACAAAAGGGCCGCAACATAAAGGGAGGCATGGACGGATGCCGAAGCAAGTCGAGTTCTTCTACGATTTCACCAGCCCTACGGCGTATCTCGCCTGGGCCCGCCTGCCTGCCATCGCGCAGCGCACGGGCGCGAAGATTATCTATCGCCCCATGTTCCTCGGCGGCGTGATGCAGACCACGGGCAACCGCCCACCCGGAACCCTGCCGCAGAAGGCGCGCTGGATGGCGGCTGACCTCCAGCGCTGGGCGAAGAAATACAACACGCCCTACAATCTCAATCCGCACTTCCCGATGATGACCTTGATGGTCCAGCGCGCCGCACAGGAATGGGTGAACCGTCCCGACTTCGACAAATACCTCGCTACGATCTTCAACGCCGCCTGGCGCGATTCAAAGAACATTGCCGACAAGGCCGTGCTGGCGGAAATCCTCACAACGGCTGGCTTCTCGCCGGAAGAGTTTTTCACCGCCACCGAAAACCCGGCCAACAAGGAAAAGCTGAAGGCCACAACCGACGAAGCCGTCGAACGCGGCGTCTTCGGCGCGCCCACCTTCTTCGTCGGCGACGAAATGCACTTCGGCCAGGACCGCCTCGATTTCGTGGAAGAGGCGCTTGCCCGCGCCTGAAGCAATTGCCCCGCCCACGCTGCGTGCTAGAAACAGCACGGGGAAGGCGGGGTCATGTCTGAAGGCACGAACAAAACGGCTGGGCCCGGAAACGGTCTGGCGAAGAAGATCGTCGGGCTGCTCATCGGTCTCGCCGTGACGCTGATCGTCGGCGCCATCGCTGAACGCGTCACCGACGCCGAATGGCTCGTGCAGGCGAAAGACGCGCAAAGCCAGTGGATCGGCGCGGTCGCGGAAACCTCGCCCATCAGCGTCGCCACGACGTTCTGGACCGAGCTGCAGGGCGCGATCTCTGGCGACACATCGCAAGGCGCATGGTCCGCTATCGAAGCGCCGGATGGACACGGCATTTCATCGCCCGTTTACGCGTTCATCTTCACCGCGCTGAAGCTCTGGCACACAAGCGGCTTCGCAGCGATCGTGCAGCTCGTTTTGGGCGGGCTCGCCTTCGCGGTGTTCAACTTCTGGCGCACCAAGGGCGAAACGATCTTCATCGGCGAGTTCTGGCTCACGCTGATCATCGCGCCGCTGGCGATCATCGCGCTCGCCAGCATCATCGGCATGGTGCTCTGGGGCCTGATGATGGGCGCGCTCTACGCCTTGAGCTGGATCACTGGCCTCGCTGCAACAGCCGCCGGCGCCACAGGCGTCGTTGGTTTCTGCTGGCTATGTATTACCGAGCTGACGAAAAAGGGCGCCGAGCACGTCATCACGCCCGAGATCTAGAAGCGTCAGACTTTCAGCCCCGCAGCCACGGCGAGTTCGCGCAGGTTCACCGCCGGGCGCGGCCCGATGTGGCTGATCACTTCCCGCGCACACAGATTGCCCAGCACGGCCGATTCCTGCAGCGAAAGCCCGTGCGTGATGCCGTAGAGCACGCCCGCCGCATACTGGTCGCCCGCGCCCGTCGCATCCACGACAGATGCTTCCGTCACCGGCGCCGTCCACGTATCAGACCCCGACACGATCACCGATCCCTTCGACGAGCGCGTGATCGCTGCGATCTGGCTGTCACTGCGGATCTGGTTCACCGCCTCGTCGAAATTGTCCGTCTGGTAGATCGCCAGCAGCTCCGCCTCGTTGGCGAACACCAGATCGCAGTGCGTGCGGATCAGCTGGACAAAGCTCTCGCGATGCCTGTCGACGCAGAACACGTCCGACATGGTGATCGCAACCTTGCGGCCCGAAGACTTCGCCACTTCCGAGGCATGGATGAAGGCGGTCTTCGCCGCCGGTTTGTCGAACAGATAGCCCTCCAGATAGAGCCATTCGCCGCTCGCCACCGCGCGCACATCGACATCGCTCGCCGCGAACTCGGTCGATGCGCCGAGATAAGTGTTCATCGATCGCTCGCCATCCGGCGTCACGGCGATCATCGACCGCGCCGTCGTCGGTCCGCCCTTCAGCGGCGTACCAAAGAAGTCCGCTCCGATACGATGCATGTCCTCGACATAGGCCGAGCCGATCTTGTCATCCGCCACCTTGCCGAGAAATGCCGCGCTGGCGCCAAGGCTGCGCAGGCCCGCCACCGTGTTCCCGGCCGACCCGCCGCTCGTTTCGACACGGCTGTCCGGCAGGGCATTGTAGAGATAATCGCAGCGCTCCGGCGAGATCAGGTTGGTGCGCGCTTTCGGAATGTCGTGCTTCACGAGGAAGTCGTCATCGACCTGCGCGATCACATCCATGATGGCGTTGCCAAGGGCGACGACGTCATACTTCACTGGCATGCCACAACATCCGCATCGCCCGGCCCCTCCACGCTGGAGGGCCCGCCGCGCTGGTCTTAAAGACTGCGTCCCCGCCGGATGCAAGGGAGCGTGGCGATAAGCCCGAAAAGCCCGCCTTCAGTCAGTGATTTGAGGCTTTGTCGTGTGGTCTTCGATCAGCTCGATCGAAATCCGGTCAGGCCCTTCGATGAAGGCGTGCCGCCAGCCCGGCCCGCCCGCGGCGGGAGGGGCAAGGATGGTGATGTTGTAAGGCTTGATCGCCGCCAGCGCCGCGTCGAGGTTCGGCACTGAAATCCCGACATGGTCGATCACCGTGCCCGTCGTCGGCTTGATCTCCGCTTCGCCTCGCTCCGTCGAGAAGATGGTGTTCGCATTGCCGAAGTGTCTGCGCGACATCCGGTCGGCCATGCCAAACGGCGCTGCATAGCCGGGAAAAACCGGGTTCGATTCCGTCAGGCCGAACATGTTGCCCCACCAGGCGCTCGCAGTCTGCGGCTGCCGGCTGTAGAAATGGATATGTCCGAAATTGTCGTCCTCATCCGTGTTGAGTTCGATGATCTCGCCATTGGGACCGATGATGTACATGAAGGAAAAGTCCTTCGCGCTCGGCCCGCCCAGCCCCACGCCGATGTCCTTGATCTCCGTATCGAACGTGGCGCCCAGCGCTTTCTGACGCGCAAACTCTGCCTGCGCGTTTGGCGCACCCCATCCCATGTGGTTGATCGCGGTGCCTGCCGATGGCGCCGGCCGCTCCTTGACCTCGGTAAAAAGCAGCCACGACCGCTGCACCCATACCGCGTCCTCGGCGCCGGCGAATTTTTCCGCGCGGGCGTCAACGTGCTTGAGATAATAGGCGATCGCAGCCTTGCGGTCCGTAACGTTGAGATGGACATGATGCAGCTGCGCGCCCTTGATAATCGGCCGCCAGGCCTCGATCTGGTCCTGATCCGATGGTGGCGGGGCAGCCGCGCACGCGCCCAGCATCAGGGCGGCGATTGCAAGGCCGGCTGGCGTTTTCATCCCAAGTCCCTATGTGTGCGCAGGTCGGTGGCGACCAATCGATAGCGACAGTCGGCAGCACGCCGTCACACATTCGCGCGATCAAAGCCGACAAGTTGGCGAGAGCGCTCGCCAGGGAAGAGCCAGGAAAGACAGAATGCCCGCAATCGCGCTGATGATCTCCGCGAACCTTGCATCCGACGCGCCGGATCGCCGCGCCGATGCGCACCGCTTCGATGCCCAGCTCGACATCATGCAGCGGGGCTTTTCACCGCACGGGCTCACGCTCGAAGCCATCCGCTGGTCCGACCCAGCCATCGACTGGAGCGCCTACGCCGCCGTGCTCGTCAACTGCGCCTGGGACTATCAGGACAATCACGAGACATTTCTGAGCACGCTCGACAGCATCACCGACCTCGGGGTTCCGGTATTCAACTCGCCCGATCTCATCCGCTGGAACATCCGCAAGACTTACCTGCGCGAAATGGAAAAGCTGGGCGTCGCCATCATCCCCACGCTCTGGCCCGAGGCCCCGACCGCTCAGGATATCCACGACGCCATGGCGGCGTTCGGCGCTGATGATGTCGTTCTGAAACGTCAGGTCGGCGCCGGCGCCCGCAGCCAGGTCCGTTACACCAAGGCCAACCTCCCGGCTTCAGGCCGCGTGCTCGACCGGCCCGGCATGATCCAGCCTTTCGTCCCATCGATCGCGACGGAGGGCGAATACTCCTTCCTCTTCATCGATGGCGCGTTCAGCCATGCTCTCGTGAAGCGCGCTGCGGAGGGGGATTACCGCATCCAGGAATCCTATGGCGGCAGGTCGCATACCATCGATCCTACACCGGCCGATCTGGCTCAGGCCCGCGGCGTCCTCGAAGCCATTGATGAAACCCCGCTTTATGCGCGCGTCGACATGGTTCGCGGCCTCGATGGCTCGCTGCTCCTGATGGAGCTCGAAGTGATCGAGCCCGACCTCTATGTGAAAGATGGCCCCGGCATTGGCGCCATGCTGGGCAAGGCGCTGGCCAAGCGCATCGCCTGACGCTCACATCTGCAGGCCGCCCCTTCCACGCACGCGCGCCGCCCCCTACCTTCGACGCGGGAGGTCAGTTGCGATGCAATATGTCTGCGAATCCACCAAAGGCCGCACCTGGTTCCGCATCGAAAGCGACGCGGAGGCTGAGGCCGAAACCACGCTGATGCGGCACGCTGTCGAGAAACACTTCCGCCGCGAACAGGCGCGTGCGCGCAAGTCCTACGTGCCGGGGCAGGGCCTCGAGCGCGACATTCAGCTGAAGGCGCATATCCAGCGCACCACGCCGCTTTTCCTCACCCTCCGCGCGGATGATGGAACCGGCCTCGCCACGGCCATGCTGCCCCCGGGCGGCAAGCCTGTCGCTGAATTTCCGATCATCATTGTCGGTCCGGAGAACGCTGATCCCTATTCGGATCATGGCGACGCCATTGAAGCGCTCGCTCGTCACTACCAGCTGCCCCTGCCGCGCGCCCGTTGCTACCCTTACGCCCAGCGCAGCTAGCGCCTACTCGCCGGTCTTCGCTTCATACTCGCAAAGATCGCGGATCACGCATTCCGGACACCCCGGCTTGCGCGCAAGGCACGTATAGCGCCCGTGCAGGATCAGCCAGTGATGCGCCCCGCGCTTGTACTTGTCTGGCGTCACCTTGAGCAGCAGCGCCTCCATCTTCTCGGGCGTTGTTTCGGGCGCCAGCCCTGTCCGGTTCGACACGCGGAACACATGCGTATCGACTGCGATCGTCGTCTCGCCATAAACCTCGTTCAGCACCACGCTCGCCGTCTTGTGGCCGACCCCCGGCAGCGCCTCCAGGTCCTCGCGCGAGCGAGGCGTGACCCCGCCATGCTTGTCGAGGATCAGTTGCGACAGGGCGACGACATTCTTCGCCTTGTTGCGCCACAGCCCGATCGTGCGGATGTGTTCGGCCACGCCGGCCTCGCCCAGCTTCACCATTTTCGCAGGCGTGTTGGCCGCCTTGAACAGCCCCCTGGTCGCCTTGTTCACCGACACGTCGGTCGCCTGCGCCGACAGCGCCACGGCGACCACCAGCGTGAACGGATCGCTGTATTCCAGCTCGGTCTTGGGGTCGGGCCGCTCCTTGGCAAGCCGCCGATAAAGCTCCGCCGCTTTCTCGGGCGGGAAGCCCTTGGCCTTCGCAACTGTCTTTTTCTTCACGCCCGCCTTCGCCATGGACGCAACCTAATGCAGCGCCCTAACTTGTCATCCCGCAGGCTTGCGATCCCCCACAGCCATCCTAAGATTCCAGTCCATGTCGACCATCTATCTCGACGCAACGCTTGAGCCGCCCCGCTCGCTCAGCCCACGTGGTTTCAACCGCGTCATGCTGGGGCTTGGCGCGTTCAGTTTTCTGACCAGCGTGGCTTTTCTGGCGGCCGGTGCATGGCCGGTTGTCGGCTTCCTGGGTCTAGAAATCCTCCTGCTCTGGCTGGTCTTCCGCTACTCCTTCCGCGCCCAGCGGGCCCGCACCTATGTCCGCGTCACTGCAGAGGCGGTCGATGTCCGCAAGGTCGATGGCTGGGGCCGGGAACGCCGCGCCAGCCTCGCGGCCCCCTTTGCCCGTGTTGAGTTTGATCGCGCCGCCGATGGGCCCAATGCGCTGCGCGTAGCCGCCTCGCAAAGAGCTTACGTTGTCGGCGAATTCCTCACCCCTCGCGAGCGCGAAACCTTCGCCCGCCGCCTTGCACAGGCAATCAGCGACGCTCGCCGCGAACGCCACACCGGAGAAGCCTGATGAGTGTCGAATTCCTGCATGCCATGGTCCGCGTCGGCGACATTGATGCAGCAATGAAATTCTTCTGCGACGGCCTCGGCCTGACGGAAGTTCGGCGCAACGATTACCCGCAGGGCAAATACACGCTCGTCTTTCTGGCGTCGCCTGAAGACGTCACGCGCTCCGGCTGGAACGGCGAGGGCAAACTTCCAGCGGGCCTTCCGATGGTCGAGCTCACCTACAACTGGGACGAGAAGGACTACGCCGGCGGTCGTAATTTCGGACATCTCGCCTATAGGGTCGCCGATATCTACGCGGCCTGTGAGCGCTTCCAGAAAATGGGCGTGACGATCAACCGTCCGCCGCGCGATGGCCGCATGGCTTTCGTGAGATCGCCCGACGGCATCTCGATCGAGTTGCTGCAGAAGGGCGAGGCGAAGCCGCCCGCCGAACCGTGGGCCTCCGCGCCGAATATCGGAAGCTGGTAGGCGCTACTATCTCTTTGCCGGCTTGAGCGGCTTCGGCGTTTTCACCTTCGGAGCACGCTTGGGCTTCTCGGCCTTGGGAGGCTTCGCGACCTTCGCGGGCTTCACCGGCTTTTCCTTCACGGGCTTGACCGGTTTCGCGGGCTTCGGCGCGGGCTTGGTCTTCACAGGCTTGCCTTTGCCCCTCACAAAGGCGGGCGCTCGCAAGGCCTCTTCCGGCGGGCGTTGAAATCCACCCAGCTGCGCTTCAAGCGCTTCCGCAATCGCCAGTACGTCGAGGTCGCCGCCCTCAGGTCCGATGATCTGCACGCCGCACGGCAGCTCACCCGGCCGGCGCGGCACAGGGATCACGACGGACGGCAAGTGACACACCGTCGCCAGTGCGATCCAGGCGTGGAACATGTGATACGGCGTCGTCTTGCCATCGACCGTCATCAGACGCGTAACCGCATCACCGCTCTCGACATGCTCGAAGGCCGTCGTCGGCGACACGGGCGTGATGATCGCATGCCAGCGTGAGAAAAACTCCGACATGGTCCGCTTAAGCCGCCGCCGCGTCTCGTCGGCCTTCAGCCAGTCATGGTGTGTCGCTGCGGAGTAGAGCGCCCACTTGCCACGCGAGAAGGGTTCGCCCCGCGCCATAAGCTTGGCGATCGGTCGCCCCGCCTCCAGCGCCTTCACCAGTGGCGTGGGCATGTCGCTGGCCAGGATCGGCAGCAGCAGCTGGAGATAGAGATCGATCAGCGCGTTGCCATCGATATCCGGCTTGGCCACCAGAACCTGCGCGCCCGCCTCCGCCGCAGCCTCCGCTGCAACTTCGACGGCCGATGTGCATTCGCCCGAAACCGGGAAAGCCTTGTCTTCAGCCCAGATGCCGATCCGCCGCGCCTTCAGGCTCGATTTGCGCGGCAGCGGCGTCACCGGCTGGTCGGTCAGCACCTGGAACATCAGGCGCAGGTCGGCGACGTCCCGCGCCATTGGCCCCGCCACGTTGAGATCGCGCACGGCCAGTGAGCCCGGCGCGGGTGGCACATGCCCGATGATCGGCGTGCGCCCATAAGTCGGCTTCAGCGCGGCGACGCCACAGAAGTGCGCGGGCAGGCGCAGGCTGCCGCCAATGTCGGACCCCAGCTCCAGCGACGTGACCCCGGTCGCCAGCGCTGCCGCTGCGCCGCCAGAGCTGCCGCCGGGTGTGCGGCTGAGGTCCCACGGATTCGAGGTGCGCCCATGCACGGGATTGTAGGTCTGATTGTCGCCCGCGAGATAAGGCGTGTTGGTCTTGCCCCAGATCACCGCGCCGGCAGCTCTCAACCGTGCCACGGCAGCAGCATCCGCGGTCTTCGCGGGGCGGTTCGCATATTCGGGCGCGCCGGATGTGGCGGGCATGCCCTCGACGTCGAACGTGTCCTTGATGGTGATCGGCAGGCCGTGCAGCGGCCCCGCCGGAATGCCGGCCTTGAGCAGCCGATCGAGTTCCGCCGCCCGCGTCCGCGCGCCCTCAAGGTCGGTGCGAACCACCGCATTGATCGCCGGGTTCACGACGCCCGAGCGCGCGATATGTTCTTCCAGCAGGTCAGCCGCACTCACCTGGCCCAGCGCGAGCTGGTCCAGCTGCATGCGCGCTGAAGCAAAGATATGAGGCGCTTGCGTCATCCCGCGCCAAGTCCCCGTTGTCGCGTTCCCACCGACCGCCTTTTCGACGGCTTCATCGCATCGTCTATGTGCGCAGGGCGCCACAATCAAAGTGAAAGCCGGGAAATATTCTGTAACCAGACCGCGAGCTAAAGGCCCAGAACGTCGCGCATTGTGTAGAGCCCGGGCTTCTGCCCCACGGCCCACTTCGCCGCCGCCAGCGCGCCCTTGGCGAAGATCGCCCGATCGAGCGCGCGATGACTGATCGACAGGATCTCCTCGTCCGAGATGAACGCGGTTTCGTGGTCGCCGATGATGCCGCCCCCACGAATGACCGAGAAGGCAAGCGAGCCTTCCTTGCGTGGCCCGGTCATGCCGTCATGCGGCGGTATGCGGATCTCGCTCAGCGATTTGCCGCGTCCCTTGGCCGCCGCCTCGCCGATCATCAAGGCGGTGCCGGACGGTGCATCCACCTTCCGGCGGTGGTGGCCTTCAGTGATCTCGATGTCCCAATCGGTTCCCAGCCGCGCAGCAACCTGTTCGACCAGCCCGATCATCAAGTTGACGCCCAGCGAAAAGTTCCGGTCGCGCACGATGGCGATCCGCTTTGCATGTTCGGCA
>Ga0208939_1003430_pt1 | contig 10514 bp, 8 predicted proteins | sample AD_STIC12_MetaG_FD_184437 | JGI IMG/M metagenome (GOLD analysis project Ga0208939, IMG submission 184437) | Active sludge microbial communities of municipal wastewater-treating anaerobic digesters from USA - AD_STIC12_MetaG (SPAdes) (version 2) | ecosystem: Engineered > Bioreactor > Anaerobic >...
GTTTGGGGAGTAAGACATCTAACAAAACTAGATCGGGTTTTTTAGTTTGAATAATTTTTAGACCCTTTTCTCCATCTGAGGTCAATAAAACTTTATATCCTTCCAATTCTAATTTAGTTTTATAAATATCCGCTAAAAAATTATCATCTTCAACTATTAAAATTTTGGACTGACTTTTTTTAACCATATTTTACTCAACTATAATTATACCACTAGCCTTCATTTTTTTTCAACGCTAAACCTAAAGCTGTACCAAACCGAGGACCGATTGAATCTAAGACTGGTTTTAATTCTTCGGCATAAACCACTCTCGCCCAAGGATCACCTAAATAAACTTTAATATTAAATATTTCACTGAGTTTTGTATCTAAATGGGGCAATAAACTAGAACCACCAGACAAAATTATTTTTTCTGGATGTACACCCTCTTCATTTTTTTGTTTACTATAAAGTTCAAACATATAACGAATTGCTTCAACAATGGGTGCCAAAGGTTCATTTAAAATAGATGGAAAAGCCGACTCGTTTTTTAAATCACGCTTACTTTGTTCCGCCTCTTCCTCACTTAAACCCATAACTTTTTGCAAAACTTCAGTAAAAGACTTGCCGCCAAATTTTAAGGTATGAAATAAAACCGGCACGCCATTTTCTACTAACATAAAGTCAGTTTGGGCAGCACCCATATCAATAATCAAAATTGGACTAGTATCTTTACCAATTAAAGAAGAAATCAAAGCTAAAGATTCTGTTTCCAAACTTAGTAAAGTCAATCCGGCTTTTTTAAAAATCTCTGTATAGGCTGCAATATTTTTTTTAGGAGCGGCAGTAAAAAAAACTTCTTCTGCCGCGCTTTTTATTTTATCCTCTACTTGACCATTAACCCGTCGCACATCTTTAAAATCCACTACTACATCAGATAAAGGAAGTGGAATTAATTTTTCTACCTGCCTCATGATAAAAGATTTTTTTTCATCAGCTTTTAAAACTGGGATATTTAACAAAGCGCTATAAACTGAAGAAGCTGGCAAACTGGCTAAGGCTAGTTTAGAAGAAGTCTTAGCTTTTAAACAAATCTTTTTTAATAAATTAGCTGTTTCATCAATATCTAAAAAACCACCATTCCCGCCATTTGACAATAAATTGGCATCAGAAAACCCATAAGTAAACAAATAAGAATGTCTGCCTTTCTTTTGAAGTTCTACTAATTTTATCCCATTAGAACCAATGTCTACTCCTAAATAACTTTGAGGTTTGGCAAAGGGCCACATAAAATAATTAGATGTTAACTAAATGAAGTTAAAACTATTATACCACAAAAAATAAAAGATATAAAAAGACCTTGCTGTTAAGCAAGGCCTGAATTGAAGTTATGATAGAATGTGTGGCAAACTAAAAGCACCGTACTCAACAACCGGACGATACATAGGATTGTTAAGTATGGTCACTTTTTCTGAAGCCTCAATTCGAGACTGAATTTCCAAACCATTAAGATTTAGAACTGTCTCACAAATCAGTCTAAATTTTGCTTCACTCAAAGGTGTCACCTGCAAATGTTGCAAAAAATCTTCTTTACTTTTAAAGGTATAAAAACTTCCGATGTAATTGACATTTACCCTTTTATTTTTTGGAATTGAAGCCAAAAACTTCTGCCACCATTCTATAGAAAAAATGGCAAAGCCATGAGCTTTAAGACCGTGACCCTTATTATTCGGATCAATCGGATTAAATAGAGACAAATGAACCAAAACCCAGGGCTTCTTCTTCATAATTACCACACCTTGTAAAGAACCTATTTTTATTTAAGCAAAAATATCCTAACTTGTCAACATAGTCGATTCGCGATAAAATTATCTTATCTATGATTAAACTTTTTAACACCCTGACTCGCCAAAAAGATGAACTCAAGCCCCTCTCAAAAAAACAGATCGGTCTTTATACTTGTGGTCCGACTGTTTACAACTATGCTCATATTGGCAATCTACGAACTTATGTTTTTGAAGACATTCTCAAGAGAGTTTTAAAATATAATGGTTACCGAGTTAACCATATTATGAATATAACTGATGTCGGACATCTAACCTCTGACGCTGATTTTGGTGAAGACAAAATGGAAAAAGGTGCCAAGCGCGAAGGCAAAACAGCTTGGGAAATTGCAGAATTTTATACTAAAAAATTCAAAGAAAACTTACAGGACCTAAACATTGAACCGCCTACTAAATGGTGTCCAGCAACCCAATATATTAAAGAACAAATTGCTTTAGTTCAAAAATTGATTGACAAAAACGTAACTTATACCACCTCTGATGGAATTTATTTTGATACCACCAAAATAAAAAACTATGGCGAACTGGCTGGTTTACAAAAACAAAAACTCCAAGCTGGCGCGCGAGTAGATATAGGTGAGAAAAAAAATCCTCACGATTTTGCAATTTGGAAATTTACCGCTCCTGGAGAAAAGCGTCAGATGGAATGGGAGGCTTTTGAACATCAGGGTTTTCCTGGATGGCATCTAGAATGTTCTGCCATCGCCCTCACCGAACTAGGAGAACAGTTTGATATTCATTGTGGTGGAGTTGATCATATTCCTGTTCACCACACCAATGAAATTGCCCAATCCGAAACCGCCACCGGCAAACAACCTTGGGTTAATTATTGGCTACACGGTGATTTTTTAAATCTCTCCGAAACTAAAATGGCCAAATCCGGAAACAACTTTATTACTTTGGATGCTTTAAAAAAAGACAACCTCAACCCCCTGGCTTACAGATTTTTATTATTACAAACTCATTACCGCAAAATTTTAAATTTTAACAAGGAAGCTTTAAAAGCAGCCCAAACCGGATTGGATAATTTGTATAAAGAGGCGAAAAAATTAAAAAAAGAAGGAGCCGAAGGAAGGCAGTTTGATCAAGAACTAGAAGAACGAATAAAAAAATCCTTTTTGGAAGAAATTAATGACGATCTTTTTGTGGCGGGAGCTTTAGCCGCTACTTGGGATAGAATTGAATCTCGCAAAATTTCTTATCAAACCCTTTTACAGTTTGATAAAATTTTTGGTTTAGAGATTGAAGCTGGTGTTAAAAGCTTAGAAGAGGCAGAAAAAAATAAAAAAGAAGAAATCTTACCGCCCAATGTGGAAATCTTAAAACTGGCTCGCGAACAATTTAGACAAGAAAAAAATTGGGCTAAAAGCGATGAACTAAGAAAACAATTAGAAGACTTGGGTTATACCGTAGAAGACACTCCTCAAGGACAAAATTTAACTAAACTTTAAAATTATGCATTTTTTAATTACCGGCGGTTCCGGATTTTTAGGCATCAATTTAATTCGTTATCTTTTAAATCGCGGACATCAAATCACTTCTTTAGACCTAGTGCCTTTTGATTATCCAGAAAAAAATCAGATTCGCGCCATTGTTGGAGATATTAGAAAACGAGACGATGTCATTAAATCTTTAGAGGGAGTTGAGATGGTAGTTCACTGCGCCGCTGCCCTGCCGCTATACACCAAAGAAGAAATTTTTTCTACAGATATTGATGGCACCAAAATTGTTTTGGAAGAATCTTTTAAAAAAGGAGTAAAAAGATTTATTCAAATTTCTTCCACAGCTGTTTATGGCATCCCCGATCATCATCCTTTGGTTGAAACAGATAAATTAGATGGAGTTGGTCCTTATGGCGAGGCTAAAATTTTGGCTGAAAAAGTGGGTGAAGAATTTAGAAACCAAGGCCGCTGCGTGTCTATTATCCGTCCTAAATCTTTTATTGGTCCGGAACGTTTAGGAGTTTTTGCTCTTTTTTACGATTGGGCTCGAACTGGTCATAATTTTCCCATTCTAGGCAAGGGAGATAATCTTTATCAATTTTTAGACGTTGAAGATCTTTGTGAAGCTATTTATCTTTGTGTCACTTTACCAGAAGAAAAAGTTAATGATACTTTCAACATTGGAGCTAAGAAATTCTCCACCTTGCGCGCGGATTATCAAGCTGTTTTAGATAAAGCTGGATTTGGCAAAAAAATTATTGGTTTACCAGCTACTCCAGCTATCTGGACACTGCGTTTATTAGAAAAATTACATCTTTCACCGCTGTATAAATGGGTCTATGAAACAGCCAGCAAAGAAAGCTTTGTTTCTATTGAAAAAGCAGAAAAACAGCTGGGTTATAATCCCAAATTTTCTAACCAAGACGCTCTCTTAAGAAATTATGATTGGTATTTAGCAAACTTTAAAAATTTTGCTGGACAAACCGGTGTCTCTCATCGGGTACCCTGGAAACAAGGAATTTTATCTTTAGGAAAATTATTTTTTTAAAAATTCAAAAAAGAACCTCGCTAACTGCGAGGTTTTTAAAATAAAAAAAGGGGCCAAGCTTGCGCCTAACCCCCGGGTTCTAAGTTGTGATCAGTTGTGCCGTGGTCTCCAACCTCGTCCCTGCAGAGACAAAGAGAAAACACTCCAACCAATCTTTCGGGTAAAACCACCGCCTACATGGCAATGGTCTCCCTCAAAGGGTCATTCACCCTATTTGGTGTCTGACCCACGCCCCCAGACCTTCGCTCAAGCCATCTAAGCCTGAAGTCTTCGGACGTCTTCCCGAAAAGAAATGTATCGGCAGTTGTCAAAGGCTACCCGCAGGGCGCCTAAGGACGCGCTCGGTTCTAGACCCGAACCAACTGCCGCCTGACCCACAACAATGTCTTTCGGGAAGCCTCCCATTGTTGTAAATCAGGATAATTTTCTCTGGCAGACAGCGGAATTTTGTAACCCAATCAACGGCATGTTGGGTATTTTTCCGCGCGGGTGGGGCGCTCTTGTCTCCATGCATCGGTCAGTTGTTGTAACCAACCGGCTGAAAAGGAGAAGAACCGCCCAGAACGAATAGGTCTGCCAAAGAGGAAAAGCCAGTCCACGATAAACCAACCTGGTTCGTGTTCCAGCCTCTACCCAATGTAAGGAGCTTTAGCTCCTTGTCCAGTTGTCATCAGTGTTCCCAAATAGGGAGATCAATACATACTGATAACTAACTACACTGGACAAGGAGCCGGCTGTCTAGGCAGTTTCCCGCTTTCGACAACTAAATATAATAGCACATTTTTAAAATCTTGTCAAGGCCTTTTAGTTTATTTATTTAAAATTTAGCTAATTTAAGCTAAAAATTTATTCACAATCAATCTAACTTTTTTTACTATTATTTTTTAAAAAAATATTTTGTGCCCCCATCTTAAATATGGTATAATTAGAAACAGAATTATAATTTTATGGCTATTAATAAAACACCAAACCAAATAGAAAATGAATTATTGGATAAAAAAAACGCGGAAAATCTAGAAACTGCCAGCTTACCCAGTGCCGAATTTAAAGAACCAACCGCTGAAGCTAAAGAAACCGGAGAAACTAGAGAAACAGAAACCCAAGCTGGAGAAGAAAAAATTGTCGAGCCAGGAATAATACCAGTTAAATATGCCCCCCTGCCTCCTCGGCCAGAACCAAAACCCATCAGATTAAAACAAGTGGAAAGTATTTTATCCGAAGATCTACAAGAGGCTTTTTTAAATTTATCACCCGAACAACAATTAAAATTTAAAGCCGAGGGAGAAAAAACCGCTGCAACCATCTACCAAATGTTAGAATCAGCCAAAGTTCAAGTTAAAAAAATCGTAGAACTTATTTCTAAATGGCTTAAAAGATTACCCGGAGTCAATAAATATTTCATCGAGCAAGAAAGTAAAATTAAAACTGATAAAATAATCAATTTAATTAAAAAAGATGGACAATAATCTTGTTTTGCCTAACGCCAAAGATTTACAATCTCAAATTACTCAAACTGGAGAAGACTTAGCTACTACTGCCGCTTCGTCTCAAGTTTTTATGTTCTATTTTTGGATCGGCTTAACTATCGGAGTAGCTATAATTTTATTATTTTTACTGCGCCTGTTTTTGCATCATCGCGAAAGACTACGCTATTCATTTAAAAGGAAAATTTATTTAGTAATTTTACCAAAAGAAGCGGAAGAAGAAGCTAGAAAAAAAGATACAACTGATCAAAAAAAGGATATCAAAGAAGCTGTTGCGGTTATGGAAACCTTATTCGCTTCTTTTACTGGTATTAGCAGAACTAAGGATTGGACTTATCTTTTTTATAAAATAAAAAAATTCTGGATTGGGTCACATCGTTATTTATCTTTAGAAATCGTCCAAGAAAAAGGTTTGATTAAATTTTTTATTGTCGCCCCGCAAAACTTAGGAGAATATGTGGAGCAACAAATCAATGCCGAATTTCCCAACGCTGAAATTGAAGAAGTTACTGATTACAACATTTTTCAACCCCAAGGGGTAATTGTGGGAACCTATCTTAAACCAACCAAAAGTAATTATTTACCCATAAAAACTTACAAAAAATTAGATGGTGACCCCACCGAAGGCTTGCTTAATAATTTAAGCAAACTTCAAGAAGGTGAAAGTGCCACTATTCAAATTTTTATCAAACCAGCTAGTCAAAAATGGCAAGGCAAACTTTTAAAAATTGCTCACGAATTACATTATGGTAAAAAATTAGGCCAAGCTCTTAACAAATTTACAATTAGTAATCTGCTGGTGAATATTATACTTTTCCCTTTCAAATTAATTGGTAAAATTTTTACCGCCTTAACCGAAACTAAAAATCAAAATTTAAATGAACCTGATAACAAAACTGCTCCTGTTAGATTAATGCAGCGTGAAGAGGAAATTGTTAAATCAATTGAAGAAAAAATAACCAGAGCAGCTTTTGAAGTTAATATTAATATTGTAGCTTCGGCAGAAAACAACTTTCGAGCCAAACAAATCTTATCTGGGATCATTGGTTCTTTTGCTCAATTTACCGCTCACGAAAGTGGCAATGCCCTAAAAGAACAGGTTATTTTTTTCAAGGGCATGTTTATTCGTGATTTTATTTATCGCAATATCCGTTCTTGGAAAAAATTTATTTTAAATACCGAAGAATTAGCTTCTATTTATCATTTTCCTCTTCCTTCAGCTAAAACTCCCAATATTTTATGGTTACAAGCTCGCAAGTCACCTCCCCCGGTTAACTTACCAGAATCTGGATTACTGTTGGGCAATACCGTTTATCGTGGGCAAGAAAAGCCTGTTTACATGTTACCCGAAGATCGTCGACGTCATCTTTACATTATTGGTTCTACTGGTGTAGGTAAATCTGTTTTGTTATCCAATTTAATTATTCAAGATATTGAAAATGGCCAGGGCGTTTGTGTAGTTGATCCTCACGGTACTTTAATTGATGATATTCTACCACACATTCCAAAAAATCGCGCCGATGATGTAGTTATTTTTGATCCTTCTGATATTGATCGACCAGTTGGTTTAAATATGTTAGAAGCTGATTCCCCAGAACAAATGGATTTTGCTATCCAAGAAATGATTGCCATTTTTTACAAATTAGTTACTGACCCTTCCATGATTGGTCCGATGTTTGAACATAACATGCGTAATGCCATGTTAACCTTAATGGCAGATAAAGAATACCCCGGCACCTTGGCTGATATCCCCCGTATTTTTACCGATCCAGAGTTTCAAAAATATAAACTAACCAAAGTTACCGACCCCATGGTTAGAGCCTTTTGGGAAAAAGAAATGGCCAAAACTTCCGATTTTCATAAATCAGAAATGCTGGGTTATTTAATTTCTAAAGTGGGGCGTTTCGTGGAAAATGAAATGATCAGAAACATTATTGGTCAGCCCCGCTCTGGTTTTAATTTACGTGAAATCATGGACAACAAAAAAATCCTTTTGGTTAATTTAGCCAAAGGTAAGGTTGGTGAAGTCAACTCTAATCTTTTAGGTTTAATTATTGTATCTAAATTACAAATGGCAGCCTTGGCTCGCGCAGATATGCCCGAAGACAAACGCAACGATTTTTTTCTTTACATTGATGAGTTCCAAAACTTTATTACCGATTCTATCGCTACTATTTTAGCTGAAGCCAGAAAATACCGCTTAAATTTAATTATCGCCCACCAATATATTGGCCAGTTATTAACAGGTGGAGGGGTTGAAGGAAAACAAGGATCAAGTAGAATAAAAGACGCAGTTTTTGGCAACGTAGGTACAATAATTTGTTTTAGAATTGGCGTAGATGATGCGGAGACAATGGCCAAACAATTTACACCAGCCTTAAACGAATTTGACGTCATGAATATAGAAAAATATCATGCTTATATTCGTCTTTTGATTAAAAACTCCCCTTCCCGACCATTTACCATCAAAATGCCCCCGCCAAAAGTTGGTAATATGGAAATAATAGAACCGATTAGACAATTATCTAGACTAAAATACGGACGCGACCGGTTGTTGGTTAACGCGGAAATAATGGAAAGAAGTCGATTGGGAGAAGTTTCTAAAGAAGCTCAAACCTTACCCGCTGAAAGATCTCTTTAAATATTTTTATAATCTGAGGGAGGCTTACGAACTCTTAATTTTTAATTTACTTATGGAAACACTGTATCGCAAATATCGTCCGCAAAACTGGGCTAGCTTAACCGGTCAAGACCATGTTTCTTTAACTTTACAAAAACAAATCCAAGGCAACAAAGTTGCTCACGCCTATCTTTTTTCCGGACCACGCGGCAGTGGCAAAACTTCCACCGCTAGAATTTTAGCCAAAGCACTTAATTGCCAAAACAAAAAAGATAGTTCTGCCGAACCTTGTAATAATTGCTCGTCGTGTTTGGAAATAACTGCCGGACGCTCTTTAGATGTAATAGAAATTGACGCTGCTTCTAACACCGGAGTCGACAATGTCCGCGAAAACATTATTGATTCAGCTCGCCTCTCTCCAACTAAAGCAAAATTTAAAATTTTCATTATTGACGAAGTCCACATGCTTTCAGCTTCAGCTTTTAACGCCTTGCTTAAAATTATTGAGGAACCACCCAAGCACGTCTTTTTTATTTTAGCCACCACCGAACCATTTAAAATACCTGCTACGGTTCTTTCTCGTTGCCAAAGATTTGATTTTAAAAAAGTGGAAAATAGTAAAATTAAAGACAGATTAAAAATGATTTGCACTCAGGAAGGTGTGGAAGCTGAAACTAAAATTTTAGATAGAATTGCTCATCAAAGCGACGGTTGTTTAAGAGATGCCGAAAGTCTTTTGGGTCAAATTTTGGCCTTAGGGGAAAGCAAAATTACCGAAAAAGAAGCGTCTTTAGTTCTACCGCGTTCTGATTGGCAAAAAATTATTGAATTGCTTGATTTTTTGATTAAAAAAGAAGCTAAAGAAGCTATTATTTTAACTAATAATTTAGTTGAAGAAGGAATTGATCTATATAATTTTACCGAGGATATTATTCGAGCTTTGCGTTTATTATTATTAACTAAACTGAATGCTGATTTAAATTTATTAGCCGAAGAATTAGAAGAAGAAAATGCTAAAAAAATGCGTTCTTTGGCAACACATATTAGTGCTTTAGAAATTAGCCGAATGATGGAAATTTTTATTAAACAAAAAAGTTTGTTACGTTCCACTCATATCCCCCAATTGCCTCTAGAAATAGCTGTAGTGGAAATTTGTGAATTTGCTGTTTCTTCTACCGCCGCACCAGAACCAGTAAAACACACACCCTCAACAACACCTAGCCACCAATCCCAGCCACCCAAAACAGTCGAAAAAAATATTCCAGCTAAAGAAGAAGGTTTAGCAAAAAAAACAATCTCTAAAGTTAATTTTACTTTGGATCAGATAAAAGAACGTTGGGAAGATTTTCTTAAAAAAGCCCAAGAATACAACCACTCTCTGCCTTTCATTTTAAAAATGGGAGAACCGACCGAAATTGTTGGAAGAACCTTAAAAGTATCATTTCGTTATACCTTTCATCGCGATAAAATTAATGAAACAAAAATTCGCACTTTAGCAGAAAAAGCCTTAAATGAAACCTTCATTGAAGGAAACTTGATTTTAGAAGGAATTTACAGCCCCCAAGGAGAAAATACCCTAGTTGACAAACCGACCGAAAAAGTTAATAATGAATTGGTCGCCAATTTAATTGAAAGTTTTGGCGGACAATTGGCAGAATAATTCTACTTTATTCGGGGATCGTCTAATGGTAGGACGCATGCCTCTGGAGCATGCTATCTTGGTTCGAATCCAAGTCCCCGAGTTTTTAATTTAAAAAAAATATGTCTGAACTACAAATAGAAATTTTAGCCGCCAGCAATGGAGCTGAAGCTCAAAACGGTCAAACTGTAACTGTCCACTATACCGGTACTTTTGAAAATGGAGAAAAATTTGACTCCAGTATTGATCGTGGTGAACCGTTTTCTTTCAAATTAGGTGCAGGTATGGTTATTAAGGGTTGGGATTTAGGAATTACCGGAATGAAAATCGGCGAAAAAAGAAAACTAACTATTCCCTACGATCTCGCTTACGGAGAATTTGGCTACGGCCCCATTCCTCCTAAGGCCACCTTAATTTTTGAAGTAGAATTATTGGATGTTAAATAAACAAAAAACAGA
>Ga0208939_1003442_pt1 | contig 10494 bp, 10 predicted proteins | sample AD_STIC12_MetaG_FD_184437 | JGI IMG/M metagenome (GOLD analysis project Ga0208939, IMG submission 184437) | Active sludge microbial communities of municipal wastewater-treating anaerobic digesters from USA - AD_STIC12_MetaG (SPAdes) (version 2) | ecosystem: Engineered > Bioreactor > Anaerobic >...
CATCCCAAACGGCAGTAGCGCATTTATCGTGGAGGACATCAATGTTAGTTACGGGATTTTGAATTCCGGCTTTTATACGATCATAATACATTTTTAGGCGACCGATTCCGTGAGATTCAATGCCTTTTAAATCACTGGCTATTAACACATCGCTGCAAATTTGTGCCTCTTCTTCTGGAACTCCAAGTTTAATAAATACCTCTTGCATAAAACTCTGCAGAACATCAACAGGCAAATATTTCATTTCTAAATACTCCTTATTTTTCTTCAAAAATAACAGCTTTCAAGGGAGGAAAGCCATTAAAATTAACGCTGGAATAGCTTTGCGTGTAAGCACCGGTAGTAAAAATGTAAACTCTATCTCCGGGAACGGTTCCTTCGGGCATCCGATAACGATAATGCTCATAGAGAATATCCATACTGTCACAAGTAGGACCAGCTAATATAATCTCTTCCGCCAAACCTTTACGCGGAAAATAGATGGGGAATTTTATGGATTCATCAATGGTCTCAATTAAACCGCCAAATTTTCCTACATCTAAATACACCCATTGATAAAGATTATTTTTGGATTTACGAGCTACATTAATTACTTCGGATACAATCACACCAGCATCTGCAACCAGAGAACGACCCGGTTCCAAAATAATTTCCGGAAGGTTATCTCCAAAATCCTCTGTAATAAAACGCTGAATTTCCGTAGCATATTCCTGAATAGAAAAAGTGGGATCAACATAGTTGGCAGGAAAACCACCTCCGATATTAATCATTTTCAGTTCAATTCCTTCTTCGGCAACAGCATCAAAAAGATATTTACAACGAGCTACAGCATCGTCCCATTGCCCTATATCTCGTTGTTGAGAGCCCACATGAAAAGAAATTCCCCAGGGCTGTAAATTCATCTTTGCCGCTTTCACAATTAAATGATATATAGTATCAGGATGTGAACCAAATTTTCTGGATAGGGGCCAATCAGCGCCAGTTCCTTCCGTTAAAATCCGAAATAAGACCTTTGAACCAGGAGCATATTTTGCCAGGTTAGCAAGATCAAGCTTGCTGTCAGTAGCAAAAAGACGGACACCTTTTTCGTAAAAGTATTTGATATCGTTAACTTTTTTAATGGTATTGCCAAAACTTAAACGGGAGGGCTCAATTCCTAAATTCAACATCTGATCAAGTTCATAAGGAGAAGCAAGATCAAAATTGGCACCAAGTTCATTCAATAACATAATAACTTCCAGCATAGGATTTGCCTTAACTGCATAGTAAATTTTATAATTAGGCATACTTGCCTGCAGTTCCAAATACTTATTACGAACTATATCCAAGTCCACAATCAAACAAGGAGTTGGGACTTTTTCCGCAAATGCCATAATTTTTTCAAACCGTTCTTCGTCCATAAAACGGCTGATATTAAAGGAATATGGTTCTCTATACAATGTTTTGTCCTCTTTGGTATTAATCAGTTTTTCCCAAAATTCACAAAGCCATTTAATGTCAAATAAAAAGTATTTGACACATATCCCGCTTGCATTGAGGTGAAATATATTAAAATAAGGTAACTGAAATGCAGAAAAAAACAAGTGTAGCAGTAGGAATCAGCGGAGGGATTGACTCCGCAATGACTGCTTATTTACTTCAAGAAAGCGGTTATAGAGTAATTGGCATCACTATGCAAACTTATGATGAAAACATAGAAATGGATAAAACATTAAAAAGTGGCTGTTTTGGTCCCGCGCAGGAAGAAAATATTTTATCAGCTTCTCTGCTTTGCCGAAAATTGGGAATTGAGCATTATATTATTCCTTTGCAGGAAGAATTTCGGCATAAGGTAATTGATTATTTTTGTGAGACATACATAAAAGGAAAGACACCAAATCCCTGTTTGGTCTGTAATGCCTATATCAAATTTGCCTTGCTACCTGAAAAAGCGCATTCATTGGGACTGGAATTTGATTATTTTGCTACAGGTCATTATGCCAAAATCGGGTTTAATAATACCCTTAAACGCTATCAGATAAGAAAAGCAAAGGATGCAAACAAAGATCAATCCTATTTTTTGGCTTTTCTATCTCAGGAACAACTGGCGCAAACCCTTTTTCCATTAGGGGATTATACTAAGCAGGAAATAAAAATAATGGCAATAGAAAAGGGCTTTACTGAACTTGTTGAGCGCAAGGAAAGCCAGGATTTTTTGCAAAGTTCAGATCTGGAAGTCCTTTTCAAACCTGAGGACTTTAATCCGGGAGAAATTATTGATATGCAAGGTAAAGTTATCGGAAAGCACAAGGGAATTATAAATTACACTATCGGTCAGAGACGAAATTTGGGAATAAGCGGTATGCCTGAACCCTATTATGTTTTGCAAATTGATGCGGAGAATAACAGAATTGTTTTGGGTCCTAAGGAATATTTGTTTAAAAAGAAATGTTCAGCAACGGATATGAACTGGGTTTCTCTTCCTGCACCCGAAAAAAAATTTAGGGCAAAAGCCAAAATACGACAGCAACATTCTCCAGCTGATTGTATTGTAACCCCTATAAATGATAACACTATAGAAGTAGTTTTTAAGGAACCGCAACTTTCCATTACTCCGGGACAGGGGCTGGTTTTATATTTGGATGATTTACTTTTGGGAGGTGGATTTATAGCATTTTCAAATAATGAGGATGTAGAGACAAAAGATTTAGAGGGTTTTAGAAGGGGAGAAAGCTAAAATTTTTGATAGCTCTATAGATCATACAATAAGAGCGATGTGCGTGTAAACCCCTGAATAAAAGAACTTGATAATGGTACTAACTAATTATAATTAAAGTAGATACAGCCGTCATTAGTCCTTTGTGCTATAAAAATATTTTCCGAAGTATAATTCATTTGAGCACAAATTACTCCTTTCTTACATTGTAAACGATTTCCTACTTCTTGCTTAATTAGTTATGGTAGAGATGCGGTGGAGCCGGTCGGGAAAAAACCAATAATTGGCACCATAACTCCACTACAACTAATTAGAGAAGGATAAAAAAAGAATAGCGGGAAAATTATCCCGCTATCTATTAAACATTCTTAGGGCAAGTTACTTTTTACTATATAATTAAAAGGAATTCAAAAGAAGGCTACATTCAGCATTTGCCCAATGGGAATTTGGCAATTCTTTTTTATTATGCTTATAGAGAAATATGCCAGTGTATAAATTTAATCAGCATTTACCTGTAATGACTGTATCAATTTTTCCTGAATTTCCGGTCTTTCAGTTAAATCACTGCTCTTTAAAAAGTCCTTTCTTTGCTGGAATCTGTCTTTCATTACGGCAATATATTTATCGTAGTTAATACGCAGGTTGGAATGATATCTGTCGTAATAGCCGGGTAAAATTGCCTCAACAGATTCTCTTGTAGGAATCATAGAGCCAGGTAATAAATCCCAGGGTTCCCATTGCAGCTGGTCCATTAAAATAGCGGTTTGCAGAGTTAACGAAGTATTTAGAGGTATCGGTTCCAGGATATCGTCTGATTCCCTCCAATAGCCACGCGAATTAAAGCAGTAAAAATCCGCTCCTGTATCAGCCACTTTTAAAAATGCTTCCACATCACGATAGAGTTCATACACCCGAAATGGATTGGCAAAGGGCTCAAAAACGAGCTTGTTAAGTTCTTCTTCGGCAACATTTTCCGCACGATTACGCTGAGTCATTAAAGCGGCTCCCATAGCTATTGCCAAATATTTATCCTCCAATTTTAAGGCAGGTGGCAAAATAGAATCCTTCATCAACCAAACCAATGCTTTGGGAAAAGCACAGCGGTTCACATATTTTCCCAAAAGAGAACGGTCAAAAAGGGCTCTGCCATTGGAATTACGAATATCCTGTCCGTAAGGAATAAGTTTGCCATTAACATCCAAAACCGTATGATTCATCAAAGCCAGAGTATATTTCCAGTCGGGATGATCAACGGTTCGGCTATCCGTTTTATCAAATAAAGTCGGTTCCCAAACGCGACACAGCTTATTTTCCAAATCAATCTGGAAAGCATCATCATGTAAAACAACCTTGGAAAAGCCCTCAGGCAAGGTTCCTGCATTATCCGCATTATTGGTATGGCTGGATTTTCCTGTTCCGGAAAGTCCATAAAAAGCGATAGACCTTTTACCCAATTTATGATATTCAGGATTTACACAAGTGCTGAAATCAATTTCTTTAATTCCTCCATGACAAGCAGCCATCCCGATTCTGATGCCGGAAGTCCAAGCCATAGTTAAAGTTCCCTTTTTCCGTTCACCAAAATAACGCATTCCAAGATTAACCATAACATTGTGTTTTTCATCCACCAAAGCCAGTTGTGGTGCCCCTACATTGTTGTAAAAATCGTCATCACAAGTCCATTCATTGAAAGCAACCAGAATAATATCCTGAATAGGAAGCTTGGGACTTGCCTCATATTCCTCTTTCAACGATTCATAAGGGGCAAAATTCAACAGCCAAAAGAAAAGATTGGCAGCATCACTTTCAGTAGTTACAAAAGTAGCTTTCAGCATCAGGTCTTTATCCATCCCCAAAACTGCTTCGGCTTTAATTAATGGATAATGTTGCATTTGCCACACTGCTTCCCGAAAATCACTTTCCAGCTTATTTTTCAGGGAAGGACTTAACCTATGGTAAAATCTGCGGGCTTTAGCGGTTCTGCCAACAATGTTACCATGACAATCGTTGATAACTTTTGCATCTGCAGGCAGATTATGCAGCTTTACAAACTCCGGATACATAGGCAAATCGGTAACACTTACGCCGGGTTGATTTTTTGCCAGTTCGTATGCCTCGCGAATATCCACTTTCCGAACTAAATGGTTATTCATCAGGGTTTCGGCAATAGCTCTGATAGGAGACATTTCTTTAATGTTGGAATAATATTCCACACTGCTCTTGCTTGCCATTTTATTCCTCCATATATGGCTTATTTTATATGTTTAAAAAATTTGAGATGATACCTATTATAAATTAAATGATATTTAGTTCCTTGCCAATCATTCTGAATTTCTCCAGAGCCATATCAAGCTGATCTTTAGTATGTGTTGCCATAAAAGATGTCCTAATTAAACAGGAACTGGGAGGAACAGCAGGAGGAACTACAGGATTTATAAAAACACCTTCTTCTCCAAGCCGACGCCACATATTAAAAGTAGTCATCATATTCCCTATATGTAACGGAACAACAGGAGTGCAACTGGCTCCGGTATTATAACCCATTGCCTGAAATTCTTTCAGCATATAATTCGTATTTTCCCAAAGTTTGGCAATTCTTTCGGGCTCTTCCTGCATAATTTTAAGCGCTGCTAAAACGCTGGCAGTTGATGCAGGAGGAAGCGATGCCGAAAAAATAAGAGCCCGGGATTTATGTTTTAAGTAATGAATAATTGCTTCATCGGCAGCAATAAAACCACCTACAGATGCCAGGGACTTGCTGAATGTGCCCATAATAAATGCTGTTTTATCAGTTAAACCAAAATGAGCAGTAGTTCCTGCTCCCTTATTTCCCAAAACACCTAAAGAATGTGCTTCATCAACCATAACTTCAGCATTATATTTTTCCGCCAGTTCAATTATTACCGAAAGATTGGCTATATCCCCTTCCATAGAAAAGATACCATCTACAACAATTAAAGAATTCCTGCCTTTAATCTCCTTAAGAATGCGTTCCAAAGAAGCCATATCGTTATGTTTGTAACGCAGCATTTTCCCTTCGGCAAGAATAGCGCCATCTATTATTGAGGCATGATCGTATTTATCAGTAATAATATATTCATTTTTACCTACCATAGTAGAAATACACCCTAAATTTGCCTGGTAACCTGTTGGATAACAAATTGCTTCTTCTTTACCGACCAATTTTGCCAGTTCGTTTTCCAGTTCCAGATGAATATCTAAGGTTCCATTTAAAAAACGACTCCCTGCACAGCCACTACCATATTTTTGAATAGCTTTTATGGCTGCTTCTTTCACTTTGGGATGATTAGTTAAGCCCAAATAACTATTAGAACCCAACATCAACATTTTTTTACCATTACACATAACTTCCGTATCTTGCTCGGAAGTAATTTCCCGAAAATAGGGATAATAACCCATAGCCATCACTTTACGTGCGTCTGTAAACTTGTAACATTTATCCAGTAAACTCACACTTTCCTCTTTTATATGATTTTGAAACCTTTCAGGTTAGTATACAAAACTTTAATCAGATTATATGTTAAATACACAAGAGGCACCGAAATAAGCATCCAGAGAATGCCTCCATACCAGCCCCCGGCAATTAAAGTAAGAAGAACTAACAAAGGATGCATATTAATAGTTCCGCCTACAACAACAGGGTAAACAATATTATTATCAATCAACTGCACGATATACATCGCCAGAATTACGGTGATTGCAGAAAGAATAGTACCACCATTAAACAGAACTGTTACTACAGCTAAAGCACCCCCTAAAAAAGGTCCAAAATAAGGTATAATATTTGCCACTCCTGCCGTAGCACCAATTAAAATGGAATATGGCACTCCCACAATCGTTAAGGCAGTAGAAGCTAAAATGCCAACTGCTATTATTTCAAACAAGATAGCTCGCAAAAAGTTACCTATGGTGCTGTCTATTTTCCGCATCATAATGATACAGAGTTCAAAATAACGGTTGCTAAACATTTTTACAATGCCCTTCCTCAATTTGTATTTATCCTTCAAGAGAAAGAAAGAAATCAGGGGAACCGTGAAAATAATAGAGATTGTGGAAAATATCTTTTTATAGTTATCTATCAGTAACTTAGGAATTTTAGCCAAAAAGACATTGGCTTGGTCTAATATTTCTATCAGCTTAGGTGCCATTCCCAAACCGGGAATTTGAGCATCCAATTCCTGTAAAAATTCGTATATCCTTCTGATAAAAGGTAAAGTTATAATATATTGCCCGGTTAGCTGTTCCCCACTACTTAAAATATTAAAAAGGTTGTTCCCTTGTTGAACTAAAGCCGGAACCAAACGAGAAGTAAACAAAGCAATAATTCCCGCAATTATTATATAAATTGTCAGCACTGCAAGCCAGCGGGGAAACCTTTTTCTCTCAAACCAACTGATAAAAGGATCAAGAATATAGGAAAAAATAAAGGCATAAATTAAATAGTAAATTATGGGATGGTAAAAAAACAATCCCAGCACAATCAGAGCCATTAATAAACTATAAAAAATCCACTTCGTCCAGTTCATAGTTCTTTTGCGCTTTCCGGAGATGAAATATTAAAAATATAATTGCTCAATGTTTGGCAGAATGCAGTTAACATTTTAACACCTAAATTAGGATTCTGCCGGAACAAATCACTCAAGTCATAACGGGAAACAGCATAAGCAGTCACTTCTGTTAATGCGGTTGCTGAACTGCTGCGGGTTTCTTCTTTAAACATATCAATCAAACCTAAAATTTGTAACTCGCGAACAACATAGCGACCTTTAGGATAAGTAGGTCCTGTTACTTCCACTTCTCCGGAAAAAATAAAATAAATCACTTCCAGAGGATGATCTTTATCATAAAGCAACTCTCCGCTGTTAAAATTGCGCTTATGCAAAAAGTTATTGAGCAAATAAAGCTCAAAAGAACTGAGTTCACTTAAAACAGGAAACTTTTTTAAGTCGGCATATTTATCCGGTTTTTTCCAGATTGTTTTCAGCCAATCAAATACATCTTTAAGCACTTTTCACCTCAATGTCTTATCATCACAAACCAAAGGCACAAAAGAACAACCTCCTGCTTCTGCAATGTCCAATCCGTCTTCTGTTTTGGTAACTATATACAAAATTTGAAAACCGGTTTTACCTATGGGAATTGCCATTTTACCTCCCATTTTCAATTGTTCCACTAAATGTTTGGGAACTTCCCGGGCTGCAGCAGAAACCAATATTTTATCAAATTCCTTATGTGGAGGATATGCTTTTTGCCAACCGCTGTAACCATCACCAATCCGAAAATAAATATTGTTATAACCGGCATTGCGTAAAATCTTCTGCGCATTTAGGGAAAGGGTCTCCAACCGTTCTACAGTACATACCTCTTTAACAATTTCTGCAAGTAGGGCACTTTGATAACCACTACCGGTGCCAATTTCCAAAACAATATCCGTGGGTTGCAAATCAAGCAACTGCAACATAATTGCGATCATTAAAGGTTGAGATATGGTTTGACCTTCTTTTATAGGTAAGGGACGGTTTTGATATGCGTAATCACGATATTCAGGTAAAACATAATGCTCTCGCGGCACTTTGGCAAAAGCATTTAAAACAACCGGAGAAGTTATTCCTTCCAACTTTAATTCGTTTACCAATCTTATCCGTTGATCCTCAAAACGCATCCTCATCTCTCCAATTGCAGTAATTCATTTTCTTCCAGCCAGTTAAGAATCCTGGGAAAGGTCTCGCTTCTTGTAAGTTCAAAGCCCAAAGGAGTTAAAGATATATAACCGTTATTAACCGCTTCTGCATCGGTTCCTGTTTCATTATCCCAAACAGGAATATCACCTCCTACTTCGTAAACAAAACCATCTTCGTTTTCTTTAATAATCTTAACAAAATTATAATACTTACGATGACCTGTACGGGTTAAACGAATACCTTTAATCTCTTCCAGAGGAAGATTGGGAATATTAATATTCAAAACACCAAACGCTTCAGCTTGTTTATCAATGCCTAAATCCAGCAATTTACGCATCCAGTAAGCTGCTACCTCAAATCTTTGATTTTTATAAGAATTTATGGAAACAGCTATTGCTCGATTTCCTAAAAGAGCTGCTTCCATTGCTGCTCCAACTGTTCCGGAATATAAAACATCTTCTCCCATATTCTGTCCCGCATTAATTCCCGAAATAATTAAATCCACCGGTTCGGTAAGGATTTTTTGTAACGCAATAACAGAACAATCAACAGGTGTTCCGCTGACAGCATATTCATTTTCAGCGATTTTTTTTACTATTAGCTCCTTACGGATACTCAAAGAATGCGATGCTGCACTTCTTTCACTATCCGGAGCTACAATCGTAATTTTATGCCCGGCATTTTTCAGCTCTTCTGCTAAAGCTCTTATTCCGGGAGCTAAAATACCGTCATCATTAACCAATAATATCTTCAAAGTTTTTCTACTCCTAAAAAATAAGCTGAGGATTACGAATAATATAAACCAACGCTACAATGACAATAGTTACAATAATAATAAACAGCCAGTTTCGCTGAACAAACTTTACTAAAGCCGGTCTATGTCTTCGTCGGCGAGGAAATTGAACTTTCTTATGAGAAATAAGACGTGCTACAAAAGGCCTTTTTAACTTAGCATTGATCCTTAACGAATGCTGATCAGGCCTTAACCATTTAACTTTTCCGTCTTCATTCAGATAGGGCTTGAACCCCAAAGAAGTATAATACCTTTTTTGGGCTTCAGTATATCCCTCAACTTCATCTATTTCAAGTTCTTGCAGTATTGCAGCGTGTTTTCTTGCCATAAATTATTCCTCTTTTTACATTATCAATTTAGACAACTATTTCTGTCAAGCCAAAAAATCTGATTATGCCTGAATAAAAAAGTGATAATAAGGGAAAAACAAGCTCTGAATTCAGTAGACATAACTTTTTAATTGACAGAAACAGGGCTGTTTTTTCAATGATTTTTTATTAGATTAATTAATTCGTTTAGAAAGGATAAAATAATGGTTTTATACACGATTGCCTTAATTATCCATGTGATAATTTGTGTTACTCTGGTTCTGGTAATATTAGCTCAGACCTCTAAAGGAGGTTTGGATTCTAATTTGGGTGGAGCAGCAATGAATGTTTTTGGCGGAAGTGGTGCTTCCAAGTTTTTGAAGAAATGGACACAAATTCTGGCAGTGGTTTTTGCTGCTTCCTGTTTATTTCTTGCTTTTTTAGTTAAAAATATTAATGCCAGTGCCCTTGCCGACATTCAATCCCGCCAAAAAAAGATTAAAGATACGGAACAAACGGCTCCTTCGTCTAAACCGGTAACAAAACCTGCAACTACAAAATAATATAACTTTTATTTTGAAAATGCAGTTATTTTGATAGATTATGCTTGGATTACTGCTTTCGCAGGAATAAGAAGGGGCATTTCATTCTGAAAAAAATATAAAAAGCAGAAGTGGTGGAATTGGCAGACACGCAAGACTAAGGATCTTGTGCCTGTTAAAGGTGTGCGGGTTCAAATCCCGCCTTCTGCACCAACTTTTTAGAGATGGAGCTTAAAAAAGCTCCTTTTTTTTAGTAAACATTTTAACAGCTGTATCTTATTTTATATATGAACTCTGATGTCCTCCCGTTACATTATTATTGACAATTTAATAAGGAAAAAAGATAAGGAAAAAAAGAAAAAGCAGGAGTTGGTTTGAAACGATTTAGCGTAGTTCTGCTCTTAATTCTGTTATGCAGTTCAATTTTGGCACAACCGATTAAGAAGAATCCAAA
>Ga0208939_1003454_pt1 | contig 10481 bp, 9 predicted proteins | sample AD_STIC12_MetaG_FD_184437 | JGI IMG/M metagenome (GOLD analysis project Ga0208939, IMG submission 184437) | Active sludge microbial communities of municipal wastewater-treating anaerobic digesters from USA - AD_STIC12_MetaG (SPAdes) (version 2) | ecosystem: Engineered > Bioreactor > Anaerobic >...
CTCGGCGTTGGTCCGGTAGCCGTGGCCGACGGCGGCGGTCGCGGCGTCAAGCCAGACGACGTCCCCGCCCTCGAGGGCCCCCGGCTCGCGGACCTCCCCGGCGACGGGCCAGCCGGCCTCGCGGCAGAAATCCGCGACCGCCCGCGGCTCGTCGCGCCTGAGGTCCTTGCCCATCCGGGCGACGATGACGCCCCGAGGCGTGACGCAGGCGGCGTCCCGGACGTAGATCGAGTCGAGGCCCGTGCCACGGTCGGCCGGGAGGAACCGGATCGAGGGCGCGAAGGGGCGGAGGGTTCCGACGAAGCGGTCGAATTCGTCGCAGGCCCGGGCGAAGTCGGGCTCGGCCGTGTATCCCAGGGCCCGCCACGCGCCGCGCACGGCGGCCGGGTCGCGCCAGGCGTCCCGCGGGTGCTTGAGGAGGAGCTCGCGGATGGGGCCGGTCTCGGTGCAGGCGCTGAACTCCATGGCTTCGGGGGGATGATACCGCTGACAGAGGGGTTCGTAAAGGGATGTTCGGCCGGAAAAAAGAGCTTGACAACGCCAATAAAATGCAATAAATATTATTTAATAATATTTATTGATAATAAAATGAACGAAAGAAAACGGACGCGGCGGACCCCCCAGAAGATGGCCATCGACGCCTATCTCGCGGGGAACAGGGAACATCCGTGCGCCGAGGAGATCCACGAGGCCCTTCGTCCCCGGTTCCCGACGATGTCCCTCTCGACCGTCTATAACGAGCTCCACCGGCTGCAGCGGGAGGGCCGGGTCCACGAGGTCGCCATCGGAAGCGGCAAGGCCCGCTTCGACCCGGACTCCAGGCCCCACCACCATCTCGTCTGCGTCGAGTGCCGGGCGGTCGTCGACATCGAGAGGAGCTTCGACCTGGCCCTCGGCCCCGGCGACGCCCGCGGCTTCCGCGTCCTCCATCACCACGTCGGCTTCTACGGGCTCTGCCCCGATTGCCAAGCGAAGGCAAATACCGCCAAATCAACGAAGGAGATGTCATGACGGACAACACGACCCTGACCGCCGCCCAGCCTCAGCCGGGGCTGCCCCGGATCGGCTCGCCCGCGCCCCCGTTCGAGGCCGTGACCACCCACGGGGTCCTCAAGCTCGAGGACTTCAAGGGCGGCTGGCTGGTGCTCTTCTCGCACCCGGCCGACTTCACCCCGGTCTGCACGACGGAGTTCATCGCTTTCGCCGAGATCCACCCCAAGCTCCGGGAGATGAACGTCGAGCTCCTGGGCCTGAGCATCGACAGCGTCTACTCCCACATCGCCTGGGCCCTCAACGTCGAGGAGAAGATGGGCACGAAGATCACCTTCCCCATCATCGCCGACCTGAACAAGGAGGTCGCCACCCTCTACGGCATGATCATGCCGGGCGAGAGCAAGACCGAGACCTCGCGGGCCGTCTTCGTCATCGACGACAAGCAGGTCATCCGGGCCATCATCTATTACCCGCTCTCGACGGGGCGGAACATGGACGAGATCCTGCGGCTCATCCAGGCCCTCCAGACGGCCGACAAGCACGGCGTGGCCACGCCCGCCAACTGGCGCCCCGGCGACAAGGTCATCATGCCGCCGCCCAAGACCCAGGAAGCGGCCGAGGAGCGGAAGAAGGACAAGTCCGCCGAGTGCAAGGACTGGTACTTCTGCAAGAAGTCCGTGAAGTGAGGGGCTGCCGTGGCCTGCGTCAACGCTGACGGCACCGTCACCCCGACGGCCAAGGCCCTGCTCCGGAGCCTCGAGACGCCGCTCGGGCCGGAGGCGATCGCCGCCGAGATCGGCGCTCCGCTCTTCCGCGTCCGCTCCAGCCTGCGCGAGCTCCAGGCGGCCGGTTTCGTGGCCGAGTCCGGAGGCCTGTTCCGGGCGACCGAGGCCGGCCGGGCCAAGATCTGAGCGAACGAAAACGGGGGCCGGGACGTCCCTTCCCCGCTGGAAGAACGCCCCGGCCGCCGGTCCCATCGATCGTTCGGCCTGAATGCGCATCTTTGGCCTCGAGGCCATTCGAGGGCCGGGCCGGTTCCTCTGGATTTTCTTCCCGACTTGGAGTAGAATCCTCCGCAGCACAGAATAGGAGGAACTATGAAAGCAGCTGTCCGACTCCCTCTCGTGTTGGCCTTGGCCGCCGTCCTGACGACGGGCCTGTTCGCCAACGGCCTCAACCTGAACGGCTTCGGCGCCCGGGCCGCGGCCATGGGCGGCGCCTACGTCAGCCTGGCTGACGACGTCTCGGCGGTCTTCTGGAACCCCGCCGGTCTGGCCCAGCTGAAGAAGGGGACGTTCGGCCTGGCCGGGGACCTGCTCATCCCGAAGAGCACCTACGAGGTCGGGCCCCTGAGCATGGAGACCAAGAACAAGAAATACCCGGCCGGCCTGCTTGGCTACTTCCAGCCGGTCGGGGACCGGGTCGTCGTCGGCGTCGGCGCCTACACCCTGTCCGGCCTGGGCGCGGACTGGGCCAATCCGGGGCTCGAGAGCGTCTTGCTCTCCGGGCTTCCGGCCGGCTCGACCGTGACCCCCACGGTCCAGGCCTATGACTGGGAAAGCTTCATCGGCTCGGTCACCCTGGCCCCCTCGATCGCGGTCAAGCTCACCGACATGGTCTATCTCGGCGCCAGCGCCAACATCAACTACGGCTTCTTCCAGATGGAGCAGTGGGCCCAGACCTACACGCTCATCGCCGGCCCGCCGCCGTACATCTTCAACTTCGGCCAGTCGGAGCTGGATGTCAGGGGCTGGGGCTACGGGGCGACCTTCGGCCTCCTGATCAAGCCGAGCGACCGGATCAGCTTCGGCCTGACCTACCGTCTCGCCTCCAAGCTCAAGATGAAGGGCGAGGCGGAGGTCGAGAACATGCCGACGTTCGGCAATTTCATCCCCGGCAATCCCACCCTCGACGAAGAGTCCAACGCCGAGCTCACGGCGACGAGCCCCATGTGGCTGGCCGGCGGCGTGTCCGTCAAGCCGGTGGACAACCTGACCCTAGCCTTCGACCTCCAGTGGACCAACTGGAAGAAGCTCGACCTCCTGACCGTCAATCTCTTGAACATGGGCTGGAACGCGATCGGCAAGAGCGCCAACCACCTCGACCTCCGGTGGGCCGACAAGATGCAGATCCGCGGCGGTGTCGAGTACGTCATCGGCAACCTGGCCCTCCGCGGCGGGTACTATTGGGACCCCGCCCCCGCCCCGGACGAGACCTTGAACATCCTCGTGCCCGGCTTCGATTACAACAGCATCGCCGGCGGCTTCGGCTACAAGACCGGCGGCCTGAGCATCGACTTCGCCTTCGAGTATCTCAACGGCAAGAAGCGCACCATCGCCCCGGGAAACGCCATGCCCGGCGTCTACACGATGAAGATCATGGTCCCGATCCTGGGCATCAGCTACGCGTTCTAAGCCCGGAGAGGGCGGCTCGTTTTTCGGAGGAGGGCCCGTGCCCTCCTTGCATGGCTCTTCTCCCGCTGGCGGGGTCCCGCTCCAAGGCGGCCGGGTCTTGCCTCGAAGTTCCCCGCCGAATTGACCCTCGCCGCGCCTTTGTGCTATAAGCCCGGTGGGTCGCTTCAACGCAACTGCCGTAAAGGAGGGTCGGACATGGACGCGAAGAAGAAATCCCTCTCGCTCCCCGGACCGGGCTGGAGCCGCCGGAAGTTCCTCGGCGCGGCCTCGGCTGCCGCGGCCGGGCTCATGGTCGTGCCCCGCCACGTCGTCGGCGGGCAGAGGAAGAGAGCCGCCGCCAAGACGCCGAGCGACACCCTGAACATCGCCTGCGTCGGGGTCGGCGGCATGGGCTTTTCCGACACCCGCGGCTGCCGCTCCCAGAACGTCGTCGCCCTGTGCGACGTCGACGACGAGGCCGTGGCCCGTCTCCTCGGCTCGGACCGGCTCGAGCCTGACGAGAAGGCCATGTACGAGAAAGCGGCCAAGTACCGTGACTGGCGCCGGATGCTGGAGAAGGAGAAGGGGATCGACGCCGTCACCGTGTCGACGCCCGACCACACCCACGCCGTCATCGCCATGGCCGCTATCAAGCTGGGCAAGCACGTCTACGTCCAGAAGCCTCTGACCCACACCGTCAAGGAGGCCCGCCTCCTTGCCAGGGCGGCCAGTGAGGCCGGCGTCGTCACTCAGATGGGCAACCAGGGCCACGCCGGAGAAGGCGCCCGGCTCATCTGCGAGTGGATCAAGGCCGGGGCCATCGGCGACGTCACCGAGGTCCACTGCTGGACCAACCGGCCCATCTGGCCCCAGGGCGCGATCGACGCGCCGGCCGAGATCCCGTCGGTCCCCTCGACCCTCGACTGGGACGTTTGGCTCGGTCCGGCCCCCTTCCGTCCCTACCACCCGGCCTACCACCCCTTCAAGTGGCGCGGGCTCTGGGACTTCGGGACCGGCGCCCTCGGCGACATGGGCGCGCACATCATGGACCAGCCCTTCTGGGCCCTCGACCTTAGGGCCCCGATAAGCGTCCAGGGCTCGTCGACGGTCTTCTCCAAGGACTACGCGCCGGCGGCCGAGGTCGTGACCTACGAGTTCCCGGCCCGAGGCTCGATGCCGCCGGTGACCTTGACCTGGTGGGACGGCGGCCTGACCCCGCCGCGGCCGCCCGAGCTCGAGCAGGGCCGCATGGTCGGCGACGACGGCGGCGGCGTCTTCTTCCGGGGCGACAAGGGCCTGCTCATGTGCGGGACCTACGGCGAGAACCCCCGCCTCGTCCCCGAGACGCGGATGCAGGAGTTCGTCCGGCCCGAGAAGACCATCCCGCGCTCGCCCGGCATCCGCGAGGAATGGTTCGAGGCCATCAAGAAGGGGACCAAGTCGACGACCGACTTCTCCTATTCGGGCCCTCTGACCGAGACGATGCTCCTGGCCAACGTGGCCGTCCGCCTGGCCGACAAGAACATGAGGCTCCTCTGGGACGGCGAGAAGATGGAGTTCACCAACCTTCCCGAGGCCAACGAGCTGCTCCATTTCCAGTATCGTCCCGGCTGGAGCCTGTGACGGGGGCGGCACCCCGGGAACCCGTCCCGGCGGCTTTCCCGATTGCGGGGTGACCGACCCTCGCCGCTTGACGGGCCTTCTCGGGCCTCCTCGACGGTCAAGGGGCCCGCCGGGTGAATAGGCAGAGCGGGACCTCGGGGCGGAGGCCGAAGTAATTTTGATCGTAGTCCTCGCCGAGGGCCGCGCCGATTTCCTCGGCGAAGCCAGCCGAGGCGATGACCGCCGCCGGCTCGCCGGTCCCGGCGAAAGCCAGGGCCCCGGCCGGGTCCGTCCAGTATCCCACCCGCTCGTAGGCCCGCAGATACCACGGCAAGGGCCAGGTCTCGTCCGGCGGGGCGACGACCTGGATGAAGATGCCCTTCCCGGCCGGCGAGTCCGCGGCCGCCCGCTCCACGGCTGCGACCAGCCGGAGGAAGTCCGGGACGGTCTGGGCGTAGACGTACGGGTTGGAGGGGTCCGCGGCGGCCCGGAAATTCGCCCGCCAGGCCTGGAAGGCCTGGAAGGCGAAGCCGCTCGCCAGCAGGAGGGTGACGGCGGTCCGGAGCGTCCGCGGCCGGGCCAGGCGGACGAGGGCCGCGGCCCCGGAGCCGGCCAGCAGGACGAGTCCGAAGTAGAAGGGCAGGACGTTCCAAGGCGTCTTGTAAGGGACGAGGCTGTAGGCGGCGGCCGTGACGATGGTGAAGAGGAGGACGAAGCGGAGCAAGCGCGGGCTGTCCTTCCGGCCGGCGTCCGGGACCAAGGCGGAAACGGCTCCGGCCAGGGCCAGGAAAAGAAGAAAGCCCTCGCTCCAGACCGGCCCCCGGCCCGCCCGGAACCAGGCCAGGAGCTCGAAGTACCAGGGCCAGGGGTGGGCGTGGACGTCCGGGCGTGCGCCGCGGACGATCGAGGCGCCGGCCGCCCGGAACGCGTCGACCAGGCCTTCGGGGTGACGGAGGAAGGACGAATAGAACAGGGCCGCCGCGGCCGCGGCGGCGATGACGAAGAGCGCGACATGAAAGGCGGCCGGCATCCCGACCCGGCGGTCCCGCCAGACCCAGGCGTCCCCCGCGGCGACGACCCGGCCGCGGCGAGAGGGAAGGGCCTCCAGCCCGGCGACGACGGCGAAGGCGGCGGCCAGGCCGGCGAGCAGGACGAGGCTCGTTTCCTTGGTCGCCAGCATCAATCCCGCGGAAACGCCGGCCGCCAGGGCCCAGCCGGCCTTGCGGGTCCGGGCATACCTCCAGCCCGTCCCGAGGAGGGCGGCCAGGAAGAAGACGAGCAGGGTCTCCTGGATGTAGAAGCGGCTGTAATAGCTCAGGGCCGGCGAGACGGCGGCCAGGGCCGCGGCCGCGAGCGCGGCCTCGCGGGAGATCCCTCCCTCAAAGAGGAGGAAGAGGAGGAGCAGCCCGGCGCCGAAGAGGGCCGGGACGGCCCGGAGCGTCGTCTCGTCCAGGTCGGCCAGCGTCCGCGCCCCCGCGGCGCGGGCCGCGGGCAGGGTCAGGTAGCACAGCGTCGGGCCGTGATGGTCCTGAGGGTCGAACCGGTACTCCCCGCGCTCGAGGAGGTCGCCGATCTTGACCGCCTGGTTGGCTTCGTCATGGTGCATCGGCCGGATGTCCGCGCGGACGAAGCGGAAGGCCAGGGCGCCCGCGAGGGCGGCGATGAAGAGCCCCGCGAAGGCCTTCTTGGTCATTTGGCCGGCAGGCCGTAGACCTCGACCTCCACGTAGTGGTTCATGTCGTTCGAGGTGTTGCCGCCGCTGTAGAGGCGGACATAGCGGGCCTTGACCCCCTTGGGATCGAAGAGCTTGCCGTCGAACGTCTCGATGTATTCCTTGTCCTTCCCGGCCCCGAGCCCGGAGCTGTTGTCGTGGTCGTTGTTGAAGACCGTCGTCACGCCGGAGACGAAGTCCTTGTCGTCCGAGACCTGGACGACGACGTCCCGGTAGACGCGGGCCTGGCTGTGATAGTGCCAGGCCACGATGGCGGTGAGCTCATGGGACTTGCCGAGATCGATCTGGACCCACTGGAGCATCGGCCCGAGCTCGACGTAGTAGCCGTCCTCTCCGGACTTCTTGCCGTCGGTGACGAAGGCGGTCTCGCCGATGACGGGCTCCTTGTCGCTCGAGGCGACGGGCCGGCCGAGGGACAGGAGCGTCGTCCCGACCGGGACCAGGAACGGGCCGCGGGGCTTCCCGGTGACCGTTTCGAGGTTGGGGGTGCGGATGTTCCTGGGCGTGCCGACGAACATCGGCTTGGGCAGGTCGATCTTGAGGACTTCCTTGCCGGGGTCCTGCGCGGCCGCGGCCGGGGCCAGGGCGGCCAGGCCGAACGCGGCCGTCGCGATCCAGCTCAAACGCTTGGCCATCGTTGTCTCCTTCGCCGGGAGGCCCCCTGTCCGGCGGCCGCGCCGGCGTTGAATATTCTACACGTTTCCGGGCCGGTTTTCACGAGGGCCCAGATCCCGGGGTGCCGGGCGCAGAAGCGGGCCACCTCGGCCGTCCGCATGACCATGAAGGCCGTCGAGAGGGCGTCGGCGGCGGCGGCCGAAGGGTGCTTGGCCCAGGCGGCCGGGTGGCCGCGGGCCGGCCGGCCGGTCCGGGGATCGACGACGTGCTCGCCCTTGACCTCCGTGCCCGACCCGCTCAGGGCCTCGTTCCTCAGGAGGATGCGTCCCGGCCCGGCCCCGACGGGCCAGCCCCGGTCCGTCCGCCCGGGGCCCGGGCCGGCGGCGAGGGCCGTGCTGGTCCCGGCGTGGAGCAGGACGTTCGCGATCCCCCAATCGGCCAGGACGGCCCGGGCGCTGTCGAGGGCGAAGCCCTTGCCCACGGCGCCGAGGTCGAGGTCGAGCCCGGGCCAAGCGGTCCCGGTCCGGACGACCTCGAAGCCGGCGCCAGTATGGGCGGCCCGGAGGAGGCCGGCGAGGAGCGGAGGAGGCGGGGGCCGCCGCCCGTCCGGAAGCGCCGCCGCGGCCCGGAAGTTCGGGTCGAAGGCGCCGCCCGTCTCGAGCTGGACGAACGAGCAGAGCCCCAGGACATGGACGGTCTCGACGCCGACGGGCAGGGCCTCGCCCGGCCGCAGGCGGGAGACGCGGCTTATTTCGCTCGAGGGGTCGAAGCGGCTGAAGAGGCGCTCGATCCGGTCGATCTCGTCGAAGGCGGCCCGGGCGGCCTGCCCGGCGTAAGCCCCGCCCTTGCCGGCGATGACGACCTCGAACGCGGTCGCCATGGCCTCGTGCGAGAACCGGCGCGCGGCGGGCTTCTTCGCGGCTCGCATGCGGCGAGTATCGCCGAATCCGGGCGTCGAATCAACCTTCCCGTTCCGCCGGGCCGGGACGGGGCCGGGACCGGAGGGCCCGGCGGAGCGGGCTCAGACCCAGCCGCGGCTCTTGCAGGCTTCGGCGACGCGGCTGACCGAGATGACGTAGGCGGCGTCGCGCATGTAGAGCTTCTTCTTCCGGGCCAGCTCGCTGACGGCCTTGAAGGCCGCGGTCATCTTGTCGTCGAGCTTGGTCAGGACCTCGTCCTTGGGCCAGAAGAAGTTCGTGTTGCACTGGACCTGCTCGAAGTAGCTGCAGGTGACCCCGCCGGCGTTGGCCAGGAAGTCGGGGATGACGAAGATGCCCCGCTTCTTGATGGCCTCGTCGGCCTCGGGCGTCGTCGGGCCGTTGGCGCCCTCGGCCAGGACCTTGACCCTGGGGCCGATCTTCTTGACGGTCTCGGCGTTGACCTGGTTCTCCAGCGCGCAGGGCAGGAGGATGTCGACGTCCTGCTCGATCCAGGCGTCGCCGGGGAGCCGCTCGTAGCCGAGGGCCTCGGCCTTGGCCTTGTCGATGCCGCCGAAGCGGTCGGTGATGGCCCGGAGCTCCTCGAGGTCGACGCCGCCCTTCTTGCGGTAGGTGTAGGAGGCCCGGTCGTTCTGGTCCCAGCAGGCGACCGCGACGACCTTGCCGCCGAGCCTGGTGTAGAGCTGGATGGCGTGCTGGGCGACGTTGCCGAAGCCCTGGACGGAGGCCGTCGTGCCCTCGGGCTTGATGCCCAGCTCCTTGAGGGCCTCGCGGACGGTGTAGATGATGCCGTAGCCCGTCGCCTCGGTCCGGCCGAGCGATCCGCCCATGCCCACCGGCTTGCCGGTGATGACGCCGGGGTACTTGGCGCCGTGGATGGCCTCGTACTCGTCGAGCATCCAGATCATGTGCTGGGGGTTGGTCATGACGTCGGGCGCGGGGACGTCGCGGAGCGGGCCGATGTCCTGGGCGATGGCCCGGACCCAGCCGCGGCAGAGGCGTTCCTGCTCGCGCGCGCTGAGGTCGTGCGGGTCGCAGACGACGCCGCCCTTGCCGCCGCCGAGCGGGATGTCGACGACGGCGCACTTCCAGGTCATCCACATGGACAGGGCCCGGACGGTGTCGATCGTCTCGTGGGGGTGGAAGCGGATGCCGCCCTTGCAGGGCCCGCGGGCGTCGTTGTGCTGGCAGCGGAAGCCGCGGAAGACGCGGACGCCGCCGTCGTCCATGGGGACGGGGATGGAGACGTGGTACTCCCGCAGGGGGGACCTCAGGAGGTCCCGGGTCGGCTGGTCGAGCTCGAGAAGGTCGGCCACAGAATCGAACTGCTTCTGGGCCATCTCGAACGCGTTGAAACCCTTGTTGGCCATGAACAAACTCCTTATGAGGACATTCCGGTGTATCGGTCTTCTTCAGAGGGAGGGTCCGAGAAGCTCCGATGTGAGATGATAGCCGAACGGGCCCGAAATGGCAAGCCTCTCCGAGGTGGCCGGGGCCTCCGGCGGCGCGCCGGGCGCGCCCCGGCGGCGGGGCCTTTGACACGCCCCGCCCGGGATGGTACTTTTATGGCGCCATGAACTTCTTGGACACGGCTTTTCTCGGGAACAGCGTCGGGACCTGGCTCATCGCCCTGGGCGTGGCCCTGGGCCTCTTCGCCGCCCTTTGCGTCCTGAAGAGGTTCTTCCATCGCAAGCTTCTGAAGCTCGCGGCCCGGTCGGTCACGGACTTCGACGATCTCGTCGCCGAGCTCATCGGGCGCGTCAGCCCGTTCTTCCTCGTCGCCGCGTCCTTCTACGCCGGCTCCAAGGTCCCCCGCCTCGCCGGCGGGGTCGATCGCGTCCTGGACAAGCTCGCCACGGTCGCGCTCGTCTTCCAAGCCGTCGTCTGGGGGAGCGCCGTTTTCGAATACGCGCTCCGGCGGGCCAGGGCCGGGAAGGGGGAGCCGACGCCGTCGGACGACGCCAAGTACGCGGCTCTCGGCTTCCTGTTCCGGCTGCTCCTCTGGTCCACGGCCCTGCTCGTGGCCATGGACAACCTGGGCGTCAAGGTCACCACCCTCATCGCCGGCCTCGGCGTCGGCGGGATCGCCGCCGCCCTGGCCGTCCAGAGCATCCTGGGGGACCTCTTCGCCTCCCTGTCGATCGTCCTGGACAAGCCCTTCGTCGTCGGCGACTACATCGTCGTCGGCGACCTCCAGGGGACCGTCGA
>Ga0208939_1003458_pt1 | contig 10472 bp, 10 predicted proteins | sample AD_STIC12_MetaG_FD_184437 | JGI IMG/M metagenome (GOLD analysis project Ga0208939, IMG submission 184437) | Active sludge microbial communities of municipal wastewater-treating anaerobic digesters from USA - AD_STIC12_MetaG (SPAdes) (version 2) | ecosystem: Engineered > Bioreactor > Anaerobic >...
ATCAATATACTCCTGCAATACCTTTGTGAATAAGGGCTGATCGTAATGGATCAGCTCGGGAAAGCCTCCGCGTGTCAGATAGTCGGAAAATGCGTTTTTGATCACGGCCTGGGTCTTTGATGAGTGACTGTCTGTCTTGATCCCCTTGAATCTTAAAAATTCGCTAAACGAAAGAGGAAACACTTCGTAGCTTAAAGTTCTGCCGCGCAGGGCGGTGGCAATTTCTCTGCTCAGCAGTTTCGCGGATGATCCCGTCAGAAAAATGGAGCAGTTTTCGGTATCATAGAGCCGCCTGATAAACTTCTCCCAGTTCTGCACGTTTTGTATTTCGTCAAAAAAGAAATAAACCTTTTCGTTCTTCTTGTCGGGGTAGAGCTCATAATAGGCATCCAGCAGAGTATTTAAGTCTTTCAATTCAAGAGGGAAGAGCCTGTCGTCCTCGAAATTGATATAGACGATGTTCCTCAGGCCGACTGTTTTCCTGAGCTTGCTGATTATCGAATACAGGACATGGGTTTTGCCGCTTCTGCGCACACCAATCAGGGATATGATCTTGCCTGTGTCCAAAGGAATTTCGATGTCCCTGTCGATAACACTGGCGAGGTCCTTCTCCTGGGAATCGGCGATGAGTCTCTTGAATATATCTTTCTGCATTTGTCCCTCCGTGGAGGTTCTTTATATCTGCTTTTTTAACCTATGTAAAGGGTAAGTTGTTTGCGGAAGTAAATTTGTCTTACTGCATGAAGTCAAGAAATGGCGCTTTTTCAGAGCAAGGATATTAAAACGAAAGATGTATTAAAGTGGCACATATAGAAGCAGGAAATGATTGAAAGTTGATGATTTAAAATTGATGGTTCGACGAGCTCACCATGACAAGATTTGGAAATTTAAACTTTTCACGAGGCCGTCAATCCTTGTTCTTCGATAAGCTTTCTGGCCACATCTCTTGCAATTTCAATGGTCTCAGAAGCAGTTCTTCCTTGCGCAACCAATCCCTGAATATCATCGGATGTTGCCAGGTATGGGCCTTCAGGCAATTTTTCGAGATGAATTTTAATGATCTTTTCCATCAATATAGCTCCTTTTGCCGGCGCCGATCGCGGCGATGTCGCCTTTCTTCATAACGGTCTTGCTCATCGTCACGATTTATAGAGCCTTTCATTGTCCTGAATGTCCATCCACATGGCGAACAAAAGCGATTGAAAACTGCTGGTGAATAAAAAGAAAAAGGCCAGCATCGTTGTGGCGGAAACCGTTTCCCCGGAAAGGGTCAGCGTCACAACCTTGATCGTGTAGGGCAGGGCCATGATGCCCAGCAAAAAGGAAAAGTGGTAAAGAAGAAATAAAGGGTGGAAATCGCGGAACAGGTATTTGAGCCACAGCCTTTTGAAAAAGCTTTTGAAAAGCAGCCATGCGATACGCGGAATGACTTTGTGCACTTTCATTTTGGAGGATTCGCCGATGTTGTAAACCGGTTTGATCTTGACCTCTTTGATCGTGCAGAAAGCGATGTTCAGCTTGACGAGCATGTCGTTGGGCATTCCGTACCGGCGGTAAATGTCATGAATGGTGATGGCCTTCAATGCGGCAAGTGAAATGGCCGTGTAGCCGCTTTGCGTATCGGATACATGCCAGTAGCCGGAGGCGATTTTTGTCAGGATGGAAAGGATGGAGTTTCCAAAAAAACGCGTTTTGGGAATAACCAGGCGGGCGCCGCCATGAATGAGCCGGTTGCCTTTCACGTAGTCGATTTCTTCCGTGAGAATGGGAAGACAGATTTGTTCCAGTTCCGAGGGGTCCATTTGTCCGTCGCCGGCCATGACGGCGGTGCAGTCAATGTTGTGATCGAGGCACCACTTATAGCCCCTGGCGATAGCCGCGCCCACGCCGCCGTTTTTCAGATGATTGATCAGGATGATCCTGTCTGTTTCCGGATGAACGTTGGCGATTTCCGATGGAACATAATGCTGCAAATCGTTTTGCTGCTTTTCCTTTAGAAGTGTCTCGGCCCGGTTGTATTGATTTCCGTGGTCTTGGGCATCGTCCGGCCGGATGGCTTTTCCGATGCTGCGGTCTTCACGAATATGGTTCAGAACCACGTCGGCGGTTTTGTCGCTGGAACAGTCATTGACCACGATAATACGGTCCACGAAGTCCGGCATGGTTGCCAGGACGCGGCCGATCTGTTTTTCCTCATCATACGCGGGCACAACAACCGCAACGGTTTTATCCAATAACATGGCAGGAAACCCCGGTCCTTGTTTGATGACCACTTACTATTTTTGATGTTGTTTGTCTATTCGTTAATATTTTTGAAAGTATTATGCGGATGGATGAATGACGAATCAGCCGACTTTATAATTTGCTGTAATTTGCCGTAATCTCTTGACTATTTAAGTGATTAAGATTATCATTTACCGCACTAACGGCAATAAAATTAGAACCATACAGCAAATATCAAACAGACGGCAAAAAGATTATCATGGATCATCGGACAGATGCTGAAATTGCTGCCAGAGTTTTACAAGGAGACAAGGAGGCGTATTCTTTATTGGTCGATGCGTATCAAGGGCCGCTATTTAACCTTGCTCTCCGGATGACCGGCAGCTATGCCGATGCCGATGATCTGACGCAGGAAATATTTTTTCGGGCTTATCAACAGTTGCGAAAATTCAATCAGGAAAAACATTTCTTCACCTGGCTTTACACCATCGGCATAAATATTATCAGGAATCACATCAAGAAAAGGAACAGGGATGAGGCTTTTAACACAGCGCAGAGATATTGCTCCGAATCGCAGATAAAAAAATTTGAGGAAAAAGAAAATGATGGGCTGCCTGAAGATAGAATGATCATACTGGAAATGACACTGCGGAAATTGCCGATTGATGTACGGGAAGCCATCATTTTAAAATACTATCAAAACATGACCTTCGAAGAGATTGCGGCAATTACCGGCGATTCAACAAGCGCCGTCAAAATGCGTATTTACAGAGGGCTGGAAAAGATTAAGCAAACAATGGAAAAAAAGTGACAGTTTTGCAAGCGATGCGGGTGGTTAGACCTTGTCATTAACCGCCGGCTTGGGCCTTAAGAAATTCGTTTGTAATATTGCTAATTTCCTTCCGGATGTCGCTAATGTTACCCAAGCCTGCCTCGGATGCGGACCAAATTTTCTTTTCCTGTGAAGTGCCGGTTTCGTTATTTTTGGGGAGACTTTTGGTGACTTCCAACGAAATGATATATTGATAGTTTTGCTGCTGATCGGGTTGTTGTAATGCCTGAACGGATATGGTCAGAGAGGCATTGTCGGGCGTTGTCTGCCCGTCATTTTTTGTCAAGCACCGGATACTTGCCTTGTCCAGCATGGAGGCCATGTTTTCGCAGATCGATTCGGCGGTGAGTCCATCCTTTTCCATATGAGGGGGAATCACGGCCGAAATGGAGAAGCTCTTGATTTTATTAATTTCGGTGCCGTAAATCATATTGATCATTTGAACTTTGGCCATGGTCAACAGATCATATTTTACGATCAAGAAAACGCCAATCAATAGAAAGATCACAACGACCAGTTTTCTGTTGCTCATAGTTTTTGCCTTGTCTTGAATATGCTGTTTTTGAACTATAGGGAACAGCTTTATTTGTCAATGAAAATTTGGCCCGGGAAATTTGTTAAACTGCCATATTCATAGTCATTTAGCCTGCTTTGCTCATGGTGATCCTTCAACAAGAGGAAGGCATATCTTCCAGCCATACAAACCAAGATGAGGAAAATTCAGAAAGGATAAAAAGGAATTTATCCCAGATTAAAAAAAAGATGATTTTTTTTAATCATGAATGTATAAGTCTAAGGCAATTAAAGTGTTCAAGATATCATTGAAAAAGACAGAATCGCCGGCAGGGAGGCTTGTATGGGTGGGGATGTCCAACTTTCGCGATTGGTGGATGTGTCAAATGCCGATGAAACACTCAAAGAAGTCATTCATATTTGCCGCCTGATCAAACCTGATTTCAACACTGATGAGCTTACGGAAGCTTTTAGAGAAATTCAAAATCTTTTTAAGGGAAACTATCCGGGTTTTCAGGCTTGCAATACTAAATATCATGATTTTGCCCATACTTTGATGGTTTTGCTGGCCATGGCTCGCCTGATGCACGGCGCATGTTTGCAGGGTATCAGTTTTTCATACAAGGACATCAATCTGGGGATGATCAGCGCGCTCATGCACGATGCCGGCTATATGCAGTCTGTTGATGATGTCAACGGCACAGGCGCTAAATTTACTCTTATTCATATCGAGCGGAGCATTCAGTTTATACAGAATCACTACGCCGGGAAAGCTTGCTTTGCCGATGATATGAACAATTTTTCCGACATTCTCCAATGCACTGGTTTGAAAACGGATATTCCAAACATGAAATTTACGACGGAAAAAATCGCCCTGCTGGGCAAGATGCTGGGAACGGCAGATTTACTGGGTCAAATGGCCGACCGCTTTTATCTGGAAAAGCTGATCACGCTCTATGATGAATTTCAAGAGGGCTGCGTTCCCGGTTTTGACAGCAAAATTGATCTTTTGCGCAAAACTATCGGGTTTTACAGTTGGACCAAAACACGTCTGGAAAATGATTTTGGAAATGTTGCTCGGTTCATGGCTGATCACTTCAGAGAAAGGTGGCATATTGAAGGTAATTTATATGAAGAAACGATGGATAGAAATATCGATTATCTTAAATCTATTCTGAAAAGCTCTCAGGAAAATACCTTTAAATCACTACGCCGAAAGACCATTACTATTTGAATGATCGTTAATTCCCGGGACATATGTCTTAATTCATTTTCCACAATGGCGCCGCGGCCATAAGCGATCAACAATGCGTTACGGCTCGATCCTGTTCAGGTCACCGCTTCGCGAGAGGTGTTTCGATGCGGTCGTCCTTTTCTGTGTCATCAGTGGTTACATGGTTGACGGAGAGATTTGAGTAACGATTGACTTTTCTTGTTGATATGTTAATAGCATGCCATAAAACGTCGGATGATATGAAACGTTTGCATAATAGACATTCGTCATTGCGAGAGCAGCGAAGCAATCTCATTAGTTATTGATATTTAAAGAGATCGCCACGTCGCTTACGCTCCTCGCGATGACAAAATAGTAATTGTGCAAAGCTTTCGATATAGCGTCAGGCACACTGGACAGCATCCTGAAGCAAGCGCAGATCAAAATTAAGAGGTAAAAATATGAAAAAATATTTAGTCGTATTTGAAAAAACAAAAACTGGTTATAGTGCCTACGTTCCAGATCTGCCTGGTCGCATTGCCACTGGTCATACAAAACGCGAGACCGAGAAAAATATGTATGAAGCGAGGCAATTACATATAGAAGGTTTATCAGAAGAAAAAATAAAATTACCGAAAATGCAGGCAGTTAGTGAAGTTTTTGTTTTTAGTTAATACAAACGGAAAACGCTCGATTACCGTCGATAAGGCTCTCCGCCTCGGCAAGTATTTTGGCGTGTCCCCTGAAAAATGGATGAATCTCCAGGTTGATTACGATATGCGGATTGCACGAAGGACCATTTGGCCGAAAATAAAATCTCACGTCCGGGTCCGAGCGGTTTAACAGCATTTCGAGATTTTTGAATTTCTCCGCATATCGTCTCAGTTGTCATTCCTCAACATGACTATTTGGTTTACATTACAATACAAATATGTATTATATCGTAACCGTATATGAAAACTTATCGTGAAACCTATATCCGCAAGGCGGAGATTGCGCAGTTGATCCTTCTGCACCAGCTTTTTATGCAGAAAGAAAGCCGCCATCTGATCTTTCAGGGCGGCACGGCCATTCGCTGGTGTTATGGCGGGAGCCGTTTTTCCGAAGATCTCGATTTTGTGACGCAGCTTGCGCCCGATGCCGCTGAAAAAATACTGAGCGGGGCCATCAAGGGCATTGAAAAGCTTATGGTTCCTCATTTTGGGCCCGGCACCGTTACTGTGAACAAAAAAAGCGCTCGCGCTGATGCGCTGAAATGCTTTTTGGATTTTCGCCCGGAAGCCGCGAGAGAAAAGATTTCCATCAAGCTGGAATTTGAAGGTCTGGTTGCGGGAAAATTGCCGGATGTCCAAAATCACGTTCTTTCATCATTGAGCGCCGTTGCCGGTCTGATGGCTTCCGGGGAATTCCGCGTGCCTCGCCCCAATGCGATTATCGTCGCCCAAACGCCTGCGGAGATTCTTTCCGACAAAGTGCGCGCCCTCCTGGAGCGTCGCTATCTTAAAGGCCGCGATTTTTTTGATCTCTGGTATCTTTATGCCGTCCTGAAAACACCCGTGGATGTTGCAATGATCCAGAGAAAATTTACACTGTACAGGGCGGTCTTTGCCGCTCAAAGAAACATGGATTATTTTATCAAGCCTTCAAAGCAAGACAAAGAAATGATGCGCGAGGCTATCGCGCAAGACTTGCTGCGTTTTCTTCCGCCGGAGGTGATCGCTGTCCATCAGCCTGATGGATTTGCCGCCTTCCTGGAAACGGCTCGTTCTCTCTTTGGCGAGCTGCAAGCCAAGGGAGTGCGCCTGCCATGACGTCCGTCAATATCCTCCGGCAATTGCCGAATCTCTTTCATTATGCCGATGTGGAGAAATTCACCGGCAACGCCAATGTCTTCCTCACCCGGGCGCTGGCTAAAGGATTTGTTGAACGGGTGACGCGCGGGGTCTATATCAACAGGCTTCGTGAAGGTGAGCCCAGTGTTGAAGAGGTTGCCTGCTTTCTGCGGACGCCTTCCTATATTTCCTGCGAATGGGCGCTCAATCGTCACGGCCTTATCCTGCAATCGCCGGTCGTCTGCACGGTTCTGACGCTCGACACGGCAGTCGGCGCTGCCCGGAATATCCGGTTCGGAGGCATTACGATTGAGTTCTCGCGCATCGCGCCCCGCCTATTCAACGGTTTCGAAACCCGCAACGGCTTCAACATGGCGCTGCAGGAAAAGGCGCTCCTCGATACCATCTACCTGCGTCAGCATATCCCGTTTGCTGATGAGTTGGATCTCGACAACATTCAAAAGGATAAATTGATGTCACTTTCTGAATTGTTTCCCGCAATTGTCAGGAAGCGCCTGGAGGCAATGCTTGCATGACTTATCATGCATCGTATGTCGGAAAATATTAGACATACTATGCTAAAATGTGCTCTTTTCGTAAATGAAACAGGATAGCGCTCATGGCGCTTGAAATACCATCAGTTTGCTTTGACAGGGAGGTTTAAGTGAAGATTACGGTTGCAAGGGGAAGTCTTGACGATGTTAAAACTCAGGCAATTATTTTGGCTTTTTGCGAAGGGGAGAAGACGCTGTCCGGTCCCGCGGCGGAGATTGACAAAAAAAGCGGCGGGCTGCTGAGCGATGTTATAAAAAGCGGTGATTTTGAAGCAAAGCCGTCACAGGTATTGGTGATTTATGCCGGGGGTTTCAAGCCAGCCAAAAGAATCGCGCTGGCGGGCCTGGGCAAAAGAAGCGAATTGAATCTGGAAAAAATCCGCCGGGCTTTCGCCAAAGCCATGCAGCATCTGCGCGGTTTGAAGATCAAAGAAGCGGCAACAGCCTTTGACGCGGATCTTCTGCCGGACAAAAAAGAAAAAGTTGTTGCGGCGATGGCGGAAGGCGCGGGCCTTGGCCTGTATCAATACACACCCTACAAAACCGTTAAACAAGACGATCTGAAGAATTTTCTGCAACTGGAAATTGTCGCCCGCCCTGCGGATTATTCCTGGATTCAGGATGTTGTTCAAAAGACAAACATCATTACGGACGCGGTTTGCTTTGCCCGCGATCTGGTTTCGGCGCCGGCCAACGAAATGACGCCTGGCATTCTGGCCGCCCACGCGCAGAAATTGGCGAAGAAAAAAAATGTCGCCTGCCGCGTGCTGGAGAAGGGCAAGATGAAAGCGCTGGGCATGAACGCGCTTCTGGGGGTTGCCGCGGGCAGCCATCAGCCGCCGAAGCTGATCATCCTTGAATATACCGGAGGCAAAAAAGGCGAAGCGCCGATCGCGCTGGTCGGCAAAGGCCTGACGTTTGACAGCGGCGGAATTTCCATCAAGCCCGCGGAAAAAATGGATGAGATGAAAACGGACATGGCCGGCGGCGCGGCGGTGCTGGCCGCGATTAAGGCGGCGGCGGATTTGAAGCTGCCGGTCAATATCGTCGGCCTGGTTCCCGCTACGGAAAATATGTCCGGCGGCGGCGCGCTGAAGCCGGGCGACATTTTAAAATCCTTCTCAGGCCGGACGATTGAAGTCCTGAACACGGATGCCGAAGGAAGGCTGATTCTGGCCGACGCCCTGTCCTATGCGTTGAAATATAAACCGGAGGCGATCATTGACATCGCCACGCTGACCGGCGCGTGCGTTGTGGCGCTTGGGGAAGAAGTGGCCGGAATGCTGGGAACGGACGACCGGATGATCAAAGAGATCGGCGAGGCGGCCCGGGCTACAGGGGAACTGGTCTGGGAGCTGCCGCTGTGGGAGCATTATCACGATCTGATCAAAAGCGACATCGCCGATTATAAAAACACGGCGGGACGAATGGGGGGCGCGATTACGGGCGCGGCATTCCTCAGCAAGTTTGTGGGCGAATCCCCGTGGGTGCATCTGGATATCGCGGGGCCGTCCTGGACCACGAAAGACCGGGGCTACATTCCCAGGGGCGCGACGGGTGTTCCCGTCCGTCTGCTGGTGGAATACTTAAGACAATATTCTGCAAGGAAGCAACACGTACATTGATGTCCGCGATGACCGGCGGGTTTAAAAACCCGCCCTGCGTCGTTGCTGTGAAAAAAACTAATGTTTCTGTAGGGCGGGCCTTCAGGCCCGCCGTTACCGGGTCAAATGACGATGCCGCTTCTGGAAATTCAAAATGTAAAAACCGTTTTTACAACGCAGCGCGGTGTTTTGCGGGCCGTTGACGATGTTTCCCTGTCCCTTTCCGCCGGAGAAACGCTGGGCGTCGTGGGCGAATCCGGCTGCGGCAAAACCATGCTGGCTCTTTCCATCATGCGGCTGATTCCGCCCAATGGCCGGATTGCCGAAGGCCGGATTTTATTTGACGGGCGGGACCTTCTTCAACTGACGGAAGAGGAGATGCGCGAGCGGCGCGGCCGGGACATTGCCATGATTTTTCAGGAGCCGATGACGTCGCTCAATCCCGTTTTGCGCGTAGGCGATCAGATCGCGGAGGCCATTCGGCTGCATCAGCATGTTTCGGACCGGGAGGCGCTGGACCGCAGCGTGAAACTCCTGGGCGAGGTCGGCATTCCCGATCCGGAAAAACGAGTCAGGGATTATCCGCACCAGATGAGCGGCGGCATGCGTCAGCGCGTCATGATTGCCATGGCCATGTCCTGCCGCCCCCGGTTGCTGCTGGCGGACGAACCCACCACGGCGCTGGACGTGACTATTCAGGCGCAGATTCTGAAATTGATTTCCGATCTCAAGGAAAAAAATAATATGGCGGTCATTCTGATCACGCACGATCTGGGGATTGTTGCCGAGGCGGCGCAAAAGGTGGCGGTGATGTATGCGGGCAAAGTTGTGGAAACCGCGGAGGTGGAGAAGCTGTTTGCCCGACCGCTGCACCCCTACACGCGCGGGCTGATCGAATCACGGCCCTCGGGATGGGCAGAAAGCGATGCGGAAAAGGGGTCCTATTTAAAAACCATTCCGGGAACGGTTCCCGGCCTGCTGGATCTGCCCCCCGGCTGCCGTTTTGCCGACCGCTGCTCGCTTGCCGAAGAGAGGTGCCGGGCGGCCGGGCCTGCGCTTGCGGAATTGGAAGCGGGGCATTTTGTCTCCTGCTTCGTCGCCGAGAGCCTTGCGAAAAGTTAATGACGCATTGTCGAGGTGTTCATGGCTTCCATATTGATGGATATTCAGCAACTGAAAAAAACCTACGTTTTAGGCGGCGGGTTTATGGGGCAGAAGCCCAGGGTCATTCGGGCGGTGAACGGCGTCGATCTTCAGATCTTCGAGGGAGAAACGCTGGGGCTCGTCGGCGAGTCGGGGTGCGGCAAATCCACGATGGCGCGCCTTCTGATCAGGCTGGAGAAGCCGGACGAGGGGAGTGTTTCTTTCAGAGGCCGGGATATTATTTCCTTGGCATCGGAGGATGTAAAGACGTACCGGCGGCGCGTACAGATGATTTTTCAGGATCCTTATTCTTCGTTGAACCCGCGGAAATCCGTCCAAAGCATCATTTCCGAGCCGCTCACAATTTTCCGGGCGGCCGATCGAACTAAGCGGAAAGAAAAAGTGCTTCAACTGATGAAGAAGGTTGGCCTCAGCGAAGAACAGGCCCGACGCTATCCCCACGAGTTCAGCGGAGGACAGAGGCAGCGCATCGGAATCGCCAGGGCGCTGGCGCTGCAGCCGGAGCTGGTCATCGCGGACGAGCCGGTTTCCGCGCTC
>Ga0208939_1003459_pt1 | contig 10468 bp, 10 predicted proteins | sample AD_STIC12_MetaG_FD_184437 | JGI IMG/M metagenome (GOLD analysis project Ga0208939, IMG submission 184437) | Active sludge microbial communities of municipal wastewater-treating anaerobic digesters from USA - AD_STIC12_MetaG (SPAdes) (version 2) | ecosystem: Engineered > Bioreactor > Anaerobic >...
AAAGGCTTGGTGACATAATCGTTCGCGCCCGAGTCGAGGCCGAGGATCGCATCCGCATCCGTCACCTGCCCGGTCAGCATCACGATCGGCGCCGCGATCCCGTGCTTGCGCATCAACCGGCACGCGTCGCGACCATCCATGTCCGGCAGCTCGACGTCGAGGACGATCAGGTCGGCGCGCATCTCTTCGGCCTTCTTGATCCCCTCACCAGCGGACGCCGCATGGACGATCTTGAATCCCTCATGCAGCTCGAATTGCTCGGCGAGCGCCTCGCGCAGCTCCTGATCGTCATCGACCAGCAGGATTGTCTTGGCAGTGGTCATGTCGGCGTCGTCTCCCGGCCCACGCATCTTCCGTGCGGGACTTGGCAAGTCTACGGAGTATGTTGCCCGCACGGAAGCCGTATCGGAGCCGCCAACCCATGGGTAACGCTGCTTTTATCGCAGAAGCGTCGGGCCTGCTCCGATGGTCAGGCCGCGAAGTGCGCTGCGCGCTCGGCAGAAGCGGCGTTACGCCTGCCGATTCGAAGCGCGAGGGCGATGGCGCATCCCCCCTCGGCGTGTGGCCGATGCGGCAGCTGCTCTGGCGTCCCGACAGGATTGCCGCGCCCGCGACGCGCCTGCCCGCGGTTGAGCTGATCCGCGAAGCCGGCTGGTGCGACGACCCCGCCGACCCGTTCTACAACCGCCCGGTCCTCACGCCCTACCCCGCCAGCCACGAAGCGCTGTGGCGCGAAGACCATGTCTACGACCTCATCGTCGAGCTGGGGTACAACGACGATCCCGCAATCCCGGGCAAGGGCAGCGCAATCTTCCTGCACGTCGCGCGGCCCGATTATTCGCCAACCGACGGCTGCGTGGCGTGCGCGCAAGACGATCTCCTTGCCCTGCTCGCTGAGGCAAAGCCAGGCGATGCGCTCGCGATCGTTCGCTAGAAAAAGCATGGCCCCGCCTTCCGTGACGTGAAATCGACAGCGCTCTCGCCCGGCGCTAACAACGCGCCATGACCGACACTGCCGCGACCCGCTCCACCACACACATTCTCTTCATCGCAGGCGCCCTGCTCGCCGCATCCCACCTCGCCAATGAGTGGGTGAAGCTCGAACAGCCATGGGGCCCGGTGTGGAAGTGCTCGGGCATCGTCGTGCTTGGCCTCTATGCGTTGAGCCAGCGCGCCATCCTGCTCGGTCTTGGTCTTCTGTTCTCGGCGTTGGGCGATGTCCTGCTCGAACTCGACGGCCTGTTCGTCGGCGGCATGGCCGCCTTCGGTCTCGCCCACGTCTTCTACAGCGCCGTCTTCATCGGCCTCATCCGCCGTGACGGCCTCAACAAGAGCGGCTGGCCCTTCGCCATCGCGGTACTCGCAGCCTCGATCGCACTCGGCGTCTGGTTCGCGCCCGGCCAGGCCGAAATGGGCCTCACCATTCCCGCTACAGCCTACTCGGTCATCATCTCGATCATGGTGATCTCGGCGGTCATGTCGAAAGCGCCGCTGATGGCAAAGCTCGGCGCGGTGATCTTCATGCTATCCGACACGCTGATCGCCGTCGGCATGTTCGCACATCAGCCCGTGCCGATCGGCAGCGTCTGGATCACCTATGCTGCTGCGCAGATCATGCTCGCCTGGAGCCTGTCACGAAAAGCATAGGCTCGCGCAGTTAGCCACGCGCGCCGAACAGCGCCGAGCCGACCCGCACGCTTGTCGCTCCGAACATCACGGCTGTCTCGTAATCCGCGCTCATGCCCATCGACAGTTTCGCGATCCCGTTGCGCGCCGCGATCTTCGCCAGCAGCGCAAAGTGCGGTCCCGCAGGCTCTTCTGCCGGCGGAATGCACATCAACCCCTCGATTGCGAAGCCATAGTCGCGACGCACCGACGCGATGAATGCATCCGCATCCAGCGGCGCGACGCCTGCTTTCTGCTCTTCCTCGCCCGTATTTACCTGAACATAGAGGCGCGGCGCCTTGCCGACCTTTGCGGCTGCATCCGCCAGCGCGGCGGCAAGCTTTGTCCGGTCCAGCGTCTCGATCACATCGAACAGCTCGACAGCTTCCCTCGCCTTGTTCGACTGCAGCGGCCCGATCAACCGCAGCTCGAAATCCAGCCCCGCAGCGCGACGCGGCTGCCAGCGCCCTTCGGCTTCCTGCACCCGGTTCTCACCGAACACGCGCTGACCCGCCGCCAGCATCGCCTCGATGCGCTCATCGGGCTGCACTTTCGACACCGCCACCAGCTGAACGGATGAAGCATCGCGCCCCGCGCCCTTGGCGGCGAGCGCAATGCGCGCAAGAACATCGGCGCGCGCCGCAGTGATTTCCTGAAGAACACCTTCGTCCATGGCTCTCTCTTACTCGCAATTGGCTCAACCCCAAGCCGCGATACGCCGCAAGCTCCTTGCGGCGACGCGTCTCGCCAGATCGTCCTTCGCGAAGAATGGCCGCGCCCTTCCCCGCGCCTGGTTTCTCACCGATCCCGACCGCACGAAAAACCTCTTGGGCGTCATCGCACGCCTGCCGCGCGGCTGGGGCGTCATCTATCGCCACTTCGGAGAGAACAGCCGTTTCACAATCGGCGCAGCCCTCGCCCGCGCCTGTCGCCAGCGCGGCCTGATCCTGCTTGTGTCCGCCGATCCTGCGCTCGCTGCGCGTATTCGCGCTGACGGCGTTCACTGGCCCGAAGCCCGCCTGCGCGGCGTCCGGCCTCGACCCAGCCATTTCATCAAAACCGCCTCGGCGCATTCCCGCATCGGTATCGCCCGCGCAAAAGCGCTCGGCATCGACGCGGTAATCGTCTCGACAATCTTTCCCAGCCGAAGCCCGAGCGCAGCCAAGGCCATCGGCCCGCTCCGCTTCCGCCTGATCGCTCGCGGCGCGAACCTGCCCGTCTATGCGCTCGGCGGCGTCAACGACCGCAATGCGGCGCGCGCAATGTCAGGCGCTGCCGGTTGGGCGGCGATCGATGCTGTGATGTCTGGCTGGAAGCCCGATTAGCCTGGTCGGCTGACTAGAAGGAGAAAGCCGACTCGATACGGACCGAGGCCTCGGCCCCGTCCTGCTTGTTGGTGAAGCTCGCGCCGGGGTTCGACAGCGACTGGGCAAGCGAGTCGCCCTTCACCGTGACGCCGCCGCCAAAGCGGAAGCGCGGCGTAACCTGATAGGTGACGCCTGCGGTGACTTCTTCACGGGCAAAGATCTCGTTCTGCGCGCGGCTGGTCAGGTCGAGCGTCAGGCCCCACTTGCTGGCCGGCTGCCAGGTAAGGGCCAGCTCGTCCTTCTGGATCGGCGCCAGCGGCAGGAGCGTACGCTCCGTTCCGCCCTTGCTGAGACCAAGGCCAAGATTGAGCGAAGGCGACGGGGCCTGCGTGGAGGTCAGCGCCTGTTTGGACGTCGACTGGGCAAGCGTTTGCGGAGCTGCGGACACGCGCCCGCTATCCTTCCCGGGCGTCTGCGCAAAAGCGGGCGCGGCAGCCAGGGTGGCAGCGAGACAAAATAGATGTGCGGAAATACGCATGTCCTGCCCTCCTGCCTCAGATACTACGCACGACTCGCGCCGGAAAAGTTAACGAGAATTAAGTCCGGACCACAAGGCAATACTTTGCCCGGTAGTGTCTCTAATTCCGCACAGTCAGCTCAATAACTAGCCCGTCATTACTGGCATTTGTGTGACTGACACTGGGACTCAAGAGCACAGGAAGATCGGCGTCTGCCGACGTCCAGGCCAGCCCGAGGTCCAGATTGTCAGTAATCTTGCGGCTGGCCCCAACCAGCCAGGACGCGCCTTCAATGCCCGTCAGGCGGTCTTCGGCCCAGCCGCCCTCGATTCCGTAACGCCACTCGCCGGTCTGATGAACTAGCCCAACCTCCCAGGCCTCGTAGTCGCCATTCCCGGATTCCCAGGCATTGTTGCTGGAAAGCCACCGGATTCCGCCGGTCCAGCCCGCGTGTTCCAGCTCCAGCCCTGCCCCCCAGGCCTCATATTCCCCAAAGACGGGAATTCCCGGGCTGGACACAAAGCTGCTGCCGCTGTCGGCTGTGCTGTAGGTCACGGCTGCCCGCACCCGCAGATCCTGTTCGGCAAACTGGCGGGCGAACGATACCGCCCCCTCCCAGACATTTTCCAGCTCGGCCCTGCCCAGCCCGGCCGCCTCGAAATCCGGGTCGAAATCGGCGGTGCGCTGGTTGGCTTCGGGCGTGAAGCTCGCCCCGGCGCGCAGGCCCAGCCAGCGCGGGCTCATATACGTCGCCTTGAGCGACGATCCCGTCACATCATTACGCGCACGGGTGATCCCCAGCCCGGTCGGATCAAGCCCTGGAGAGAATGCGGATACGCGCCGCAACACCGTCGGCGCACGCGCGTCGAGCCGCGCCGCAGCCCCGGAATCAAGGCCAAACACGCCCTCACCCCATGGTCCGGCAAGCGATACCGAAGCTGCTTCGATAGCGGCGAAGCCCTCTTCGTCCACCAGCGAACCACCCGCCGCGAGCCCCGTCGCGGGCGCAATCGGCGACACGAAGCCCGCCCCGCTCGCCACCCGCGGACACGCCGCATTGCTGGCGGGACAGGCGCCCAGAACGCCCGCAAAAGCCGGGCGCGATGGCGCGTCCCGCTCCAGCCGAACCTCGCCCCGCCAGCCCAGCGTCAGCCCGTTCTCGAATGTATCCGATCGCGTCACCGCCAGCGTGGCCGAACCCAGCGCACTTGGTGCAGACGGGGCCAGAGCAGATTCATCCTCGATTGCGGCGCCAACGGCCGTGGCCTCGAAATCAGCCTGCCATTCGCCATCGGCGGTCTGGGCCAATGCCGGCAAAGCCGCGCCCAGGACTGTCCCCGCCCCAAGGACCGCCAGCGTGATTGATCGCCGCATGACAGAATTCCTCCGCAATCTCAGTTCAATGCACGATCTATATGAGGCGGTCTCAAGACTAGGCTAACGGCTTCCGGCCCTTGCCTGTGGGATACGCTCGAAGCTAAGGAAGCGGCTGCTTGGGCTTCCGGGGGCGCGACGCGCGCCGGGCAACGGAGTTAAAGTCGTGATGTTTTCCCGTATGGCTGTTGCGGCTGTCGTTGCTACCGCCCTTGTTGGCGTTTCCGGCTGCTCGATCTTCGGCTCGGGAACCGCCAACACGTCGACCGCCTCCAGCGCCGATCTCGGCCCTGAAGAAAACGGCGCTCTGGGCGTCAACGCCTATCTCTGGCGCGCCTCGCTCGACACCCTGTCCTTCCTGCCCCTGTCCTCTGCGGACCCGTACGGTGGCGTCATCATCACCGATTGGTACGCCAACCCGGAGAAAAAAGACGAGCGCATGAAGGCGACCGTCTACATTCTCGACACGCGCCTGCGCGCCGATGGCGTTTCTGCCGCCGTGTTCCGCGAAACGCTGACCAATGGCGTCTGGACCCCGGCTTCGGTAAGCCCCGAAACCAACGTCGCCCTCGAAAACGCGATCCTCTCCAAGGCTCGCCAGCTGCGACTTGGCAGCCTCGAGTAGTCACGGCGTCGCCTTCCGCTCGACGCCGGGATATGTCAGGTCCGGCGAACAAACGAGCAGACGAGCGACTAGATGGCGACCCGCTACAATCCAAAAGAGACCGAGCCGAAATGGCGCGCGGCATGGGAGCGCGCCAACGTCTTCCGCGCCAAGTCAGCGGCCGAAGCCGGCGACATGCCGAAGGCGTACATCCTCGAGATGTTCCCCTACCCGTCGGGCCGTCTCCACATGGGCCATGTCCGCAACTATGCGATGGGCGACGTCGTCGCGCGCTATCGGCTGGCCAATGGCTATAACGTCCTCCACCCGATGGGCTGGGACGCGTTCGGCCTGCCCGCCGAAAACGCCGCCATCGAGAAGAAGGCGCAGCCGCGTCAGTGGACGCTGAACAATATCGAGGAGATGAAGAAGCAGTTCGCTCCTCTCGGCCTGTCCTTCGACTGGTCGAAGGAAGTCACCACCTGCGAGCCTGACTATTACGAACAGCAGCAGCGCATCTTCCTCAAGATGCTCGACAACGATCTCGTCTATCGCCGCAGCGCGAAAGTGAACTGGGACCCGGTCGAGAACACCGTGCTGGCCAACGAACAGGTCGTCGATGGCCGCGGCTGGCGCTCCGGCGCCGTCGTCGAACAGCGCGAGCTGGAACAGTGGTTCTTCCGCATCACCCGGTATGGCGATGATCTGCTGGCAGCCCTCGATACGCTCGACCGCTGGCCGGACAAGGTCCGCACCATGCAGGGCAACTGGATCGGCAAAAGCCAGGGCGCAAAAATCTGGTGGGAGATCGCCCACGCGCCTGACGCGCTGTCACGCGACAAGGACGAACACGGCCGCAACCACGCAAGCGATCCCATCGAAGTCTTCACCACGCGCCCCGACACGCTGTTCGGCGCCAGCTTCCTCGCGCTCGCGCCCGATCATCCGCTCACGAAGCAGATCGCGAAGTTGCGCCCCGACGTCGCCAAGTTCATGGCCGACGCTGCCTCCAAGGGCACGTCCGAAGCCGACATCGAGAAAGCCGAGAAGGTCGGCATCGATCTCGGCATCACTGTGAAACATCCGTTCGACCCGTCATGGGAGCTGCCCGTCTGGGCCGCCAACTTCGTGCTCTCGACCTATGGCTCCGGCGCCATCTTCGGCTCGCCCGCCGGCGACCAGCGCGACATCGAGTTTGCGGAAAAATACGGCCTGCCCTTCAAGCCCGTCGTGCTGCCGCCCGGCGAAGATCCTGCCACCTACACGGTCAGTGGCGAGGCCTATTCCGGCGACGGCATCATCTACAACTCCGACTTCCTGAATGGTCTCACCACCAAGGAAGCCATCACCGCAGCGATCAAGAAGCTGGTCGCGCAGGGCTCCGGTGAAGCCACCACGCAATACCGCCTGCGCGACTGGGGCGTGTCGCGCCAGCGCTATTGGGGCTGCCCGATTCCGGTCATCAAGTGCGCCGCGTGTGGCACCGTACCCGTGCCTGACGATCAGTTGCCCGTCCTGCTGCCCGACAACGCGGACTTCTCCGCGCCCGGCAACCCGCTCGTTCGCCACCCGACGTGGAAGAACACCACCTGCCCCAAATGCGGCGGCAAGGCGGAACGCGAAACCGACACGATGGATACGTTCGTCGACTCGTCCTGGTACTTCGCGCGCTTCTGCGATCCGAAAGCCAAGGTTCCGATCAACAAGGAAGAGGCCGCCTACTGGCTGCCCGTCGATCAATACATTGGCGGCGTCGAGCACGCGGTTCTCCACCTGCTCTATTCCCGCTTCTTCACCCGCGCCCTGCGCGATTGCGGCCTGCTCGACCTGCCCACCGGCGAACCCTTCGCCGGCCTGTTCACGCAGGGCATGGTCACGCACGAGACGTACAAGTCGGAAGCCGGCACATGGCTCCTGCCGGAAGAGATCGAGAAACGCGATGGCGGCCTCTTCGAAATCGCGACGATGAAGCCGGTCACAATCGGCGGCGTCGAGAAGATGTCGAAGTCGAAGAAGAACGTCGTCGATCCCATACAGATCATCGCCGACTATGGCGCAGACGTCGCCCGCTGGTTCGTCCTGTCGGACTCGCCGCCTGAACGCGACTTTGAATGGTCAGATAGCGGCGTGCGCGGCGCATGGAGTTCGATCCAGAAACTCTGGGCCCTCGTCGAAGCCGCGCCCGCCGCCGATGACGGCCCCGCTGACGCCGGCGAACCGCTCGACCTGCGCCGCCTCGCCCACCGCACGGTGCGGGACGTGACTCAGGGTATCGAGAAGTTCCACTTCAATGTCGGCATCGCCCGTATGAACGAACTCGGCAACGCCCTGCGCAAGGCCGAGACCTCGACCGCTCCCGGCATGGCCACCGCCCGCCGCGAGGCTCTGCGTCTGTTCGCCCAGATCGCCGCGCCCTTCGCGCCGCATATCGGCGAGGAATGCTGGGCCCTGCTGGGTGGAAAAGGCATGGTCGCCACGGCCAAATGGCCAACGCCCGACCCCGCCCTGCTGGTATCCGACACAGTCGTTCTGCCGGTCCAGATCAACGGCAAGAAACGTGCGGAAATCACTGTCTCTGCAACGGCGGACGCCGCAACGGTCGAGGCGATCGCCAGGGCTGATGAAAATGTAATGCCTCACCTCGCCGGTCTGACCGTGCGAAAGGTCATTGTCGTTCCCGGCCGTATCGTGAATATCGTCGCATCATGATCAGAGCTGCCCTCCTTGCTCTTAGCTTCGCCCCGCTGGCCGCCTGCGGATTCACGCCGGTCTATGGCGGCCAGGGTGCGGCTTTCCAGAACGCCGGACCCATCACGATCGGGGAAATATCCGGCCGCACCGGGCACTATCTGCGCAACGAACTGGCGCGCACCATCGGCCACGGCGTGCCCGGCATCTCGTCGGCCAATCTCGAAGTCGACCTGTCGCAAGGCATTGAACGTCTCGCCTTCGCGCCCGACCAAGCCGCCTCGCGGTCCGACTATGTCGGCAGCGCAAGCTGGACGCTGAAAGCGCCGAGCGGGCTTGTCCTTGCAACCGGCCGCGTGTCCGAACGCGCCTCGTTCAACTTCGCTGACGCAGCCTATGCCGACCTCGCCGCCCAGACGGCTGCGCAGGAGCGCCTCGCCGGTCTTCTCGCGCGCTCGATCCGCGCCGACATTCTCATCGCCGCTGGCCGCCAGAATACCGCGAAGCCTGCCCCCGCCCCGGCTGCAGTTACACCCGCCACCGCCGTGCCGGCGTCTCCGACACCGTGAAGCAGGCTGGCGCCCGCGCACTGGCCTTCTGCGAGAAGCCGCAGGGCGCAACCAGGATCGCCCTCATCTTCGGCGCCGATCCCGGCCTCGTTTCCACGAGCGCCGATACGCTCGCCTACAACTGGCTGCCCAAGCCTGACCCGTTCAACATCATCAAGCTCCACGACGAAGACCTGAAGCGCGACCCGCAGATGCTGGGCGATGAACTGGTTGCGCGCTCGCTGATGGGCGGCGAACGCCTGATCCGCGTCCGGGTCGATAAAGACGCCAGCTCGAAATACCTGCTCGAAATCCTGTCCGACATCGACAAGGGCATCCTCACGCCCGAAGCCTTCTGGATCATCGAGGCGGGCGAACTCAACAAGACCAACAAGCTGCGCGTCGGCTTCGAGGAAGCCAAGAGCGCGATCGCGCTGCAGCTCTACGCCGACGACGAAGCCACCGTCGCCGATCTCGTCACCAAACGCCTCGCCGCCGCGGGCGTCGCCATCGACCCGCAGGCCCTCGCCCTCTTCGTCGCCGACCTGCCCGGCGACCGCCGCCTCGCGCTCTCGGAACTCGAGAAGCTGGAACTCTACGCCGTGGGGTTGGGTCGAAGCATTTCTCAAGCAGATGTGAGCCAGCTCGCCTCCGCCGAGCAGCCGCGCGGCGCAGACGACGCCGCCGACGCCGCCATTCTTGGCGACGCGCCCCAAGCCACGCTCTCGATCAATCGCTATCTCGACGCTGGCGGAAATCCGATCTCCGCCCTCCGCACGCTTCACTTCCGCATGCTCCGCGTCTCGGATGCCGTAGCGTCCAACGCAGGAACCGGCATGCGTTTGCGTCCACCTATCTTCGATAAGGAGTGGCCCGCCTTCTCCCGCGCCATCCGCGACTGGCATGCGCCGGTCATCCATCGCGCTTTCACGCGCCTGTACGAAGCCGAGAAATCTTGCAAGCAGGCCGGCGCGCCTTCCGACGCGATCATCAAGAACCTGATCCACAAGATCGCGACGCGCACACTCTAACGTGCGGCGCCGCTACTGCACCGCAGCGTGACTGGCTCCGTTTTTCCCACTTCTATGCGCCACATAGTTGTCGGGGATCCCCATGAAGAACCTGTCTCTCCTGCTGGCTGCCTCCACGCTCGCGCTGGCGTCCTGCACCTCCACCCCAACAACCGTCGAGGCCGCAGCGCCAACCGCCGTTGCGGCGGCCGCCGCCGCGCCTGCCCCCTCCGGGCCGCTCGACGCCGCGCAAGTCAGCGCCGGCCAGCAGGTCTTCGCCACCTATTGCGCGGTCTGCCACAACGGCGCTGACGATACGGCGCCTCAGCTCGATCAGCTCCACACCTTCAACCATCAGCGTGTCTCCACCGCCCTGTCCGAAGGCGGCCTGATGACGCTGCAATCGAAAATGCTGACGCCGGACCAGCGCGCGCAGGTCATCGCCTACATCACCGCGCCGGTCGACATGGGCCGCGGCGGCACCAGCACGGTGATGACCGCCAAGGAAGAATACCGCGAAGGCTTTGCCTATCCTGTCCGCAGCGCCCGCGATCCGCGCGACTCGTCAGAAGTCAAACGCCCGCCGTCCTGGGCCGCCCCGAAACTCGGCGACGGCCCCTTCGACTCGGAATCGTGGGAACAGCGCCAGCTGCGCACCACCATCGTCACGCGCGGCCTCGAAGCGCCCCGCGCCATCGAATTCCTGCCGAACGGCGACACCTTCATCGTCGAGCGCGCCGGCACGCTCGACGAT
>Ga0208939_1003470_pt1 | contig 10450 bp, 8 predicted proteins | sample AD_STIC12_MetaG_FD_184437 | JGI IMG/M metagenome (GOLD analysis project Ga0208939, IMG submission 184437) | Active sludge microbial communities of municipal wastewater-treating anaerobic digesters from USA - AD_STIC12_MetaG (SPAdes) (version 2) | ecosystem: Engineered > Bioreactor > Anaerobic >...
GTCGCGCACCATCATCGGATACGGGTGCGGGCCGGCGACGGTGCCGATGATGTAGAAGGTATCGGCGACGTTGGTCACCCAGTCGCGCATGGCTTCGTTGAGCGCATCCTTGAGCGTCTTCGAGCCCGACTCGACCGGCACCACGGTGGCGCCGAGCAGCTTCATGCGGTAGACGTTGGCGGCCTGGCGCTTGACGTCTTCCGAACCCATGTAGACCACGCACTCCATGCCGTAGCGTGCGGCCACGGTGGCGGTGGCCACACCGTGCTGGCCGGCACCGGTCTCGGCGATCACGCGCGGCTTGCCCATGCGGCGGGCGACCATGGCCTGGCCGATGCAGTTGTTCACCTTGTGCGCGCCGGTGTGGTTGAGATCCTCGCGCTTGAGGTAGATCTGCGCGCCGCCAAGGAGCTCCGACCAGCGCTTGGCATGGTAGATCGGGCTCGGGCGGCCGACGTAGTGCTTGAGCTCGTACTCGAACTCGGCGACGAACGCCGGATCGTTCTGGCAGGCCGCGTAGGCCTCGCGCAGCTCGGCGAGCGCCGGCATCAGGGTTTCGGCGACGAAGATGCCGCCGTAGGGCCCGAAATGCCCGCTCGCGTCGGGAAACTGGTAAGGCGTGTCAGCCATCTGCATGTCGAACTCCGGCGATGAACGCGGCGATCATGTCCGCGTCCTTGATTCCCTTGGCACTCTCGACCCCGCTCGACACATCCACCGCCCACGGGCGGATGCGGCGCACGGCGTCGCCCACGTTGTCCGCGTCGAGTCCGCCCGAAAGCACGAGCGGACGCTTGAAGCCTGCGGGGATCAGCGTCCAGTCGAAGGTCCTGCCCCCGCCGCCATAGCCGTCGACGAAGGCGTCGACCAGGATGCCGCTCGCGCGCGGGTACGAAGCCGCGAATTCTAGCAGATCGACCCCGGGCCGCATTCGCGCCGCCTTGATCCACGCGCGCCCGTGACGGGCACAGTCGGACTCGCTTTCGTCACCGTGGAACTGCAGAAGTTGCAGCGGAACGCGCGCGAGTACCGCCTCGACCTCGCCGGGAGCGGGATTGACGAAGAGGCCGACCGAGACGACGAAGGGGGGCAGCAGCGCGACGAGCTCGGCAGCCTGCTCTATGGAGACCGCACGCGGGCTGGGCGGGTAGAACACGAAGCCGATCGCGTCGGCACCGCTATCGACAGCCGCGCGCACGTCCTGCGACCGGGTCAGGCCGCAGATCTTGATTCGGGTACGGAACATTCAGACGAGGGGTAGCTGGGGCAGCGCGATGATACGCCCATCACCCGGCAGCGACCAGCGCGGCGGGTAGGCCACGCCGCACAGGTAGAGCCCGTCCGGGGAGAAGGTCGGCGCCGCGCGCGCGCGGTCGCGGGCCTCGAGCAGCTCGCGCATCCACGCCACCGGATAACGCCCCTTGCCGACGTACACCAGCGCGCCGACCAGGTTGCGGATCATGTGGTGGAGGAAGCCGTTGGCGCGGAAATCGAACAGCAGGTACTCGCCCTGGCGGACCACGCGGGCCTCGTGCATCACCCGCACCGGCGTCTTCGCCTGACAGCCGGCAGCGCGAAAACTGGAGAAGTCGTGGGTGCCGACCAGGCACTGCGCGGCGGCGGCCATGCGCTCCACGTCGAGCGCCGGGTGGTACCAGCCCACCCGCCCGGCCAGCATCGCCGGCCGCGTCGGCGCATTGTGCAGGATGTAGCGGTACTGCCGCTCGCAGGCCAGGAAGCGGGCGTGGAAGTCGTCGTCCACCTCGGTCGACCAGCGCACCACCACGGCCGGCGGCAGCAGCGCGTTGACACCGCGCACCCAGGCCGAGGCCGGGCGCACGGCGCGGGTGTCGAAATGCGCCACCTGCGCGCTCGCATGCACGCCGGTGTCGGTGCGTCCGGCGCAGTGGGTGCGCACCGGCTCGCCCGCGATCTGCGCGAGCGCGCGCTCGAGCACGTCCTGCACGGTGCGGCCATGGGCCTGGCTCTGCCAGCCGCAGAAGGCGTCGCCGGCGTATTCGAGGCCGAGCACGATGCGCCTCATGCCAGGCTCCACCACAGCAGCGCGCCGAAGAGCGCACCCGCCAGCAGCCCCTCGCCCAGTCCGAGGCGCTCGCGCGCCAGCACCACCGGCGCCGCTTCGGCGGCCGCGTCGGACGGAGACTCGTCTGCCAGCCAGTGTCGCCAGTCGGCCGGCCCCTGCCCGCGCGGCGAGGCCTCGACGTAGCGCAGCACCAGCAAGAGGCGCAGGGCGAGGCGTTCGGGCGCCACGCCGACCAGGCGCAGCGGGCGCGACAGCGCGTACAGGCCACCGACCAGGCGCGCGAGCGGCAGGCGCTCGAGCAGGATGCCGACCGCGCACACCACGGCGAGCAGCCGCCCGGCATGCAGCGCCGCGAGCGCAAGCCCCTCGCGTGTCGGCCCCAGGCGCGGCCAGTCGAGCAGCACCGCCTCGCCCGGGGTGAACCAGGCGAAGAGGATGGCGATCGCGATCAGCAGCACGCGGATCCGCCGCACGAGGCGCCAGGTGCGCGCGCGCGCGAAGACGGCGGCCGCGAGCGCACAGGCCGCGACCGCGACGCCGAGCGCAGCGGACGGCAGGAGCTGGACGGCGGCGACCGCCGCGAGCCAGAGGAGCAGGACAAGGCCGGAGTGCATCGGTAAACGGAAAAGGCCGCCGCGAGCCCGCGCTCGTGGCGGCCTGCCGGCGGGGGCGTTCAGCCCAGGCGCGCGATCATATCGCGGGCCGTGGTCTGCTGTCGCGGCGTCCCCTCGGCGACCACTTCCTCGAGCAATTCGAGCGCACCTTCCTTGTCGCCCATCTCCTCGTAGGCGCGGGCCAGTTCGAGCTTGGTCTCGGCCTCCTCGTTCATCGACCCCGGCGCTTCCGCGCCGCCTGCGGCCGGCTGGTCGAACTGGGTGTCGGCCACCGAGAACGGCACCGCATCGAACGCGGCACCGGCTTCGGCGGGCAGCGCCTCGAGGTCGAGATCGATCGAGGTCAGGTCGAGCCCGGCCGGCACCGCGGCCTGGGTCGGGGTCGCCGGTGCGTCGAGCTCGAAGTCGAAGTCGAGCAGGCTGGAGTCGAAGGCGGTCTTCTCGAGGTCGACCACGGCCTCGTCGGCCGTGCCCGCAGGGGCCGCCGGCGGCGGCGCGAGCTCGTCGTCGAGCGTGCCGGTGGCGCTGACCACGGTCGCATCGAGATCGAAGGCCTCGCCGCCCGGAGCCTCCATGCCGGGGAGCTCGAAGTCGAGGTTGCTGATCGTGCCGGAGTCTTCCACCGAGATCGTCGGCGCGGAGGCGAACGCCTCGGGTGCGGATGCGGCTTCGATCGCGGCGGGGCTGGCCGGCTGCGGCTCGCGCGCCGCGGCCTCGAAGGGCTCGTCGGGCTCGCCGAGATCGAGGTCGAAGGTCAGACCGCCATCAGTGGCCGGCTCGGAAACGGGAATGAAAGCTGGGGCCGGGGGAGGCGGCTCCTCGTCCGCGGCTTCCAGGGTGAGATCGAACTCGCGACCGAGGCCGGGCGTGGTCGCCGACAGGTCGGGCATCGCGGTGGGCGTGTCATCCGCGAGGTCGAGCTCGAAGTCGAGCGCACCGGTGTCGAAGGGGATCTCGTCGGCCAGGGGCGCAGCCGGCGCCCCCTCTCCGGCTGGCTCGCCTGCCGGACCCTCACGCTCGCCCGAGGCGAACTTGTTCAGCTCTCCCGGCAATGTCCACGTGTCGCGCATCTGCGAGTGGCTGGGCTGCGCAGCGGCCGCCGCGGTGAAATCGAGCGAGGCCAGCTCCGGCCCGGTCGGTGCGGCCTCGGCTGCGGTCGCGACGGCGCCTGCGACAGCGACGCCCGCTGCCGCAGCGACCGTCGGCGCCACCGCGGGCTCGCCCTGCGGCGCGCGCTGCGCACCCGTGTCGCCACGCTCCGCAGCGTAGAGCGGATTCTCCGGATCGAGCCGGCGCCCCAGCGCAGCAGCCTTCTCCCAGTCGCGCCCCTGGCCGCCGGAGCGTGCGAAAAGCTCGCTCGCCACGGTCTCGAACTGGCGCGTGCTGCGGCGCTGGGCATAGATCTCGAGCAGCTTGAGATGGATCGCGGCCCGGCCCGGATCGGCCTTGAGGGCATCCTGCAGGATTTCCTCTGCCTGCGCGTCACGACCGTAGGCCATGTAGACGTCCGCCTCGGCCACCGGGTCCACGCCCTCGTCGGTATCGATCGAGGACAGCCCGGAATGGCTGAAGTCGGTGTGCATGATGCTGGTGGCACCGGTATCGACGCTCTGGCCGCCGGTGCCCGCGAACACGCTCTGGCCGCTGCTGCCCACCGAGGCGGCACCGAGGGCGGCCTCGGCAGCACGGATCTCTTCTTCCTTGCGGCGCTGGCGCGCCTTCAGGCCTGCGTAGGCGAGCAACAGCGCGAGGATGCCACCACCGCCGTAGAGCAGGGTCGGATCCTCCATCAGGGTATCGACGAAGCCGGGTGCGGCTGCGGGCTCGACTGCCGCGGCCGGCGCGGCGGGCGGCTTGGGCGCGGGCGCCGGAGCCGGCGCAGGCGCCGACACCGGAGGCGCGGCCGGCGCAGGCGCCGGGGCGGATTCGGCCACAGGGCCCGGCACGGCCGCAGGGGCCGGTAGTGCCTTGGCCGCCTCGACTGGCGGGGTCACGACGGGTGCTTCGGCCGCCGCCACGCTCTGGGCGGGCGCGCCGGACGAGGCCTGCAACTGGCCCATGGTGCCGCTCTGCACCTCGAGCAGGCGCTGCAGGTCGCGAATGCTGCGCTCGAGCCGGACAAGACGCTCGTTGGCCTCCTCGAGCGCCTTCGAACGCGTGGTGAGTTCTTCTTCCAACACCTGCAGGCGCGCCTCTCCGCCCGCGTCCGCACCGGTGTCGCTGCGCGAGACCGTCACCTTGTCGCCCGCCTCGGTCGCCGCGGCGGGCTCCTGGACGCGCGGCACGATACGTCCGCCGCTCTCCTGTACAGCGGCGGGTTCGGGCGCGCGTGCCGCGACCGAAGTCGCGAGGCCGCGCCGGTAGGCGTCGAAGTCGGCGGCCTGGGCGCGGATCTCGCGGCGCGCCTCGCCGGCGTCGATGGCGCGCACGGCATCGGCGCCGGGGACATTGAGGACCGTTCCGGCGCGCAAACGGTTGATATTGCCGCCGTCGAAGGCCTGGGGGTTCGCGCGCAGCAGCGCGATCAGCATCTGGTCGAGCGTGGTGCCGGGGTGCGCATTCGCGCTCGCGATGCGGTGCATGGTGTCGCCGCGCCGCACCGTCCAGGTGTCGGCGGGCGCGGGCGCGACGGGCGCGGCACGCATCGGCGCGGGCGCCGCCACGGCGGCGCGTGGCGCGCCGCGCACGGGCCGCGCCGCTGGAGTCTCGATCGCCGCCGCAAGCGGTCGCGGGGCGGAGAGCTCGACCGGATCGAGCAGGAAGGTGTATTCGCGCACCAGATTGCCGCCCGCCCAGTCGAGCTCGACGAGCAGGTCGACGAAGGGATCGTTGATCGGCCGGTCGCTGGTGAGACGGACGACGGGACGCGCGGCGCGCGTATCCACGCTGACGCGGATCGTGCTCACCGCGGAGCCGTAGCTCAGGTTCGCACGCCGGAACGCGTCTGCCGAGGCGATGCGGGCGCTCAGCGACTGCAGTTCCTGCGCGCTGGCGGAGATCTGGATCTCGGCGCGCAGCGGCTGACCCAATCCGCTGAGGACGTTGATCTGACCGAGCCCGGCCGCCTGCACGGACAGCGGAAGCGCGGCGATGGAGAGGGCGAGCAGGGAAGCCCGGACCGATTTTGTCATTTTGGATCTCAAAACTCGTTCCCCCGCAACGGAGCATCACGGTCGATTTCACCGCGTCTGGCCTAGGAATCTAGCATTTCCCGGCTTGCATCGCATTAGCCGGGCCTGATTCGTACCCGTCCGGTGTGAAGAAATACCGCCTTTCGACACGAGTTCGCAACAAAAAGGGGGGCTTTCGCCCCCCTTGCCAGACTGCCGCGAAACGCTCAGCGCTCGAGCAGGATGCGCAGCATGCGGCGCAGCGGCTCGGCCGCCCCCCACAGCAGCTGGTCGCCGACGGTGAAGGCGCCGAGGTACTCGGGACCCATCGCCATCTTGTGCAGGCGGCCGACCGGGACGGTGAGCGTGCCGGTGACGGCGGTCGGCGTGAGCTCGCGCTCGGTGATCTCGCGGTCGTTGGGCACCACCTTCACCCACGGGTTGGCACCGGCGATGATCTCGGTGATCTCGTCGAGCGGTACGTCCTTCTTGAGCTTGATGGTGAGCGCCTGCGAGTGGCAGCGCATCGCCCCGATGCGCACGCACAGGCCGTCGATCGGGATCGAGCCCGGGGTGCGGAAGGCCGGGTTGCCGAGGATCTTGTTGCACTCGGCGCCGCCCTTCCATTCTTCCTTGCTCTGGCCGTGCTCGACCGGGACGTCGATCCACGGGATGAGGCTGCCGGCGAGCGGGGTGTTGCGGAAGTTCTTCTTCGGGAAGGCGTCCGAGCGCATGGTTTCGGCAACCTTGCGGTCGATCTCGAGGATGGCCGAGGCCGGGTCGGCGAGCAGGTCCTTGACCGAGTCGTGGATGGTGCCCATCTGGCTGATGAGTTCGCGCATGTTCTGCGCGCCGGCGCCCGAGGCCGCCTGGTAGGTCATCGCCGAGATCCACTCCACCAGGCCGTGCCTGAACAGGCCGCCCAGGCCCATCAGCATCAGCGACACGGTGCAGTTGCCGCCGATCCAGTTGCGCCCGCCCTTGGCGAGCGCGGCATCGATGACGTTGCGGTTGACCGGGTCGAGGATGATCACCGCGTCGTCGTTCATGCGCAGCGCCGAGGCGGCGTCGATCCAGTGGCCGTTCCAGCCGGTGGCGCGCAGCTTGGGGAAGACTTCCTTGGTGTAGTCGCCGCCTTGGCAGGTGATCACGATATCGCAGGACTTCAGCGCGTCGATGTTGCTGGCGTCCTGCAGCGGCGCGGCCGCTTCCTTGCCGCCGAAGGACGGCGCCTTGCCGCCGGCGTTCGAGGTGGAAAAATAAACCGGCTCGATGAAGGCAAAGTCGCCCTCCTCCACCATCCGCTGCATCAGCACGGAACCGACCATGCCACGCCAGCCAACCAGACCGACTCGATTCATGTTCATCACTCTCAACAAAAACGTTCTTCGAAAAAGCCTTGCCAGCGCGCGAGCTTACAGCGCTGCGAGCACGGCGTCGCCCATCTCGCGGGTGCCGACGCGCTTCGTGCCCGGCTCGTAGATGTCGCCGGTACGATAGCCCTGGGCCAGCACCTTCTTGACCGCGCGCTCGATGCGCTGGGCAGCGGCCTCCTGATTGAAGGTATAGCGCAGCATCATCGCCGCCGACAGGATGGTGGCGAGCGGGTTGGCGAGATCCTTGCCGGCGATGTCGGGCGCGGAGCCGTGCGAGGGCTCGTACATGCCCTTGTTGTCGGCGTTGAGCGAGGCCGAAGGCAGCATGCCGATCGAGCCGGTGAGCATCGAGGCCTCGTCGGACAGGATGTCGCCGAACATGTTGCCGGTGACCATCACGTCGAACTGCTTGGGGTTGCGCACCAACTGCATCGCGGCGTTGTCGACCAGCATGTGGGTGAGCTCGACCTCGGGGAACTCCTTGCTCACCTCGATCGCGATGTCGCGCCACAGCTGGGTGGTCTCGAGCACGTTCATCTTGTCGACCGAGCACAGGCGCTTGCCGCGCTTCATCGCGGCCTCGAAGGCCACGCGCAGGATGCGGCGGATCTCGTACTCGGCATAGATCATGGTGTTCCAGCCGACGCGCTGCGATTCGCCATTGACCTCGCGCAGCTCGATGCCGCGCGGCTGGCCGAAGTAGATGTCGCCGGTCAGTTCGCGCACGATCAGGATGTCCAGGCCGGCGACGATCTCGGGCTTGAGCGTCGAGGCGTTGGCCAGTTCCGGATACAGGATCGCGGGGCGCAGGTTGGCGAACAGGGCCAGCTCCTTGCGGATGCCGAGCAGACCGAGCTCGGGGCGCTGGTTGCGCGGGTGGCTGTCCCACTTCGGGCCGCCGACCGCGCCGAGCAGGATGGCGTCGGCTGCGCGCGCCAGTTGGAGGGTGGCCTCGGGCAGCGGATTGCCGGTGGCATCCACAGCGCAGCCGCCCACCAGGGCCTCTTCCATCTCGAACTGGAGATCGAGCGCGTTCAGCACGCGCACGGCCTGCGCCATGATCTCGGGGCCGATGCCGTCACCCGGCAGCACGCAAATCTTCATCGGATCGTTTTCCTCGGTTCGGTGAGCCAGGCCGGCTCAGGCAAAGTAATAAGGGTGTTGGGCGCGGCGCTGCTCTTCAAAGGCGCGGATCTTGTCGGCGTGGCGCAGCGTGAGGCCGATGTCGTCCCAGCCGTTGAGCAGGCATTCCTTGCGGAAGGGGTCGATGTCGAAGGCGATCGACTTGCCGTCCGGGCGGGTGATCGTCTGCGCGGCGAGGTCGACCTTCAGGCGGTAGCCCGCGCTGGCCTCGCACTGGCGGAACAGCTCGTCGACCTCTGCGGCATCCAGCTTGATCGGCAGCAGGCCGTTCTTGAAGCTGTTGTTGAAGAAGATGTCAGCGAAGCTCGGCCCGATCAGCACGCGAAAGCCGTAGTCCTCGAGCGCCCACGGCGCGTGCTCGCGCGAGCTGCCGCAACCGAAGTTGTCGCGGGTGAGGAGGATCTGCGCGCCCTGGTAGCGCGCCTGGTTGAGCACGAAGTCGGGGTTGAGCGGACGCTTGCTGTTGTCCGCGCCGGGCTGGCCGACGTCGAGGTAGCGCCACTCGTCGAAGGCGTTGGGGCCGAAGCCGCTGCGCTTGATCGACTTGAGGAACTGCTTGGGGATGATCGCGTCGGTATCGACGTTGGCGCGGTCGAGCGGCGCGACCAGCCCGTCGAGCTGGGTAAACGGCTTCATTATTTGACTGCCCTCTGGATGGCCTCGCCACCCCTTTCGATGTCCTTGCCGACGCCCTGCACGGTGTTGCAGGCCATGGAGACGAAGCCGGCGACGAGCGCCGCGGCGATCAGTGCGAGTTTCTTCATTGCCTTCTCCTCTGTCCGGAACGCCCGCTCAGAGCGCGCGCACGTCGGTGAAGCGGCCGGTGACCGCGGCGGCCGCGGCCATCGCCGGGCTGACCAGGTGGGTGCGCCCGCCCGCGCCCTGGCGGCCCTCGAAGTTGCGGTTCGAGGTCGAGGCGCAGCGCTCGCCTGGCTCGAGGCGGTCGGCGTTCATCGCCAGGCACATCGAACAGCCCGGCTCGCGCCACTCGAAGCCGGCGGCGAGGAAGATCTCGTGCAGGCCCTCCGCCTCGGCCTGGCGCTTGACCAGGCCGGAGCCCGGCACCACCAGCACGCGCTTGACGCTGGCGGCCTTGCTGCGGCCCTTGGCCACCGCGGCAGCCTCACGCAAATCCTCGATGCGCGAGTTGGTGCACGAGCCGATGAAGACCTGGTCGACCGGGATGTCGGTGATCGGGGTGTTGGCCTCGAGGCCCATGTACTTGAGCGCGCGCTCGATGCCCTCGCGGCGCACCGGGTCGGTGACGGCGGCGGGATCGGGCACACGGCCGTCGACCGTGGTGACCATCTCGGGCGAGGTGCCCCAGGTGACCTGCGGCAGGATGTCTTCGGCCTTGAGTTCGATGATCTTGTCGAACTCGGCGCCCTCGTCGCTGTGCAGGCTGCGCCAGTAGTCGACCGCCTGCTCCCACTGCGCGCCCTTGGGCGAGAAGGGGCGATCCTTCAGGTATTCGATGGTGGTCTCGTCCACGCCGACCAGCCCGGCGCGCGCGCCCGCCTCGATCGCCATGTTGCAGATCGTCATGCGGCCTTCCATCGACAGCGCGCGGATGGCGCTGCCGCCGAACTCCATCGCGTAGCCGGTGCCGCCGGCGGTGCCGATCCTGCCGATGATGGCGAGCACCACGTCCTTGGCGGTGACGCCGCGGCCGAGCTGGCCGTCGACGCGGATCAGCAGGGTCCTGGACTTCTTCTGCAGCAGGCATTGGGTGGCGAGCACGTGCTCGACCTCGGAGGTGCCGATGCCGTGCGCAAGGCAGCCGAAGGCGCCGTGCGTGGAGGTGTGGGAGTCGCCGCAGACGACGGTCATGCCCGGCAGCGTGGCGCCGTTCTCCGGCCCGATCACGTGCACGATGCCCTGGCGCGCGTCCTTGAACGGGAAATAGGCGAGCGAGCCGACCTCGCGGATGTTGGCGTCCAGCGTCTCGACCTGCTGGCGCGACACCGGGTCCTGGATGCCCAGGTCCCAGTGGTCGGTGGGCGTGTTGTGGTCGGCGGTGGCGACGATGGAGCCGATGCGCCAGGGCTTGCGCCCGGCGAGCTTGAGGCCTTCGAAGGCCTGCGGGCTGGTCACTTCGTGCACCAGGTGGCGATCGATGTAGATCAGCGCCGTGCCGTCGGCCTCCTCGTGGACCACGTGGCT
>Ga0208939_1003474_pt1 | contig 10445 bp, 11 predicted proteins | sample AD_STIC12_MetaG_FD_184437 | JGI IMG/M metagenome (GOLD analysis project Ga0208939, IMG submission 184437) | Active sludge microbial communities of municipal wastewater-treating anaerobic digesters from USA - AD_STIC12_MetaG (SPAdes) (version 2) | ecosystem: Engineered > Bioreactor > Anaerobic >...
CACAAACACCGTGCCGGTCCGGATTTCCGTACCCAGCAGCTTTTCCCGTGCACAGGCGATGGCATTGAACATGGCCATCGAGCCACCGGGAGTGAACAGGCCGCGCGCCTCGGGCGGAAACTGCATGGCATCACGCAACCAGTCCAGGGCATTGGCTTCCAGTTGCACCAACGCCGGGGCCGCCTGCCAGATTCCGGTGTAGCGGTTGGTTGTTGCCGAGATGAAGTCGGCCAATGCCGCAGGAAACACGCCACCGCCGGGAATGTAGGCGAGATAGCCGGGACCTGGCGTTCCGAATGATCGCGGAATCCAGTCTCGGAACATCGGATCAAGCAGCGACTCCAGCGGCACTCCGGTTTCCGGCAGCGCCTCCTTCAGATTCCGACAAAGGTCTTCGATTCCATCGAAATCTCCCCGGATCGGTCGGTCGGCCAGCTCGGCATGATGGTCGAGCACATGGGTCAGCACCGCGTGCGTCATCTGCTGAATCTGGTCCAGTGAGAATTCGAGGTTGGCGGGGTCAAGCGCGGTTTGCTCAGGAGTCATTGGGGTAATCAGGGAAGAGGACAGAAGCGCGAACCTCAGGCTGCCAGAGTAGGTTCAATCTGGCCAATAACGTTCTGGGGCCAATCCAAACCCATCATGTATTTAACATAATATGCATTGTGGTACGCTTTCGGGCCTCGGCCGATGCGCAAGGCCGCCAACACCCGCGAGTTTGGCAGCGCCTCGAACTGAAGGAAGTTGAAACTTCCGCCGTGCATTACATCAAGTACACCACCAGATGGTTGCGCTTGCCGCGACAGTGTTGTCCGCAGCCCGATTCACGCGCCATCGGCATTTACGCTCGCAGCGTCCCGCAACACAATGGCTTCCTCGCGCGCGGCTATTTGCCCTCCGCAGACGACAATCGACGATAGAGGACCGACGCACGCATATGCTTACCCCAACTGCAATCAGCGCACTACTACTCCTAGCCAGTCCGACCAAAGAAACTACCGAACGAATAGCGCTGGTACAAGACGCATGCGCGGGGTTAGAACTTGCGTGGAAGGCACACCTAGTGCGCGACTATCACGTAAAAGGACACACCGCCGACGGATTACCGTTCGAATGCGCGGCGAGCGATAGCCACGAGCTACATGACAATACTGATAAACCAACTCAAAAGCGCAAGTAATCCCGACACCGAGTGCAATTGCCAAGGGGGAACGTAGCAAGCCGACGACCGATATGGTTCTGAGACGCGCTCAGAACCAGAAGCGCACGCCGGCGACCCAGCGGGTGTCAATGGCGGGCTCATCCCCTGCGCGGGCGAAATCCGCCGTGCGTCCCAGCGCCTGCTCGCGAACGATGCCGAGATACGGTGCAAATTGCCGGGTGACTTCGTAGCGCAGGCGCAAACCTGCCTCGATCGATGACAGGCCTGAGCCGATGCCGCGGCGCGCATCCGATTTTCCGTGGGCTTCGAGTTCGACCAGCGGTTGCAAGACCAGACGATTGGTGAGCAGCAATTCGTACTCCACCTCGAGGCGTGCAGCAGTTTGGCCGGACTCGCCGATGTACGCGGTGGCCGCCACTTCGAACTTGTAAGGCGCAAGGCCCTGCACGCCCAGCGCAACAAAATCCTGTGCCGGGCCGGGCTGGAAATCATGGCGCATTCCGACCACGAAATCCCACCACGGGGCAACCGCACGGCCATACAACACCTCCAAGTCAGCCCCTTCCGTGTGCCCGCCTGCGCGCTCACCCTCCGAACGCAGCCAGAGCTTGTGGATATCGCCACCGACCCATGCCTGCCCTTCCCAGGCCATGCCGCCCGGACCATCGCCCGAATATCCTTCGAGGCGATTGAACTGCACGAAAGACTGCAAGGAATCACCATGCATGGAATGCATGCCGCCGGATGGTGGCTTCGCGGCGACTCGATCCGCGTCGGTCGGAACCGGAATCGGCGTGACCGGCACATCCGCGGACGCCGCCTTCGAATGATCCATCGTCGAATGATCCATCTTCGAGTGATCCATCTTCGAGTGATCCATCTTCGAGTGATCCATCGTCGAGTGATCCATCGTCGAGTGATCCATCGTCGAGTGATCCATCGTCGAGTGATCCATCTTCGAATGATCCATCTTCGAGTGATCGACCGCAGGGGCTGGCGGATCACTGGAATCCCGAGCGGCGTGCTTGTGCGCGTGCACGTCCGTGGGCGTGGCCGTGGTTTGGGCGAGGCCAAGGCATGGAGCAAGCGCCAGGGCGAGAGTCGACAATACGATTCGGCGAGTGCTCATTCTTCAACCCTCACCGTGCGCATCATGCCGGCTTCCATGTGGTAGAGCAGATGGCAGTGATAGGCCCAGTCACCCAGTGCATCGGCGCGCACGCGATAGCTGCGCCGGGTTCCGGGCGGCATGTCGACAGTGTGCTTGCGCACCATGAAGTTGCCGTGCTCGTCTTCCAGATCGCTCCACATGCCGTGCAGGTGGATCGGGTGCGTCATCATCGTGTCATTGACCAGCACGATGCGCATGCGCTCGCCATAGTTGAGTCGCAAGGGTTCGGCGTCGGCAAACTTCTGCCCGTTGAAGCCCCAGGAAAACCGTTCCATGTGGCCGGTCAGATGCAGTTCGATCTCGCGCCCCGGCTCGCGACCGTCCGGATCGGCAAATGCGCTTTTCAGCATGGCGTAGCTCAGCACCGTGCGGCCATTGTCGCGCAGGCCGATACCGGGATCATCGAGCGAAGCAGTCGGTGCCATGGTCTGCATGTCCACCAGCGGATTGCTGCCCTCGCCCGGCGGATGCTGGAGCATGCCCGGCATGCTGTGACCCATGGCCGCATGATCCATCGCGGCGTGATCCATGGACGCGTGGTCCATGCCGCCATGCCCCATGTCGGCCATGCTCAGAATGGGCCGCGCATCCACTTGCGGAACGGGCGCACGCAAGCCTTCGCGCACCGCGAGTGTTCCGCTGACATGGCCGGTGCGACCCAGATCCTGGGCAAAAATGGTGAAGGCGTCCTGCCCGCTTGGCTCGACAATCACGTCGAAGGTTTCCGCTGCGGCAATGCGGAACTCGTCCACCGTCACCGGATGCACGTACTGGCCATCGGCGGCCACCACGGTCATCTTCAAGCCTGGAATTCGTACATCGAAATGGGTCATCGACGAGCCATTGATGAAGCGCAGCCGCACCTTTTCTCCGGATCGGAACAGGCCGGTCCAGTTGCCCAGCGAGGTGGTTCCATTCATAAGGTAGGTGTAGGTGTTGGCGTTGACGTCGGAGAGGTCCGTCGGCGTCATGCGCATGGCGCCCCACAGCTTGCGATCCTCGATGGTTTCGGCCAGACCATCACGTCGTGCATCGCGCAGGAAGTCGCCCAGCGTGCGCTTGTAGTGGTTGTCGTAGCCCGGCATCTTTTTCAGGCGCGCGAACAGCCGGCCCGGATCCATGTCGGTCCAGTCACTCAGCATCACCACGTAGTCACGGTCAAACGAGAATGGCTCGGGTTCGATGGGATCGATGATCAGCGCACCGTACAAGCCGGCCTGTTCCTGGAAGCCGGAATGACTGTGGTACCAGTAGGTGCCACCCTGTCGGAGGGTGAAACGGTAATGGTAGGTTTCGCCGGTATGGATGCCGGCGAAACTCAGGCCCGGCACGCCATCCATGTTGGCCGGAAGCAGGATGCCGTGCCAGTGGATCGAGGTTTCGTGCCCGAACACCGAACCTTTCGGCAATGCGTTGGAAACGCGCACGTTTACCGTGGTGCCTTCGCGCCAGCGCAACAAGGGCGCTGGCAGCGAACCATTGACGGTGACCGCCGTGCGCGCTCGTCCGCTGAAATTGACCGATGACTCGCCGATGGCGAGATCGAACTCGGTACCGGAGAGCACCACGGGTGTGTCGGGCGACTTGAGCGCCCAGCCCGGGGATGGCAGGAATCCAATTTGCGTGGCGGCGCCCGCGGCGACCAGGCCCTGCACGAATCGACGTCGCGATGGCATGGGCAGTCCATTGCGACCGGGGATGATGGGTTTGACTGACATGAATGCTCCGAAATGTCGTGATCTGCGATTCCAGACCCTGGAATCGCACGTGTCCTGGGACGCGGTGCCGACAATGGGCCACGCGCTTTCGGGTGCTCGAAGCACCCGCGACGTTTCAGGCGATGGGAGGTCGTGTCAGGTGAAGAAGCTGCGGCGGAAAATACCCCGGCTCGTGCGAGGGCGTGTGCATCCGGAATGCAGGGCCAAGGGCAAACTCAAGGCTTGCGACCGACACCGCGCAGCTGCTTGTCATGCACGCGCAATTGCAACCACTGGAACAACAAGCTTGCCCTGCTCCACTGTTTCCATCGTGCGGGTCGGGAATCCCCGGCAAGTGATGATCAGGCGTGTCTGCGTTGGCCGCAGGAGACTCATGGCATGGAGCGATGGATGAAGACTCCGCAGCAGACGTTGCGACATCACCCTGCCCAGCGCCCATGGCCGCATGCGCCCCGGCGGATGGCAAGGCAAACCCGTTCAACAGGAGTGCGCCACTCAGGCAGATACGGGATAGCAGGGAAATCAGTCGCATGCCGAATTCTAACCGCAGTTCATGAAAATGCCCGCAGGATGAAGATCAGCCCAGGAGCCTGACGACCGCCACGGACTGCGCATCGACGGTTTCAACCCAATGTGCGTGGTTGAACACCTGGCCATTGCGACGGACCTCGGCAACGCGGCGGCGATCAAGGCTTGCATAGACCCAAGCGGGCCGGTTTGGTTCACCCAGGGCAAGCACCCCATCCGGCGGGAAACCGAGGTCCGGAGGCCCGAACACGCCGGCGGCACCGACATTGACATCGATGGCTTCCGACCAGGGGGCTTCGCCAACCAGAACCGACTGCACCACATGGCACTGCCCTTCCAGCGCACGGGCGCGCGCGGCGACATGCACGCGCTGGTATCCGGCCTCGCTGTCGGTGCAGGACGGCACCAGCAGCAGCTCGGCACCGGCCTCGATCTGCGCGCGCACAAGCAGTGGAAACTCGCTGTCATAGCAGATGGCAATGCCGATCCGGCCCAACTCCGTATCGAACGCTTTGGCGGGTTCACCGCGCCCGATGCCCCAGGTTTCGCGCTCGAAGCGCGTCATCACCTGTTTGTCCTGGAAGTCGCATTGCCCCTGGGGAGTGAACAACCAGGCCCGATTGCAGAATTGGCCGGACTGCAGGCGCCACGGAAAACTCCCGGCCAGCAGGTACACCTTGAACTCGATCGCCAGCGCGCGATGCAGTTCCAGATAGGCGTTACGCAAGGATTGCAATCCTTCGATCTGCGCCTTGAGGTTTCCTGGCGCAACATCCCTGAGCAGGGACACCAGCCCCATTGCCGCATACTCGGGAAACACCAGCACGCTTGCACCCGCGTTGGCTGCGGATTGCACCCACACGCGCAGATCCGTTTCAAATCCGGCCCAGTCCGCATGCCGCTTCAGGCCAAACTGGGCGCTCGCAACAAGGAAAGACTCACTCATGCCAGTACCCGCTGCCAGAACGTCAGCTGCTTTACGCTGTCTTCCGGCTCGCCGACATCCGGCCAGCGGAACTCGCTGGTTACGCCCTCCATGCGCGTGTAACCGCGGCGACTCCAGAATGCGTCGTTGGCCACGTGATCCGCAGGCTTGAGCGGATGCGAGGCGGGCCTGTTCACTGCGCAGAAAACGCAATGACTCAAGCCGAGCCGGCGCGCATGGGCTTCGCGCAGATCAAAGAAGCGCACGCCGAGACCACGACCCCGATAGGCCGCGAGCAGCATCGATTCGCCAAAATACGCGTAGCGTTCCAGCGGCATTCCGCGTTCGCGAAACGGTTTCTGCATTTCCGCTTCGGCCTCGGCCAGCGGCAGCATGGACGTTGCCCCGACACAGTGCTCGCCATCCCAGGCCAACGCAACCAGGCTGCGTGGCGAGCGCACATAGACATCGAGGTAACGCATTTCGTAGTCGCGTGATCCTTCGTAGAGGTAGGGCCATTCACGGAACACGGTCATGCGCAGATCCGCCAATGGTTCCAGGTAGGGAACGAGCGCGGAACCCGAAACCGGTTCGATGCGCAGTGCGCTCACATCAGCCACCGACCTGGCGCAGCCAGTCCTGCAAATTGTAGTAATTGCTGATACGCGCCACCCTGCCCCCGCGGATCTCGAAGAACGCACCCGCCGGCAGCACGTAGCTCTGGCCGTGCGCCGCGGGCAAGCCTTCATCCGCCTGCTTGTAGGTGCCGTGCACGGTGAACTCCGCCGCAGCGCGTGATCCATCTGCATTGACAAGGATCACGATGTCCTTGATCTGCTCGGCGTAGCAGCGGTCCATGCGTGCAAGAAAGGCGCGGAACGCATCGCGGCCGGTTTCACGGCCACCCTGGTTGATGTCATGCGCCACGTCATCGGTCAGCAGGTCGAGAAAGCCCTCCCAATCGCGGCGATTGAAGGCGGCGTAGTACGAGGCAATCAGGGCTTGGCTATCAGCGGACATTGGACTTCCGGGCAGTTTCAGTGTGGGGAACCGGGTGCCGGCAGGACGCCGAAATGGGTTAGCGGCAATCCCGGGCATTGCGGCGCCATGATATGACAGGCTTGCCACCGCGACCGCCCCCAAATGCCGCGTTCAGGTCGACAGCCATTGCGGGAACGCAATCCCGACTGGTGACATCCAATCTGACAGAACACGGTTCTGACGCGAGGTGCCCTGTGCTGCAAACGCTGCCGAATCCATCCGCCCTTGACGATCCGGAACTTGCCGGGCGTATCGCAGACGGCGACGCGCTGGCCATGCAGGTGGTGATGCGCCGCTACAACCAGCGTCTGTTCCGAGCCGCCCGCAGCATCCTGAAGGACGACAGCGAAGCAGAGGAAGCCGTACAGGACGGATGGCTGCGGGCTTTTCGCGCCATGCACACGTTTCGTGGCGAAGCCAGCCTGTCCACCTGGTTGACTCGCATCGTCAGCAACGAGGCCCTGGGTCGCGTGCGCAAGAGCAGCCGCCGCGCCGAGATCATCCCCATCGAGTCGCCGGCAACCGAAGCAGCGGAACACGAACTTTCCTCCGTCCAGGATGACCCTGACCATGCCCCGGAGAACACGGCAATGCGCGCAGAAATCCGTCGTTTGATCGAGCGCAAGATCGACAGCCTGCCGGATGCCTTCCGCAGCGTCTTCGTACTGCGCGCCCTTGAGCACATGAGCGTGGAAGAGGTCGCCCAAAGCCTCGGCATCAACGAGGCCACGGTACGCACCCGCTACTTCCGCGCACGCGGCCTGCTGCGCGAAGAACTCGCACTTGAAGTCGATGTGAACATGGAAAACGCCTATGCCTTTGCCGGCGCGCGCTGCGACCGAATTGTCGCCAACGTGCTGATGCGAATGCAGGACCCCGCATCCGGCGGCTACGACGCCGCATCCCCCAAGCCAGGAGATCAGACATGACCCAAGCCAGGTTCCCCCAATTGACCGTTGCCGACTCTCGCCGCGGATTCCTCAAGCTCGGCGGCATTGCCTTGTCCGGCACCGCTGTTGCCCTGCTCGGCGGCTTGCCGATGCGTGGCCTTGCGGCATCGCACGGCGATGCCAAGGCCAGCGGCGACGTGGCCATTCTCAACGTGGCGCTGGGCCTTGAGCACGAAGGCATTGCCGCCTACCAGATCGGCGCCGGCAGTGGACTGTTGAGCAAACCGTTGCTTGCCGTGGCCACCCTGTTCATGAACCAGCATGAAGGACACCGCACCGCGTTGGTTGGCGCCATCGAGAAGATGGGTGGGACACCCGTGCATCCCAAGAGCATGGATGACTACAAGGCCAGCGAGAAACTCTCGATCAGCTCCATCAAGACCGGCGATGACGTGTTGCGTCTCGCCCAGCGCCTCGAACTGGGTGCGGTGAATGCGTATATCGGCGTGATGCCCAGTTTCGAGGACCGCAACCTGTCCCAGGTTGCCGGTCGCCTGATTGCCGATGAAACCATGCACTGGACCGCCCTCACCCAGGCCTTGGGTGGATCGCTGCCGACACCGGCTTTCAGTTTCGGCGCCTGATTGCCGGCAGCGATTGATCAGACCCGCAATTGCGCAGCGGTTGGCCAATGCAGAGCGGAGTCCGCTCCGTTCTGCGAGGCCGAGCATTTGCGGGCCGGGATCAGTTGAAAAGCAACGCGTGCGAAATCGCACCTTCGTCTCACGACCGGCGTTGCACCAGGGCAGCGATCAAACCGGCCGCCTCCGCCATTCCTCTTGCTACGGAGATTCCCATGCCCTTGCTGATTGCAGCGATGGTATTTGCATCTGCCCTGATGTCTGCCACTGCGATGGCTGCTGTCGACGCCAAGCACGGCGAGGCGCTCTACACCGCGCGTTGCGGTGCCTGCCACTCGGTTGCAGACAATGGCGCAGGTCCGCGCCATCGCGGCGTGTTCGGGTGCCGGGCAGCGACCCAACCAGGCTTCGAGTATTCGGATGCCCTGCGACAGTCGGGCATCGTCTGGGATGAAAAGACCCTCGACCGCTGGTTGTCCGATCCGAGTGCATTCGTACCGGGCAACATGATGGTCGTTCGCCTGGCCAACGAGGCCGCCGACCGTGCCGACCTGATTGCCTTTCTGCAATCGGTTTCGCAGGGTGAGCGCAGCTGCAAGCCCGGCACAGCGATGCCTGCGGCAGTCAGCAGCTCGCAACCCTAAACAACGGCGCACGCTCCCGGAGTCCCCATGTCCCCTTCAATTGTTGCCCGAATTGCGCAGGCCGATGGCCTGCTCCGCCTGCCGGCGTCACTGCGGATCCGCAAGCGTTTGCTGGAAGCCGGCCAGCGTCATCATGCCAACGACAACATTTCCGGGTTCATCGAGGAAGGCGAGCTGGATGAGCTGCAACACGAGGTTCAGGATCGATTGCAGGAGGTCCTGCAGGCACTCGTCATTGACACGCAGAACGACCACAACACCCGGCAGACAGCACAGCGCGTAGCCAGGATGTTCGTGCGCGAGGTGTTTCACGGGCGCTACCAGCCTGCCCCCACGGTGACGGCATTCCCCAATGTGTCCCAACTCAACGAGTTGATGATCGTCGGCCCGATCCGCGTGCGCAGTGCCTGTTCGCACCATCTGTGTCCGATCATGGGCGAGGTCTGGATCGGCGTACTCCCCAATGCCGACTCGGCGTTGATCGGGCTGTCCAAGTACGCACGCCTGTGCGATTGGATCATGAGCCGGCCGCAGATCCAGGAAGAAGCCATTGTCATGCTGGCCGATGAACTGGAATGCCGTATCCAGCCGGATGGACTGGCCGTGGTAATGGAAGCCAGTCACTTCTGCATGCACTGGCGCGGGGTCAAGGACGATGGCTCGCTGATGACCAACTCGGTGATGCGCGGGGCCTTCCTGGAGGATGCGGCCTTGCGTCGCGAATTCCTTTCCCTGCGGCAGAAGCCGGGCAGAAATGCGAGCTAGGAATCTGCTGCAATAGTGTTGCGTTGCACTCATTGGTTAGAATTGCGCGCATGCTTTCCCGCTGGAACCGCCGTTGCCGCTCCTGGCGCACGCTCCTTGCCGTGCTGCTCGCGCTCGCCTTCGTCTGGCAGCCGATCGTGCTGATGGCGACCGAGGCTCACGCTTCGGATCACCTTCTGCAAACCGGGCACTCCCATGACGGCGATTTCGCCACGGGAACCATCCCCGACGATGAACCGCGTTCTGCCGATGACAGCGAGCGCCTGCATGAACTCCTGCACCAGAGCCAGTGCTGCACCAACCTGCTGGTTATTCCCGCTTCCACTCTGCTTCTCAGCCCCGCGATCATCACGGATGCGGCTCCCGAGTTGATCGGCTCCGCGTTTGTCACGCGCAGCTGCGGCGAACTCCTGCGACCTCCACGAAACGCCTGACTGCACCGACCGCGCGTCGGATCCCCTGTCACCGTTTCCCGGAGGAATTTTCATGTCCATGCTGCACGCGGCATTTGCCGCTGCGCTGTTGTGCCTGTCCATGTATGCCCGTGCACAGCCCGCACCCGCGCTGACCCTGGATGACGCCATTGCCCGCGTCGCCGATACACATCCCGATCTGCGCCTGATTGATTCTCGCGCCAAGGTCCTGGACGCCGAACGGGAGCTGGCTTCCCTGCGCCCAGCCTTGGTTGCCGGCGTCAGCATCGAGAATGCATTGGGCAGTGGCGACGTGCGTGGCTTCGATGATGCCGAACTCACCCTGAGCCTGGCGTCGGTTCTTGAACGGGGCGGCAAGCTGGACGTGCGCCGCGTGTTCGCGCAAACGCGCATCGACGCGCTCGCCATCGAGCGCGAGACCCGTCGGCTCGACCTGCTTGCCGAAGTTGCGCGACGTTACCTCGCGGTCATCGGCGCGCAAGGCCATGTGCAAATCGCGCAAGGCGACATCGATCAGCGCCAGCGC
>Ga0208939_1003476_pt1 | contig 10443 bp, 8 predicted proteins | sample AD_STIC12_MetaG_FD_184437 | JGI IMG/M metagenome (GOLD analysis project Ga0208939, IMG submission 184437) | Active sludge microbial communities of municipal wastewater-treating anaerobic digesters from USA - AD_STIC12_MetaG (SPAdes) (version 2) | ecosystem: Engineered > Bioreactor > Anaerobic >...
AACCGCATCAGAAATGAGATTACCAGATAAGCCACCAAACATGCCGCGATAGCTCCGCTGGTGTAGTTGACCAACTTTGAGCCAGTGAGTTGCGTGAGTTCCTTCAAATTAGCCAGATTGGCGGCTACTATGGCTGGAATACTTAGCAGAAAAGAGAACTTGGCCGCATCCTGCCGTTTCACGCCGGTGAAGAGGGCACCCGCTATTGTCGATCCCGATCTGGAAATCCCGGGGATAATTGCAATCCCTTGAATGATTCCAATGATAATGCTTCTCACCACCCCCATCTCTGACGCAGGGATAGAGTTTGACTTCATAAAATCGGACGCAAAGACAATGAAGCCTGTAACAGCCAACATCAGGGCAACCAGCAGGGGTTTGGCAAAAAACGACTCGAACAAATCTCCAAACAAATAATACACCAGCCCGGTTGCCAGAGTCGCCAACACAAGATATATAACCAAAGTCCGGTTATGCCTGTTGGCGCTGTTTTCGACAGTGCCTTTGAAAACAAAAAGAGATCTGGTCAAATCCCAAAGCGTTTTGCGGTAATAAATCAGCACCGCTACAAGGGTACCCAGATGCAGGAACACTTCCAGGACAATATCGTTGCTTGCCTTGAGGCCAAAGAAATACTGAGCCAGAACCAGATGGCCGGAGCTGCTCACCGGCAAGAATTCTGTCAGGCCTTGAAGAATACCCAGGAGAATGCTGCTAAGCAAATTCATAACTCTCTCATAATATCTGCGGAGCATCCATCTTGTTGACGCGGCTCAAAGGCAATAAGGTAAAACCTTCTTTCCTGATCAACTTGATGAACTGCTCCAGGTGTTTCAATTTTTCCTCGCTGTGGCAGTGTGTGATGGCGATGATGAATTTCTTTTTCTCGCCGAGGCTCACAGCCTGCTTCACTTTGCTCCGCAAAGATGCATCCGAAAGATTAGGCGTATCCAGAAACATGTCGTTGCGATAGGCTGGAACAAGGGCTTTTTGCGCAACCTGATAAGCCACGGATACGTTGGAGGTTCTGCTATCCAAAAACAGTTTGCCTTTGTCCCGGAGGGCTTTCATCACGTAGCCCATCACATCCTCATCGGTGGTGGCGAGGCTTCCCATGTGGTTGTTGATGCCCATGCACAGTGGCATTTTGTTGATATTATTATTGATAAGCCGCACGGTCGCCGCTTCACTCATCTGAACCAGGACAGGATTCTTGCCGGGGTTGACTTTTGGATAATCGATGGGCTCCATCGGAACGTGGATCAGTGTTTCCCTGCCCTGTTGGTGCGCCCGGTTCATTGTCTGCACGCTGTTCTCCATGTCAGGGAAGATGGAGAATGTGATCTCTTGCGGCAGGTCAAAGTACGAGTCCAGAAGTGGGCCTTTCAGCGAACCAAAATCATCGATCACGATAGAAATGTATTTTTGGACTTTCTTTTCCTTATAGGGATTGCTATCGTAATATAAGTTGACCCGGATATCCTTACCCCTGTGGGAAAAGTCCAGGATCTGCCGATCCCGTTTATCCTCTCCGTTTTTCAGGATGGCTCCATTGCGTTCCATTTCGCCTTTGATGATCATGTTGGCAAAGGTGAGATCAACCTTGCTTTGATTCAGTGGCACCTTTATTGTCACGGTGTTTGAGGATGTTTTGGTCTTAACGCTGGTGAGCGGCACTCCCAGTTTGTGCAGAGCCTGTTTGAGGATATCCTCCGGTTCTGGTTGATGTTTGGGTTCCTTGTGTTGCTCAGCTTTGGCTTTTTTAACTGGCTTTTCACTTACTTTTTCTTGTTGTTCAGGGGTGTCTTCGGATATATCTCCCGCTTCCGGCGCTGATGTTATGAGCCAGATGATCAGAAAACAGATCAAACCTGCTGCCACAAAGACCCACAAGGGCAATCCTCGTTTTTTGGCAGTCCGGCGTTTTTGGGATTTAGCTTTTTTGCGTTGCACGGGTTTTCAGATTATGCGGATGCAGGTTGTCGGCGATGTTTCCGATTAACAGCGCCAAAGGTGAAAAAAACAGGTTGGAAAGCATGAAGGCAGCTCCCAATATAGCAACATCGTATAGTAAGGCTGGGAATCCATCTACTGGTAACATGATCAACTCAGGCGAAAGATTGAAGGCCAGCAGAATGGGGAAGATCCATTGACCGACCAGATAGTCGAAAATGAAGCTGGCCAGTACCGCAGCCAAGCATAGGGACAATGAGTATAACAGGTAAGTCCAAGGCTGCCTGTGTATGCCGATGATGACGTTCCTGTATGATCTGGTGAGGGAAGCACCAGCTTTTCTGTGGGGCAACATCAGATAATGCCAACATGCCAGAAAGATAATCATGAGCGCGCTGATCAACCTGAAGCTATATGGATATATGGCCTTGAGGGGTATCCTGATATGGTAGTAGTAATTGAAAAAAGCTGCCAGCATATACAGGACTCCACTACTGATCACAACAAACAGCAGTCCCAAGTGGATATCTATCACAGCCTTGCGAAAATGCCTCTTCTCCTGGGGGCTGCTATCGGGGTAATTGTATAGATACACACTGTGGCTCTTGAGGATCAGGAAAAACACATAGAGTAACACAAGCAGAAAGATAAACAGGGGAAAGTAATGCTTGTAAACCGTCAGTAAGCCCGTCACAACAAAACTAAAGCTCAGATCGTCGATCCATACAAACAAAGTGAGCGGATACAGAAATACCTGCACTCCGTTGAAATCACCGAAGAGAAGCTTGAAAATAATCCTGAATACGTTGTGTACCAGCTTCATTTTACCTAATACATAGTATTATTTAGAAAAGTCATTCTACAGCTTACAGCCTTTTTGTCAATGCCAATGTTGGCATGCCCTGACAAGTCCCATTATCAATAATAGCCAGCCAGTCCTGACAGATATGGTTTGATCAAGCCAGTTCTACATTATCGTGGTGTATCAACGCTGTATTGGTTGATAAAAAAGGCCAACGCATAGGCTGGCCGATTGTTCAAATAGGATCACAAACCTTGTTTATAAAGGCAGTGATACCCGCATTCCTGTTTTTGCCGAAAGGTAGATGGCCTGGATGATCTCTACAGATTTGCGTCCGTCACGCCCGTCGGTAGCCGGCACTCCTTTGTTCAACAGCACATCCACCACATTGCGGTAATAGGGATTGTGCCCGAAACCATAGACGTTGGGTGGCTGGTAATTTGCATCCTGGGCGATTTTGTCATCATCGTCGTAATCTTCAAATTCCCATTTCTCGATTTTATTGACCGCCACTCCGCCCAACTTGGCAGTTCCTTTTTCGCCAATGATGGTGATGGAGCCTTCAAAGTTTTTGGGATAGGTGAGCATGGTCACATTGAGTGTGGCAATCAAACCGCTGCGGAAATGCAGGATCGCGCAACCAGTATCTTCAGCTTCGATACGGCGTGCCATGGTGCCGGTATATGCCATCACACTGTCCACATTGCCAAGCAGCCAATACAATGCGTCCACATAGTGGCTGGCTTGATTCATGAACGCGCCTCCGTCAAACTCCCAGGTGCCCCGCCATTTCTCCGCGTCATAATATGCCTGGGGTCGTTGCCAAAAGACATTGGACTGGGCGAGATAAATCCTGCCAAAGCGGTTTTTCTCGACTGCTTGTTTGAGCAATTGCATGGTGCTGTTGAGGCGGTTTTGTTTAACCACAAAGAGCTTGACCTTATTCTTGTCGCAGGCGCGGATAAGCTTGTCGGCGCTTTCCACATTGATGCCCATGGGCTTTTCAGTGATGACATTGATCTTGTGGTTGGCAACATCGATACCCATCTGGGGATGCATGCCGCTGGGAGTGCAGATGCTGACCGCATCCAATTCCTCCTTCTCCAGCATTTCAATGTAGTCTGTATAGACATTCTTGATTCCGTAGTTATCGGTGACAGCTTGCAGTTTTTCGGGGACAATGTCCGCCGCCGCCACAAATTCCGCCTCGGGAATCTGCGACACCGCATCCAGATGGTTTTTTGAAATGCGCCCACAACCAATAATGCCAAGTCTGAGTTTTTTCACTTTTTGCTCCTGTGAATACTGAAATTTCAGGCGTTGATCTGTTTTGAGACCAAACATTGTTACCTTTTAAATAGCAATGCCTCAGAATGTCAAGGAATATCGTGAAAATAATCACATCCCCCTGTTTTTTAAACAAGGTGGGATCAGTTGTTGGTTTTCCAGCTACACTCCGTTGAACGGATTGATTTTATAACGGGTTACCGTACTGAAGCCAAATTAATGCTTTTCCGCTTGCATTATTACAATTTGCTCTCATTCTCAGAGGCCGGATCACAGCTCAAGCCACCCACCGAACAGCTACGCGCTTTGGTAAGAACCACTTTCTATTACCCCCAACGGATCGTTTCCGATTCGTCGAGGACCACGATAGCCCCTGATGACACAGTATATAGTCTGGTGTGTTTTGTTTCGGGGTTGGCTGGTTGTTTCTAAAAGACTGGATCACGGGTCAAGCCCGTGATGACATAGTTGTTAGTCTGGAGGATGGTCTTTTTGGGGGTCAATTGGGACTTGTATCGGGAACCATTACACCTTTCCACCTTTCCACGGTTTTATCGTAGCACCTATATATTATGAGGGGGATGGTCCTCATTTGCATCCCCCTCTCCGGAGTGGGTCTTCCTGGGGTCAACCTTATAATTTATAAGGATGACCTAAGGATGATGGCACAAAAGCGAGTAGTAGCAAAGGAGGGCGCTATGAAGGATATTGCGGAATATATCGGCTTATTTATGCGGTTGTCAAGGAATTGATGCCGGTTGTTTTTGACAGGGTGGTTGTTTCTAAACAGGATCATGGTTCAAGCCACCCCACCAAAATGCTACGCACTTTGGCGGGGACACTGTACCCGGTTACGGCGCATTGTATTGTCTGTTGTGGTATGTGTTGTTATAATTTCAGGGGGATGAGTGCTATCGTGAAAATGATTGATTACAACAGGGCTGACAAACCTGTAAACAAAAGCAGGATTTGCATGAGCATTGACAAAAAAAGGGGAAGTTAATAGTTGGATGCGATAGAGAAAATATGAAGATAAGAACTGTGCATACGGATAGATATTCCCCAAAAACCAATCCTGTTTCTGGGAAGCTTGAGCGCTTCCAGGCGAGAGCTTTGACCGCTTGTGAGATGAGCTGATGAATATTCTGATATTCGGCGCAAGCTTTCCCAACGAACTGGAGCCGCTTTTGGGTATCTTCAACTATAAGCTGCTTGAAAATTACCCCCCGGAACACGACTATAAGGTGGTAGCGCCAGTGCCCTTTGGGCTTGAACTCAAGAAACGTTACCGCGGAAGAATCAACGCGCTGGATACAATAATGATAGGTGCCAAACCGGTTGAAGTGTATCGTCCGAGATACCTGCTGCTGCCCAGGAGGCTGCTGACACCTTTAATTGGGTTTGTTGAATATCTATTATCTATCAACACGATCAGAAGAATCCACAGGGAATGGCATATAGACCTGATACATGTGAACTTTGCCTACCCGGATGGTATAGCTGCGATGTGGATTTCCCGGGTATTGAAGATCAAGTATGTTTTGACAGAACACAGAGGTTTGCTGGCCGAAACGCTGGACGATATCTGGATAAAGGCACAATTAAAGAAAGCTTATAAATCTGCGGCTGTGGTAACGACCGTATCCGAATATAATGCCAATGTGTTGTTGGAGAAAACCAATGTAAAAGCCACGCTAATACCCAACGGATTGGATTTTAGCCGCTTCCAGCCTCAGACTGGCAGAGACAGGCTGCAATATCTGGTCTGCATTGCTCACCTCATTCCTGCCAAAGGCATTCAATATCTGATAGAAGCAATTTCCCTGCTAAAACAACAAGGCAGGAGTTTTAAGCTTGACATCATTGGAGAAGGTGAGTATCGTCCTCATTTACAAAATATGATAAATCAGTCTGGCTTGCAGGATAGCGTAAAGCTAAGAGGCAGATATACACCTGAACAACTGGAGATGGAACTGCCAAAGTATGACGCGCTGGTCTTACCCAGCCTGAGGGAAAGCTTTGGCATCGTGTTGATTGAGGCGATGGCTTGCGGATTGCCCGTGCTTGCCACCAGATGCGGTGGACCGGAACATATCGTCACTTCCGAGACAGGTTTATTGGTTGCGCCAGGAAGCTCTGAAGAGCTTGCCAAAGGGCTTGAAGAGTTGGATGCCAAGTGGTCTTCCTATGACAGTGTTGCGATTCGCGGCTGGGCTGAATCCAGATATTCAGTTGACACTGTTGTGAAGAGCTACTTCACCGTATATAAAAGTATTACACGGAACCAGAGATGCCTGTAAAAGTATGCAACGTTAGCACAGTTCACCCGCGGCATGATACCCGCATCTTTTACAAACAAAGCATCAGCCTGAAAAAGAGGAACTTTGATGTGCTCTTCTGTGTTGCTGATGGCAAGGGTGACAGCGTGGACGAAGGAATCAGCATCCGCGACATTGGCGCTTACCGGGGCCGTTTACAGCGTATGCTGAAAGCCCCTTTCAGGATGTTTAGGGAATTGCTTTCAATCAAGGTCGACATCTTTGTTTTCCATGATGCAGAGCTGCTACCCCTCGCTTTGGCCATGAAGCTTGTCAGTAAAGCGCGGATTGTCTATGATTGCCATGAAAGCTACCGCGATTTTATCCTGCACAAAGAATACATTAAGCCGCAATACGCGAAGTTGTTATCCAAAGCCTTTGGACTCTTGGAAGACTTTGTGGTCAGGAGGCTGGATTTCGTTATCTCTGCCACAAAGCACATAGATTCCCAGTTTGATTTGGGTAATCGCACCGCTGTTTTGTACAACTATCCCAAACTTAGTGAATGGGATAAAATGCCAGCCCGGGTTCAGGATGCTGTCAGTTCAGAAATAGTCTATATTGGCAGTATCATTGCGGAACGGGGCATCTCCTATCTCCTGCAGGCAATTGAACCACTTGATTGCCTGTTGCACCTCGCTGGAAATTACGAGCCAGAGTCTTACAGGGAAGTGTTACAAGCACAGCCCGGTTGGTCGAAAGTAAAGGAATATGGCTATGTTGACAGGACTAAAGCCCTGCAGATCATCAGCAGATCTGTGGCTGGGCTGATCCTGCTGCAGAGACTCCCCAACAACATTGAGTCTCTTTCCACAAAAATGTTTGAATACATGGCTGGTGGCATTGCCGTGATTGCTCCGGATTTTCCCATCTATAAAACGATTATTGAGCAAAACCAATGTGGCATCTGCGTGGATCCTGCAAATGTGGATCAGATACGCGCCGCAATATCATACTTGATCGCAAATCCTGTCGAAGCCCGTAAAATGGGGGAGAACGGCATCCGTCTAACCAAAGAGGTCTATAATTGGGAATCTCAGGAAACCTTGCTGGAAACTATCTACACCAAATTAGCAAAACAAGGAAAACATGAACACTCTTAACGCAGTCTTCAAGTTCCTCTTTTGGCTTAGTGTTTTCTACCTTGCCTACCATTTGTTTCTGTATGGTCTGTTGATCTGGGTGCTTAACAAACTGTTAGGAAGGAAGGACATAGAACCAGTAGAACTTGAGCACTACCCGAGCATAACCGTAATTTGCCCCGCATACAATGAAGAACGGGATATCGAAGCCAAGATCAAGTCTTTTCTTGCTTTGGATTATCCCAAAGATAAAATCAGAATGCTGGTAGTGTCCGACGACTCCACAGACAGGACTAATGAAATTGTCAGGAACTATACTGGACAGCGCATTGACTTGATTGTCCAGAAGCCACGCAGGGGCAAGCAGGCTGCTCATAACCTTGTCTTGCCTCAAATCGATAGCGATCTTGTGCTGTCAACAGATGCCACAGCCATATTTGAATCTGGTAGCGTAAAACTCCTTGCCGGAGTTCTAATGAGCGATCCTGCGATCGGCATGGTGTCCGGGATGGTAAAGCCTGAAAAAAAAGGTGAAAAACAATCCGGTGAAGGCCTCTATATCCAGTATGAAAGCTTCCTCAAGGATTTGGACAGCCGCTTTTACTCCGTTCTGGTATCGATTGGCGCTATCTACCTGATACGTCGGGATCTATTCGCCGAGGTGGAGGAAAACTCCGCGGATGATTTTGAACGTACCCTCCATGTTCTTGATAAAGGCTACAAGGTAAAGTTTGTCAAGGACGCTATAGTGATAGAAGATGAGACCGAATTTGCCACCGAGGAGCTGTCCAGAAAAGTCCGCATCATAACTCAGGAATGGTATTGCGTGCAACGTAACCCGGGATTGCTCAATCCATTCAAACACTTTCGTGTTTCCTGGATGCTGTTTTCACACAAGGTGATGCGCTGGCTCTTTTTTGTGCCGGTTATCCTGATCTGGGCGAGCACCGCGTATCTCTCGTTCACCAATTGGTTTTGGAGGATATTGAATATAGTTTTAACCTTCTTCCTGGTCATGGGGGCATTGGAGCTGATTGCGCAAAAACATAAGAAGCACATCCCCCTTATGGGGTTGCCAGCATACTTTGTGGCCATGCTTATTGCCTCACTCCAGGCTTTCATTAATTTCCTCACCGGCAAGAACTATAAGTTGTGGAGCACAGCCAGAGATTAGCATGGTCAGGGAAGCCTTAGTTTTCATACGCTTTTTATCAGGGTTTTGAAGGTGCAGAGAGTTGACTTACTATCTATTTAACAGCAGCTTATCGGCAGTTTCTGGCCGAGAATTCTATTGACTGATAATTATGATACACAAGATACTTGAAGATACAAAAGTTGTTCTGGCTTCAGCCAGTCCCCGCCGTCAGGATTTATTGAAAATGCTGGGATTAAGCCCGCTGATAATTCCCTCCAGGGTTTTGGAACAGGTCACAAATCAACCCGCGCACTTACAGGTTATCAAAAACGCTCAAAACAAGGCTAAGTCTGTGGCCAAAATGCTTGACGCCCAGAGTCTGGTAATCGGGGCGGATACCATTGTGGTGCTCGATAGGCAAGTCTTGGGAAAACCAGCGGACAAACAGGAAGCCAAAGCATTCTTGCGGAAACTGAGCGGCAACACTCACAAGGTCTATACTGGTTTATGCCTCTGCCTGAATATGACTTGTGAATGCGCCTATGAAAGAAGCGTGGTTGAGTTCTCCGAGCTTACGGATACTGAAATTGATGACTATATCGACACCCATGAACCTGACGACAAGGCGGGCGCATACGGGATTCAGGGCTACGGTTCGCAGTTCATCAAACGCATCAACGGCTGTTACTTTAACGTAATGGGGTTTCCCATCCACTTGTTTTACAGCATGTTAAAAAAGATATTCTCAACTGATATAGCAATAAATATAAGGTAACTTATCTGATATGAAGCTATTTCTGAACGACAGATTCTATATAGACGGTAGTTTTAACAATTCCATCCAGGCAATACTGGTGGATCGCGGCAAGATCGTAAGTTTACTCGATCAGATTCCTGCACCCGCTACCAGCTTTTCCTGTATTGACTTGGGCGGAGCCTATGTGTATCCTGGTTTTACCGATGTTCATACCCATTCCTTTTCCGGAGGTTTGTATCTTGACGGTATAGACCTTTCTCCAGCCACCTGCCTGCAAGACGTTTTCGACTTGATTTCCCAGGCTTCCGAGTGCAAGGATACTGTCTTTGCCTGGAGGCTTGATGAGAGCTTACTGTCTGAAAAACGCTTTCCCACCCGGGCAGAGCTTGATTCTGTAATGCCTCATACCCCGCTATTGATCAGAAGGATAGATGGCCATTCCTGCGTGCTCAATTCAGCCGCTTTGCGTGTGTATCCCGGCTTCCTCCCGGAATCCGAGGTATTGAAAGGTGCGGAAAACGACATTGTCGTAAACTGGTTCCATGACAACTGCTCGGCTGAGACAATTATCAATGCCTATCACCGCGCGGCCCGGGAAGCCATGAAAGGCGGTTTTACCACTGTTCACACCATGATCGGTGACGCTCAACAAAGCTTGCAACACTTTGATCTGGTGAACAAAAACCTTGAGCAGTTTCCCATCCGCTTCGTTCTATATCCGCAAAGCTTTGATATCAAGGCTGCGTTGAAGAATGGCTGCACAAGGATTGGTGGTTGCATTCTGGCGGATGGATCGATCGGTTCGCATACAGCGGCCCTCTCGGAACCCTATCTTGGCCATTCCGGCAAAGGCATTTTGTATCAATCAGACGATTTTTGGCAAGGCTTTGTCAGCGAAGCCCATAAAGCAGGCCTCCAGATATGCGTGCATTGCATTGGGGATGCAGCCATCCGGCAGATCAACTCCGCGTACGCGAAGATCGGCAGAGATCAGGTTCTGGAGCTCAGACACCAGTTGATCCACTGCGAAGTTACGCCGGATGCCCTGGTAGGGGAGATCGCCCAGTCGGGAGCCACACCAGTTATGCAGCCGGCCTTTGATCTGCTTT
>Ga0208939_1003484_pt1 | contig 10425 bp, 10 predicted proteins | sample AD_STIC12_MetaG_FD_184437 | JGI IMG/M metagenome (GOLD analysis project Ga0208939, IMG submission 184437) | Active sludge microbial communities of municipal wastewater-treating anaerobic digesters from USA - AD_STIC12_MetaG (SPAdes) (version 2) | ecosystem: Engineered > Bioreactor > Anaerobic >...
CAATCCCGGGCGTTGAGGGTAAAGCTGTCATCGAGCATCCGCAGATCAATGTCTTTCTTGTCCACGCCCGGGATTGATATTTCAAGAATCAGCGTTTTATTATCTTCACTGTTATAGGTACATACGTCAGGGGATACTTTTATTCTTTCCTTTTTCATTTCAGCACCTCGTATTAATTTCATTATCCAATGTATGGAATTAATTACTGGAATATAGGCACAAATGAGGGCAAAGTCAATGTGGAATTATAGTTTTTTAGTTTTTTCTTAACCTCTTGGAATCAAGAGAAGCAAAAGATAGGAAGGAACAATCTTATCACCGCAGAATGGCAAAATTGACCGCTAGGGGGAAGATCGCTTTATTATAACAACCGTGGCGTCGTCATCCGTCCGGAAATTGTCCAGATCCATCACTATTTTTTTCAGAATGACCCCAGGCGCTTCCCGGCCATTGCGCTCAAGAAGACCGGCCAGACGCTTCTGGCCGAACATGTCCATTTCAGGAGAGCGTTGATGCCGCACCGACTCCCGGCGCCATGCCTGCACTACCCCGTCGGTATGGAGCAGCAGCACATCGCCCGGCTCAAGGGCAAGGGTTTCCGAGCGCACCTGCCCGCGGATGTCATCATACATGCCGATCCATACGCCGTCGGTCTCGTGGGCCGTGACCGTTCCCGTAGCTCCGTGATAGATCATCATGTCCTCGTGGAGGCCCGAAAACCGCAGCGTCCCGTCATGATGCACGGCAATGGCCGTCAGCGTCATGTACTTGTCCTCGGCGAATTTTTTCATGTTCTCGTGGAGTACCCCGTTCATGGCCTCGATGAGCCGGTGTGGCTCAACATCAGGGTTGTTCCTGACAAGCGTCCGGATCGCCGTCTGGGCCATCATCATGACAAGGCCGGCCGGCACGCCGTGGCCGGAAACGTCGCCGATGACCACCCAGTCAATGCCTGGACAGTTGATGACATCGTAGTAGTCGCCGCCCACCTGCGCGGCCGGCGCCATATGGACGGCCACATCATAGCCCTTCATGAGGGGCATCGCCGGAAGAAGGGAGGTCTGGATCTTCTTGGTGAGCTCCATTTCCCCCCAGAGCTCGTCCCGCGCCTCGGCGAGCTGTTCATTCGTCGCCGTCAGCTCCTCAAGGGCAGCATTGAGCTCTTCCGTGCGCTGTTCGACCTTCAATTCAAGGTTGTCGGTAAGGTCCTTGTTCTTCTTCACGTAGGACCGGAGCGCCTCTGCCAGAAAATTGACGTACTGGGTTATCATGCCGATCTCGTCCCGCGAGATCATTGCCAGGTGGACGCCGAAATTGCCGACCCGCATGTTCTCCAGGGTGCGGATGGTAAGATTCATGCCGCGAAGGATATTGACCGTGGATTCATAGGCGGTGCTGATGATCGACAGGAGGGACAGGCCGACGATGAAAAATACGTGGAGCCTGGTATTCTGAAAATGTATGAGGCCGGCCTGGGACAGGACGAAGAAATAGCCCAGGATGACCGTCGGAATGATGATGATCGAAACAAGGATCAGCAGGGTCCTGGTGAAAAGACTGACGTGGCGGAAGGTGCCGGGCTGCAACATGACCACGCTCAGGCGCTCATCCAGCAGGACACGGCCGAGGAAGTTTTCCGTGGTGCAATAGAACAGGGTATAGTTTGCCGGGACGACCAGAATTATGGCGAGCAGGTATTCGATGTCGCCGAATATGCCGGTCTTGAGGTATACATATCCGGCCGCCACCGTAAGGCCCAGGACCCACCGCATGATGATGATTACTCCTTCAAAGAGCGGGTAGTTCAGCAGCCCCCGTTTTATCTGCTGCAACTTCTCTTCCGGCAGGTCAACCGCTGATGGACGGTAGAGGGGGCGGAGGAGAGGCGCCAGACGCCATATACGCATCGGCAAACCGAATATAATTACGATGGGAACGGCCAGCAGTGCGCCGTAGACTATGAGCATGACGTCCGGACCCCGGTGGGCGCCGCTCAACACCACGAAGTATACCGCGAGGGGCGTGATCATCAGGAAGGCATACGCTTCAAGCTTCAGCGTAAGCAGGGCTATAATTGACACGGTTTGTGACATAGGGTATCCCCAGCCGGATGCGGATACGGGCGCCCGCCATGCCCGTTCAGCTTCATCACGCGGACTGCATGCATCTGATTATTAAATTGTGATATATGAAGGCGCGGTAAACGAAAATGCAATTATTTTTTCACCGCACCGTAAAATTGTACCGCCAAAACCGTCTCGCCGTCTTGACTTTGATTTTTATCATCCCTATATTAGAAACACAACCCGGCCAGGAGGTGCGCCATGGATTACCGCGATAAAAGCTGGTGGCTCGAGACACTTCCCAAAGATCTCAAGGAAAATCCTTCCCTGGAATCATCGGAGAAAGCCGACGTGGTCATTATCGGCGGCGGATACACCGGGCTTTCCACGGCCTATCATCTCAAGACCATGAATCCGAACATGGACGTCTGCATCCTTGAAAGCGAGATCTGCGGATACGGGGCCAGCGGACGCAACGGCGGCTTCTCCATGACACTCTTCGGCCTCACGAAGGGAATAACGAAATTACGCTTCGGCGACGGCAAGGCCCGCGATGCGCAGCTGTACCTGGAACAGGCCGTCGACTACCTGGACGAATTCATCTCGAAGAACAGGCTCAGCTGCGATTACGAGCGGAGCGGGTATCTGCTCGTCGCCACGAGCCCGGCCCAGATCAGGCGGCTTGAGCACGACTTTGACATCGTAAAGCACTGGGGCATAACGGGCATCGAGCGGTGGGAGCGGGACCGGCTCGCCGCGGAATTCAACACGGATTTTTACAAACTCGGCTGGTTCGAACCGCGCTGCGCCATACTCAACCCGGCAAAGCTCGCCCGGGAGATGAAGCGCATCACGGAAAAAAAGGGCGTGGTCATATACGAGAATTCCCCGGTGACGGCCTTCGAGAAAAAGGGAGACGGCAGATTCCGGGTAATGACCGTCAACGGCGAAATAGTCTGCGAATACCTGGTCCTGGCGACCAACGCCTATTCCGTCATGTTTCCGCAGCTTAAATCCCTGCAGACCCCGGCTTTCACCCATATTGTCCTCACGGAACCCCTCAGCAGGCAGCAGATAAAGTCTATCGGCTGGAAGTGCCGGGCCGGCGTGGAGGACGCCCGAGACTTCATTCACTACTACCGCCTTACGGCGGACAACCGCATCGCCATGGGCGGCGGCGATGTGTCCCTCACCTACGGCGCCGACTTCGACCATGACCTTAACGACCGGATTTTCAGGCTCCTCGAGGCTCACATCACCGAGGTATTCCCTCAGCTGAAGGGCATCGGCATCACCCACCGGTGGGGCGGACCGGTCTCCATAACGCTGGACATGGCCCCCGCGATCGGGTACATCGGCCGCGACAGGAAGGCCATTTTCTCACTGGGCTGCATGGGGCACGGCGTGTCCATGACCACCCTCAACGGGATGACCATTGCTGAAATGATCCTCAATAAAAAAACTCCCAGGACCGGCCTCTTCTTCGTGGGCCGCAGGACGATACCGTGGCCGCCCGAGCCGCTCAAATTCAGCCTGTCCCAGGCCGTGCGCGGCTACATGATCCTGGAAGACAAGGTTAAATATAAATAACAGGTATTTTTCTTTACAAAAAAAAACATCCATCTTATGGTGCCCCACCTGGCGGCATGAAATGCCGCGACTACAGCAAGCATCGGCAACAAAATGAAAAAAACCTGTTATTTGACAACAGCCGCTGTTGTTATGCTCTCCGTATCCATCCCCTTGACGGCTCCGGCGCAGGAAAACGGCTGGACGCTGAAAAAAAACAGGAAAGGGATACAGGTATACACAAGGGATGTCCCGGGGTCCGGCTTCAAGGAATTCAGGGCCACCGTTGAGGTGGAAGCGACCATGGCCGGGGTCCTCAAGCTGATGGAAGACATCCGGTCATACCCCCGGTGGTTTCCCAAGCTGAAGGAGTCCCGTCTCCTGAAAAAAATCAGCTCCACGGAAATGATCCTTTACCACTGGATGAAGGTCCCCTTCCCCGCTGACGACCGTGACTCCGTTTTCAAGGTCACCGCACGGCGGGACGTGAAAACAAAAACCGTGACGCTGGGCCTGACCAGCCTGCCTGATTACCTTCCCGAAATCAAGGGCATCATACGGGTGAAGAAAATCTCCGGCAGCTGGACCTTCATCCCGAATAAAGAACGGAAAACGGTCACGGTAATTTACCAGATGCACAGCGATCCAGGCGGCGAACTTACGCCGCTCCTGGCCAATGCCGCCGTGGTAAAACGGCCCTTTACCGTATTGAAAAACATGCGTGAAATGCTAAAAAAACCGGAATACCGCGACGCGAAAGATTCCGAATTGCAGCTTTTCAGATAACTATCACACGTGGATCGATTTTCTGAAAATCTGGTGTACAAAAACCAGCCCGCTGTCGCCTTTTCCCATTACCCGCCGCTAATTTTTTTATTTTTATTATTTACAACCGTGATGCACTCCCATACTGTATTGACACCTTGCTGAAGACAGGTAATGGCCTGCATATTGCGGCGGTGACCTGTCCCAAACACATATAACAGCGTAGGGCTAATTCTAATTACTGGATGCATGCATAGGCCTGATGGCCGTGCAGGATTAAATCTTTAAGTCCCAAGATTTATCACTACATTGTTATATGGAGGCATAGATGCGATTCTTAAAAACTACGATCATAGCCGTACTGGTATTCGGGTGCGCGGCATCGGTTCTGGCTGAAACGGCAGAGGAAAAGGGAACTCACCTGATGAAAACGAACGACGACCAGCCGATCTTCCAGAAGGTCAAGGGCGACGCTACCATTAAAATTTACGGGAGCACCGGTGATCTGAGGTTCCAGAAAAAGCTGGTCATGGCGTCATACACCGAGTTCATCGGAACGGACAGGCAGAAAGAAAACTATATCAGCACGTTCCTGGAACCGGCTGATGACAATGGCAACTCCTACATGATGTTCAACTACAAGTACGAGCCGGACATCAAGTATGTCTACCTCAAGGGCATCAGAAAGGCGAAAAAAGTCACCGGCGCGGACAAACGCCTCAGCTTCTTCGGCAGCGATTTTTCCAACGGCGACATAGGAAAGCCCGACTTCACCGAGTGCAACTACAAGGCCCTTGCCGACAGCCGCATGACCTTCAAGGGAAAGGATTTCGACTGCCATGTCATCGAGAGCATCCCGAAAAACGAACAGATAGTCAAGGACACCGGCTACGGCCGCAAAGTGACCTACCTTGAAAAGAAGACGCTGCTCACGCTGAAGATTGAATATTACGACGAGAACAAGATCAAAACGAAGGAACTTTCGCTGTTGTCATTCATAACCCGCAACAACGTCAACGGGAAAAAGGTCTATTACACGACCGGCCTCGAGATGAAAAACGTCAAGCGCGGCACGAGAACGGAACTCCTTTTCAGCAACATGCGCTTTGAAGAGGAAGCCAACTTTACACCCAACATTTTCACCGTTGAATACCTGACGAGGAAATGGTGGTAGAATACCGGGGAGGTCATCGTGTCAGAAAACATTCTCATCTTCGGTAAAAACGGCTGACCCTACACTGACAAAGCCAGGTCGGCTTACGGAAACAGGGCGCAGTACCTCGATGTGCGTGCAGAAGAAGGGAATCTCGAAAAGATGCTGGTTTATTCCGGCGGCAGGCGCCAGGTGCCGGTCATCGTTGAAAACGGGAAGGTGACCGTGGGATACGGCGGGAGCTGAGGCGTCTGACCGCCGTGGTACACGGCACAACACTACTAACACGGGAGGTTGCTATGCGAAAAAAAATCATCATGGTGTCGATTATTTCCGCGGCATTTCTCATTGGCTGTCTGGCAAACCTTGAGAAATATCCGAAGGAAAAATGCGCCGCCCTGCCGAACGACAACGTCTTCAAGGCTATCCAGGACAACTGCATCAAGTGCCACACCAAGGATTTCACCACGAAGCAGGATATCTGCGCCCGGAAGGCCATGATCATCGATGCAGTCAAAACAGGAAGAATGCCGAAGATGGGAAAGCTCTGGCCCTCCTACTTTAAAACCATTGTGGACTGGAAATAACAGAGTCTCTAGCATGAAGGCGGGGCCACGTGACCCCGCCTTCATGCAAACAGTGTCAATTGTTCATCCTCGGGCTTTTCAACCTTATCGAAAACGGTGCGTCCGCCGTACCGGCGCGATTCCCGCATCTCCTTTTCTATGACCCTGTCAAAATCGGCTGACGGATCGTGACGATCTTCGATGATCTGGACAGCCCGGGCAAGCCCCTTCAGGGCCTGCTGCCTGTCGGCAAGACCGATCCTTGCCCGGTTGACCGCCTTTCTCAGCTGTTCAATCGTTTCGTCATACACCTTCAGCGGAACCGGGAAAGGCTTTCCGTCCTTCCCGCCGTGGGCGAAGCTGAACCGCGCCGGGTCGTCGAACCGGGTCGGCGTTCCGTAAATGACCTCGCTCACCAGGGCAAGGGACTGCATGGTCCGAGGGCCCAGGCCCTCGAGAAGGAGAAGACCCTCGAAACCCGCGAGGTCCCTTTCATGGGCCAGGGCGAGCACTCCGCCCAGCCGTTTCAGGTTAACATCATCTTCCGTGACTTCATGACGGCGCGGCATGATGACCTTGCGTATCTCCTTCATTATGGTCCCCGGCTCTTCCCGCGCAATGGCCATGATGCCGTCCCTGGCCGCGCCGGCCTGCCTGTCCACCAGGTTCAGGATGCTTCCCCGGTTCTTGCCGTAAATGGACGCGTGGGGCTCTTCAACGAAGGAGCGGATCCGGGGCGAATGCCAGTGGTAGCGCCGCGCCAGGCCGGTGTTTTCGTTGAGGCCCTGCTGCACCACGGCCCATTCGCCGTCATCTGAAAGGATGAAGGTGTGGAGGTAAATCTGGAAGCCGTCCTGAACGGCCGTGTTGTCGATCTTGGCGCTGAGCCTGCTGCAGCGCACCAGGTAATCGCCGTCAAGCCCCCCGGCATCGGCCGCCGCCGTAATTTCCGCCGGTGTGCGGCGCGAGTGCTTCCCCCTCCCTCCGCATATGCGGATACCCAGGTCTTTTGAAACGGGATTGATCGCCTGCTTGAGTGAACCCATGACGGACGTTGTGATGCCGGAGGAATGCCAGTCCATGCCGAGAACGGCGCCGAAGGACTGGAACCAGAAGGGATCGCTGATGCGCCGGAGTATTTCGGAAGTGCCGTATTCGGCAATGATAGCTTCAACAATCGCCCCGCCGAGCCTGGCCATCCTCTCGTAAAGCCACCGGGGAACATGGCCGTAATGGAGAGGGAGATCTGCATATCCTGAACGTTTCATATCATCAATAACTCTGATATCAATTTATCATTTCATTGATAATAATTCAACTGTTTTTCTAAACATTTGTGTAGTCATGATGGACTGTTCTGATGAAGCAACCCTGGTCAGCGCCGCTCCCAGTTGCCTTTTCTCACCATTTTATTTATATTTATCTAACAGTTTCCTGAAAAACTCCATCCATGGAGTATTTCAGGGACGGTTTCACGAAATGAATTCGTAAAACCTCACGTTTTTCTCTGCTGATGCCTCGAAAAACGGCGATACATCCATGTATCGCTTAGCAGTTTCTGTTTTTCAGCAAACTGCCAATTCCGAATCCACCAGGAGAATGACATGAAAGCATATCGAAATATAGCAAGGATACTGAAAAGCAGGCCCACCATGGAGGGCGCCGGTGTCCGCCTCAACCGCGTCTTCGGGTATGACGAAGTGCCGCTCCTCGATCCGTTTTTACTGCTCGATGATTTCCATTCAGACAATCCGGCCGACTACCTGAAAGGGTTTCCCTGGCACCCGCACCGCGGAATTGAAACCATGACGTACATGATCAGCGGCTCAATGAAGCATGAAGACAGCCTGGGAAACAAGGGGACGATTAACGGCGGCGACGGCCAGTGGATGACAGCCGGGAGCGGCATCATCCATTCAGAGATGCCGGGCCAGGACTCCGGTCTCCTCTGGGGTCTCCAGCTGTGGGTGAATCTTCCGTCGAGGCTGAAAATGACCGACCCGCGGTACCGCGACATCACCGCAGCCACCGTGCCGGAAATTTCAGCAGGGGACGCGTCATTGAAGATAATTGCCGGAGATTTCGAAGGGGTGAAAGGACCCGCCCTTGAGATTTCAGCCGAACCCACCTACATCGACGCGGCCATTCGTGCCGGCGGAAGGCTCGAACTCTCCATGCCCCGCGGCCGGACCGCCTTTGCCTATGTCATGGAAGGGAACGCCATTGTCAGCGACGGCGGGTACCCGCTTGGCCCGGCGACCCTTGCCCTTTTTTCTGACGGCGAGGCTATACAGATACGGGCAGGGAAAACAACCACCCGGCTCATCCTGGTTTCGGGAAAACCGATAGGCGAGCCGGTGGCCTGGCAGGGGCCCATCGTCATGAACACGAAAGAGGAACTTGCCCGGGCCTATGAGGAGTATCGCAATGGAACATTTCTCAGGCATACTATGAAGAAATAGGCGCTCCGCTGTTCTGGGGCCGCCCGGTGATTGGCTATCGAATACGGTTCCAGGTTATCCTGGCGTACTTGTTTTTCATGACCAGCACCTTTCGGTCCAGCTTGGTGATGGTGTATGAAAGATTGAGAAGCGAGAGCCTGAAAACCAGCTTGTCCCCATCGAGTTCGTAGGTGCCCTTGATCGGCTTCATGTCAAGATCCTTGATTTCAGCGGTCATGGTGCCGTCGCCCTTTATTACCACGGTCATGTTCTTTTCAAGGGTTGCCTTGCCGGCGTCCCATGTGCCGATCAGGTCCTTGTTGTAATCCCGGCTGCAGGCGGTGAAAGTCATGGCAACCGCCAGTGCTGTTACAATTGTCCTCTTTTTCATGGATGCCCCCATGCAGTAAGTATGGGAGGCCTGATGGGGATGTCAATAGAAAAAAATGGCCCTGAAAAGCAAAAGGCGCGATCCATGGACCGCGCCTTTACGATTCCTTTGACAGTCACTGCAAGTTCTAGCGTTTTCCCACGACCAGGTTGTACAGCCGGTCAAGGCTGCCCACATACCCGAACTCGTTGTCGTACCAGAAGTTCAGGTCAACCATGGTATACAGCCTGTCATCCCGTTTCGTCGTCCTCCGGTGTGTAAACGGGGAATCGTAGATCGTGGAATAGGAACTCCCGATGATGTCCGAGCTCACCAGCTGGCGTTCGGAGAACATCATGATGTCGGGGTTCCGCTCGCTGTATTTCCTGAATATGCCGTGGATATAGGTATTGTCATATTCCCCGAGCAGGGAAATGTCCAGGATAACGATGGATGCCGTGTTGGTGGGCACGCGGAGCGACGATGCCTGGGAGCCGATACCGAGGGTCCGTATTTCCGGTATGACCTCGATGACGGCATTGGCGGCGCCGGTCGTCGAGGGTATGATATTGTTCATGATGCTCCTGGTCTTGCGGCAGTCCTTTTCCCCGTCCTTGGGCAGCACGTCCAGGACCTTCTGGGAGTTCGTGGCGGCATGCACCGTGGTAAGCGCGTACGATATGAACTTGTCGCCGAAATGCTCCACCAGCGCCTTTATCGGGGGCGCGCAGCAGTTCGTGGTGCACGACGCGTTGGATATGATCCTGTGCACCGCCGGGTCGTACTTGTCGAAATTGACCCCGCCCACGACCGTGACCGCGTCGTCGGGCATCGAGGTCCCCTTGTTCTTGATCTTGAAGGGGGCCGTCAGTATGACCTTTTTCGCGTTGTTGAGGTGGCCCCGCAGCGAATTGTCCTCGCTGGACGTGGGATCGGTCATCTTTCCGGTGGTGTCGAAGACGACCTCTACCCCGTACCGCGACCAGGGTATGGCGCCCGGTGCGCGGAACTGCGATTCGTTCAGCCATACCAGCTTCTTGCCGTTCATGTATATCGCGTCGTTCTTTATCTCTATAGCTTTTTCCTTCTGGAACCCGAACAGGAAGCGCGCGTAGGGCCCGTAGGTGGAGTCGTAGCCAAGATAGGTGCAAGGTCCTCGAGGCTCTTGCCGGTTTTTCTGCCGGTGGAAATCACGATTTCTTCAAGATCGCTTTTCGTGGACATGACCCAGACCAGTAGTTTTCCGATCCTGCCTATTCCATTTATCCCAACCGGTGATTTTGGTGATATGGTGCTCATGATCCTTCTCCTTAAAATAGTAATCTATTATTGCATCCATCCCCCTCGATGGGGCCGCTCTCGGCCATCCGTGGCCTCCGCGGCATTCGGACATCCTGTCCAGCAGATGCCAGGTGGGGGTGAATAACCACCCTCCCCCGACCGGCGAGCGCTTCTTTGACGTCCTGTCCACGCTCGCCACTGCAACCTCCTGTTGGGA